>Ga0214472_10007861_pt1 | contig 11135 bp, 6 predicted proteins | sample RVTome_6_FD_207662 | JGI IMG/M metagenome (GOLD analysis project Ga0214472, IMG submission 207662) | Soil microbial communities from uranium-contaminated site in the Upper Colorado River Basin, Wyoming, United States - RVT140D175 | ecosystem: Environmental > Terrestrial > Soil > Contaminated >...
GCCTGCCAAACGGCCCGGAAGCCCTCGATCATGGTATCAGCGCGTACGGCGACCACGTCGAGGAGGCCGTCGTCCGGAAAGATGGCGTGCTTGAACCTCACGTGTGGAGGAATCACCTCCCGACAGTTCATCACCAGCACCATGGCGGCATCGAAGACGGTCTCGACACCATCGACGGTCACCACATGACGGTGACTTCGCAGACTGGGCAGCAGTCTCAGGGTCGTGGAGATGTAGGCACCAATACCCCATCTCCGCTTCTGTTCCGCATCGGTGTGCCGCATGACTTCGGCATCGATCCCCGTCCCGCAGGCCACGCAGAAATACACCGTGCCCTGATCGCGTTCCATCTTCCCCAGATCGATTCGGCGGCTCCGTCCCTGCACGATCAACTCGGCGGCGAGGTTCGTCGCCCGGGGGATCCGGAGGTTGCCGGCCAGGAGATTTCCGGTGCCGGTGGGAAGGAGTGCGAGGGGGATCTCCGAACCCACGAGAGCCGCGGCGGCGCGGACCGTGGTTCCATCACCACCGAGGACGGCGACCACATCGACACCGGCCACTCGTCCTTCGGCTGCCAGCCGTCGAGGGTCTTCAGGACCTTCGGTCGCCGCCGTTTCGACCTTCCACCCCGCACGCCGGAGGACCTTCTCCGCGACGTCGAGCGAAGCCTGCCGCGACCTGGCGGCAACGGGGTTGTAGATGATGAGGGCCCGAGATGCCATCAGTACTCCTTGGTCCAGCGGAGGTCAGTTCCGAATTGATAGCGAATGGAAGTCACACCGGGCGCACCGTTGAGGCAGACCTGCACTGGTTCGGCACTCGCGGAGAAGCTCACTTGACGACTCAGGCGGTATTCCAGCCCTGCACCAAAGTTCCGATAGTCAAACTGTTGCAGGTTCGGGCAGAAGCCGGCGTTGAGCGACACGAACCACTTGCTCCCAAGTTGCCAACCAGCGGCAAGGCGCGTGAGGGACGTTCCAGAGGCAATGCCACCATAGGAAAGACCGGGTCGGATCTCGATCATGTCGATCCCGACCCGCTGGCTGGCAATCAACGACCGCTCCAGCTCGCTGGTGAGCGCACCGGCCAAAACGACCGCTACCGTCTGATACGCGGGCCCGCGGTCTGTCGCCACTTGTGCGTTCACGGTCTGACCCAGCAAGAGAAGCGAAATGAGGTCGCTCTGCGACAACGGTGGACGAATGGTCGATTCCAGCGCCAGGCTCGGTGTGAGCAGGCTCCCGGTGATCTTGGCGATCACGGCAAGCTCCTGCCCGGCCCCTCCGTCCGCATCACGGATCACGTGACGCGCCTCGACATCGAGCGCGGCGTTCAGGTCGGGAGTCCCGAAATACCGAACCACACCCCGAGTCACATCGAACGCCCGAGTCACGGGACCCAACCTGAGGGTGTAGGTCCCACGAGCCGCACTGAAGGTACCCTCCAACCGGTAGGTTCGTCGGGTCTTGTCGACCGTTACCGATCCCTCCATCTGGATATTGGCTTCATTCGACCGCAGCCACACGCGGTCAGCGGCGAGGAATGTGAAATCCCGGATGGCGAGCGAATCGAGGAAACGACTCTGGAAGGCTGCCCCCAGCCTCCCGCGCCGGATGGCAGCGGTATCCACCAGGTCGGCATACAGTGGGTCCTCCAGATTCACGATCGTCTTCGACACCAGGTCGCTGAAGTAGAGGACCGAGTTCCTGGCGGTCGCCTGGCCCGTCATCACAGGTTGGGTGACCGGTCCGCGGAGATGGACATCACCATCGGCCTCGAGGAGGAGGAAGTCGGGGACGTCGAGTACCTTGAACCCTTCACCGTGCAAGTCGAGACCGAGCACCGGTTGCGTGAGGCGAGCGAGACGGACATGTCCCGTGACGCCGAGAGATCCGGACTCACCACGCACATGAAAGGTGTCCACCACGATCGAGTCCCCGGCGAAGTGGACTCGGCCATCAATCGGCCCATACCGCGTACGGAGGGGTGGTACTGTCGCCCCACCGCCCGTAATCGTTGCGGTCCCGCCAAGGGTTGGTGCATCCCAGGAACCCTGGACCACGGCATCCATCCGCACGGTCCCCGTCACTTGCCTGAGATTCGGGCTGAATGCCTCCAGCACGGCGAGATCCATGCTGTCGGCATAGGCGCGAATGGCAAGATCTCCGTCGAGTTGCCGGCTCCCTTGCACACCCATCCAGGCCAGCTCGATGGGCAGGGTCGCCCCAACCTCCATCACCGGCCGACCCGTCCGCCAAAACGTCACGTTCGCATCGAGTCGACGATTACGATAGTTGAGAGCCACCCGGTTCAGCGGAGCGCGGAAGTCACCGAAGACAGGGCCGGTCAGCGCGGCGGTTCCTCGTATCGTCGGTGCCCTGGCCGTGCCACCAATGGCGAGATCGGCCATGAGGGACCCCCGGAGGTCGGCCGTGTCCCGTTGCAGTAGGGTCGCGATCCTCGGTAACTCCACACCGAACATCCGGAGGTCGAGATCTCCCTCGCCCCGATGGGGAATCGATCCCTCGGCCACGATCTGCGCTCCCCCGAATCGGCTCTCGAGCTGGAGAGGGGTCTCGAGTACGAGGGACTCTCCGATCCCGATTCGTGTCGGCGACCGGAGCTGCCAGGTGTCGGGTCCAATGGCAAGCTGGACTTGCTCTAGCGCAAGCGTGGAATCGTGTCCAAACCAGATACCCCCCGCATCGAGTGAAGAGCGCCCGTCTCGGCCAGAGGCATGCCAGGTCACGGCGTCGTGCCGTCCGGAGGTGTCGAACCGCAGGTCACCGTACCCGAATCGGCCCACCTGCAGGGTATCAACCCGGATGTGGGTCGACAGCCCCGCCTCTCCGCCGGTGCGCCAGTCGAGATCTCCCGTAATCGTGTCCGCCGCTATCCCGTTCCACTGAACCGAACCCAGCGCGAACTGGGAGAGCAGATCGAGCGAATCCAGGGCCCCCGCGATGCTGGCTTCGACTACCGCGGTGCCGGAGAGTCGCTCTCTCACCTTGGTTGTGTCGGGGTCCACCCCGAAGAACGCCGTCAACGTGGAGTCGAAGGCGGCAATCGTCGGTGCTTCAAGACGGATACCGAGCGAACCCGTGTGCGGTGCCGTCCACCCAAGGGTGCCCTTGGCGGAAGCCGTCCCCCCTGCCCACCCGACCGTCGCGGTATCCACGGTGATCAGACTGTCGATGACACTCAGGCTTGCTTCACTCGAGTCGATGGCCAGGGCCCCGATCCAACTCGGTCCGAGGGTCAATCGCAGCGAACCGGAAGGCGCGGTGGCGGAGTCGAGAGCCCCAATCATCACCGACTCTCCGTTGAGGCGGGTGGGGGGACCGGAGCCTCGGAGGAGCTGGAGGTCGAGATCTTCGAACCCCAACCAGAGCGAATCGGCCATCCACCGTGGCGGAAGCGCTGCGATCTTCCCCAGCGCCCGCAGTCGGCCAATCCCGCCCTGCACATCGGCCTCGACCGAGAGATCGTCCATCCGGCCCCGCAGACGCACCGGCCCCCAGATCCTCCCCGTGGTGGTAAGCGACGGGAAACTCCGCCGGATTCCCTCGAACTCGAGTGGAGAAAACGAGAACTCCGCATCGAACGCCGTGAGCGTATCTCGGGTATTCAGTCCAAATCGACCAGACGCGATACTCTCGCCACGGTCGCCGTCGCGGTGAACGATGCGGCCGGAGTAGACCACATCCCGCCAGGGTCCTTCGAGCACGCCAGTACCCTGAGCGCGTCCCTCGAGGATCACGCTCGGGGCAGCCAGCCTCACGGTCTCCAGATCGAGATCGGCGCTGGAAACTCTGGTCCCATGGAACTCCATACCCTCGGTACCGCCAAGCGTGACCAGTCCCGTCATCGCCAGCTGGTTTCGAGGGAGTCCGAGAATCCGTTCGTCGTAGAACGACCAGTCGAACGTGACCTGCATCGCGTCGAAGAACCCATCCGCTTCAAGAGGGCCCGACAACCGTCCTTGAAAGGGGATCGTATCGAGGTACGGTCGGATCACATCGAAGTCGAGGTTATCGAGATTCAGGCGAAGACCCCTGAAGCCGAGCCCGCGAAGCCGGTGGGTCCGGGCCACCATCGAACCGCGGATGCTACTGGTTTCGTCAGACAAGACGAGATTGGGCAAATTGAATTGGGTCTCCAAACTGCCTGCCGGTCGCGCCTCGATCCGCCCACTTCCCGTGAAATCCGGAAACCGATCGGAGACGAACCGAAAATCTTCCAGTGCGACTTCAGGAGCCACCAGATCGAAGTCGAAGAGCAGCGTGTCCGAGGGCCATGATAGCGTGCCCTCACCGCTCAGCACGGTTCGTGGGAGTTGCGCGTGTTCGAGGGTGAACCGGAGGGTGTCGTTGGCGGCAGTGATGTCCGCCCGCGCGTCCAGAATGTTCATCAGCGGATCGCTGACCTGGGCCGCGAACGACTCGATGATCACATGAATCGGCTGCCGGTCCGGGGTGACGATTCTGAACTCCCCAAACCGGGCATCGAGCCCCTCGACCGACCGGACCTGGAACAAACCTTCCGGACCGTGGTCTTCGATCCGTCTGCCAGGCACCATACGCTGAGCCCGCAGGGCCGAGTCGCGCGCGGAAGGTTGTCTCAACTGCCCCGGTGGCGACCACGGGGTTCGGATCGTCACGATCCCGTCGGTGATGGTGACATTTCGGAGTTCGACAAAGGGAGGTGGACTCGATTCCCTGCCATCCGGCGCCTCACCACCCCCGAGCTTGAGAATCTCTTCGAGGTTGAGTCGGCCCTCCCGGTGTTTCAGCAAGTGAATTCGTGGGCGCGTGATGCGAACCGGGTCGAGCAGGATCCGCCGACTCAGGATATTTCCGAGCCGGTACCCTACCTCGATCTCACTGAAGATGGCCAGTGGGAACCCAGTGGTGTCCCTGATCTCGACGCTGTCGAGCACGATCGAGCCCACGAAGTTCCCTCGAATGCCACCTACCCAGATCTCGCCCCGGACCAGGCGGTGAGACTGCTCGGTGAGGGTCCTCGCGAGGAGCGCGCGCCCGGCCGGCGCAACGGTGAGGGCCGTGACAGACCCGAAGATCGTGGCGATCGCTCCGACCACGAGCACGAATCCGAATCGACCAATCGGGCGCAGCATCAGAACGCCTGCCCGATCGCAAAATGGACGGTGAACCCGGATCCGCCTGGTTTGACGTAGTTCCGTTCGAGCAACCCCAGGCTGCCATCGGACCGTGACTGGAAGAGGTCACCCGGCGGAAAGCTGTATGGGTTATAGGCAACGTCGATACGCGCCGGACCAAGTGGCGTAACAAACCTCACCCCCGCGCCCGGAGTGACGCGGATTCCGATCGAGGAGCTCCGATCGAAGCTGGTCTCCCACACCGTGCCTGCATCGACGAAGATCGCAAGTCGGGTCAGTGTTCGCAGCACAGGAGATGGAAGGCGAAGTTCGAGGTTGCCCACCAGAAGTCGGTTGCCACCGATCGGAGACACCGTGACCACGGAAGGAACGGCATCGATCGAATCACGACTCAGGGTCGAGTCGAGGACGACATACACCACTGGTCCCAACTGATTACCGTCGTATCCCCGAACGTCGTTGGGACCACCCGCGTAGAAGCGCTGATCGGGCGGCACATACGAGACGGCTTCCCCTCCACCCGGCTGGAAGCTCTTGGGCGCGAAGAGCAGCCCGGCGCGAATCCTCCCAACCAGTACGACATCGCGACTGAGTACGTGATACAGAGCCGCATCGCCTGCGACGCGAGTGAATCGCTGGAGGGAGTCCGAACCTGTGATGGCCCCTGAGTACGACCCCCGGAGTCCGATCGACCGCCCACGGCTCGGGTCGAGGAGGTTGTTGACCTTGAGACTGGAGAGACCGAAACTGAGCAAGCCCTGACGCTGGCGCGACCGAAGCACGCCGATGTCGTCTGGTGTGCATGCATTGAAGTAGGCACAGAAACTGGCATCACCCGCATCGGTCGTCCCAAAGGCGAGACGATAGCCCAGCGTGAGTGGGATTCGACTTTTGGTCTCGGTGGAAACCAGGACGTTGACCCCGAGTGCCTCGCGGGCATACACGGCGAACTCCGAGGCGAGTTCCGCGAACAGTCCGATGGAGGCACTGGTTCTGGCACCGAAGAAACCCGGGCGCCGCACCGAGATCGCGGCGTTGTAGTTCATCCGCTCGGAACCGATCGAATCTTCCTTGAGACGCCCACAGAGCAGGTTGCCTTCGAAACCGAAGTCAGTCGGCCGACCCACCCCGAGCTTCGAAAACCGGACCGAGGCATCGAGAATCCGGCCGCGACCCAGCGCGTTCCGTCCCGTCCATCCCAGGGACCCCCGGAAGCAATCGTCGGTTCCGAAGCCACTGGAGGCGGTGATCCGTTGCTGCGGTCCCGGCACCACGCGCACCAGGAGCGGTACGGCATCCTCTGATTCGTCGAACCGGGCGCTATCAATCTCCACCGAGGCGAAGCGATACAAGTCGGCGAGGGCGAGGTTACGCTGGCTGTCGAATAGGTCCGATTGTCGGTATTCGCGCCCGGACTGTGTCGCGAGGAAACTCCTTACGAAGAGCGAATCGGTTTCGTCGGCCGCCCCTTCCACGATGATGGAACCGACCACCATGTGGTTGCCGGTCACCACCCGGAGATCCACGCTCGCCGACCGGGACGCCGAGTCCACCGATCGGTTCGCTAGAAAGACCGTCGCCCGCGGATAGCCTCGGTCGCGTAGCCGGTCGCGGAGGGTATCGGCATTGGCTCCCAGGAGGAATCGGTTGAATGCGTCACCCACCTCGAGGGGAAGGTCGCGCATCAAGGCCGCTCGATCGCCGAGTGAATCGAGCCCGCTGATCGTCAACCGTCTGAGGATGACCGGAGCGCCTTCTTCGATGACGAAGGTGATGTAGATGTCTTCCGCCGTGCGCCGCACGAGGGTGTCGACCCGGACTTCGAGAAACCCATGAATCCGATAGAGCAGCCGTACCCGTTCGACATCACGCTCGAATGCCAACTGATCGAAGTGCCGTTTGGCCCCGAGCCCGATCTCCCTCAGGACCGGGAGCGTGGCGAAGGCACTCGAATTCGTGGTCTCGATTGCAGCGGCAAGGGTCAGCCTGTCGATTGACCGGTTCCCACGAAAGGTCAACTGACGAACGACCGCCCCGTCCTGAGCAATGACCGGCGCGGCTCCCCACCAGAGAAGCCCGCATCCGATAACCAAGAAACGCGCCGGTAGCCCCCTGGCGCGGCAAGATGACAGCACAGTCTAAATCTAGTAATGTGACCGGCTTACGCCACTAGATCCAAGCGCCTGTGCGCCTCCCTGACCAGATCCAGGCCAGTTGGTCCCCTCTCCGCTTCGATGGACGCGGAGTATCTTCCCGCCATGAAGATCTATACCAAGACCGGCGACGAAGGCGAGACAGGGCTATTTGGCGGGGGCCGAGTGTCCAAGCATCACCCCCGGGTCGGCGCTTATGGTGATGTGGACGAGCTCAACGCGGCGATCGGGCTCGCGCGATCGGTGCCGCCAACCGATCTCATGGATGGGCTCCTCGACGAGATCCAGCGCGATCTCTTTGCGATCGGAGGACACCTCGCTACGCCCGACCCCGAGAAGGTCGCCAAGGCGCTGGAAAAGGCCTCGCTCGCCGAAGAGCGCGTGCGAGTGATGGAGCAGTCGATCGATGCCGCCGACCGAGAATTGGCAGCCCTCTCGGCGTTCATCCTGCCTGGAGGGACGATGAAGGCATCGGCCTTCCACCTCGCGCGCACCATCTGCCGTCGAGCCGAACGTTCCGTCGTGGGCCTGGCACAGGAGGAAAAGGTGCCCGCGCTGTTCGTGGTGTACCTCAACCGTCTCTCGGATCTCCTGTTCACCCTTGCACGCTTGGCGAACCACCGAGATGGGCGTCGGGACGACACGTGGTAAGCCTGCTCAGCGTCCGGCACACCAGTGGAGAGTATCCGGTGTACATCCAGGGAGGCATCCACGGATCGCTGACGACGCTGGTGGCCCGACACTGTGCCGATCGAGTCCCGGTGATCATCACCGATGAGACAGTCGCTCGCCTGATTCCCCGGAACTTGACTACGCTCCCCTGCCTCACCTTCCCACCGGGGGAGGCATCCAAAACTCGACAACAGTGGGAACGGCTGACCGATGCCATGCTCGCTCTGGGCATCGGGAGGGATGGGGCGGTGATCGCGTTCGGCGGAGGAGTCACCGGGGACCTGGCCGGGTTCGTTGCGGCGACCTATCACCGAGGTCTCCCTGTATTACAAGTCCCCACCTCACTGCTGGCGATGATTGATGCATCCATCGGAGGGAAGACGGCCGTCGACACTCCAGCAGGGAAGAACCTGGTCGGCACATTTCATCAACCGGTGGCAGTGGTCATCGACCCCGCGGTGCTCGGCAGCCTCCCCCCACGGGACTTCCGAACCGGGTTGTCCGAGGCGATCAAGCACGCACTGATCGCGGACGCCGCCCTCTTCTCGTGGCTCGGATCGCATGGTTCTGATCTCCTCTCGCTCGATTCTGTTTGCCTGGAGGAGCTGGTGCGGCGATGCGTCACCATCAAGGCGACGGTGGTTGAGGATGACGAGAAAGAAGGTGGTCGCCGAGCCATCCTCAACGCCGGCCACACCGTGGCGCATGCCATCGAAGCACAGAGCTCCTACACCATTTCCCACGGCGAAGCGGTAGCGATAGGACTCGTGGTCGAATGCTGGATTGCCGAACGGATGGGGCTCTGCGAACGGGGAACTGCCACTCGGGTCGCCGAACTCCTTGCACAGTTCCAGTTGCCGGTCGCTGTGCCACACACTCTCTCCCCGGACACTCTCCTCGAGAGGATGATGTCGGACAAGAAGAACAGACGTGGAACTCTCCGGTGTTCCCTTGTGGCGGGGATTGGCACCATGGTGGGCGATGCAAATGGAGTGTGGACCCAAGAGGTGGATCTCCCTCTCATGCGAGAGGTCGTGTCCGAACTTCGATTGGCCTGATTCACCGTTTTCCACAGGACGACACTAGGACTCCTGAGACTAACCCCTTCTTCCACAACACGATAACATCTTTCATTCACAACTTTGTAGAAAAACCTCGCGTGGAAAACCTGCGTGAATTCCGCAAACAGATACTGCCACGGTGATTCCCGTGTGGACGACGCTTTTTCGTTTGACGGCGAATTTGTCGGATCCTATATTGGCATCCCTTGACCGCCCATGAAGGGCGGATGAGGAAGGCTCTTCGGCTGCTTTTCTTCACAACTCGCGGTACCTCATGAGGTTCTATGGGTCAGGCGAGCCATCGCGTGGGTGGCACGCGGCCTCGCGCTGTCGCAGGTAGTGCGTTCGATCAGTACCTCCTCGACATCCGAAAGTTGCCGCTTATCACCGACCCTCGGGAAGAGAGGCGGCTGGCGTTGCGGGCCCAACGTGGCGATCGGCTCGCTGCTGAGCGACTCGTCACCGCCAACCTCCGATTCGTGATCTCCTACGTCAAACGATTCCAGGGTCATGGGCTCGATCTTTCGGAGCTCGTGGCGATCGGCAACGAAGGACTGCTCAAGGCCGTCAAGAAGTTCGACCCTTCTCATCAGGTGAAGTTCATCAGCTACGCTGTCTGGTGGATCCGGCAGTGCGTGCTCAAGGCGCTGGCAGAACAAACCCGAACTGTGCGCATTCCGGTGAACCAGAACGCCGCCCTCGTCAAGCTTGGCAAGATCGAAGGACTCTTGGCCCAGGAACTCGGTCGCAGTCCCACCGACGTCGAGACCGCCACGGCCCTCAATCAGAGTGTGGACAGCATCCGGGCAGCCCGGCGGATGACCTCTACCGAGTTCTCTCTCGATGCACCGGTCGAACGCCATGACGCCACCGCCGTCACATTTGGTGAACGAGTACCAGGAGCCTTCGCCAGTGAGATCGAAGAACGCACTGATCATGGACTGCAGCGCGCATTCATCGACCAGATATTCGAGAGCTATCTCACCCCGCGCGAACGGAAGATCCTGACGCTCTACTATGGCCTCGACGAGGGCAGCGACCCGTTGACGCTCGAGCGAATCGGTGAGCTGATGGGAGTGACGCGTGAGCGGGTCAGGCAGATCAGGGAACGGGCGTTCGAGAAGCTCCGTCGGTGCCCCGAGATTCGTGGTAAGGAAGGGTTCTGGGCCGCGGCGTAGCTTTCCCCCGCGCCGAGGTGCCCATTAACCCCCTCGTCGCCTCCGGGCGCCGAGGGGGTCCTTCGTGATAGTTTGCTAGGATGGCACGCAGGCTCCCGCTCTTTCCCCTCGACGTCGTGCTCTTGCCCGGGACTCTGCTTCCCCTGCACATCTTCGAGCCAAGGTATCGCAGCATGCTCCAGGACTGTCTTCGCAGCGACCGACAGTTCGGGATCATTCCCGTCGACACCGACGAGAATCCTCCGCCGATCGGGATCGTGGGAACGATCGCCCAGGTGCGAGGTACGCAGCCACTCGATGACGGCCGGACCAATATCGCGGTGAGTGGGGAAGGACGGTTCCGCCTCGAAGCGTACCTGGACGACCCCGCCCCTTATCTCGTCGGCATGGTCGAACCGTTCGAGGATGAGCCCGACGAAGCTGCTGCTCCCGAACGGGTGACCGAGTTGCGCAGACTCGGTGAACGGTGTGTCGCGGCGCTCCGGGACCTCACCGGAACGGCCCAGACTCTGGAATGGTCTGGGGAACCAGGAATCATCAGCTTTCAGGTAGCGTCGTTGTTGCAAGTCGATCGGGATTTCCAGCAGCGGTTCCTTCGCATTCGCTCGGCCAGGCACCGGATCGTCCTTCTGCTCGAACTTCTGCCGCCGATGCTTACCGACCTCGAGGGGCGCGCGACAGTCAGGAATCGCGCGAAACAGAACGGCAAGGGTGGCGTCTCTCCGGACATTCAGATCTCGACGTGAGCAGCCTAGCGATGGAACTCCGCGCCATCGTGGGCGATCGCGCGGTCAAGGAACGCCCGTCGGAGTTGACCGTCTTTCGCTCGGATGGCCTTCCAACCCACGAGGCCACCCCTCGCCTTGCCGTGTTGCCCTCTACTCGAGAGGAGACCGTCCGCATCGTCAAACTCCTGCATCACCGAGGAGTC
>Ga0214472_10007862_pt1 | contig 11134 bp, 10 predicted proteins | sample RVTome_6_FD_207662 | JGI IMG/M metagenome (GOLD analysis project Ga0214472, IMG submission 207662) | Soil microbial communities from uranium-contaminated site in the Upper Colorado River Basin, Wyoming, United States - RVT140D175 | ecosystem: Environmental > Terrestrial > Soil > Contaminated >...
CGCACCTATCCCGTCAGCTTCGCCAGACCCTGGGCGAGGAGGCCGCGGAGGATCTCGTGAACTGGATGCATGAGATGGACGCGCACCGCGGGGCCTCGCGTGACGCCGTGCGGGCGGATCTCGCGGAGCTGCGCCAGGAGATGCACGCCGGGCTGGCCACGCTGCGCGAGGAAATGCTGGCCGGCTTTGCCCGCACGGACGCCAAGCTGGCCGAAGCGGCGGAGCACCGGGCGCATCTCGAAGCCCGGTTCGAGCGCCGCTTCGGAGACTTGATCAAGTGGTCGTTCGTTTTCTGGGTGGGAGCCGTGAGTGCGATTGCGATGCTGGCGGGAGCGCTGCCCTAGCTCACCCGCCCGTCTTCCCTCGCACGAAATCCATCGGGACGTACTGCCCGACGAGTGACCGCTCCCGCGCCAGGATGAACGTGTTGGTCATGATCCCTGCAGAGGTCCCAGCCTGAAGGGCGCTTCGGCACCTTCGCCGCGTGCCCGCGTGGCCTTTACACCATCCCGCGTTGAATTGCTGACGCTCCCGGCCGAGCGTAGCTTAATCGTGGGCGGTACCAAGCACCGGAGCCGTCCATGCCGATCACGCCGCACCTATCCCGTCAGCTTCGCCAGACCCTGGGCGAGGAGGCCGCGGAGGATCTCGTGAACTGGATGCATGAGATGGACGCGCACCGCGGGGCCTCGCGTGACGCCGTGCGGGCGGATCTCGCGGAACTGCGCCAGGAGATGCACGCCGGGCTGGCCACGCTGCGCGAGGAAATGCTGGCCGGCTTTGCCCGCGCGGACGCGCGCGACGCCGAGCTGCGGGAGGAAATGCGGCTGGGCTTCGCCCGTGCCGACGAGCAACGGGCAAGTCAGGTGGCCCGGTTCGAGCGCCGCTTCGGAGACTTGATCAAGTGGTCGTTCGTTTTCTGGGTGGGAGCCGTGGGTGCGATTGCGATGCTGGCGGGAGCGCTGCCCTAGCTCACCCGCCCGCCTTCCCTCGCATGAAATCCATCGGGACGTACTGCCCGACGAGTGACCGCTCCCGCGCCAGGATGAACGTGTTGGTCATGATCCCTCAGAGGTCCCAGCCTGAAGGGCGCTTCGGCACCTTCGCCGCGTGCCCGCGTGGCCTTTACACCATCCCGCGTTGAATTGCTGACGCTCCCGGCCGAGCGTAGCTTTGTCGTGGGCGGTACCAAGCACCGGAGCCGTCCATGCCGATCACGCCGCACCTGTCCCGTCAGCTTCGCCAGACCCTGGGCGAGGAGGCCGCGGAGGATCTCGTGAACTGGATGCATGAGATGGGCGCGCACCGCGGGGCCTCGCGTGATGCCATCCGGGCGGATCTCGCGGAGTTGCGCCAGGAGATGCACGCCGGGCTGGCCACGCTGCGCGAGGAGATGCACGCCGGGCTGGCCAATGGACGCGAGGAGACGCAAGCCGGGCTGGCCAGTGTACGCGAGGACATGCTCGCCGGCTTTGCCCGCACGGACGCCAAGCTGGCCGAAGCGGCGGAGCACCGGGCGCATCTCGAAGCCCGGTTCGAGCGCCGCTTTGGCGACCTGATCAAGTGGTCGTTCGTTTTCTGGGTGGGAGCCGTGAGTGCGATTGCGATGCTGGCGGGAGCGCTGCCCTAGCGCCCCCTTCGCGTCTTCCACCGCCTGAAGTCCACCAGGATCTACCGCCCCAGCGTCATCGTGCTCGTGACGTAGGCCCTGCCCTTGTGCTGATTGCGGACACCGTGCGGATTTCGGGCCTATAACGCCGCAAGGGACGTACGTCGTCTGAGATCCTACCGGCGACTCTCCGCATCCAGCCTGCTCCAATCGACGTCGCCCCGCACTCCCTCCCACACTTCCAGCGGCCCAACGAGAATTCGGGTGCGGACCGACTTACCGGTGAGATGGACGCGGAACGGCCGGTCGAGCGCCAGCGGGGTGTGTGACCGGGCCAGCGGCTGACCGTCGATGGCCACGCCGCAACGGCCGTCGGGGAAGATCTGGAGCCGCAAGGTGTACCAGCGACCGCTCCGGAGCGACGTATCGACCGGAACGCGGCCCGGCGGGCCACCGATCCGGTTCAGGTTTTGGAAACCATCGCCGTCAGGGTAGCGGACACCGCACGATCGTTGCGCGTCACCGTGGGACGGCGGGGCCCCCGAGCGATGGTCCCAGCCGACGAGCCCGGCGGAGTCCAGGGCGGCGTCGAGCTGGACGCTCAGGTACTGCCATTGAAGGGCTTCGACCCGTGTGGACACCATGGCTTCCACGCCCAGCCCGCGGCGCGCGTCGAACGCGCGCCGCGAATACACGCCGCTGTGGAAGGAGCTGTCCCCTCGATGCCAGAACGCCGGCGTGCCGTCCGATCCTGGGGCGAGCGTGGGTACTGGAATGCCGTAGGGCACCCAGCTCCGTGTGAGCGGCCCGCTCCACCGCTCCTCGAGTATCGTGGTGGACGCGGTAGGGAGGATCGCGAGGGCTACGGAGTCGCGCCGCCAGCCGCCGGCCGACGCCTGAATCGTGACGGCGCCCAGGCGGCGCGGCCGCACCGTGCCGTCGGCGGCGACGGTGGCGACCACCGTGTCCGACGATCGCCACGAGACAATGGGAACGGGCAGCGGGCGGCCGGCTGGATCGAAGCCTTCGACCCATAGCCTGTGCACGGCGTCGAGCGGCACCTGGTGCGACGGCGACTGGATTGCCAGGTGGTCGACGTATGCCGGCTCGGCGCGCCCACCGGGCCAGAACACCGCGTAACTGGCGGGGAACTCGGGCCCGAGTTGTGCTCGCTTGGCCAAATCGGGACGATCACTGGGGTAGACGAGCCACTCGCGCCGCGGCTGGTCGGCGCGGCGACAGAGGCAGGCAATCCACCGGCCGTCGGCACTCACGTTCCAGCCCGCGTCAAGGACGCTGCTGTCCACCACCGATACGGAACCCGCGTCGATATCCATCTGTAGCAGAACTCCGGCCAGGTGGCCGGTCGTCTGGACGAAGACCTCCCGCTCGGTCCGCCAGCCGAGCAGCCGCACGCGGGCGCCTGCCGGCGTGCCGAGACAGCGCTCGGTCCGTCCATCCACGGTGATCCAGCACACCTCGGTCGACCGCAGGTCCCAGTAGTCCCGGGCGAACGCAACGCGGGTGCCGTCCGGGCTCCAGTGGGGTCCGTTGTCAGAATGGTCGTTGTGGGTGAGGGCCCGCGTTTGACCGGACGCGAGGTCCATGATCGCGACGTCGTAGTGATGGCGCGAGCTCCAGCGCACCGTGGAGAACACGATGCCGCGACCGTCGGGGGCCCAGGTCGGCATGTTGTCGTCGCCCGGGGAGTACGTGAGCCGGACCTCGCGGCCGTTGGGGCGATGGAGAAACAGCTCCCGCCCGCCGGAGTCCGCCACGATCCGCCCGATGATCCACGCGTTTCCGTCCGGGCTGGGCGCGATACCAACGCCAACACCCGCCGGCAGCACGCTCCGCTGGATCGTCGCGTCATCCAGCACCCCGGAGCGGCCCTGTCCCCAGCTTGACCGGTGCAGCGGGATCGCGATGCGCATCGCACTGTCACCGAGCAGGTGGAAGGCCGTGAGATACACGTCGGGCGGCTCCGGTTCGCTCCGCCCGAATACCAAGGCGGAGGCCCCGGTGACCGCCAAGGCCACCGTAGCCGCGGCGGCCAGCGCCCGGGGGCGCGTCGTGAGACCCAAGCGGACGTGCAGCGGCAGTTGCGATACGAGGCACGAGACCTTTTCCGCGGTGGCAAGATCCCCCAGCAACTCGGCGGCCAGCTCACGGGCGCCGCCGCCGGACATGCGCGCCCAGGGTGACCGGACCCAGCGGCGGTAGACCCGGGCCAGCGCCGTGTCGTCTCCCGCAGCCGCCAGATGACGCCCCGCCCGGAAGAGCAGCTCGCGGTCGTCGTCCGCCGTGTGAGCCAGCACGCGTCCCAGGGCGCGGTGTGCGGCCCGAACGGCATCGGCGTCCGCTGTCTCGAGCGCGCGGTCGGCCAACTCGTCGTGCCCCGGTTCCCAGCCTTCTCCGGTGCGCGCCAGGAGTCCGCGTTGCTCCAGGCTCGCCACGGGATCCGCCAGCGCCTCGGCGGTGCGGTCCGCCGCGCGCGCGAGCAGCTCGATGGGCAGCGGGTGACCGGCCACCGCGAGCAGGAGCAGGAGCCAGCGCTCCTCGCGTTGCAGCTGCGCGATCCGGGTCTTGAGCGCGCTGCCTTCCTCCAGCTCGGCGTCGAGCGCCGCCGGGTCGGGACATTCCCAGTGCCCGTTTGCGATCGCGAGCGTTCGCCGTTCCAGCTCGAGCTGAAGGGTCTCGAGGATAAGCAGCGGTGAGCCGCCCGTTGCCGCGTGAAGCCGTTCCGGCAGCTCTGCGGCCCACGGCTCGTCGGGCAGGCCGCCCAAGCTCGCCAGCAGCGCGCCCACGTCCGGGACCGACAGCGGGACCAGCCCGATGCGCTCGGCCACCTGCTCTTCCATGTGCAGCCCGGCGATGGGGCGGGCCGTCGTCACCACCAGGGCCGCCGTGTCCGCCACCTTGCCGAGCAGGCCGGTCAGGAGCCGCCGCGAAGCCGGGTCGGTCCAGTGCACGTCGTCGAACAAGAGCGCCACGGGCTGCTCGTGGGCGACCTCGCGCAGCAGCTCGCCCAGCGCGAGGACGCGGTGTCGCAGTGCGTCGTCGCCGCCGGACGTGTTTCCCGCGGTCGGGTATTGCGACGATAGCGACGGGTTGACCGCCACCAGTGCATCGGCCGCCGCCGGGGATACGGCGGCCGCGCCCGGAAGGCAGGTGAGCCCGGCGGCCAGGTCCGCCGCGAACAGGTAGGGGATGAAGCGCTCGCCGGGATTCGCGCGGATGTAGACGGCGCGTGCGCCCGTGGCGCGCAGCCGTGCGTGCACGTCGTTCACCAGTCGGGTCTTCCCGATCCCGGGCGCGCCGGTGATGTGCACGTGCCGGCCGCGGCCCTGCCGCGCCTCGTGCCACGCGCCGATGATCCGGGCGAACTCCTGCTCCCGGCCTACCAGCTCAGCCACGAGCGTCTTGCGGCCGCCGGCGCCATGCGTATCCGCGCCCGTCTCTTTCGCAAGGGCGAGCAGCGCGCGGGTGGCGGGTTCGGGCTCGCGGTGCGCGGTGGAGAGGAACTGTTCCAGCACGTCGGCCTCGATCCCGGCGCACACCCGGTCGTCGGCCGAGAGGTAGCACTCGATCACCAGCCGCCAGTTGCTTTCGCGGTTGGTGTCACTGTCGCGCATCCGTCGGGCGAGTTGCTCGGCCTCGCGCCACTGGGCGCGTGAGAGGTGCTGGCGGACCGCCAGTTCGCCGGTGCGCAGGAATGCGTGTTTCAGGCGGTCGCGCTCCAGGTCGGCCCAGTGCTCGAACTCCGCGCCGCCGGGGACGGCTATCTGCGGGACGAAGTCGCCGCCGTACAACTCCACCGCCCGTTCCGGCTCGCCGGATTCGACGGCCTCCAGAAAGGCGTCGCGGTCGCTGTGCACCGTATGGGAAAGCGTGAGGCGCTCAGCGTGTCCCATGAGGAGGTCGTCGCCCACGCGCTGGCGGATGAACCATACCGTTTGCCGCAGCGCGCGGCGCGCGTCGTCGGGATCGAGGTCGGCCCAGAGGAGATCGACGAGGTGTTCGCGGCTCGCGGTGCGTCCGGGACTCGCGGCGAGATAAACGAGTGTCGCGAGGGCTTTGCCGGGGCGGAGCAGGGTGTCCGCGCTGTCGTCCGGACGTAACAGAGCGGCCCCGCCGAGCGTCACGAGCGTGAGGCGAGGGTGCGGAACGCTGGAAGCGGCGGTGCTGCCTGACATCTAACGGCTGCCTAACCCCGGGGTGGCCATGTTGGCTCCGTCAACGGAAACGCCAACCCCCGGTCACCGCATGTCCGGCCGGGCTTTATCGGGTCGCACCGGCAAAGCTACGGGTCGGGTGGGCGGGTCAGCAAGGCGGCGCGAGGCCGTGGCCGGGGGGCATTGGTTGCACGTGAGTGCGGGCGGCCTTGCCCGCCGCTCTCACACGCGTAACCAGAATATGGGTAGGGCGCCACCGTCCGTTGGGTCATAGCCCAGCCGTGCGCGATGATCGGCGGCGTGAAGCCGCCGCACGGCTCAGCCGCATGAAGCGGCAACGGTCGTGCGCCCGTCGGTTCACCTGACCGAGCCGAGCCGCGGGTTTACCCGCGAATCCTGCGACCGAGCGCGCCGTGCACTTCCCGCGATAATCGATGGCGAGCCGATGCTTGAGGAGCAGCGTTCCAGGAGCGCTCGGGTCCTACGCTTTCGGATCGGTTTCCCTCTCAAAACATCCCGCACGCGGTTGCGCGCAGGAGCATTCCCTGTTGGCGGGCCGGCCCGAATCAACGGGACGCGGTGCGCCTGCGCGATTTGCCGGCTTTCAAGGCGCCCGCGTGGCGAGCGAGGTAGTCGGCCAGCGCATCCCGGGTCACGTCCGCGAGCGATCTGCGCTGCTCAAATGCCAGTCGCCGCAATGCTTCGTGCTGATCCTGCTCGATCGCCGCAAAGAGGGTAACCGGGGCAACAAGCTTCTTCGTGCGGGCCATAGTGACAGAACCTCCATGCCGTTACGTGTGGCCGAACCACATGCGCATCCCTGACGCTAACTCACTGTAACGAGCGTGACCTCCGCAGGGCCGACGAACTTGATGTAGATGGCCTTCTGGTCGAACCGTGGCAACAGGACATCACGAGCGTACTCACGCAACCAGCGCTGCGCCGCAGACTGCTCGGGAATATCCACTTCGAGCACCGCGAGCTCGTCCTCGTAAAGGATTCCACGGTCCCACCAGTATCCTCTCGGTGTTCCCTCGTCGAGCCTCCAGAGGGCGCCGCCGCCGAAACGGGCGGCCAGTTCTTCCATTGTCTGCTCGAACTTCTCGTCCTCAACGCGTCGGCGGTTGCCGTGGACATCCGGGTTATGGGTGTGCGGGAGCGTGATCAGGGCCACCACCCGTCTACCGGTCTGCCGCATCCAATCCCGCTCCTCGGGTCACAACCCGTGATATATCCTATTATACTAGTATGCTAGACGATCCGCAAGCTGCAGACGATGGTGCGTCGTCGCTCCCGTACTCCGAAGGTGGCGGTCCCCGCTCACCTGTTTCAGATGTTCGATGCTCACGGCTCGAATGGACTCATCAGGGACCGGGTTCGCGCTTCCGATGGGAGTCGGCGCTGAGCCGCATCCTTCTCCGCCGGGAGGTTGTCGTCAACAGCGTAATGTCGCCGGTCGGACGCTTTCTATCTCAGCGATCCCACGCGCCCGTCGGTTCACCGACCGAGCCGAGCCGCGGGTTTACCCGCGGATCCTGCGACCGAGCGCGCCGTGCACTTCCCGCGATAATCGATGGCGAGCCGATGCTTGAGGATCCGGGACGCGCCGGAGCGCGATGAAACGGCGGCGAGTTGGTGCGCGATGATCGGAGGCGCGCCGGTGCACGCTGAAGAGGCAACCAGCCGCTGCGCGATGATCGGCGGCGTGAAGCCGCCGCGCGGCTCAGCCGCATGAAGCGGCAACGGTCGTGCGCCCGTCGGTTTTACACGTGCAACCAGAATATGGCGTAGGGCGCCGCCGTCCGATGGGTCGTGGCCCACGGCGCGAGGGCGTGGGCCGTACGGGCGAAGCCGCGAGGTGGGCCGACCGCGTTGACGATAAGGATCCCGCCGTGTGGCGCGCCATCGTGGTACGCTTCGAGCGTCAGCGTGACGAAATCGTCGCGATTGCGTGTGACCAGGACCCGTCGCTCCGCGGCCGCGCGGGCGAGCTGGTCGGCGTCGGCGGCGTCCGCCATTCCGACGTCATGCGCGCTGATGGTGTCGAGCCCGAGACCGCGGGCGATCGCCGCGATCTTCGGGCTCAGGTCAGCGTCCAGATAGAGCTTCGGCGCACCCGTCACCCGGGCGTCTTGTCCGGTGATGACCACGGCAGCGCTTCGCGGATGGCTGGTTCGGTCCAGTGCGCCTCGCGTGCCAGCCGTTCGTCGATTTCCTCCGCGTAGACGCCTGCGTATGCCAGCGCCTCGTCCACTGCTTCCCGGCTGACCCAGTGCAGCCGCCGGCCAAGCCGCTTTCTCGATTGGTCGAGGGCGCGGTAGTCCCGGACGACTTCCCACACGTCGAGGCCGCTCCCGACGACAGCGGCTCGGCGCCGCCCCGGCGGGCCACGAAACACGATGTGGCGGAACTTCCGGGTGCGGGATGCCTCTTCCAGCATCTCCGTGGCCACTGCCGAGAACGACCGGCCGGTGCGGCGTGCCTCGATCTCGATGGCGCGCGACAAGGACTGCGGGAGGCGAAGGGACCGTGGAGCGGCGTTCTTGGGCATGTCCGAGACTACTTGTACTACATGGGATACGTCAAGCCACGCGGCTTCTCTACCTCCGGGTCGGCTCCTGGAGGGATGTGGATACGGCAGTGCGGCCTGACATCTAACGGCTGCCTAACTGCGGGGCGCGAGATTGGCTCCGTCAACGGAAACGCCAACCCCCGGTCACCGCATGTCCGGCCGGCTTTTCGGGTCGCACCGGCAACGCTATAGGTCGGGCGGGCGGGTCAGCAAGGCGGCGTGAGGCCGTGACCGGGGGTTGGTGAGCCGCTCCACTGTGCCGTGAGGGCACCGACTGTGAGGGCAATCGCAATGCGTTCGTTCACAAGTGTTGTAGCGGCGGGCCTCCTCGTCACCCTGTCGGGGTGTGACGGAAGCAATCTTCTCCTTGAGCGTGACGGCCTACCGCCCCAAGCCTCGGTATCAGACGGTGCAAACGCCGGGAACAAGCATTTCTTCTTCCTTCCGCCGATGGTGCCCGCCCCCAGTTTCAGCGGGGTGTTTGACGGCGCGCTTTCTCCCGTGGTGCAGATCTGTGAATGGACCGGGAGCGCGTGCGTCGAGCCACTGGTGGCAGAATTCACGAGCTCGAACGGGCCGGGCTCGGAGACCGTGCGAGTCGTCCCGGAGGATGAGCATTACATAGTGAACTGGCACACGGGTGACTTCAATCTTGATCCCGCCAGGACCTACCGGATTGCCGTGCTCGCCGAGGGAACCGAACTGGGGTACGCTGATGTAGACGTGGTGAACAGCGGCAAGGACATCAAGAACCTCGATACGGGCGAGTTCGTTCCGCTTCTGGACGGCCGCACCCTGCCAATCAAGTTCCGCATTGAGGAGGGTGCTATCACGCCGCAATGGATTCAGTTGTCGCCCAGCGGGGAGCTACCGAGCGGCCGCCGGGGGGCTTCCGGCGTGCTCGATGCAGCCGGCCAACTGATCGTCTTCGGGGGCGAGCTAACCTCGGCCACGCAACTCAACGATTTGTGGCGGCTTGCCAACGCCGATGGGATCGCGGTCGCCTCCTGGACGAAAGTTACATCGGCGCAAGGAGGTCCTCCGTCCCCGAGGTCGGCGCATTCGGCGGTCTACGATATCAGTACAGACCGTATGATTCTGTACGGCGGCTATTTATCAACAACAGACCCGACCGGCGACTGTAGCGACCAGGTATGGGTCCTGGCCAATGCCAGCGGGGCCGGTGGAACGCCTGAATGGACGAAACTGAGCCCGTCCGGATCAGCGCCAGTCGCCAGAGGCGAACACACCGCCGTATACGACGGTGCCGGCAACCGGCTGATCATCTACGGTGGGAATTGTGGCTCCTCAACAGGACAACTTGGCGATGTCTGGGTTCTCACGGGCGCCAATGGCTTGGGTGGCCCCCCGACGTGGAGTCAGTTGTCACCCACTGGTACTCCTCCGGCAAAGCGGGACAACCACGCCGCTGTCTACGACGCGATGAACAACCGGATGATCGTGTTCGGGGGAAGGGTCCCGGGCGGCATCTCGAACGAGGTCTGGGTCCTTTCCGGTGCCAACGGACAGGGGTCACCAATGTGGCAGCAGCTATCCCCCTCCGGTGCGGCTCCGGCGGGGCGGGGGAATCCTTCTGCCGTCTACGATCCGCTGAACAACCGCCTCACGGTATTCGGCGGCGAAGGTGGACCTTTGTTCAATGACGTGTGGGTGCTCGCCAATGCAAGTGGCGTGAGTGCGACTCCGTCCTGGCAGCAACTTGCCCCGTTGGGAACCCTACCGGCTCCGCGCAGGGTGCACGTCGCTGTATACAGCACAAGCCGCAATCGAATGACGATATTCGCGGGAATCATCGGCGCTGGTCAGTTCTCCAACGACGCGTGGGTGCTGACCCACGCCAACGGTCGGTAGCGTGACCCACGCGCGATTCCGACTTAGGCAACACTGGCCCTCCTGCGGAGAAAGGGGTGACAGGATCTATGTCCTGACCTGGGACGCGCCCCACCAGCTCTTGAGAGCAACTTGTTTCGGATCGCTTTCGGTTCTGTCACAGCGTGGCACGAGGACAGCCACAAGCGGACTGACGCAACCACCGCCGCGCTCCATCCGTCGATCCGGCTATCTCCGATAGTTCACCCGCTCGATGAGCTCCACGCCGGGCCGCCCCTCCGCGGCGGCACGCCATCCGACCAGGTCGGGTCGGGGACCGAACAGCGCGATGGTGCGCCCGTCGCGCGCCGGACCCGGCCTGAGCCCGCCCGCGGCGCGGTCTCCTCGCGCTCCGCCGGCGACGAGCGCCGCCGAGACCGCGGTGAACCCGCCGGCCCCCGCCGCGCGCAGGCGCCGTGCCTCGGCCCGGCACGCTCCATAGGTCCGCTCGCCACCGGTGAGCGCGCGTCGGGAAAGGCGCGGCGTCGCCGCCGGCGGTTCCTCGATCTCCACCGCCCACATCGCCCGCCGAATCGTCGCAAGATCGGCGGATTCCGTGATCTCCTCGTGTCGCAGCAACTCGGCCCACGCGCCGTCGGGCGTGTCCGAGAAGTAGTGGGTCGGGGGGTCGCCCTCGGCGTGCCACCGCGCCGGCGGCTGGCCCGGTCCCTCCCACAGAAACGGGAACCGGGTGTCGGCGTGGCGGAAAACGATCACGTGGCGGGCGACGCCAGCAGTGTGGCGGAGAGTGCGAGCACACGCTGTGGACCGGCGTCCTCCGGCGCCCACGCGGCGTGCAGAAGCTCCGCCGGGGTCCGGCTCTTGAGTTGGCTGCGCTTGCGGCCGAACCAGCGGCGCACGCCGATCTCGTTGTAGGTGCCCGCCAGG
>Ga0214472_10007863_pt1 | contig 11133 bp, 5 predicted proteins | sample RVTome_6_FD_207662 | JGI IMG/M metagenome (GOLD analysis project Ga0214472, IMG submission 207662) | Soil microbial communities from uranium-contaminated site in the Upper Colorado River Basin, Wyoming, United States - RVT140D175 | ecosystem: Environmental > Terrestrial > Soil > Contaminated >...
CATCCTCGGGCTCCGCGTCGGCCGGCAGCGGCGGCAACGACGCCAGCGGGAACGCCAGGTCCACTTCCTTCTTGAACGTCGGACGCTGCGGCGAGTGGACCTCGAGCGCCGCGCCGAACTCCGCGTCGGGCAGCGCCGGCAGCTCCGTGAAGTCGGAAAGCTGGAGCGCCTTGATCCTGAGGTGAACCGCCTGGCCGGTCGCATCCTTCGGCACACGCAGCTCGTAACCCGGCGCATCGGGGCTCGTCACGACGCCGCCTCCTGCGCCGACGGCCGTCTCCCCCGTCGCGGGATCGATCACGTACTGGCTGCGCTCGAAGGTCTTGGCGTTGCCTTGCGGGTCAGTGATCGTGACCAGCAGCCGGTCGTCCACGCTGGCCGGGAGGTCGCCGTCCACGACCCCGTCGTTGTCGGCCGTGATCGACAGCACGACGCCGTTGCCGGAGTTGACGATCAGGACGGTCGTGCCCGGCGGGAAGCTGCCGGCCGGTGCCTTGACCTTCACGATCCCGTTTTCGTCCGGGGCCTCGAAGACCAGCTTCGTCACGTCGAGCGTCGGGGGCACGAACGCGGCCGTCGTGAACGTCGAAGGCGGGACCACGACCGGCTTGCCGTATGTGTCGAGAAGGCCACTCGCCGTGAGCTGGTAGGCCGTCGCGAACTCGAGCGGCACGAACTCGTCGCCGATCTTGCGCTCCGGGATCACACTGAGGCTCCGACCGCCCACGCCCACGACCAGCCGCACCGGCACCGCTTGCGTATCCAAGACGCGCACGAGGCGCACCTCAGCCGCCGCCACGCTCACGGGATCGAGGGGCACCGTCGGCGTCACCTCGAGACGCGCGTTCACGGCGATGCCCGCCGAGCCGTTCGGCGGCACGACGCGGGCCGTGGTCGATGCGCCGGCGAGCAGTAGGTCCAGCCCCGTGGCTTCGCCCGCGGTGACCTCGACCGGACCGCCTTCGGCTTGGAGCGGCGTGCCGGGAATGCGCGCGCGCACCGTGACGGCCGCGCCCGGCAGGGTCGTGAGCACGTACTCGCCCGTCCGCTCGGACGCCGCGATGAACGGTAGCCCGTCCGCCGTCACGACCGCCTGTGCCCCGCCCGCGGCCGTGCTCGTGACGCCCCGCACGAAGCCGACCGGTCCCGCGAGGCGATAGAAGACGTGACGCCCCTCGCGCCGCACGCCCGGCAGGATCGCCCGCACGCGGCCCGAGCCGTTCTCGCCGCGGGCCGCGGGCGCCGTGCACGTGCACGTGCCCCGAGACACAACAACGAACCAGCCGTGACCCGATCGACGGCCGTGCGTGTCTGAGCCAGCCCCGCGACCCGTGCGTCGAGCCGACCGAGGCAGCGGCCCTTCCTTCGTGGCTGTGCTTCGACGCTGGACCACCACCGACGGTCCCCCGTCCCCTTCCTTCTTCCCCACCCCGGGCGCGCCGGACGCGCACGCGCCAGGAGGCGACGGCACTCCCTGGCTCACGGCCGGCGACTGAGAGGCCAAGGCGTCCGGCGCGACCGGGCCAGCTTCAGCCCCAGCCAAGCCGGTGAGCCGTCGCTCGAGACGTTGCACGGCCAAGAGCGCAAATGCAGGCCAGAGCGCTGCCCGCACCTGCCACTCCGCAGGCAGCATGCCCACGAGCAGAAGCTGGATCAGCCCGCGCGCCACGAGCCGCGCCCACGGCCTGCGGCTCGGGTCGCGGAAGACGAGCCTCGGCGGCCTTCCGAGGTCGATCGCCTCCGCAAGAAGGACCGCCTCAAATGCCGAGGCCGGCGTCGCCGCCGGCCTCGGGCACGCAGAAGGCGAGTTGGACCTGGAGCTATGCAAGAGCCTTGTCCAGCTTGGTGAGGAGTTGTACCACACGCAGAGCGAGCGACCGGGCCGAACGGCACTGCGCCTCCGACGCCAAGTGCCTCAGGCGAAGGACATCCACGATCGCCGCCGTCTCGGCGGCGCTGCCTCGCGCGATCGCGTACATCCGGCGCTTGTCCTTCCGAGATCGACGACCCGCTCCTTCCGCGATGCAACAACAGATCGAGAGGCTCGCCCGCTCGAGCTGGTCCTGGAGCACACGGTGGCCCGCCGGAGCCAGCGTGCCGCACAGCACCTGCAGCTCCAGCGCGAGCTCGTAGCACACGAGCTTCTCGGCGTCGAGAATCGGCGCCGGAGCCGAGGCCGCCGCCGCTTCGATCGCGACAGGCGATACCGCATCGGCAGGATCCGGCGCGACGTTGATAGAAACGGCGTCCTGCGCGAGCATCAGCGCACCTCCCGCGCCAGAAGATCCGCGATGTGAAGAGCGCACCGTGAACCGCGGATGCAAAGCTCCGCATCCGCCAAGCGACGCCGCCGAGCGTGAGCCAGCAGATCGGCGAGATCGAAGGCTGCACGGCGAGCCATCGGCCAGAAGCCGCAGCGAACGTTCACGAGAAGAGCGTCCGTGACCTGCTCCAGGTCGTGCCGCAGCACGAAACTGCGAACCCGGAGCTCCGAGATCATGAGAGCCAGCTCCGAGCACAGCTCCTGAAGCGAGAGGTTCTCGGCGCCGGAGAAGAGAGTGCGCTGATCGACATGGCCGCCGACCCGGACGCGAAGGCCAAAGTCGAGGGCCACTGCCGCGGCCGGGGAAGCCTGAGGGCGGGGGCGCGCGGTGTAGACGTGGGACATGAGAGGTTCCTTTCCGCAAGGCCGAAGGTGGCCTGCGCGGACCCCCACGCCGGAGCGACGGATGCGTCAAGGGCGAAGCCTCGCGAAGCGAGGTCCGAAGCGAAGCGCAGGACCCTTGACGCGCTCCGGCGCGGAGGCGACCTTCCCCGAGCAGGCCACCGTAGGCCCCGCGGAAAGGACAGACGCCACAGAGCCAAACCGCCCGCCCCCGACGGGCGCCCCGGCAGCAGCGCACCGATGCAACGGGGCTGGCCGCTTGGTGCCACGCATCCTCAGTCCTCGAAGCAGTCCTCGCAGCGGTAACCGTCCGGGCCCTCGGAGTAGCCATCCTCGCTCAACACAATCACGCGCCCGCAGCGCCCGCAGTGGGTCGGCTCGTAGGCCGGCGGGTTCTCGAGCTTCTCGAAGTTGTACGCGTTCGTGCCGTAATAGACGTACATCTCGAGCTCGTGGCAATACTCGCGGCAGGCAGCACACGTCTTCCAGTCGCCCGTGTGGCTCTCAGTATGGTGAAGCCCGCACAGCGTGAAGCGCCGGTGGTTACGTGAACAGCTGTTGCGCGCGTAGGAGAACAGCGCGTACTCGCCCTCGTCGTCGCAGATCGGCCGGTCGCAGCACTGCGTCCGCGTCAGGCGCTTGCTCTTGCCACAAAGACCACAACGACTCCGCTCCTGGGTTCGCTCCGGCCCCGGCTCCCCTCGCCCTTCCGCACCGCCCTCAGCCGTCTTCACCGATCGTAGTCGGCTCGCCCAGCCCACCGGACCTCCTTGCCGCTCGCTTCCGCTTGCTTGCGCGGCTCCACCGCCTGTGACAGCCTCCCCACGCCAACCCGGGGACTCTCCCACCCGACCAGGCCCGCAAAGGAGAGTCCATGAACCTTCAAGACCTCGTCGTACCCCCCGTACGCCTGCGCCTGCGCGGCGTCATCGACCACGCCACCGAAAAGCTCGCCCTCCGGGGTGCGATCGCCGCGGCGCACCTGTTCGGCATCGCCACCGGGATCCTCCTGCGACAGCTCCGCGCCATGAACGATCCGCTCGCCACGGCCCTGGCGCAAGCCAAGAAAGCGGAGTTCAAGACCAGCGCCTTCGCCCGCTCCGCAGATATCCTCGGCGCGCGCTTCGACAAGCTGCCCGAGCGGAAGCGGCCCTTCTACACCCCCGCGCAGCGCTTCCAGATCATCGAGATCAAGAACCTCCTGGGCTGGCCCGCCGATCAGGTCGCCAGGCTCTTCCGCGTCTGCAGCCAGACCATCCTGAACTGGGAACGGCACGCCGATCCCGCCTCCAAGACCGTCGGCAAGACCGTGCGCCCTACACCGCCGATCACCCGCTTCGCCGACGTCGCGCGCAGCACGCTGCAGCTCATGGCCGCCTTCGGCTTCGGAAGCGACGAAACCACCGCCCTCACCCTCGCGCGGGCAGGCTGGAGGGTCTCTCCGCGCTCCGTCGGCAGGATCAACCGGGAAAGGGCGGGGCGCAGGCACACGCCTCCCGATGGCGGCCACAGAATCACCAACCCCGTCATCGCACGCTTCGTTCATCACACCTGGATGATGGACGTCACCGAGATCCGGTCTTTCCTCGGCGGTACCCTCTACCTCGCCTCCGTCTTCGACGCCTTCTCCAGAGTCCCCCTCACGATCCAGACCTACGACACAAAGCCCGGCGCCTCGGCCATGGCCCGGCTCCTCAAGGCCGCCCTCAGCGCCTTCGGAAAGGCGAAGTACGTGATCACCGACCAAGGGGGCGAGTTCAAGGGCAAGATCTTCCGCAAGACTGCCGCACGACTCGGGATCATCCAGCGCTTCGGAACCACGGACAGGATCTTCGCGACGGCACGCCTGGAACGTTTCTGGAGAACACTTAAAGAGGCCGCGAGCCTCAAGCACGACCAGCCCTTGACCCTCGAGGACCTCGAGCGAAGGCTCGAGCTCGCCCTGACCCACTACCTCTGCTTCCGGCCGCATATGGGCCTGCACGGCGCCACCCCCGCCGAGGTCTTCCTCGGAATCGAGCCCGCATGCCTCAAGGCCGTCGCGCCGCCACGAGGACGGCCGGGTGAGCGACCGCAGCGGTCGCCCTTCATGATCGACTTCCTCGATCCCGACAGGCGCAGGTTGCCGATCCTGAAGAAGACCGCGTAGGCCAACCCAACTGACTCCGTACTGAAAGCCGCGTCCGCCCGTCGCGGCTCGCCACTCGTGTGCCCGCTGGCGTCTCGCCGCTCCCCACCTCCCCCGCCGCGACCCCGGGATCCAACCTCGCCCCGCTCCGACTGCCTCCGACAGGCTCATCTCAGCCCTTCAGCTCGTCTCGAACTCCCGTTGCCGGCCTACCGCGCCCTGAAACTCAGGCGCGCACGGCGCCGGCCTGGCGGTCGCCTCTACAGCTCATCGCCTTCCGCCTCGAAAACGACGAGCGTTCCGTCTGCACACGGCACGTACAGGCGGCTGTCCTCGAAGACTGGAGAGAAGAGCTGGTCGCGATGCTCGTGCCACCAGACCAGTTCCCCGTCCGTGAGACGGAAGGCAGCCATCAGGCCCGACTTGGCGGTGAACACGACATGGTTCCTGCAGATCGTTCCGCCAAACGCCTCCTGGACTCGCTTGAAGACGGCCCCGTAAGGGCCCAGCGGGCGATCGACCACGATCCTGCCCGTCGCCTCGTCCACGATCACGAGCCGGTTCTCGCTCGCAGCAGGCTCAGAGCGCTCCCGCGTGATCCGGCCGGAGTCGAGATCAAAGGTCACGCGCGTGGACGTCGGGGTTGAAGGTGCCGACCAGACGTACATCCGACCCTTCTCGACCATAGGCGCGCGGTACGGCATCGAAATTTCAAGTCCCCAAAGCAGTCGCCCATCGGCTAGAGAGACTCCGACCAAGTGCTCGACGGATTTCGCCACAAACTGCCCCGGGCAGCTCGCCATGAAAGCCAAGCCGCGTGAACAGCTGTCTCCGTAACGCTCCTTGATGTCGGAGATCAGGTGCTTCTGCCACACACCGTTTCGACTGGCAAGATCGACAGCCTGAACGGGGTCTATCGTGCCGTCGGGACTGGTCAACAGAAGAATGCCATCGTGCATCAGAGTGGGTCGCCCCGGAGCACACTCGAACTCGCTGACGACCTGGCCAGTGGCGACGTCGATCGTTCGGAGCCGTCCTTCCTCGTTGAGAAAGAGATGATCGTTCGCTAGGCCCATCCCTGGCCGCTTCCAGAGAGTCTTGCCATCTTCGTTCCAGAGCTGCGTCTCGTGAGTGTCCCCGACGTACACCAGCACCTTGTTTGCCTGTGCGCTCCGTATGTGCCCCGACATCCGCTTGCGCCAGATCTGCGTGCCGTTCCGCTTGTCGAGCCTCGCTAGAAACTCGCCGCCCTCCCCCGTGAAGATTGACGTATCTGTGAGGACAGGCGTCTGCAGGACGACTGGTCCGCGAGCGACTCGAAAGGCAACGATTTCACGCAGCATGAACGGCCATCAGATCGGCAGCGGTAGGCTGAGGGGCGTGATCTTGACGTGCTTGGCGAGATGCTGAGCCCCTTGCGAGCGCAGGACCTGTTCGATCTTCTTGGTCAGGCCGTTGATCACGGTGGCCATCTCCTCGGGCGATCCTCGCAGCACGTACTCTATCTGACCGAGCCGCCGAACAAGGTCCCCTTCGACCAACTGGCCGCCGGTGAGCTCCAGCGACTCTTGCAGCACCCTGTTCACGTCAGACTTGACCTGGGATCCGAAGCTGAAGGGCGCGTCGGCCCTGAGGTTTTTGATCTCCTTGAAGACCTCGCGAACGATTCCAGATGCGTCGGCCTCCTTCACGACGATGTCGATGTAACGCTGATACGTGCAGAAGCCGAGCCACGGACGGAAGATGCAGCGACCGACACCACGCTCGAGCTCGACGACGTTCTGCCAGCGGAGGTTCTGGGACAGATACTCGAGCACGGCGTATGCACCCTGCGTTCTCGATCCCCCGGCGCCAGGGCCCGTCGCCAGGAATCGACCCCATCCCGGGATCTTCGCCCGCTCGCCTTCGGCCACCCACCTCATGACGTTCTCGAAGGCTTCGGCCTGCTTCGCCGGCCCCAGCCTACCGACGTCGGTCCAGGTCTTGACCACGCGGTTCCATCGCCACTGGCGCGCGAGGCCGTGCGCGCTAAGCGCCGCCATACCCTTGATCACGTCGTCTGTGAGTCGGGGAAGGACGCCCGATACCTGACCCAGGCGGGTCACCTCGTCCAGCGTCAACACCACTCGCGAGGCAAGCCCACGCTGCACCGTCCCCTGGAGCGCCGTGTTGGTCGCAATCTCAGCCAGGGCGTTGTCCAGCAGGCGCAGCACGTCCTCGTAGCCGTAGGCACTGCCCACGCGCTCGAGAGCCGTGGCCATGCCGCCCACGTCCTCCGCGCCCGACAGCAGGTCGCGAAGGAACGTCTTGGTTCTTGGAGTGATGCGACCGCTCTCGTCACCCAGGACCTCGAGCAGCTTCGAGGCTGCTTGGCTCTCACCGGTCGCGTGACGGGCCAGGTTCTCGAGCGCCTCCTTCACGACGAAGCGCTCGGCGGCGGACGCTCCCCCCTGGACCAGATCGAGCGCTCGCTTGCCGAGCCGCGCGACGCGCTTGATCGGCGCGACCACGACGCCCACGCCAATGATGCCCAGCACCGACGCGGTAGCCTTGACACCGTTCGCGACCTTGGCCTTGCCCTCGATGTAGTGCTTCGTCGACACCACGACGTCGCGCCCCGATTGCGCCACGTTCACCGCCGCACCGGCAGGCGTAAACGCGCTGCCAATGCCCAGGATCAGATCGCAGCCCGCTCCGACGGCACCCCCAGACTCGCCGTCGGCGATGCCCTCGCCGCACTGAGTCAGCAGCTCGGTTACGTAGGTGCCGTATCGCTGTCGCAGCGCCTGGTCGACCTGGAGGAGCTCGTGCACCCAATCCGAAGGCAGAACCGGCGGTTCATAGATCCGGACCCAGTTCGTCCCCCAGCGCTTGATTCCGGCGAAAGGCACCCCTCGGAACTGACCCGTGCTATGGAAGCGGACTTCTGCTTCGCCGAGCCCGTTCAGGGTGAGGGTGGTCGAGACCTTGCCATCCTCGAACGCCACAGTCGGCGTGCGCTGCAGCTCGTAGAAGCTGACCTCGTCGAGGTGCCCGTGAAGGGCAGGACCAATCTCAAGCGGGGTCGCCGTGATGTCTGGCGCCGAGGCTTCGTCACCCACCTTGACCGTGCCTGCATCACCGACCAGGAGTTGGAGCCGGTTGGACTCGAGGCGGCCGGCGAAGTGGTACCAAGTGTCGGTCGTGACAGACTCTGCGGAGACGACGGTCTTCTTCGCTCCACCGTTGAAGACCGAGAACGCGAGGCGAGACTCGCCACCCACGTCGACAACCGCCACCTCGTAGGAGCCCTGCTTCGACAGCAGCGTCTGCTCGGCCACCGAGTCGAGGCGTACATAACCGCTGATGCCAAAGCTCCCGGAGGGGGTAAAGGCCTCGTCCGCGGGAACCCTGATCCCGCCGCCAGCCGGTCCCGCCATGGTGGTGAAACGCACGCTGCCGCCGCCCTCCGCCACCTGCGTGGTATCCAGAATCACGCCGTCGCCGACGATCGCTCGGGCCACACCGAAGAGGTCGTCGGTCGTCTTCGCTTCGCCTTCGCCAGAGGTTTCATCGAAGGCAAAGTGGTTGAGGGGTAGGTACGCAGGGTTCCGATAGGAATCGAGGGTCACGTGCACGCGCTGGCCCGGCTCGCCGCCCTTGGCCTGCAGCGTGATCTCGGAGGACACCGACAGAGCCGGGTCGCCGTCCGCGCCAAGCAGTTCATGCGTGCTCCCGTCGCTCACGTCGCCCAGAAGCATCCGACCCAGGAGCTGTAGAAAGACCCCCGGTGTCGCAGGCAATGCGTTACCAAGGCCCGTGTCGACTCCCACCCGTGTTCGCCCGACCGTGGCGAACACGTAGGGCTCACCGATCACCTGCGTCCGAGGGTCGAGCGGCCAAGTGAAAAGCGCGGCTGCCTGATTGCCGGTGAGGGTCTTCTGAGCTTCCAGAATTCCAGCCGTGATCCCCCAGCCTACGGGCGTCCCATCCGGCGATGACCCGGTATCGGAGTCGACGTCGATCGCGAAAGCGCGCTGTCGCTCCGCTACCGGACCTGGTCCAAGCTGGAGCATCTCGACCCGCAGCGGTGCGTGCCGGACCAGGATCTGCTTCGTCAGCTCGTCGTCGGCACTCGCCGCCAGGCGCACCCAGCCGACCTCGATGCCGGCGGTGTACTCGTTGGTCGTCTCTCCGTTCATGATGACCGTGGTCTGATTTCGGAAAGTCCCCGCAAGGAGAGCGTTCGTCGCGTCGCCCGGCTCGCCGGTTAGGGGCGGCAGCGCCTCCCAAGTCATCGTTCGCCCGTCAGGGACTACGTTCCCGAACCGGTCCTTGATGTCGAAGACCCGGATCGATTTCGTCGACTTGCCGTCCGCCGGAAGCTCAGCCCAGGCCCACTCGAGCTGAGCCTGGGTCGCTTTGCCCGGCACCGTGCGAATCGGAGCGGAGCGCCCAAGGACCCTCGTTCCCAGCCGAAGCTCGACGCGATACACCGAGCCTGCAGTCGTGCTGGGCACGAGTCCCGTCGTGTAGACGCCGGAGACGGGAAGAGACTGGCTCGTCGGTTCGACCGTGGCATTGCCACTCCCGGCGACGACCCACGAGAACTCAGGAAGGGCCATGTTCTTTCGCTCACGTGCAGCCTCAGCAAGACGTTCCTGGAGAGCGTCGTTGGTGGCAGCCACCACCAGGGGATCGGCGTCCGCCTCAAGATCGATCGGGAACGATGCTTCAGGTTCGACCACGAAGGAACCTGCTCTCAAGAGCCGCTCGGTCGCACGCGGTCGCAGCGCATCAGGCTTGTCGCGGTTGATGACGAGGCGCGCCCTAAGCGGTGAGTGTGAAGTGCCTTCCGGCAGGCTCACTTCACCCTCGCCGGTCTGGTCCAAGGTTGCCTCGAGCCTCTGGCGCACCACGCCTTGATCGAGGATTTCGAGCTCGGCGGTCTCGACTTGGTCGAGCGGGAAGAGCGCCTTGTACTGGATTGGCTGCGGCTCGATGCTCTTGCCGTCGATGTCCACCATGACGGCAGGCGCCTTCTTGATGAAGGTGACCTGCTCGAGAGCCGCGGTCTTCACTCCACTGAGTCCGGTCTCCGTCCCCTTGACAAAGCTGCGCTCCGTCGAGAAGAGGAACCCCTCGCGGACGCCCATGCGGCTGGCGACGCCCTTGACATAGCCCACCACCTCAGGGGCCGTGGGGTTTGTGAAGTCCACCAGTGCCGCGCCACCGGCCTGGTTGTCGATGCGGGTGCCTTGCGCGCCGGAGACGACGGCGGTGTTGCCGATGAGGAGGATGTCGCCCACTCCGTTGAGCTTGGGGAGCGGGACGATCGCGACGACTCGCGGGGAGGGCTTGGGCTCGCCTGTCGGGACGAAGGGAGCGACGGGGCTCAGGTCGACGATCGCCAGAAGGGCCTGCGAGCCACCCGGAGCGACGCCGGTGCCACCGACGAGGGCGTGGGGGATGTCGCCAATCTTGGTGAGAGCGATGGCGCCGCCCCACTCGAGGGAAGAGCCGTCCTTCGCGAGGGGGCCGAGCCACAAAGGCTTGGGTTGCGTCTCGCCTGATTCGAAGTACGGGGAGACGGCGTCCGCCAGGACCAGGCCGGCCTGAGGCCGCGAGCCTGTCGCAGCCACGACCTTCCGCGGGACGCCCCAGACCGAGAGGTCCATGACCTCCAGATCGTTCAAGGGCATGTTCAGGCCGCTCGTGGGGTCCTTGACCGGGACTGTCAGCACGATCGCGCCAGGGTTGAGGCCGCCGGCGAAGAGCTTCTTGTTGATGTCGATGAGCTCGGTCCCGGTCGGCTCCCGGGCCTCCTCTGGCTTCGGGAAGCCGGCGCGGAGGTTCTCGATCGAGATGACCTGGATCCCCTTCGGGAAGGTGGCCGCGTAGATGCGGCCCTTCTGCATGAAGAGGCGATTCGGGATGCCGTCGACCAGGTTGTTCGTGATGTTCGCGGCGCCGGCGAAGCGGGGCTTGGCGTCGGGGTCGCTCACGTCGTAGAGGAACAGGTTCGCGGGCGTGCTCTTGAGCTCGGTCCAGAAGGGGTCGCCTCCCTGCACCTGGTAGAACGAGCGCGGGGCCGTCGCGACCGCGATCAGCTTCTCGCCCGTCGGCGAGCCGTCGTCCCCCCTCACCTCCTCGCCCGCGATGTCGCGCGGCGGGAAGCTGATGACTTCCCGGGTGATCGTCCCGGTTGCCGTCAGGTCCTTCGGCTCGACCGGATCCGTCACGTCGTAGACGCGGAGCGTAGAAGCCTGCTGCGGACCCGCCACGCCACCGCCGTGCAGCGTCTCGAGCACGTAGCCGCGCTCACCCAGGATCACGAGGCCGGTCACGGTCGGCCGATCAG
>Ga0214472_10007864_pt1 | contig 11133 bp, 12 predicted proteins | sample RVTome_6_FD_207662 | JGI IMG/M metagenome (GOLD analysis project Ga0214472, IMG submission 207662) | Soil microbial communities from uranium-contaminated site in the Upper Colorado River Basin, Wyoming, United States - RVT140D175 | ecosystem: Environmental > Terrestrial > Soil > Contaminated >...
TGGTCCTTTGCAAGTGAGTCAAATTCATTTCTCGGGAGGAAATTTCAGGGATAAAACACGGCTGGTGGTCATATCACCCAACATTTTTTTGGTTGACGGTGTAGGCGTTTCTGTATCATATTGAAAGAACGGCTTGTTTTGGGTTAATTTGATTCGGGCATGTAACTTGAAGAATTTTTCGGAATGATGTCCGGGAGGTGGTTTTCGATGCCGGAGAGGTGGGCAGGCGTAGCGATTTCTTATCATTATCACTACTCTTATCACTCACTTCACTTTAATTGAGAAAATAAGGAGCAAGGACCATGAAATCACGTTTTTTTGCAACAATCTTTTGCGCCGCATTGGTTTTAGGCTTTTCAGCACCGGCAACCGCCGCGGTAATCGACCTTTCCACGCTTTATGTCGGCTCCGTTTCCGTAACCTTCGATCCTAACTCTATCTTAGCCCCTCCAGAAACTGACACCACAAGTTATGCTCCCCCCGTTGAATGGGTGTTGGGAGAGTATCAAGGCGCAATGGTGAGCGGCTCCATCGGCACCGTGAATTACACAGTCGAACCGACCGGGCCAAGCAGCGGAACGGTGGATACCACCTTGGGGACGATCGACCTTGTGCTCAGTAATCTGCATATGACAGTCTCCGGTCTTTATATTAGCGATACCGATTTCGATATTTGGAACATTTCAACGTCAACCATCTTTGTCAATTCGTATGACCCGTTGACGGGGGCATTCGTTTACGGCTGGCGTGATAGTGCCAGCATCCTAAGTTTGGATGGGAGTTTCAGTTTCCCTATTGACTATTCCATCGAAATATCCGGTCCCGCTCCGGTGCCCCTGCCTGCCGCGGTCTGGCTTTTCGGCTCCGGCCTGGCTGGCCTGATCAGCCTTAGAAAGAAATTCAGGAAGTAACTTTCTTACAGGTCTTACAGGTTGGGTGGGTGATAACGATCCCGGTGGTTCTAATGTTTGCCCGGAATTGCCGGGTTTTATTTGATTCTACCCGGCCTACAAGGCTAATCTGCAAAAGGCAGTTCGTAGAAGGAACTTCAGGGCAAAACCATTAACCGTTCACTCCGCCAAATTCGGACCACCCGGATCTTATGTTGGTCTCGGCGATAAACGATTCGAAAAGGGGGGCGGATTAACTCCCGGAGATATTTCAGATCAAATTCGGGGACGATGCGCCCCATATCCGGTTGTTCAACCAGCAGCTCTATATCGGTGATAATATTTCCGGCCAGTCGCTCTCCAACCTCGGGAATCTTTTGCTCCCGGTAATATTCAAGAACATCTTCCAAATCGCCAAGGGCGGATAAGGCAAAAGATATTTTGATCTTGACCGACATTCTACTTTATTTTCAGGTGGTTTTTGACATCGGCAAGGTTCATCTCCCGACCCTCTTCCAAGTCCACCATTCCTTTGACGACAGCTTTCATAAAATCATTTCGCTCAACATCTGCTTCATAATCCTGCAGGGCCTGTACCACGGCAACTCCGCGCCCCCTGCTCGTCAAGACCACGGGCCTGTGTACTTCTTGAACCTGTTTCACAATCTTTCCAGGATTCACTTTGAGAACGCTGATCGGGACAATATCTTCAGAAAATTTGGCATTCATGGAAACTCCTCCCAATTGACCTGTTTAATGGTCTCATGTTAGCACCTGTTAACGGCTAAGTCAATCAGGCAAACACCGGAAGAAATGATTTGAAGCGTACCGGGCATAGCCTGTGACGCACCGTCCGATTGCAGGGTTAGCCTGTAATGTTGCCGAGGCAGCCATTCTCAAGGGAGTATTCTGATGACGCTCGGGGAACGGCTGATCTTTCCTTCCTTTTCCAGACCGGCCAGGGTCCGGTAGAGGGTCTCGTGGGCCATGGCCAGGTCATGGGCCCATGGCCTTGACGGAGCCGGTGATCCTGACCTCCATGGCGTTCGGATCGGCATGCAGCAGGAGATAATGCAGGACCCGGTCACGGGCGGAGCGAATGGAACGGACTTCCAGGAGGGCGCGCAGGCTTCTGACCTGGCGGGAAAAAAGGGCGATGCAGGCCAGGCTTTTTTCCGGAGAGGCGTGCAGGACGTCCATGATACCTTGCTTGTCATAGCAGGCAACGGTTGACGGCTCCACCGCCTCGGCGTCGCAATGGTAGGTGTCGGAGAAGAGGGAGGCCTCGGCCAGGTTGTCCCCGGAGCGAGCCGTGTGCATGACAATGGCGTCGCCTTCCCGGGAATAGCGGACCAGCCGCACCGAGCCGTCCAGTACGGTGTAGAGATGGGTGGAGATATCCCCCATTTGGAAGAGAAACTCACCCTGTTTGAGGGAATTGCCCCCTGTTCCAGCCGAGGCGAACAATTCAGCGAAGGAAAAATTTTTCATAAGCAAACTCTTCACCTCCCTTGACATTCGCTTGACCGACTTGCTATCCTAACACAAAAATTATTCTTTTCGGGTTCATTCGTCAAGCCCAATCATCCACGGAGGCTGGTGATGCTCTTCCACACTGCCGGAATCGAAGTCGAGCCCTGGATTCCGCCCCTGGTCGCTTTCGTGATCTCTTTTTTCACTTCCATGGGCGGCGTGTCGGGCGCCTTTCTGTTGCTGCCTTTCCAGATGTCGTTTCTCGGCTATACCAACCCGTCGGTCAGCGCCACCAACCAGTTGTTCAACATCGTCGCCATTCCCAGCGGGGTTTATCGTTACTGGCGGGAAGGCAGGATGGTCTGGCCGCTCACCTGGATCGTGGTGGCCGGCACCCTGCCGGGGGTATTCATCGGGGCCTTCGTCCGGATCAATTACCTCCCCGATGCCAGGAACTTCAAACTCTTTGCCGCCTCGGTGCTTTTCTACATCGGCCTCAAAATGACCCTTGATCTCCTGGGGAAAAAACCGGCCAACGGTGACAAGGCCAACGCCGAGAAACGGTTTCAGGAACTGGTGCGTAACTTTCACCGGCAGCAGGACGCTGAAAAAAGCCCTGCCGTGACCATCTGCCGTTTTGATCTGAAGCGACTGTGTTATACCTTTTACGGCGAACGATTCGAGGTGGGGTTCTGGGGCATCTTCCTCCTGAGCTTCATGGTCGGTATTGTCGGCGGCATTTACGGCATAGGCGGCGGCGCGATCATCGCGCCTTTCTTCATCACTATTTTCGGCCTGCCGGTCTATACCGTGGCCGGGGCTGCCCTGATGGGAACCTTTGTCACCTCGGTAGCCGGAGTTGTTTTTTACCAGGCCATGGCGCCATTTTACCCGGGCGTTTCGGTGGCGCCGGACTGGCTGTTGGGTACCTTGTTCGGCCTGGGCGGGATGGCCGGTATGTATCTCGGAGCGAGGTGCCAGAAATTCATGCCGGCCAAGGTGATCAAATGGATGCTGGCCGGGGTGTTAATCATTACCGCAACCAGATATCTCGTCGCCTTTTTCGGCGGGTAACTGCTCTACCCGAAAGGCGATAGGCGTTTATTTCGTTAAGGCCCCTTATGCCGGGCCCGGAATTTCCAGGTGACGGTTATTTTTTTTACAACGGCTTATTTATGATTAATATTAAAAGTAAATCGTCATCTCCGACGGTTGGATCAGGAAAACGAACCGAAGTTAAATTTCCAAGTATCCGGCGAAGTTACTTAAAGGAGATGTACCTAACCAACTTGGGACGAAAAACGTTTGATTCGGCCCGGCGCTGTAACTATTCAGCAGTGCTGCAGATGCGCGGAAGAGGTCTGGCCGCTATACATTGGGGTATGCGGACTGGCCGATGACAAAGCAGATGCGGTGCTGCTGGATAGTTACAAGGAGATCAGCATATGCAGGCACGTGGACCTCTGATGATTGAACATCGGCTTATCGAACGGATGATTGCCAAAATTGAGCAAGCCTTGACCAAGGCCGAACAGACCGGAAAGATTGACCCGTTGTTTGTTGATCAGGCGGTTGATTTTATCCGGATCTATGCCGACCGGACCCACCACGGCAAGGAAGAGGATATCCTCTTCAGGGACTTGAAGACCAGAGAGTTGTCGGAGGCGGACCGGCAGGTCATGAACGAGCTGATCGAGGAACATAGGTATGGCCGGAAGATCACCAAGACCCTCAACGAGGCCAATGAGGACTATCGCCAGGGCAACCCCGAGGCGTTAGGGGCCATTACCGGCGCGTTGCACACCCTGGTGGATTTTTATCCCCGGCATATCGAAAAAGAGGACAAGGTTTTTTTCCCTGCCGCCAGGGCCTACTTTTCCGAGGAACAGGATCAGGCCATGCTGGCCGAATTCATGGAGTTTGACCGGAAAATGATCCATGAGAAATATACCCTGATGGTGGAGGAACTGGAGTAGAACCAAGGTGATCCCCATGAACCGTTTATCTGCTCTTTTTTTCAAAGGTGCGGCCATCTCGGTCCTGCTTCCCGGTCTGCTGTTCATGACCACCACCTGCTCCCGGGCGGTGCAGCTTGAGGGCATCAGACTGCCCCCCGGATTCCGGATCGACATCTATGCCGAAAATGTTCCCGGCGCCCGCTCCATGACCCTGAGCCCGAACCACACCCTCTTTGTCGGCACCAGGGACCAGGGCAAGGTCTATGCCCTGCTGGATCGAAACCGGGACAACCAGGCGGAAACCATCTTCACCATTGCCTCAGGGTTGAACATGCCCAACGGCGTCGCCTTCCGTGACGGCTCCCTTTTCGTGGCCGAGGTTAACCGGGTGTTCCGCTTCAAGGAGATCGAGGCCAGGCTGGAAGACCCTGGAAAGCCGCTGGTGGTGAATGCCGACCTTCCTGACGACCGGCATCACGGCTGGAAATTCATCCGGTTCGGGCCGGACGGGCTGCTCTATGTCCCGGTGGGGGCCCCGTGTAACATCTGTGATGCCGGCGACCCCTATGCCGCGCTTCTCCGGATGCGGCCGGACGGCACCGGGTTGGAAATCTATGCCCGGGGCATCCGGAACACCGTGGGTTTTGACTGGCATCCCCGCACCGGGGAACTCTGGTTTACCGACAACGGCCGGGACAGGCTCGGGGACAATCGGCCGCCCGATGAACTCAATCATGCTCCGCGGCCGGGGATGCATTTCGGCTATCCTTACTGGCACGGCAAAGATATTCCCGACCCGGACATTGATCGGAAGCTTGAGCTTTCGGAAACCACCCTGCCGGCCCAAGAGCTTGGTCCGCATGTGGCCGCGCTGGGCATGCGGTTTTATGAGGGGGAGATGTTCCCGGCGGAATACCGGGACCAGATTTTTATTGCGGAACACGGTTCCTGGAACCGGACGGTGCCCATCGGCTACCGGCTGACCCTGGTCCGGCTGCGGGACAACCGGCCGGTGGGCTACGAGGTTTTTGCCGAAGGCTGGCTCAAGGATGGAAGCGCCTGGGGCAGGCCGGTGGACCTGCTGGTGATGCCGGACGGCGCCATGCTGGTCTCCGACGACAAGGCCGGGATCATCTACCGCATCAGCTACAGCAAAGAATCGTTGATCGTTGATCGTTGATTGTTGGTTGTTGGTTGATCGTTCGCTACGCTCACTGTTGATAACAGCTTCACCAACCAACCACCCATCCACAACCCACAACCAACAACCCACAACCCACAACCCACAACCCACAACCCACAACCCACAACCCACAACTCACAACCCACAACCCACAACCCACAACCCACAATTATTTATGATATGGCCTGTTTCAGCAGGTCCACGATGGAGACCACGCCGATACGATCTTTTTCATGATCCGAGATGATCAGATGATGGACTCCCGCCTTGTTCATGACCCCGAGCGCATTTTCAACGGTCTGGGATGAATCGAGCTGGGCGCAGGGAGATTTCACCGCCTGACCCTGCAGCAGCTGGCAGGCGGTCATGCAACCGGTGGCCCGGGTGGCGTCCAGGTCACTGTTCCCCTCCACGGCCATCATCAGGTCCATATCGGTGAGCACTCCCACAACTTTGCCATCCGAGGTGACGGCAAGGGCGGAGGCGTGATGGGCAGCCATCTTCCTGATGGCTGCCCGCATGCTCTCGGCTGCGTCCACAGTGGGAGCATTCCAGTTCACGGCGTTTTTTATCTCATCCTTCATTCCCATTTCTTTGCTCCTCTGCAGTTGGATTAATTGCGCCCAGATTTGTAACCCATCTTAGTTGGTATTATTGTAAGATAACTTCATCTTGACCAGGCAGGCCTGAAAAATCTTCCGCTCATGAACACCGCCTGGAATCAGCCTCTTCATCCCGGAGAGAGTGGGCAGTCAGTAGAGTAATATTGGGTACGAAACCCGGTCTTGTCAAACGGAGCCGGAAAAAAATATATAAGGATCTAAAATTCTATGAACTGGAAAAATCTGTTTAAACCTTCGAGCAGCCTGACCCCGGCCGAGGCCAAGAATTTCATGGCCGGGAAGGAAAGCGGCTCCTATCAGCTCCTCGATGTCCGGCAGCCCGGAGAGTATGAACAGGGGCACCTGCCCGGCGCCCGACTGATCCCGCTCAAGGAGCTGCCGTCCCGGCTGGGAGAGTTGCATAAAAACAAGCCGGTGATCGTCTATTGCGCCGTGGGTGGCCGCAGCAGGGCGGCGGCGCAGTTATTATCCGGCCGGGATTTTACCGAGGTTTACAACCTGAGGGGCGGGATCAAGGCCTGGGATGGGGGCCAGGCCTTAGGGTCGGAAGAGACGGGGCTCGATTTCTTTACCGGCAAAGAAAATTATGATGATGGCGCAACTCTTGCTTATGCTATGGAAGACGGGCTGCAGATCTTTTATCGCACCCTGGCGGAGCGGGCAGTCGACCGGGAGCCGCAGGAGCTCTATCTGAGACTGGCCGGTTTTGAAGATCGGCACAAGTCCAGGCTCATGGAAGAATATCGGGAGCGCCACCAGGGCAGGGAACTGGTGGTTAAGGAGATTCCCGGCATCATGGAGGGCGGCCGCCGGGTGGCTGATTTCCTTAAGCGGGCAGAGGCCTTGATCCGGAATCAGCGCGACATTATTGAACTGGCAATGACCCTGGAGACCCAGTCCCTTGATCTCTACAGCAGAATGGCGCAGAAAAGCAGCGACCGCGAGGCGAAAAATTTCTTTCTGAGCATGGCCGATGAGGAGAGGTCCCACCTCTCCCTGCTCTCGGATGAACTGGATAAGCTGCTTTAATTTGATGAAGGTGAAAAGATGCCGGGCAAACGGAAAGACACCCTCAGGACAACCCAGGCGGAGCAGGAACTGCTGAAAAATTATCTGTTCCTGCAGGCCGTGGTGGATGCCGTGGCCGAGCCCATTGTGGTCATCGGCACCGATATGCGGGTGAAGATGTACAACCGGGAGGCAGACAGGCTGTCGCCCTCGGAAAAAGCAGGTAACCGGGAGCCGAGTTGCCACCGTTTGCTTTTTGGCCGGGAGCTTCCCTGCAACCATGCCGGCCAGCCATGTCCTTTTTTTGAAGTCCTCGAGTCCGAGCAGCCGGTCACTGTGGAACACCGGGTCAAACAGCAAACCGGCGATCTCTACTATGAGATTCTCGCCTCCCCCTTGAGGGATGAGCATGGCGTCCTCCTCGGCATCATCGAGACCGTCAGGGATATCACCGAGAGAAAAAGGATCGAACTCGACCTTCAGAAAACCCATGCGGAAATGGAAAGACGCGTCTGGGAGCGGACCGCGGATCTGGAGGCAAGCTGCAAGATCCTGCAGATCGAAGTTGCCGAGCGGCACCTGGCGGAGGCACAGCTGCAGCAGGCCAAGGACCAGACCGACCTCATGTGCCGGCTCCTGCCCAGCGCGGTGTTCACCGTTGACATGGAACGGCGGATCACCAGCTGGAACAACAAGGCGGAAGAACTCACGGGCTACACCAGGGATGAGGTTATCGGCAAAAAGTGCGACATCTTTTCGCTGCAAAGCTGTTACGGGGTGTGCGGGGTTTATTCCGGGGAGGTGAAAAAGCCCATCGTGGCCAAGGAGTGCGAAGTCCGGACTAAAAACGGCGATATCCGGATTATTTCAAAAAATGCCGATCTGCTTCGGGGTGCCGATGGCCGGATCATCGGCGCCGTGGAAAGTTTTGAGGATATCACCGGCACCAAGCAGGTGGAAAGGCAGCTCCGCACCGAGCGCGACAAGCTCATGGCCATGCTTTCCGCCCTCGGTCAGGGGATGCACATCCTGAACAAGGAGTATGGCATTGAATATCAGAACGAGGTACTGCGCCGCCATTTCGGCGATAAACTCGGGCATAAGTGTTACGAGGTCTATAAGCAGCGGGCGGCACCCTGCGAAATCTGCCGGATGCATGAGGCGTTGGATTCCATGGAGATCCAGCGGACCGAACTGCTCATGGCGGACGGCAGATATTACGAACAGAGTTATGCGCCGTTCAGAGACATTGACCGGGAAACCAAGGCCCTGATTCTGCTGCGGGACATAACCGAGGAGAAGGCCCATCAGGCCGAAACCATGCGGGCCGGGCAGCTTGCCTCCATCGGCGAACTGGCGGCCGGCGTTGCCCATGAAATAAATAATCCCATCAACGGGATCATCAACTATGCCCAGATCCTGCTGGATGAAACCGAAAACAGCGCCAACGCCGAAATGCACCAGCGGATCATCAAGGAGGGTGAGCGCATCGCCGAAATTGTCCGGAACCTGCTGTTCTTTGCCCGACAGCGGGACGAAGAGGCGGAAGTGGTGCGGGTGGAGGATGTCATTGATGACTCCCTGGCCCTGATCAAGCATCAATTTCAGAAAGACGGCATCATCATGACCCTGGAAAAGGAAAATAACCTTCCCGAGATCCGGGTGAATCCCCAGCAGTTGCAGCAGGTGTTCCTCAATCTGTTGAGCAACGCGCGCCATGCCCTGAATGAGCGCTATCCGGCAAGGGATTTACAGAAAAAAATTGAAATCCGCAGTCAGCAGGTGAAAATCCGGAACCGGAAGTACGTGAGAACCAGCTTCAAGGATTGGGGGACGGGCATTTCTCCGGAGATAATCGGCAAGATATTTGACCCGTTTTTTTCTTCAAAAGAACCCGGGGAGGGGACGGGGTTGGGCCTGAGCATCAGCCATGGCCTGGTGAAGGATTTCAACGGCTCCCTGCAGGTGGAGAGTGAACCGGGCAGGTATACGGCCATGACCGTGGACCTCCCGGCTTATGAGAGCAGCCCGGCGTAAAAACGTGGAGGGAAATGAAAATGATTGAACCGGACAAGCGTGAAACCCGTGTCCTGATCGTTGATGATGAAGAAAGCCTCAGGATGACCTTCAAGATGTTTCTGGAGAAGGAAGGATATGGTCCCGTGGCCACGGCGGAGACCTTTGAGCAGGCCATGGAACTGATCAATGGGAACGGGTTTGACCTCATTATCAGCGACATTGTCATGGAGGGGGCCTCGGGTATTGATCTGCTGCGGCATGTGCGGGCGATGAACCTGGATTGTCCCGTGGTCATGGTGACCGGCTATCCCAACATCGAAAGCGCGGCCGAGGCGGTGCGCCTGGGGGCATTCGACTATCTTTCGAAGCCGGTCAAGAAGGCGGACCTGTTACGGATCTCCAGGATGGCCCTGCAGCAGTATGATCTCAAGAAGGAGAATGCCCGGCTCGAGAGGGAAAAGGAACGCTACCAGCTCCACCTGGAAACGATCTTCCGCAGCGTGCGGGACATGATTATTACCGTCGACCCCGATCTGCGCATCATGCGGATGAATGAGCGGGCCAAGAGATGGGCCTTGCAGAATATTCCCGGTTTACTTGAAGGCGCTTCCATGGAGGGGCTGCCTGACGGTTTCGGGCTGTTTGTCGCCGATGTCCGGAAGGTGCTGAATAAGAAGGAGGAGGTTCATGAGCATCGAGTCGAGCTGGATCTGGAAAAGGGAGGGCACGGCATATTTCGCCTCAGTGCCATACCCCTGGAGATCCTTGCCGAAAGGACTTTTTTCGGGGTGCTGCTGATTTTCAGGGATGTGAGCCGAATTGAGGCCTTGGAGCATCGGGGGCGGAAGAGCTATTTTCACCGGCTTGCCGGAAGCAGCCGGGCAATGCAGACCGTCTATACCCTGATTGAAAATGTCGGCAAGGTCGATACCTCGGTGTTGATCACCGGAGAATCGGGCACCGGAAAGGAACTGGTGGCCGAGGCGCTCCATGCGGAAAGCGCCCGATGCGACCTGCCCCTGGTCAAATTCGACTGCACCGCGATCCCGGAGAATCTCATGGAAAGCGAACTGTTCGGCCATAAAAAAGGCGCCTTCACCGGGGCCGACCGCAACCGGGAAGGCCGGATTCTGCAGGCCGACGGGGGCACCCTTTTTCTCGATGAGATCGGCGACATCTCGCCACTCATGCAGCTGAGACTACTGCGCTTCTTGCAGGAGAGAACCTTCTACCCGGTGGGCGAGGACCGGCCGATCACCGTGGATGTCCGGGTTATCGCGGCGACCAATGCCGATCTGAAAGAAAGGGTGCGAAGGGGAGATTTCCGGGAGGACCTTTATTACCGGCTCCGGGTAGTGGATATCATGCTGCCGCCGTTGCGCGAACGGGAAGGAGATCTGCCGATTCTGGTCAACCTGTTCATTGAAAAATTTTCCAAACGTCTGGGAAAGGCAATCACCGGGATTTCCGACCAGGCCCTGGCCATGTTGCAGGCGTATAGCTGGCCGGGAAACGTCCGTGAACTGGAGCACGTTATTGAACGTGCCTGCGTATTATGCCCTGAATCAACGATTTCCACCTCCCAGATCTCCTCCGAGATCCAGTCCGGTTTTCTGGCCTCCAGCCCCCGGCGGCAGGCTTTCCCGGATGCAGGTCCTGCCGCGGCGGCAGGGGCCGAAAAAGATTTTTCGCTTGAGGAGAGCGAAGAGGAGAGAATCATCCGGATCCTGAGCCATACCGACGGCAACAAGGCCAAGGCTGCCCGCCTCCTGGGCATAGACCGCAGCACTCTGTACCGCAAGATGAAAACCTACAACATCGAGCAGTTTGCCGAATGATTGAGCGTTTACGCGTTTAAACGCTTAAACGTTTGAACCCTGCCGGAAACCACCCCCTTGGTGCAACATATTCTGTTGCAAAGGTGTGGCATTGCCACTGTCGCACGCCACACTTCCACACCCATGCCCGCCGTCGGCCTA
>Ga0214472_10007865_pt1 | contig 11132 bp, 9 predicted proteins | sample RVTome_6_FD_207662 | JGI IMG/M metagenome (GOLD analysis project Ga0214472, IMG submission 207662) | Soil microbial communities from uranium-contaminated site in the Upper Colorado River Basin, Wyoming, United States - RVT140D175 | ecosystem: Environmental > Terrestrial > Soil > Contaminated >...
GATGCCCGGCGCCTCGTGGCGGAATGGAATGCATACGTCGATTCGGTGCGCTCTCCTGCCGCTCCCACCGAGACCGGTGTCCCGTCGTACGCTCAGGTCATCGGTGTGATCAACGACCTCGCAGGAGCAGGCGACTACGTGGTGGCGGCCGCCGGGGGATTCCCGGGTGAGCTCAACAAGACCTGGCGTGCCGCCGCTTCAGGGACGTTCGACTGCGAGTACGGCTTCAGCTGCATGGGTTACGAGATCGGCGGAGCATGGGGTGCGGCGATGGCGCGGACCGCAGGAGACGTCATCAGCTTCTGTGGTGACGGGTCGTACATGATGATGAGCCCGGACGTGTACTCGTCGGTCCTCGCCGGCCACAAGATGATCGTGGTGCTCTGCGACAACGGGGGCTACTCGGTCATCCAACGCCTGCAAGAGTTCCAAGGCGGCCGGCCCTTCAACAACCGCTACGACGAGGGTACGCGCCGGGCAGTCGAGGTCGAACCGGACTATGCCGCGCACGCCGCCTCGATGGGCGCGCTCGTGGAGACGCCATCGTCGCTCGATGATCTCGCCGCCGCCTTCGGCAGGGCTCGGGACGCCGATCGCACCACCGTGATCGTGATCCGCACCGACCCCTACACCTGGACCGGCGGAGATGCCTGGTGGGACGTGGGTGTGCCGGAGGTGAGTGATCGGCCGGAGGTTCGGCAGGCGCGGAAGCGTCACGAGGAGGCCCGAGCGGGTCAGCGTCGCGGAGTGTGAACGCGTGACCGGTCGGAGAATCACACCCACCATCAAGGACGTCGCCGAGAGAGCGGGAGTGTCGAAGTCGCTCGTGTCGCTCGTGATGCGCCAGGCCGACAATGTCTCGGACGAGAGGCGTCGCGCAGTGCTCGAAGCCGCCAGGGAGCTGGGGTATCGACCCAATGCGATGGCGCGCAGCCTCGTGAGTCAGAAGTCCCATGTCATCGGCGTCACCGTCTCGGATCTGCACAATCCGTTCTTCACCGATGTGGTCGACGGCATCGCGTCGGCCGCCGAGGAGTATGGCTATCGGGCGCTGCTCAACAGCGGGGATCGGATCGCCGCGCGCGAGGAGCGAGCGGTCGAGACGTTTCTCCAACTCCGCACCGACGGCGTGATCCTGCTCGGAACCGTCGTCGACGACATTGCGATCGATCGGATCGGGAGAGAAACCCCTCTCGTGCTGGCGAGCCGCGCCAGCCGATCGAAGGTCGTCGACAGCGTCGTGACCGATGACCGGGCCGGATCGGCGATCGCCGTGGGGCATCTCGTCGAACTGGGTCATCGTCGGATCGCCCACATCACCGGTGGCTCGGGCGCCGGTGCGCGCAGCCGAACCCGCGGCTTCCGGGCGGCGATGAAACGCAGAGGACTGGCGGACCAGGCGCGGGTGGTCGAAGGGGACTACACCGAGGCTGGTGGTATCGAGGGAGTGGACCGGTTGTTGTCCGAAGGTCCCCCACCGACAGCCGTTTTCGCCGCGAATGATCAGGCGGCCATCGGTGCGTTGCGTGCTCTATCCGAAGCCGGGCTGGACGTACCGGGGGACGTGTCGGTGGTCGGCTACGACGACACGTATCTCGCCGCTTTCGAGCACATCAACCTCACCAGCGTTCATCAGCAGCGGGTTTCGATGGGAAGAACCGCGCTCCAGCTCCTGCTGGAGCGGGTGGACGAAGGCAGGACCGATCCTCGCCACCTCACCTTGCAGCCGGCGCTGACGGTGCGCGGTAGCACGGCACCTCCCCGCACGGGCGCCGGTTGACCCGGGTCGAGTCCGTCAACTCGGGCTCGCAGGGGGTCGATCGACGGGTGCTGCGAACCCCATCGCATCCTCGAGTCGGGCCACCCTGGCTTCGAGCTCGGCGAAGCGATCCGTTGCGGATGCCTGGGGCGCCGACGGCGATGGTGAAGCCGCCAGTAGGAGGCAGCGGTAACGATGCTCCTTCTGGCCCGGGGCTCGGTCGAGCTTCTCGACGAGCGGGACGGTGCGACGCACGAGGTCCAGGAGACGCTCCTCGACGGCGGCCACGTCGGCGAAGGGGACGTAGCGATCGGTCCGCGTGCGCAGCTCGCCGGGGGTCTGGGCGCTGCGGAGGAGGAGCACGGCGACGAGAGCGGTCTGTTCGTCGTCGAGCTCCAGCGCCGATTGGACCCGGTGGACGTAGCGGACGGAGCGGCCGCCGCTCGCACGCGTGATACCGGCGAGGCCCCGCTCGTGGAGGGATCGGAGGGTTCGTTCCACCGTTTCCTCGTCGTAGTCCACCACGGGGTCGCGGTTCGACCGTTGGTTGCAGGCAGCGAGGAGGGCGTTCACCGTCAGCGGGTAGCCGTCCGGAGTCGTGAAGTCCTTCTCGACGAGGGCGCCGAGGACCCGAGCTTCCTCCGGGCTGAGAGGTTCCATGCCCGCCGAAATGTACCGGGTTCAGGCGGTGACGATCGCGTCGAGGAGTCGTATGGCGGCCGCCTTGTCGAGGGGGTCGTTGCCGTTGCCGCACTTGGGTGACTGCACGCACGACGGACATCCATCCAGGCACGGGCAGTCGGCGATGGCCGTGCGGGTCGCTTCGAGATGGCTCCGACCGGCGGCGAAGGCAACAGGTGAGATGCCCGCTCCTCCGGCGTACGCCTCGTAGATGAAGATGACCGGCCCCCCGAGCTGCGGGTGCCACGGTGTCGACAGGCCGCCGATGTCCCACCGGTCACAGATGGCCATGAGCGGCATGAGGGCGATACCGGCATGTTCGGCGGCATGAAGGGCACCCGGGGCGGTCCGGGCGTCGATGTCCGCCCGGGGGAGAACCTCCTCGGGGATGGCGAACCAGATGCCCTGCGTCTCGAAGACCGTCGACGGCAGTTCGAGGTCGACCGTCTCCAGCACCTGTCGTGTGCCGAGCCGCAGCTTCCGATAGCCGACGACCAGCGTTTCGACCCGGACCCGGCCGAGGACGTGACGGGCAGGACCGAGGCGATCGGCCTGTTCTTCCTCGATGATGTCGAGGGTCTTCTCGGTGCGGGGCTGTGTGTAGTACGCGATCTGGGCAGGCGTCACACGCACCTCGCGTCGTTCGAGATCCAGTCGGTCGACGACGAAGGTCTCGCCCTGATGAAGGTAGACGGCGCCCTCGTGGCCGTCCCGGAACGCCCTCTCCTCGTCGAGGGTTCCGATGAGACCGTCCGGGGCGATGACCTGATAGGTCGGTCCACCCGAGGCGCGGATGTCGATCTGAGGTGCGGGGCGCTGTCGTCTCGCCCAGTACAGGCGGCCGTCGCGTAGCCGCAGGTGTCCCTGCTGCGTGAGCCGGTTGGCCGCCTCCTCCGTACCGTCGCCGAGGATGTCGCCGTCGGCGGGTGTCAACGGCAGCTCGTTGGCGGCGCAGGCGACGTGCGCTTCCAGGATCATCGGATTGGCAGGGTTGATCACGGCCGCTTCCGGCGGGCGGCTGAAGAGCTCCTCGGGGTGATTCATGAAGTACTGGTCGAGAGCGTCCTCTCCACCGACGAGGGCGACGAGAGCCTCCTCGGTCGACCGACCGGCACGTCCCGACTGCTGCCGAAAGGCCGAGATCGTGCCGGGGAACGAGGAGAGGATGGCGGCGTCGAGTCCACCGACGTCGATTCCCAACTCGAGGGCGTTCGTCGCCACGATGCCGGTGAGGAGTCCTGAGAAGAGGCGCGACTCGACCTCGCGGCGCTGACGGGGGAGGTAGCCGCCCCGGTAGGCGGCCACCCGATCCCGGGCGGTGGTGGGGAGTCGTTCTTGCGCCGACCGGAACAGCAGTTCGGTGGCCTTGCGGCTTCGGGCGAAGACGATGGTGCGCTCGTCACGCCTGACGAGGTCCAGGAAGAGGTCGGTGGCTTCTCCGAGCGCCGAGCGCCGCCGGTTGCTGTCCTCTTCGACGACCGCCGGGTTCCACAGGGCGACGGTGCGGGCTCCGGCCGGGGAGGTGTCGTCGTCCACCACCCCCACATCGAGCCCGGTCAGTGCGGCACCGAGCTCGCCGGGATTGCCGATGGTGGCGGATCCGAGCACGAATGTGGGCGATGCCCCGTAGTGGCCGGCGATCCGGCGCAGGCGGCGCAGGATCATCGCCACATGAGTGCCGAAGATTCCGCGCAGCGTGTGCATCTCGTCCACGACGACGTACGACAGTCGATGGAAGAAGTCCGCCCATCGTTCGTGTGAACCGAGGATGCCCACGTGGAGCATGTCGGGGTTGGTGAGGACGACGTTCGCTCGACGCCGGATGCGTGCCCGCTCGTCGATGTCCGTGTCGCCGTCGTAGGCCTCGGCGGTGATCTCCGGGATGCCGAGGTCGGTGAAGCGGCGCAGCTGGTCGTGGGCGAGGGCCTTCGTCGGGTAGAGCAGCAGGGCCGTGGTCTTCGGGTCAGCCAGCTGGGCTTCGACGATCGGGATCAGATAGGACAGGGTCTTCCCCGAGGCGGTGCCGGCCACGATGACGGTGTGCCTCCCCGCCCGGACCGCCTCGATCGCCGTCACCTGGTGACGGTAGAGGTGAGTGATCTCCTTCTCGGCGAGCCGCGCGGCCAGCAGCGGATGGATCGGCGGGTCGAGGGCGGCGTGGATGGCCGGGCGGGCCGGGATGTGCTCGACATGGACGAGGTCGCCTTCCAGGTCCGGATCGGCCTCCCACGCCCGTACGATCGCCTCGAATCGACCCGTCACGTGTCTCGGTCGCCGGTTCCCGCCAGCTGGTAGACGAAGAGGCGCGCCCGATATCGCAACGAGAGCGGCGGCTCGATGCCGGCGACGAGCTCTTGAACCTGCCGCTGTACCCGGGAACGCTCGCCGGCCGCCAGCACCGCCACCGCCGACACCGAAGCCATCCGATCGGCGATGAGGGCGGCGGTCGTCGGATCATCGTGGACGTGCTCGAGACGGTCGACCAGTTTCCACGGGTCGGGAGGCTCGGCACGGTTCTCGCGGTTCCGCCACGGGGCGGAGATCTCGAGTTCGTCCATCAGCTCCCACAGCCGGCGCTGCCAATCGGTGTGGGAGACCCGGGAGTTCCACACGACGGCGACATGACCGCCGGGTCGAACGACCCGGGCGAGCTCGCGCCAGACGCGGTCGGCATCGAACCAGTGAAAGGCCTGGGCGACCGTGACCAGGGAGAAGGAGTCGGGGGCGAACGGAAGCTGCTCGGCCACGGCCGAGACGAGGTGGCGAACGGTGACGGTCTTGGCGAGAACCCGTCGCATCTCGGGCACCGGTTCCGCCGCGGTGACGTCCAGTCCGCGGGAGACGAGAGCGCGCGTGAGCTTGCCGGTTCCTGCGGCGAGATCGAGGACTGGTCCATCGGCGAGGGGGGTGATCCGATCGACGATCGGGTCGGGATATCCGGGCCGTGAGCGGTCGTAGCGAGCGGCGTCCGAGCCGAAGCCCGAGGCTGCGGTCGGATGGATCACTCCGAGTCGGAGCCGGCGCGACCGATGCCGGCGACCTCGTAGGCTTCCGCCTCTTCCAGCGTCTCCTTGGCGAGCAGGGCCTCGGTAAGCGCTTGCAGCTGGTCCCGATGCTCGTGGAGCAACTTCACGGCGGCGTCGTAGCACTCGTCGATGATCGAGCGGATCTCGGTGTCGACGAGTTCGAGGGTGGCCTCCGACACCATGGGGCGACCGAAGGCATCGACCGTTCGGTCGTCGAAGATCGAGACGGGTCCGATCCGCTCGGACATTCCCCAGCGCCCCACCATGCTCCGGGCCAAGCCGGTCGCCTGGACCATGTCGTTCTCTGCGCCGGTCGAGACGTTGCCGTAGATGATCTGCTCGGCGGCTCGGCCACCGAGCATTCCGATGATCTTGCCTCGCAGGTAGTCGGCTGCGTACGAGTACTTGTCGGCGTCCGGGGACTGGAGCGTCACACCCAGCGCCCTGCCACGGGGGATGATCGAGATCTTGCGGACGGGGTCGGCTCCCGGCTGGAGCATTCCGAGGAGGGCATGACCGGACTCGTGATAGGCGGTTCTGGTCTTCTCATCCTGCGACATCATGATCCGCCGCTCCGTGCCTAGAACGATCTTCTCGAGGGCGTCGGTGAAGTCGTTCAACATCACGTTCTCGTGTGATCGGCGCGCCGCCATCAATGCCGCCTCGTTGACGAGATTGGCGAGGTCGGCGCCGACCATGCCCGGTGTGGTCGATGCGATGGCGCCGAGGTCGACGTCGTCGCCCAGCGGCATCCGGCGGGTGTGGACGTCGAGGATCTTCCTGCGGCCGGCCTGGTCGGGAGGGGAGACGGGAACCTGGCGGTCGAAGCGTCCGGGACGGAGCAGGGCGGAGTCGAGGATCTCGGGCCGGTTGGTGGCGCCGATGACGATCACACCCTCCGATCCGTCGAAACCGTCCATCTCGGTGAGGATCTGGTTGAGGGTCTGTTCACGCTCATCGTGCCCACCGAGGCCGGCGCCCGATCCGCTGCGTGATCGACCGATGGCGTCGAGCTCGTCGATGAAGATGATGGCGGGGGCAACCTCCTTGGCCTGGGTGAACAGGTCGCGGACACGGCTCGCACCGACGCCCACCACCATCTCGATGAACTCCGACGCGCTCATCGAGAAGAAGGGGACGTTCGCCTCTCCGGCCACGGCCCGGGCGAGCAGCGTCTTGCCGGTGCCTGGCGCACCCGACAGGAGCACGCCTTTGGGGATGCGTCCACCCAGCGCCGTGTACTTCGACGGGTGTTTCAGGAAGTCGACGATCTCGGCGAGTTCCTCTTCGGCGTCCTCGATGCCGGCGACGTCGTCGAAGGTGGTTCGAGTGCCGGTGTCCTCGTAGCGCTTCGCCCGCGAGCGTCCCAGGCCGAGCGCTCCGCCTCCGAGGGCGGAGCCTGCACGCCGGAACATGTAGAAGAAGATCCACAGGATGAAGAGGGTCGGGCCGAAACCGAAGATGATCTGCTGCCAGACGGGGACGAAGTCGGGGTCTTCGGCGGTGACCTCGATTCCGCGCTGGCGGAGTGTGGCGAGCAGGTCGTCCTGGGCGAACGTTGGTCGTTGCGTCTCGATCTCGCTGGACGTGATTCCCTCGTCCTCCGGGTCGGCGATCTCGGCCGCCAGCGTCGCCTGGATCGTCTCGCCTGTGGCCGACACGCTGACCACGTTGTCGGCTTCGATCTCGTCGAGGAAGTCCGAGTAGGAGATGGCGATTCGTTGGTCGGGTTGCAGCAGCGTGTTCGAGATGAAGACGTTGAACGCGAGCAGACCGATGAGCAGCAGCCAGAACCAGCGTCCGCCGGGCGGGGTCGGGAACAACCGGCGCGGTTTCTCGTCGGTGCCCTCGTCGTCGCGGGGCATCCCCTCCACGCGCCAGGCGGGCGGTTTCGTGTCGTTGTCTGGTCCCGATCGGGTGGGTCTGGTTGTCATGACTGGTATCCGGAACGGTACACGGAGGGTCCGACAACACCCTGGTCCCTGTGACCTGTCGGCTGGGACCGGGCCGGTACCGTTCAGGGCGTGAACACCCACGACGTCATCGCAATGTTGTGGGAACTGCACGCCTTGACCGTGCTCGACGAGGGCAGTCCCCAGTCGTTCAAGGCCCGCGCCTACGAGAACGCCGTCCGCGGCATCGAGGGTGCCGGCGTCGATGTCACCGGCCTGGGAAAGTCCGAGCTGACGAAGATCAAGGGCGTCGGAGGGTCGACAGCGGACAAGATCCTCGAGTACGTCACGACCGGCAAGGTCGACAAGATCGAACGGCTGCGTGCGGAGTACCCGCCCGAGTTCGTCGTCCTGTCGAAGATCCCCGGTGTCGGTCCCAAGACATTGAAGACCCTGCGTTCCGAACTGGGAATCAACGACCTCGACGACCTCAAGGACGCCATCGCCTCCGAACGGCTCCGCACCGTGTCGGGGTTGGGGAAGACATCCGAGGAGAAGATCGCCAAGGCGATCGAACGTCTCGGCATGCACGGCAAGGACCGCCGCACACCCATCGCCGAGGCGATGCCCATCGCCAACCGTCTCGTCCGGGACATCGAGGGGATCGAGGGGGTGGAGCGCGCCGAGTACTGCGGGAGCCTCCGCCGCTTCGCCGAGACCGTCGGAGACATTGACATCACCGTGGCGGCACTCGAAGGGGAACCGGTGATGGAGGCGGTTCGCACTCACCCGCTGGCCGCCGACATCGTGGCGGCAGGGGAGACCAAGACGTCGATCCTCAGCCGGGAGGGCTTGCAGGTGGACGTGCGGGTGGTCGCTCCCGACCAGTTCGGCGCAGCCACGTTGTACTTCACCGGTTCGAAGTCGCACAACATCGTCCTCCGGCAGCGGGCGATCGATCGCGGGATGCTGCTGAACGAATACGGACTGTTCGCCGAGGATCAGACGGTCGCCTCCCGTTCCGAGGAGGAGATCTACGCGGCGTTGGACCTGGCGTACATCGAGCCTCCCTTGCGGGAGTCGTCGGGTGAGGTCGAGGCGGCCGCGTCCGGGACCCTGCCCGATCTGGTGCGGCGAGAGCACATCCGCGGCGATCTGCACTATCACACCACACGGTCGGGCGATGGCCGTTCGAGCCTCGAGGACATGGTCCAGGCCGCCGTGGAGGCCGGCTACGAGTACGTCGCGATCACCGATCACGGCGAGGATCTCGCCATCAACGGCTCCAGCAGGGAGGAGATGCTGGCCCACCGCGACGCCATCCGCGACCTCGAACAGCGTCGAGGTGACATTCGACTCCTGTTCGGATGCGAGCTGAACATCGGGTCGGACGGGAGCCTGGATTACGACCCCGAGTTCCGTGCGCTCTTCGAATGGTCCGTGGCCTCGGTCCACTCACACTTCGATCTCGACGTCGAGACGCAGACCGCCCGAATCATCGGCGCCATCTCGAAGGGGTCCGTCAACGTGATAGGCCACCTCACCGGCCGCTACATCGGCCGGCGTCCGGGGATCGACCTCGATGTCGATCCGATTCTCGAAGCCCTGGCCATGACCGGTGTCGGCCTGGAGGTGAACGGGGCGCTCGACCGCCTCGATGCTTCCTCGACCGTGGTCAGGCGGGCGTTGGCCGCGGGGGTACGGCTCGTCCTCTCCACGGACTCTCACCACACATCGGAGCTGGGGAGGATGGACTTCGCGGTGCGGAACGCCCAGCGCGGTTGGGGGGAGCGTTCCGATGTCGCCAACGCCCTCCCCCTCGAGGAGTTCGAGGCGTGGGCGCACAATCGTTCTTGATCTTCCTGCTGGCACTCACGACGGCGATGCCCCACTCTGTGGGGGTGGGTTTGTGTGCGAGCGCGGATCTGGTGGTCGGCGCCTCGAGACCGGCGGTGCGTGGCGTGGTGGAGCGCACCAATGTGGCGTCGAACCCGCTTCCCTGGGGCAGTTCGATCAGCGCAGTGACCAGGGTGTGGGGTGGTGTGGTCGTCGAGCGGTGGACAACGGGCGACGAGCTCGGACCGTGTTTGACACCCGCTCTGACGCCCTCCTACCAGGCCATCGGGATCGACGAGGCGCTGGTGCCTTCCGGAAACACGTTGAGCGCTCTCGAGCAGGCGGCGCTGACGTCCCAGTTCGGTCCACCGGCTGTGTTCGAGCCGTCCCGCTTCGATCGTGTGATGGCGTGGTTCCGTGTCTTCCCGTCGCTGCCGGTGGTGGCGGTGTTGGTCGGGTGGTCGGTGGTGGCGCTGCGCAGGCGCCGCCACCGACGTGACGGGTATCTCTTCTGAGCGGGGCTCATGCCACGCTGTCCAGTCCGATCCGCCCATGGCGCTGGACGGCGGCGGAGAGTCGTCCGAAGGCGCGTTCCCGGACGATCGACGGATTGGACGTATCGGCGAGGATGCCGGCGAGAGCCGGGGCGATGCCACGGCGGAACGCCGAGTCGGCGAAGATCCGGACCTCGTCCTCGTAGCGGTCGATGCCGTATCTCGCGATGTCATGGGCGAGGGTGTCGAGCTCATTCATGGTGTGGGGCTCCTTTCTTCGGTCAACGTACGTGACCCGTTCCATCGCGTCCAACGATGGTCTCGTATCGTTGCTATCATCAGCGCTTATGAACATCCAGGACCTCGAACTCCGCCATCTGGTCACCTTCAAGGAAGTCGCAACCCGTCGGTCGTTCGGCCGGGCAGCCGACGAACTGGGCTACACCCAGTCGGCGGTCAGTCAACAGATCGGGCGGTTGGAAGGAATACTCGGACAGCCGTTGTTTCGCCGGCCGGGCGGTCCCAAGCCGATCGAGCTGACCCGAGCGGCGGAAGTCCTGTTGCCCCGTGTCGATGGGCTCATCGCCGATCTGCGATCCATCCAACGCGATTTCGCCGGCCTCGCCGACGGGACCGTGGGCAGGCTGTCCGTGGGGACCTTCCAGAGCATCTCGGTACGGCTGCTCCCAGCCGTGATCACCGCACTGGCCGCCGAACGGCCCGACCTCGAAGTCGACCTGCTCGAGTCGATATCAGGGGAGGTGCTCCGCCAGGCGCTGCTCGACCACCAGCTCGACCTCACCTTCTGGGTCGAGCACGACTCCGACTGGGACGGGCTCGAGAAGGTCCACCTGTTCGAGGACGAGTTCGTCGTGATCGCCCCCGCCGGCGACGCCCAGGCCAGCTATGGCCCCCGCCAGCTCGCAGCACTTCCTCTCATCGGTCAGCACGCCTCCGACCTGTGTCAAGGGCGGATCGATGCCGGCATGCGCGCCCACGGGGTCGAACCTCGATATGTGTTCCGTTCCGGTGACAACGCCGCCGTGCAGGCGATGGTGCGGGCGGGACAGGGCGTGTCGATCATGCCGATGCTGGCGATCGACACCTCCGATCCTGGTATCACCCTTCGGCCGTTGGATCCTCCGATTCCGCCCAGAGTCGTCGTCCTCGTCACACGTCCCGGCGAGGAGAGGTCGCCGGCGGCGGAGCGTTTCATCGAGCTGGCCCGCCAGGAGTCGAGGAGGATGCTCTCCGCCGTCTGAATCCGTCCCGCCGAGCGTCGCGTCGGTGAGCGGGCGGTCAGGATCCGAGTGAGCCGTCGGCGAGGTCGGTGAGAAGCTCGTGGGCGCCCGACGTCAATTCGATGGTCGATGCACCCGCTCGCTCGCCTGGGACCCCGGGGAGGACCTCGTTGCCGGCGGTGGCGATCGGATCGACCATCGAC
>Ga0214472_10007867_pt1 | contig 11129 bp, 15 predicted proteins | sample RVTome_6_FD_207662 | JGI IMG/M metagenome (GOLD analysis project Ga0214472, IMG submission 207662) | Soil microbial communities from uranium-contaminated site in the Upper Colorado River Basin, Wyoming, United States - RVT140D175 | ecosystem: Environmental > Terrestrial > Soil > Contaminated >...
GGCGTCACGACTCATCCAGGTGCCGCGATTGGCTTGCGTGATCGACTGGTCTTGGAGCGAGCACCGCGAGTATTCCCGTTTGACGATCTCGAGAACCGTCATGTCAACAAGCGCGGGAATCGACAGGGGCCGCGCGCAGATTCCCTCCGTCATGCGACCTGACTGCACGTTGGCCGCAAGGGCGATCTGATCGCCGGATCCGGGTCGCATGCTTGGACAAATGGCACCCCCTGCACCACCACGTGCACTTTTCCCCGACCACCCGAACGGACCCGGGGGTACCCGGTAAGCGCGACGGGATCATGCAGCGGTCGGCCGGCACCCCCGAATCGCGCAAGCCGCGCCCGCTCGCGACGTTGCCAACGGTTCCTGTCAACGGTGGCCGGAAAACGCGTGAATCCGGTGGCGTGACGCGGTTTTGTCTTCCTGGGTCTTCTTCTTCCTTCTTGTTCCTGCGCCGACGTGTCGCCCCACACCCCGCGACGGCGTTCGGGTGACCCATATGGTGCTGGTGAGAACCCTCCCCCCTTGCAGGCCCCGGTATCTGTTGTTACCCTTTGACTCATTGGCGGTTACGTCCCGTCCGCCCGAGCCAACTCCAAGGCGCCGACAGAGGCGCACCCCTCCAAGCCACCTCCGAGAATCCGAACGGGATCGGTACGCACTCGGGCTCCACCCGGCAAGAAGGCCGGGTTCCCCGGTACGCACCCGGTACGGGGACCTTCCAGCGCCCAGAAGAGGGCGGGAGTCACCCCGAGAAGGGAGGGATATCGATGTCAGCGAAGAAGCTACCGGCCGATGCCTTCGAGTACTACTTCGGGCTCGGACCGGGCCGCAGCTACAGGGCTGTGGCCGACCACTACGGTGCCGGCAAGACGACCGTGGCCGATACGGCTCAGAAGGAGAAGTGGCAGGCGAGGATCGCCGACAGGGAGCGCAAGGCCCGGGAGGCCGTCGAGGCCAAGGCTGTGGAGACCCTGGCCGACGTCAACGACCGGCACCTCCGGATGTTCAGGACCATCGAGGCCAAGGCGCTGGAGGCCCTCCGGGCCATGTCGCTCGAGCGGGCCAGCGATGCGGTCCGGGCTCTCGACGTGGCCATCAAGGGCGAGCGCCTGATCCTCGGCGAGCCCACCGAGCGGCACGCCACCGACATCGAGGCCATCATCAAGCGTGAGCACGAGCGGTGGCTGGTGTGGACGCAGCCGGGGAAGGCCCAGAAGGACACTCCCGAGACAGGCTAGGTCCCGGACACGAGACAGCAGCCGGACCGAGGCCCCCCCCCCCACAGCCTTGTCAGGTGCCCGCGCTCCCATTCGAAGCCGACTCACGATCCCTCACCGGATCTCGCACCCCTTCGTGGATTCATGGTTCCTGGACGATCTCGATGAGCCTCACCCCTCCCTGGCCCGAGTAATCGACTCTCGCGTTCAGAACCGCACTCGTTCCAGCCCGTCCGCCGGAAGTCAGGGGCAGAGATCGACTCCATCCGGAGATCCGGAACATACGGGTATCGCTCTCGCCCTCGTACTCGCCGCGAGCACGCAGGCACATTTCCCCCGGAGTAAACCCGCTGCCTCGGACCGCCTCCGGAATGGAACGGAGATTGACCTCGACTCGCGGGTCGAGAGTGATCGTCACCAGGTTTGCCTGGAGATCCACGTGAACCGAGTCGACACCATCCAGGCGCCGGAGGCCGTCACTGACGGCCTTCACTCACGGCAGTCACTCGAGCCCCTTGGCGATGATGGTGATCTCCTCCATGCCCGAAGGGGTGTCGATCCTCGTGGCCGAGGCGGTTCGCCCCTCGGACAGACCACTACAGCCGGCCACCACGATCGCAAGCGCGAAGACTGCCAAGCATCTGCTCATGTCGACTCGCTCCTTCCTTGTTGTCGGCGTCTGGCGTCAGAACCGGATCTTCACTCCGGCGCCCGCTTCCCACTTCCGGTCTCCGATCACGTCGTCGATGGTATCGATGACCGGCACCTTGACGGTGAACTCGAGCTGCACCCTTGGGGAGGCATAGATTTGGAGCCCCGGAGCCATCCAGGTCTGCAGACCTTCGTCCCCGAGACTGCCCCCCCCTCCTTGACTGTCGAAGCGCTGGGTGGACAGCAGCTCGATCACCGGCCGGACTTCCACTTGTTCCTTCGAGGGATCGAACACCACCGGGTGGAATCGGAACCAGTAGGCGAGGTCCAGACTCAGAGTTTGCCCGGGCTGAAAGCCATCGTGACGCGTGCGATAGCGATAGTAGAAGTCGGCTGAGGCACGGTGACGGTTCCGCACAACCGTGAACACGGTTCCGGCTCCGAACCCCCACGTGCCAGAACCAAGCTGCAGGCGGCGTGGAATCTCCACACCACCATCGCTGCGGTCGTGATCGCCCGTCGGTGCCGTCAGCTCCCCCAGGACAGCCCACCGGGTGGACTCCATGATGTCGTCGACCTGGGCAAGACTGTACTTGGCCCTGAAGACAGCATCGCCGAGACCGCTCAGGTCCTTACTCTGCCGGACGCCACCGTTCGACCGGAAGCGCACTTCCCGATGGAGATGCACGGGCACGGTGAACCGAAGCTCGAGACGGCGCGTCAGGCTGCGGGTGAGCTGCGTGTCAAGACGGAGGTCCTGGAGATTTTCCGCCTCCAGGTAGCGCAGGAACTCTCGAACCGTGGGCAGTTCCGGAGACGTGACCGCTCCGTCCTCGGTCTCGATCTGAGCCACGGCCACCCGCGCGAGACTGGGAACGAAGAAGAGAACCAGGACACAAAGCAGGGTCCGTCTGGCGTTTCGAGATGAGGTCGCGTGCTTCCTTCGGCGCCGAGCCAAAGACAGGGCTGCCCCACCGCCATTGGAGATCCCCGATGCCTGGCAAGAGGGAATGAACCGAGCCGAGGAGAACCGCGCTACTAGGTAAATAGGAGAATAGGGGAAGACAGATTGGGGAATACGCGGTTTTTGCGCCGAGTGCGTCGGCAACCTCGGCTCGGTCGTTTTCTTCATGCGACGGAAATACGTTCTCCGGCTGTCTGCCTGGCCCGCGTAGATGATACGTCGTGACCTCGCCGGGCGCCAACTCGTTTTCTTCTGCCGGTGGCTTTTCGGCGCCCCCCCCCGAGTTGGCCCCACGGCGGCAGGCTCGGCCCCTCCCCTGCCTCCGTGCCGTCGTCCGGGGCGACCAGGCGCTGCAGCCTTGACCCCGGCTTCCCGGAAGCTAGGATCCCGGCAGACAGGGCCATTCCAGAACAGACGGACTCCGGATCTCTCGACGCGTAAGACCAGTATCGCGGCTTGGCTTCCGGATAGGAGGGGCAGTTTCTGCTCCGGGATGCCCATGTCGTACGGCGCTTCATCGCCCCCTCCGCGAGTAATCCCATCGAGCGGGCACCACCTGCCATCCCTTCTTGCCGTGCTCGCGATGATTCCCGCCGAGAGGTTTCGAGAGGCCCTCCCCACTCCTTGGCCCGAAGATCGGATCGTCGTCGTTCAGGATGTCGAGAGCGCCTTCCGAGAGATCGGGGAGCGGAGTTTTGACATCGTCGTCGCCGACTCCTCCGTCTCGGACGATCACGGAATCTCTCTTCTGGAGGGCATCAAGCAGTCCTCCCCCGCTTCTCTCCGCATTCTCCTCGCCGATAAGGCGGACCGTGAGAACGCGCTACGCGTCTCGGCGTTGGCTCACCAGGTCGTGTCGCACTCGCCGGACCTGTCCGCGCTCGCCGAGGCGATTGGACGGCTTCTGCGCGTCCGGGGTCGCCTCCATTCCGATGCCATGGAGCGCGTCTTGCGCGGAATCTCCCAGCTACCGGCCTTGCCCCAGGTCTACTCGAGGCTCGTGCAGATCTTGGCCGACCCCGAGGCAGACATGACGGACATCGCCCGAATTGTCGAGCAGGATCCAGCGATCACGGTGAGGGCGCTTCGCCTGGTAAACTCCGCATTCTTCGCTTTACCCCGGCGGATCAACAGGATCCAACCTGCCCTGATCTACCTGGGCATCAACACGGTCAAGAGCCTGGTACTCTCGCTCGAGGTCTTCCGGCCCACCGGACCGATGGAGAGGGTCACAAGCTTCTCTCTTCCGCAAGAGCAACGCCATGCGCTCCTCACCTCCAGCACGGCAAGCGGCATACTCGGCGACAAGGAACTCGCCGATGAGGTGTTCCTGGCCGGATTGCTGCACGATTTCGGCAAGCTTGTCCTGGCAACCCACTTTCCCGATCGATGGGAAATGGCCCTTCGTTTCGCACAGGAGGAGAATCGACCCTTGCATGTGGTCGAGAAGGACCATTTCGGGGTGACTCACGCCGACATCGGGGGCCATGTACTTTCTCTTTGGGGTCTACCGAGTCGGGTGGTCGAGGCCGTGACTCTGCACCACGATCCAGGGTGTATCCACGGGAACCGGTTCGATGTGCTGGATGCCATCCAAGTCGCTGACGTTCTCGTGATGGAGGCGGAGGAATCCAGGCTCTTCGACGAGCACCTTGACCTGGCCCGACTCAAGAAGCTTGGAGTGACGGCGAACCTTTCCGATTGGCGAGAGGTCGCGTCAAGGATTGCATCGAAGGGCATACCGGATCTGTCGTGATGACCTCGAAGCCCGCAAGAAATGTGAGGGTGAAGGCGGTAGTGGCGGCGAGCAAGGAAGGATGTGGCTTGCTCGTCCATCTTGGTGGAGGGGTTTCCCTCGACGTACCTGTGGCCTGCGCCAGCCGTAGTGCCAGGGGGAGGGTCCCCTTCGAGGGAGGTCGTTCGACTACCCGCGGGCGGCCTCCCTCACTTTCTGGTCCAATGGTGGCGTTGTCTCGCCCGCGAATTGCTGCCCCCGACCGTCACTGGGCACAACCTTCCTCACCCGCGGGGTAGGGAGGGGGCCCCGGTATGGACTTATCCGGGGCCCCTGAGAGAAAAGGCAGCCTGAGCTAAATCGGAGAGTCTCTTGGCCCCATGGCGCTGCCCGACACGAAGCAATTCGTATTCCCTGTCGGGGGAGACTTGGGGTGGGACGCCGGAAATTGCTCGACAACGACGAGCGACCACCACGGAGAAGAGTTCGGGGGCCGGGCCCACGCCACCGGTGCCGCCGTTGTCGATCAGCGTCGCGATTCACCTGCATACCGTTCACCGGCACCACAGGCAAGGCCGCCCCTCCGTCACGGATGGAATCCTGCGTCGGAGCCGGCCCTCAACCACGACCTATCGACCGGGTAGTCCTCGACCGAAGGACGGGACCCCTCGGTCTTCCTGACGGCACGCCGAAGTCCCCTCGCGAAGGTCCGATGACGGGCTCAGAAGTCCGGGAACAACCCGAGATCGAGAGCGGTCTCGCGAGCGTCCGTCGCCGAAAGGTGGGGATCATGGCTGAGCCTCACAACCAGCAGGGACTCCGAGCCCTCGATCATCACGAGGGGGAAGCAGCTCGGTCGAATCGTCTCCTTGGGGATTCTCAGGAGGTGGCCGCTCCAGAGGCAGAGGTAGGCGCCGGGCTCCCGCAGGTTGTCTGCGGGAATGGACGGAGGGTGGGAGGCGGATGTGACGGCTTCGATCATGGGCTCTCCTGCAAAGGCGTTGGCTACTGCTACGTGGAGATTACCGCATGGTCTTAGGGGAGGCAAATCGGAAGGGGCCAGCCTCTCCCAGGGCCAACCAACAGGAACACGCCTACGGAGGGGGCTGGACTCCTCTGACGCTCTTGCTCATCGCGACCGCCCGAACGAATGACGGCAGCTCGCGCATCGCCTCCGCGCGCAGCTCCCGCTCGGCTTCGAGCCAGTCCTCGACGTCGTGGCAGTGGACGTAGCCGCGCTTCTCGTAGAGGCGGTACGCACGCTCGACGACGGCGTCGTGGCTGGGAGCGAAGGACTCCGTGCGACCCTCTATGCTGGCCTAGGCGGTGACCTTCCTCGACCTGGGTCGCTGCTTCTTGCGCGCCATGGTGTCGTCAGCTCTAGAATCGGAGAGTTAGGACCCCAGTGTCGCGTGCCCCTGACCACGACCACGTGCCGGACTGCAACGCTCCTGGCAGCCCACTCGAGACGGCAGAAATGCCTCCCTTGCCTTGCAGGCTGCCCATGTCGTAGATGCCCTGAAGAGTGATGTTCCTGGCCGGGGTGCTGCCGGTGAAGAGGACGTTGATGGTCAGCGTCTCGGAATTCAAGACGCCTGCTCCACGGTCGAAGAGCTCTCGGGACTGCCAGTTGAAGTAGCCGATCAGGTTCGCCCCGAGTCGAACCTCACCACCGACAAATCGAGACTTTCCAGCCTGGTCATCCACTGTCGTGATCGTCTCTGCTCGGTACTTGAAGTTAGGTCCGAACTTGACCGCGCTTCCACCCTGCTGCGGGAACCTGAAGGTAGAGTTGTCCTCTCGAGCGCCATCGTACTGCATGTCCGGGCCAGTGACCACGGCTCCAGTACCGGCCCACGCATCAAGACCGGCCGGCGTGTGTCCGGCGATGACGTACTCCTTGAAAGCTTCGACCGTGAAGGGAGGATCCAGTGCGGCGAACTGAAACGAGCTGTCGCTCGGGTCGCTGGGCATCACAATGGTGCTCACGAGCAGCCGGGTGCTGATTCGGTCGAAGATGCCCACCTCATGCGGGACTGTCAGGGTGTCCTCCCCTGCCCACCACCCAAGGTGCGTGATGGTGAAGTCTTTGTGAGGCTGGAACGACCATCCGAAGACGTGGTCCTGCATGGGAAAGTTCGGAGTCCCGAAATTGGCCAGAAGGCCGAAGCGATCGGAATAGGCGGGTGGTGCCACGACCTGGAGCGCCACTTCACCCCCGACTGCCGGAAGTGCACGGACGAACAGGGCAAGCAGCACAAACGACAAGACACCGGGCGCGTTGGCTCGAAGGGACATGGTTGTGGTCCTCCTTTCTTTTCGGCGATGCGGAATAGCCCTCGCCCTGCATCCCCAACACCCAAGACTTCCTGGGCAGCCCGACCATCCAGAGTGAGGCGTCCGCTTGCACAGATCCTACTCGCACCGGACCGGCCGCTGCAAGGGAGCAGACGGGACGGGAACGGTTGAGGCGCCCCTCAAAGATTCCCCGTCGATTCCCCTTCCCTTGTCCCCGGCCTCGATGGCTCATCCTGTCCTGCGTCCCGATGGTGGGGCGCCCAACGCAGGAGGCCACACCATGGCCAGGAGGACGACGAAGAAGACCGAGAGGGCCCCCAAGGCCGGAAGGGCGCGCCGTGGCGCCCCGTCCCGCAAGAAGGCGAGCAAGGGGGGCGAGGCATCCCCGGAACCCGACCCCGCGCCCACGGGCGAACCTGGGCCGCCACCGGGGAAGGGCAAGGTGACCGGGCACGTGATGGACCTTGCCGACAACGGCGAGGCTAACGGGGCGACGGCGACCCAAACGGAGGGGACCTCGCGGCGACGCCGGAAACGGACGGGCCGGATCTCCGCGCCCGTCGATCCCGCACCGACCGGCGAGATTCCGGACTCCCCGTCTCCGAAACCCCCGGCCAAGGGGAAGAAGCTCGCCCCCGGCCTGTACTGGAACGAGCGCGGGATGATCAACTGCCAGGAGCACACCCCGTACAAGGGATCCGACACCTGGGTCTTCGAGCACTGGAAGAAGATCGACCGCGCATCCGCGAGGGAGGCGAAGGAGAAGGGGATGGAGCTCGCCTGCGAGACCTGCCGGGCGATCGCTGAGCGCCAGAAAGCCACGCCGACGACCACGACGAAGGGGCGCCGCAAGAAGAAGGAGCCCGTGCCGCCCCAACCCAAGACGGCGGCGCTCGATCCCGACCTCACGCTCGGCCACCTCGCGGGCCTCTACCTCGACCACCTCTCGCAAGCCGGCAAAAGCCTGGCAACGCAGTTCAGCTACAGCATGGACATCGTGACGGCCAAGAAGGCGCTCGGCATCAACACGAAGGTCGCCGCCCTCACGCCCGAGCGGGTCGCGGAGTACTACGAGAGCCCCGAGGTCACCGTTCGAAAGAACGGCAAGCCGAAGACGAAGGTGACCGTCGACAAGTGCCGCCGCGTCTTGCGGCTCGCCCTGGTGTGGGCAGAGGAGACCGGCCTGATCGCGAATGCGCCGCTACCCACGACGACGGAGAAGAAGTGAAGAACAAACCCGGGGAGGCCGCGGGCACCCGTGCTCCCGGCCTTCCCCTTTCTACGGGAGACACGACCATGCGTATCGCACACGACACCCGGTTCTGGATCGTCCGGGATCCCGCTTCCGGGACGACGGACGTTGCCAGCCTCTTGGTCGAGACCTCGCTCCGGGACCTGGAGCTGCAATTCAAGGGCGGGATGACCTGCGGTCGGGATGCGGTCATCTACACCGACCGCGCCGAGGCCGAACGGGACGCCAGGGGGCGCATCGAGGCGTGGGAGGCGTACCGGGAGGCCCTCCGGGCCAACGAGGAGCAGCATGACCACCTGGCGAGGGGAGAGAGGAGGAGCTGACCCATGCGGATCCATACCGACACGACGTTCTGGGTCGTGGCCGACCCCCTCGGGGACGCCACGATCGGCGACATCCTCTACGAGACAACGCTCCGCGGGCTGGAGCGCCAGTTCCGGGGCGGGCTCACCTGCGACGAGAATCCGGTGATCTTCACCGACCCGAAAGAGGCGCGGGCCTACGCCGAGGCGAGGCTGGAGGCGTGGCGCCGGCACCGCGAGGAGATGACGGCCATCGAGGCTCGGGAGAAGGAGGAGCAGGATCGCTACCGGGCCGAGATCGAGGCGCTCCGATGACGGGGTCAGACCTTCTCTTCGACCTCGAAGCCCTGGAAAATCCCGGTCGCGTAGAGGTCGCGGTGCGCGCGGATCCACCGCGTCGTCTCGGTGAACCCCATCGTCTCGGCGAGCTGGATGACGACGGGCCGGTCGAACATGTTGGTGAGGCCCGACTCGCGCACTGCATTGAGGCCGGCGAGGATCTCCCGGGAGGCCCGGACGGGTCCGGAGGCTACGGGCTCAGGCTTGCGATCGATCATGTCTGCCCCTCCGCTGGGCTCGACGACATGGAGCCACGGAGGAGGCGAAAGCGCAAGACCGCAGAGGGAGGTCCCCGATGAACATCGAGGAGGCCCTTTCGCGATTCCTCGTCCAGCTCGAGGCCGACGGGCGCTCCGGGCACACCATCGGGCAGTACCGGCGGCACGTCCGGGCGCTGGCCCGCTGGCTGGCCGTGGAGCGCCTTCCCCTCGAGGTCGCGGCTGTCACCCACGAGGACGTGGCGGCCTTCGTCGCATCCCCCGCCGCCCGCTGCTGCCCGGACGGGGCGCCCAAGACGGCGACCAGCGTCAACGCGCTCAGGAGCTCCCTCCGGGGGTTCTTCTCCTACCTCCACGAGGCGGGCTACGTCGCCGCCAACCCGACCCGACTCCTCCGGCGCGCGCTCTGCTCGCCGCCACCACCCAGGGCCCTCACGGATCATGAGCAGGAGAAGCTCCTCGAGGTCCTCGACGGCGGGGAGAGCTACGAGGCGAGGCGGGACGCCGCGCTTGTCCGTACCATGCTCGGCACCGGGCTCCGCCTCTCCTCCGCGCTGGCCCTCCGGGTCGAGGACCTGGACCTGGTGAGCCGCGAGGTGACGATCCGATCCGCGAAGGGGGACCGGCCGGACCGGCTGCCCATCTCCCGGGAGGTGACCCGCGTGCTCGCGGACTGGGTCGGGGAGCGAACCGAGGGGGCGCTCTTCTGCTCACGATCCGGTTGGAGCCTCTGTGCGCGGCATGTCCAGAGGAGGTTCCGGAAGGCCGTCGAGGCGGCGGGCATCACCCGGGCGGCATCACCGCACGCACTACGCCGCAGCTTCGCGACCCGGCTCTACGCTCGCACCGGGGACCTGGGGCTCGTACAGGCCGCGCTCCGGCACCGGAGCATCGCCAGCACGCTCGTCTACGCGAGGGTGGACGGGGAACGGCTCAGGGCCGCGATCGGGTGACCTACCCCCTGCGTCATCCACGACCTGGGGGGAGTCGGTCGGCTAGCTTAGCTAAGCTAGACTTTCTTGAATGAGATTCACCCCTCCTCAGTCCTCCGGAGGATTGCTTCGGTCGGTATAGTAAACAGAGCAGGCTCCTCCCCAGGGGGCTCCTGCAGACTCACCTCAATGAGCAGGTCACCCGACCACGGCCATTCGAAGCAGGCGACATGCACCCACGGATTCTCAAGGCGGACCCCATCGACTGGCCACGTCGCCCCGTATGCCGACCGGCCGGCGAGGGTGTACTCTCTGAGCCTACGGCTATCCGCCGTGCGAGTGCTGATGGAGGGCGAAAGAGCACTGCGGACTCCCGCCTCGTTGGCCTCGAACCGGAGGCCAAGCAGCATGCATTTTCCCACGATGGGTATTCCCTCAAGGAGACCCCCCTGCTGGGGCCGCAATTCAACGAGGCTGAGAAGGGAAACTGTGTACCCCCCAACGGCCACCGTCGGGTAATCCAGTGTCGCGTCATATGCGAATCGCTCATCTACCCACGACATCTCAAACACGGAGCGAATCGACGCAGCCGTCGCCTCCCGTTCCGCCTTCACCTGCCGGAGATGGCTTTCGCGCCGACGATAGTCGGCCTCAGGCATTTCCTCGCAGACGTTGAGCAGGCGCCTGGCCTCGTCCATGGAGATGCCAAACAGACCTCCAGCGGCAGGCTGAATCCAGAAAGTGTCATCGGTAGCGTCCCGGAGGATGGTTACCTCCCGAACGTCGTCTCCTTCGACAAATGAGAAGGTGATCGGCGGACTGTATTCCTTGGCTCTCCCCTTGCCGTAGCTGAGAGTCTCGACCTCCTCGCCCACGGGCATCAGGATGTATCGCTCATGGCCAAAAGAGAGCAAGAACTCCTGCTTCTCATGCGCGAGCGCGACTTTCCTCTCTAGGTTCATCAGTGCGGCTGAGGACCTTGCCTCGGGGACTCTCTCTAGTGCCCACGAAAAGGCATCAGGCTGGCCGCCGTTGAGCGTGACAACTAGGCTGTCATCGTCAACCAGGCGAACCTGCCACGACCGCTCACTAGTGGTCTGATGCCTAAATAATAGGCATATTCTTTTGCTGTTCTTGGGCTTCTCTCCGTATATCCTCTCGGAGGGAAACGCCCATGCGAATAGCCATCGAAATCAAGTTGACCACGGCCGAACG
>Ga0214472_10007870_pt1 | contig 11123 bp, 6 predicted proteins | sample RVTome_6_FD_207662 | JGI IMG/M metagenome (GOLD analysis project Ga0214472, IMG submission 207662) | Soil microbial communities from uranium-contaminated site in the Upper Colorado River Basin, Wyoming, United States - RVT140D175 | ecosystem: Environmental > Terrestrial > Soil > Contaminated >...
GAGAGCGAACCAGCGTTGGCCCAGATGATCGATAGCCTATACGCTCAATTGGCTGGTGAAGAGGTTGGCGCACCACGTAAAATAGTAAATAGCAAGACTTGACCCCTTTCTCTTTCTCCTCAATACAATCTTGATCAGATACACACACGATGTAAACAATTCGGCGTTACACTCTTGTTATCAAAAGATTTGCCTCGGAGCGGCAAATCCGGGAACACAACCGTGCCATGATAGGAGAATCATCCATGCCGTACGCGATGCTCTCTACGCCGCAACGCCATCTGTCTATCGAGGGAACCTATAACCTCCGTGACATCGGAGGTTATGCGACCCGGGACGGTCGCATGACGCGCTGGCGCACGCTTTTCCGTGCCGACAGCCTGCATCGCCTGAGCCCTCAAGCACAAATGGTGTTTCTCGATCATCACCTCCAGACGGTAGTCGACTTGAGGCACCCAGATGAACTCCAGTCCGCTCCCAACGTGTTCGAACGGGCAACTGATGTACGCTATCAAAATCTCTCCCTGCTTGTCGATAAACCGCTCTGCACCCCTGGTGCCTCGCGACCCCTGGCGGCCCTCTATCGGCAGATCCTGGATGAGAGCCAGGAGCAACTGCGTACGGTCCTGGCCACGCTGGCAAAGCCGGGGTCGCTACCGGCCGTGGTGCATTGCACGGCTGGTAAAGATCGTACCGGCATTGTCATTGCTTTGACCCTCGGGCTGGCCGGGGTGCCGACAGCGACGATTGTAGCGGATTACGCTCTGACGGGGATCTATCTGGGACCAGACTTCATCGAGGAAACACGCCGTAGAGTCCTGCAACAGGGGTATACCTGGGAACAATACGAGCCGCTGGTCGTATGCTCGCCTGCGGACATGCGTATGGCCCTACACTACCTTGAGGAGCGCTACGGCGGCATCACTGCTTATGTGCGTACCATAGGGCTAAGTGAATTAGAAATTGCACGTCTTCGAGCGGCTTTAGTGATCTGAGTAGGGTGGCGGTCTCGCTATTGTTGAGAAGAGATGTAGACCACGGCAAGCGAGCCCAGGTCGATAGCGGGGTCAGTCGTCAAACGTCCCCTGCTGCTGAGGTAATAGCATTGCAAGATCATCGTTTGGCAGGCTTCATGATAACCTATCATCATGTCGCGTTCCAGTTCAACTTTGCTCGTCTTCCTGATCAACTTCAACTCAGTTTTCATGCCTATTTACAGAGTATAAAAGCTGTACGTCCGGAGTAGTAAAGGGAAAAATCAACTATGCTACAGAACACGAAAAAAGGCCTCGGGGTATGTATTGGCGGTTTCGCCGGTGGCCTGATCGGAGCAAAACTGGGCCTCCTTCTCGTGCCGTCGACTACTTGGGTGCCAGTCGTTGGTCCATTCCTCGCGCTCAGCATTGTTGGCACCACGACCAGTGGGGGCATCATGGCGGGAGCCATATCTGGGGCAGAGAATCTCGACACTTCGGTACTGGCGCTCGCTGCGAGGCTCGTGGGCCTACCTGTCGATAGCTGATGTGGCGACTATGAAATTCGTAGCAAAGCACAGACGAGATGGGGTCACATACCTGGCCAGCCAAAATCTTCATGACCTTACAGTTGCCGTACCTCAGGAGCCCACCGAGCCGTTTTCGTCACTCGATCGGGTCATCAGCCACAAGGTTGATCCGAGACATCAATGGTCCCCTCAGCTCAGGGTTGGACAGGCACAGCGCCCTGGGCGGCACCGGGTGCATCGGAAAGGCCCAAAGCAAAATGCAGGTCAGCCATTTTCTACAGCAATACAATCTGTTATGATGATCAGCGGTCTCAAGAGCCCACAAGGTATCCCAGCCCAAAGTAGGGGAGAATGGAAGGATTTTCAGATGAAAGCGTGGAACATCCGGGACGTCGATAGCACTGGACGCCAACGTGCTCAGCTAGTACCGGTATTCACCTCCGAAATGGCGCTATGGCGCCTTGCCGCCTGGGGCCTGGCGGTTCTCGTGCTCCTCGGCTGGACGTGCCCCAGGCCGAGTGAGGCGGCGACTCACGCACCAGGCGATGCGCCATCCCACGTCATGGCCGAAGGTCTGTACGCCTTTCAGCGGGGTGACTTCGAACAGGCGGCCATGCGATGGCAAGCTGCCGCGCACGCCTATGCCTCGATGCAGCAGCCTCAGGCCCAGAGCAACGCGCTCACGCATTTGGCTCGCGCCTACGAAGCCCTGGGACACGACGACCGTGCGATCTACAGTTTGCAAACCGCGCTACAGCTAGCGGAGCAAGTAGGGGACCCACGGCGGGCCGCCATGGCCTTTGAGCAACTGGGTCACCTGTCTCTCAAGGCGGGCCGTCTGGCGGCAGCCGAGCAGCAGCTGCAGGCGGCCTTGAACCGCGCCCATGACGCGGGCGATGTCGAACTTACCGCCGACATTCTCCACACGAAAGGCAATTTATTGGTGCGGCAGCAGCGCCCTCGCGAGGCGCTGGAAGCCTATCGTGGCAGTGCTGAGTTGGCACAACAGACCGGGCAGTTTGGCATGGCGGCGCGAGCGCTCATCCATGCGGCCCGGGTGGCGGCGCGAGAACCGCAAATGCACACCGACCTCACATGGCTGACTGAGGCTCAACACCACTTGAGCCAGGCACCCGACTCCCATGACAAAGCCTACGATTTACTGCTCATGAGCCGCGTCTATCACGAGCTGGCCGATGCCACCCCCCATCTCATCCTCCAGGCGGCTGAAGCGGCCCAGGATGCGGTGCAGATGGCGCAGAAGCTGGGCGATACGCGGGCATTGTCCTATGCCTGGGGCGATCTCGGCCACCTCTACGAGGCCGAGCAGCGTTATGAGGACGCGTTGCACTTGACCCGTCGCGCCGTCCATGCCGCCCAACAGGCACAGATACCTGAGTCGCTATATCGTTGGGAATGGCAAACCGCACGTCTGCTGTGGGCGCTAGGGCATCTGCCAGCTGCTCTGGACGCCTATGCGCGCGCGCTTGCAACGGTACAGTCGATGCGCGCCGCCTTGATACAGGGAGCAGGTGGCCTCGACCCATCCTTTCGGCAAGCCCTTGGGCAGTTGTACCTGCAATATGCGGATCTTCTCCTGCAAAAAGCCACGAGCTTGGAGCAACCTGCCGCCGCCAGCTACCCCGCCTATGACTATTACTTGCGACAGGCGCGGGCCACGGTTGAACAATTTAAAACGGCGGAATTGCGGGATTATTTTGGCGACGCCTGTGTGGACGCGGCGCGGTCTCGCACCCAGACACTCGATCGTGTGGCGGCGGATACCGGGATTATCTATCCGATTCTGCTAGCGGACCGCACCGAGATCCTGGTGAGTCTGGCTGCAGAGATCAAGCGCGTGCGGGTGCCGGTGGCAGGTCCCCGGGTGGAGCGCCTGGCGCGGACGTTTCACGAATCCTCACAATCTCTCGTTCCCCAACGCTATTTGCACCATGCCGAGCGGCTTTACGACTGGCTCATTCGCCCCATCGAGGCAGATTTCAAAGCCGCTGGCGTCCGGACCCTGGTGTTTGTACCCGATGGGGCCCTACGCCTGTTGCCGCTGGCTGCCCTTTACGATGGTGAGCAGTTTCTCATCCAGAAATATGCCCTGGCCATCACGCCCAGTCTGACGCTGACCGACCCGCGCCCTTTGTCCCGAGGCACGGTCGAGGTTCTGGCCGCTGGGATGACCGAGGGCACTGAGAATTTCCCACCGCTGCCGGCGGTGCGGGAGGAGCTCAATAGCATTCATCAACTCTATGGCGGCACAGTCTTGCTCAACCAGGCGTTTAGTCCGAGGCGGCTGTATCAAACCGTGCAGGAGGGTGCATTTAGCATTGTACATATCGCCTCGCATGGCAAGTTCACCGCCGATGCGTCCCAATCCTTTCTCCTCACCCCACACGGCAAACTGACCCTCTCACAGTTGGCCGAGACCGTCGGCCAACTGCAGTTTCGCGAGCAGCCGCTTGAACTGCTTACACTGAGCGCCTGTGAGACGGCCCAAGGCGACGACCGTGCCGCTCTGGGCTTGGCTGGAGTGGCGATTCAGGCGGGCGCGAGAAGCGCCCTGGGGACCTTGTGGCAGGTGAACGATGCCGCGACTGCCCTGCTGATGCGGACGTTTTATCAGCACTTGAGGACGCCGGGAACGTCTCGGGCTCGGGCCCTGCAACAGGCTCAACTCAAATTGCTCGAGACGCCCAACTATGCCAGTCCGGTATTCTGGGCGCCCTTTCTTTTGATCAACAATTGGTTGTAGTGACTATGGGGTATCGACCATGCCGTCATCGTCAGCCCCGACCTGAGCCCATACCCTAGGAGGATACCGATCATGCCCCGGAAGCCCTCTCGATCTCAGTGGGTTCACCTGGTTCGCCGTGCCGTGGTCCAAAGTAGCCTGGCTGGACTTTTGGTCTGGACAGTCGGCACCGCTCAGGTGCAAACCGACATCGCACCCGATGGCACGATGGGCACGGAGGTCGTCCAAACCGGCACGACCCATGACATTACCGGCGGCACGAGACCGGGAAACGGGCAGAATCTCTTTCATAGCTTCGACCGCTTTAGCGTAGGCACGGGTGACACCGCCCGATTCGCGAGTGATCCCGGTGTGGACCATATCATCAGTCGGGTGACGGGTGGTGCGGAATCGATAATCGACGGCACGCTGCAAGCCGAGGCGAATCTATTTTTGCTCAACCCGCAAGGCCTCATGTTTGGCCCTCAGGCCACGCTGAACGTCAATGGATCATTTCATGCCAGCACGGCAGATGAGTTGCGATTTACAGATGGAGCGACGTTTTCAGCTCGTCTCAGTGAGCGGACGACCTTGACGGTGGCGGCCCCCTCGGCGTTCGGGTTTTTCAGTGAGAATCCCGCTGGTATTACCATTGCGGATAGCCAGCTTGAGGTGCCAGACGGTGAAAGTCTCTCGATCGTTGGTGGCGACATTCGCATTATAGGCGATGGCGATCCGTCGTCAGGCGCTCCGACGATCTCGGCACCGGGCGGGCGAGTCAGCATCGTGAGTGTAGCGTCAAGCGGCAAGGTGGGGTTTGACCCAACGAATCATCTACCGGAACTTGACGTGGGATCGTTTGACCAGCTTGGTGAAATTGATGTCATGCAAGGGGCGCAAATCGATGCGAGTGGCGAGGGTGGCGGAACAGTCGTCATCCGGGGCGGGAGGCTGTTGTCAGACAATGCAACCATCACCTCACTAACTCTGGGCAGTGCACTAGGTGGTACTATCGACATAGAGGCTGAGAGTCTCACACTGACAGGAGGTGCCTTCATTTCCACCAATACTGTTGCCACTGCCACAGGCTCTGCGGGTGAGATAACTATTACGGCGATAGAATCCATCGTTATTGATGGACACGACAGTTCAGAGAGTCCAAGTGCTTTATTTAGTAATACCTTTGGTAGTGGCGATGCAGGCCACATATCAGTCTCTGCACCTTCATTGTCGATCAATAGCGGAAAAATTCAAGCTGCTTCTTCCGGTACCAGTCGCGGTAACGCAGGAGACATCACGGTTAAAGTCGGACAGTTAACGTTGAGAGAAGGCGCCCAGATCGACAGTAGCAGTTTTGTTGCGGGACAGGGCGGAACGATGATGGTGACGGCGACGAACTCCATCGTCATCACCGGGCGTGACAGTTCGGGCTCCCCCAGTGGCCTTTTTGCGAATTCCCAAGGGACAGGACCAGAAGCGGGCGCGGCGGGGTCTGTAGTAGTAGCGGCGACAAATGTGACCGTCACCGATGGGGCCGCGATCAGCAGCAGTGCCTTTGGCCCAGGACAAGGAGGCAATGTGAGGATTGATGCTGCAGACACCGTAACCCTTGCAGGTATGGATACGATCTTGGACGCTAGCGGTAACAGCGGTGGCACCGTTGTCATCTGGGGCGACCGTTTAATAATCGACGGTGCGAATATCTTTGTCGATACGAACGGAGACGTTGATGGCAAGGAGGTTGGGATTGATGTACAAGTGGATGAAGAGGTGATCCTAACGAATGGAGCGCTGGTCACCACCGATGTAGTTGGTGACGGCAATGCTGGATCGATCAGAATAATTGCTGACCGCATAGACATCAGCGAGGAAGCAATCCTAGGTTCGCGCGCATTTAGCGGAGTAGGCAGCGCGGGAACCATTACACTCATAGCGTCTGACCTCCGGGTAGCAGGGGGCAGAACACGTATCGATGCGGGGACTAGAGGAAAAGGCCCGGCCGGGTCCATTCTACTTAAGGTTGATCGACTGACGATTATCGAAGGTGCCCAGATTTCCACTACTACTCGCGGGGCAGGACCAGGCGGCACGTTAACGGTGATTGCAGATGAGTCGATCAACATTATCGACGAGAGCGGTGGAGAAATTCGGAGTGGATTATTCAGTAACTCAGGCGAGGGCGAAGGAGGAGAGCCTACTGGTGATGCAGGGGATATTGTGATCAAAGCCCCTCAGTTGACAGTGGACGGGGGCCGTATTCTGTCTCGGACGCTAGGTGATGGAAACGCAGGGAATATCACAATCGAGGTCGATCGGCTCGAGCTGTTGGGAGGGGGGCAAATCTTCAATGGCATAGGCAATGCACAAGAGGACGATAGCGTTCTGGGCAATCCGGACGGCGAAGGCCATGGCGGCACGTCGAAAGTGACGGCGAGAGAGTCTATCGTCATCGCCGGCAGGGATCGTGCGGGCTTCCCCAGCGGATTGTTCAGCAGTGCCCAAATTGGATCGGGAGATGCGGGTCACCTTGTCGTTTCAGCGCCACGGATCGAGATGCGGGCAGGAGGACGGATAGAGGCAAGCAGTATCAGGCAGAGTCAGGGCCGTGCAGGCACCCTCACGATTGATGAAGTCGAACATTTGATTCTCATGGAAGGTGCTCAAATTGCCAGCCTGTCAGCAGGAGATGGACAAGGCGGTGATATTGTCATTAGAGGAGACCGCATTCAACTGATTGACAACGCTACTATTTCTTCTGAAAGCTTGGGAACTGGCGACGCCGGCAACATTCGCATTGCCGCGCAGGACGTCGACCTACGGGACAACAGTGCCATCACCACCACGGTGAATCAGGGCGAGGCAAACGGCGGCAACATCGTGATCGGTGGAACGATCACTGACGATGGAGACATCCCCACGAGTGTTGAAAGGCTATCCCTGGATGGAAGCCGTATTGTTGCGAATACTGATGCGGGCGATGGCGCGAATATCGCCATTGGCGCCCGCCAAGTGGTCTTGGATAGCAACAGTGAAATTACCGCCAATACCAACGCCGGTATCGGCGGGAACGTCACCATTGCCGGCACCGTGGCGGCAGACAGACCGGCGCTGACGCGAGCCGAAGCGATCGTTCTGCGGGATAGTCGAATCACCGCAAAGGCCCAAGAAGGTCAGGGGGGCCGCATCGATATCGTCGCCGAGGCAGTGCTGCTCGACCCCGCTAGTGAAATCGATGCCTCGTCGCAGGAGGGCGGCATTGACGGCGAGGTCAAGATCGAGGCGGTCAGAACCAATCTGAGCGAAATCGTCACACCGCTGTCGCCGCGCTTTGACCAGACCGCCGCCTTGCTCAGCGACCCGTGTGTGTCCCGGCTGCAGCGGGGTATCGTTAGCAGCCTCGTCATCCGAGAACGCGACAGCGTTCCCGCCACCCCGGACGGGCTATTACCCAGCCGACTCCATACCCAAACGATCGATCCAGCAGTGTCAGAAAGTGCGGTACCGCGCCAGGCGCCCGCCCGCCACCCGCCTGTCAGGTGGAATCGTCGCCCATGCCCGTGATCCTGAATAACACCGAGGTCAACGGATAGGCAAAACAAACGTGCTTTTCAGCCCCGCGCCGCTGCGGGTCAGCCCATAATGCCGGCGGGCGTATCGCGTGCCGCTCGCCAGAGAGAAGTCGCAAGGGCCTTACGCCAGCGCTTGATTCCTAGTGCGCGGCATGTGACACGCCAGCAGACGTCACCGGCCCACCCCACGGCGGCGCGGGGTGAAGGCGAGGCGCTACATCGCCGACGCCCCGGTAGGCCAAGGGGGCTGGGGGTTGCGCTGTGGTGAGGCCAACGCTAAAATGGCGTTTGAAAATCCTATCCCCTGTCGGTGAGCAGAAAGTCAAAGAGTTTACCGAATTTGTCCACCAGGATGCTTCAGAGCCTGGGCAGGCCAAGCGGAGCCTCACGAAACCCGATCACGCAAGCCGCCCCGATCAAGCTCCAGTAACACATCGCGCCAATCAGTAGCGTGGTATTGATGCCGAAAGCGATACTACAGGCGACGGCGAGGGTCGACGCCAACACGCTTGCCGCCCCATTGATGCCCCAAAACCAGGGGGTGGGTCCCGAGTCGATGGCGGAGATGAGGCGCATTCCGGTGGGAAAGCCATACCCCATGAGCATACCGGCAGGTGTAATGACCGCCACACAGAGCAGCGCGCGTACGATAAGCGTGGCGCTGTCGTACGCCAGGACCACAGTCGGTAGCCAGTAGGGCAAGACGAACAGATAACCTCCCAGCACTACGGCCCATACCGCAAACTTGATCCCCGTGTTAAGCGGCAACCGGTCCGAGAGCAGACTCCCGCCCCCCGTGGTCAGGATCAAAGAGAACAACACAATACTCAACGCATAGATGGGATGGCCCAGAAACACGCTCAGGCGCTGTACTAATCCGATTTCAGTACTCATAAAGCCGACGCCAATGAGAAAAAAGTAGGCCGTTCCAGCACTTGCCAAGGTGCGACCAATTTCTAGCAGGGCCGGTCGCAATGGGATTACAATGGTCACCACGACGGCAATGCCCGAGAGGAGGAAAAGCATCAACAAGGTGGACGTGGCTAGGAGATTCCCCGAGGCCACCCCCGTACCCAGCGTAGCCAGAGCGAGGCGCGCGGTTTTGATCGGATGGTAGAGTGGCAATTGATTGAAAAAGAAAGGGCGTTCGTCCGTAGACGGGGTCAAGTCAAGATCCAAACGCCCTGTGTACTGCTCCAGTTCCTCTCGACTGCCGCAGGCCATGATACGTCGCAGGACGTCGGAGGCAGGCGCCGTACGAGGACTCACCAGGACGCTATACCCCATCGCCGTCGCCGCGTGTTCTAAGAGGTCGAGATGGGACGACGAAAACGGTGTTCGCGACAAAACGAGTGTGGCGATCGACCCAGATGACACAAGCATGATATGCCGTAGCGGCTCCGTCAGGCCGATCTCAAAAGCCGTGGCCATGGCCAGGCTAATCATGCGGCCGGTCTCGTTGATAGCGCCCGGGGCATACCAGCGGCTGACCGTGAAAACGCCGTCTGGCGTCAAACGACTCAGAAAGATCCGCCAGGCTTCGACCGTATACAGTCCATTTTCACTGAGTGTGAAGGCTCCCGCGCCGGTGGCGGCCCACGTGTCGATCAGACTCATTTGGATGACATCGAACGTCTGCTCCGTGCGGGCAAACCAACTCCGGGCTTCATCGACCTCGAACGTCATGCCGTCGAGCCGATGCAGAGCCGAGAAATCCGCAAAACCGGGCTCACGGGTAAGCAAGTGAATAAAAATGGGATTGATTTCCACGCCAGTGATCTGCGGAATGCCAAAAACGCGAGCGGCTAACATATCGCGTCCGCCCCCCACTCCAATAATCGCCGCGCGCTCAAGCTGGGGCAGGAAATACGCAAAATGGGTTACGTCATACTGTAAAAAGCCTGCCTGAGCGATATCCCCATCGAGCCGGTAGGATACCGTGCCCGCGTCGCCGTCAATATTGAGATGGCGTTGTTCAACCGGCCACTGTGCAGCGCGAAAGTAAGGCGAAGGGCCCCACATGTGGGGCGCGGGACTCGGGTTGGCAAAGACAGCAACCCGTGAAAAAGAATTCCACGCTTCGAACAGGGCTGGAGCTTCCCATTGTCCCTTGACGACGAGTGGACGTAACCGATACGGTGAGAGCGTATTGCCAAGGACCCCCCCTATGAGCACAAGCAGGACAAGATGGGATCGAGCGTGCATCCACATGCAGGGCCGAGAACGCCCGGGTCGCGTCCCAATCCCGCTGCGAGTAAACAAAAAAGCCGCAAGCGCCGTCATCACACTGACCCAAAGCACAGCCGTTGGGCCATCCGTATGGTTGAGAAGGAGCAGCGCCCCCAGGCATCCCAAAGCCGCTCCCGCGAGATCGGCTCCGTATACCCGACCAATCGGGAAAGGGCTACGGGTCAGGGCCAGGCTCACCACAATTCCAGCCAAACAAAAGGGGATCGCCATACAGATAACGAGCCCACACCACATCAGAATCGAGAGCGCCAGTGGCGTGGCGACAGGAGAGAGTCCCATTTGCAACAACAGAGCAAACGCTGTGGTCAGCGCAAAGGCGCTGCTAAAATATGCCAAATCGGCAGACAGCGTCACAGTGGCAAACTGCTCCCGCTTTAAATAAACCCATACGGCGCCAGCAGTCAGACCCAGCATAGCCATGCTGATGACCAAGAAGGCGAGGTGATACCACGCGACCACCGACAGAATACGGGTATGAATCACCTGTAACATCAGTATCGAGGCGCTGACCAGGAAAACCCCACTATAGAAGTAGACGCGTGACATGGCGTGTCATCCGCACACATTCGATCCCGTGCAGCCATGCTTTCGACGCAACGCAGAACACCCTGAGGACCTGAGCCACTCCCGCCCGCGCGCCACCGCCGATCTTTGTCAATCTCGGCTATCGTGTTGCATGCCGCAGATTCTACGTATTGCGTGGTATCACCCCCATCCTCTCACAACCCACTTGATCTTTCAACACACAGTACCCCTGCGCCCGAGGTATAACTGGCGACGCCTGGAGCCATCCCATAATAGGAGTCGACGGAGTTATGTTCTCAGAATCGACACCCTGATGGTGAAAAGCGTATAAAATCAAACCCGAAAGAAGCAGTGGATAGGCAAAATCTGTGACGCGTCATGGTGAGAAAACAACAATGGGCGCACGACTAAGCCGCCGCGGAGCGGTTTAGTTGTGCGCCCACAAGGGCGTCTGACCAGCACGGTGCAAGTCCGTGTCGGAGTAAGCCACATCTCCGTAGCTGAAGGTAACTGCGTCACTGCGAGGTGGGGT
>Ga0214472_10007871_pt1 | contig 11123 bp, 13 predicted proteins | sample RVTome_6_FD_207662 | JGI IMG/M metagenome (GOLD analysis project Ga0214472, IMG submission 207662) | Soil microbial communities from uranium-contaminated site in the Upper Colorado River Basin, Wyoming, United States - RVT140D175 | ecosystem: Environmental > Terrestrial > Soil > Contaminated >...
ATCCAAAAGGAGTTATATTATATTTAGGGTTTCCATTATTATCACGATGTTTGATAGGATTAGCCTCAACATCGTCATCACCGACATAAATTCCGTTTAAAAATACTATTTCGCTATCTTCTCTTCTGTTTAAATATATTTCTTCTGCCACTAATTCTTGATGTTCGTCATCGTGAATATCATAAAATAATCCATCATTTTCATTATATATTGATTTAATTCCACCTTGAACAAACTCAAAATTGTTATTTTCTCCGTATTTATTTTTTGCGTCTTCGTATGTTATCCATTTTCTTTTAATAATACATTTCTGTTTTTGGATGTTTCTTTCATAGGCATTGTTAATCAAAATTTGAGAACTTGATAAGACATTCGCTCGAAACCCTGAATACACTTCGTCTAATACTTCTTTTTTAATCACTTTTCCATTTTTAATCTCTTTTATTTTTTGATAAACTTCATTAAAATCAGCTTCGAGATAAGTAACTGGATTGCTTAACATCCCAAAAACTACTTGAATAAAAGATGCTTGGTAGTTAGAAACAGTCGGCTGAATCATCCATTCGATCAAATCTCTCATAACTTCGCTGAAATCTAAATCAACTTCATCTTTATCATTTTGAGCTTGAAATAAAGGAATTAAATAGTTTCCAGTTAATTGAGCGTGCATTGCTATTGCCTTGTTTCTCGCCATTGAACGAGTTCCTCGCCATTTCCAAGCTTCATTCGGGTCTTCTACTGAAGTATCAACAAAAGAATTAAACATCATTTGCCCGATATTTTCATCATCTAAAACAGTTCTATCATTCAATTCAACATACGGCTTTTGTAATATTTCCACTCCTTTGGAATAATCTTTTTTAACCATAGCCGTTAATTCCAAGACATCTTGACTTGGTTGATATGCTGATATATTTTTTTTGTTTATTTCTCCTATCATCTGAATTTATGAGCGAAACCTGCTCTTAATGGTTTATGTTGCTTAAACCCTGTTTGTTTTTCTCTGGCTAAGAAGCCTAACATCCTCATAACCAGACAATCCGCAAAATCAGGCGAACGACCTATTGCTTCTTTTACTTTTTCTTTTGGTAAAACTTCTAATCGCTTACTGTCATCATCTACACTTCTTTCCTTAATTTGTTCCAATTCTTCAATTATATATTCCTCAATATCCTGTTCGCTATCCCAATCAACTTTTTTTGTGTCTATTAACATTCTCCTACTATTAACTTCTTCGGCTAACATATATGAACATTGAGCTTTTAAATTGCGATAATTTGGTCGTTCTTCTTGCTTAATATTTACCCTTTTATCTTCTAAAGCTGAACTATTAGCCACAAACCCCTTAACCCCTTTTAATTTATCGACCACTCCTCCGCCAATTCCGTCTTCATCAATTATTATATGACTTCGTGGTATTTTATCTTCTTTTGACACTTTATCGATTAAATCAGCAGTTGCATCAGTATCTTGTTTTTCTCTCACTATAATTTTATAAACTTTTAATCCTTGCCAACATTTTAATACAGTCTTGTCATCCCCAAATCTTGCCACATCAACCGTCATCCATTTATCATTTTCATCATATTCAATTGTGTTAGTAAATAAATCTACTATTGCGTCATATTCCATTAAAGCGGATGGGTCATCATCATACTCCCAATTTCCATACAATAGCCTTTGCTTTTTGGCTTGATTTTTAATATTAAATAATTTGTTTTTATATCCTTTTTCATTTTTTGGATTATCGTCTATCAAACTCTGTAAAAACTTCTGTCTTTTTGATAGCGTTCCTGCTTTAAATGGTTTATAAAATAATCTATACAACCAGTTTTTACTGGGGTTACAAGTTATAAACAATTTTGCCAATATATTAAACTCATCATTTCTTCTTCTCCCAATACGAGTAGCCAGTGTATCATAAGCTCCAAAATTAACTTCTCCTGCTTCTTCAATCCATCCTGATGTATATTCGGAACTTCCTAAATCTTCATATTCTGGGTCAGACGGTTTAAAATCAACTTCTACTAAATCAATCCAGCTACCATTAGGAAATGTAATGGTTGACTGTTGTTCTTGATACTTGTAATGAATATCTTTTTTTAATCCGTGAAACTTACAAACTTTGAAAAACGACCTTAGCGTTGTTTTCTTTAAATTCTTTAAAGTCTTCCGTGCGACAAAATAACTGGTATCTGGATATCTATTGGCCAGATAAATCAACCATTCCCAACCAATCCAAGTCTTACCACCGCCAGCTCCTCCACCAAATAATAATTCTTCCGTTTCATTATCTAATAAATATTCCCAAGCTATATCCTGTTTTAGTGTTGGTTGAAATCTAAGTATTTTCCCTTTTTGGTTTGACATATTGAAATCCTGCTATTGGTTCACCGCCCGAAGTAATATCTGTTTCCGTTCTATCCTTGTAATCATCTTTAAAAGCATTCTTCAAATAAAATATTGCTCCAGTAGCTGCATTATAATTTAATCTTTGCACCCAAGCCTCTTCAATTCTTTGCTCTGCTTTTTTTATAGCGTCGGAAAAACCTTTTTCTTGATTATGCCTCCACTCATTAAAAGTATCTCTAACAATATCTAACTTTATTCTCATCCCTGCTTTATTAGGTATTTTTTTATCTTTTTCGCAATCAACAAAATAACTGTCAATCAATGTTTGTAATTCTTCAATAGTATATTTGATTGGTCTTCCCATATTTTTAACTCTTATCTAATAAATTATGTTCTTCATAAGATAATCCTCCAAAAGCGTCTTTCCACATTTCAACTTCATTCTCTTTTATTTGTCCTAATTCTACTTTCTTTGATATTACCATTTCTCTTAACCATTTAGCTATTTCAAATTCTCCTTCTCCTGTTAATGGGTCTTCTGCTTCGGCTGTTATAACTTCTACTGTTGCTAAATTAGCCACCACTTGCGTTGAGAACTCTACTGCATAATATACCGCTTCGGCTGGGTCAATAATATCATTGGTTATCTTAACTCCTCCCTCTATACTGTTTTGAATAATATCATAAGGCTCTCTTATTGCTTGTTTGATAATATCATTATTTTCTAAATTATCAGAAATTTCTTTTAAGCATAAACCGCCACCTTTAACATAACCTCCTCTTAATGCCGCCTTACAAGCAAATACTCCATCCTCAATTTTTAATTTTCTGTAAAGGCTTTCGGCGTTGGTTGACCCTCCTACTTTGATTATTCCAACTGCTGAGTTCATTGAGGCTATTCTTCTTTCTATTAACTGTTTAAATCTTATATCCTTAGTTTCTTCCAGTTGTCCTTTTAGGGTTTCAATTCTATTTTTAACTGCACTCTCGGTTTGCATTTCTTCACCTTTAAATTTAATTTTTTCATTCCTATTTCCTCCTCCTCCTAAAGCAATAGCATCTTCTCTAATCTCAATATCTTTAACAACTAATTTTTCTAAAAAACCAACATCCGACTCTTGAATATTTTCAAGTTTTGTCCCTTTAGTTTTATCAATAAATCTTGAGCCGCAATAAATAGCTAAATCGTCAAATTGGTCCGTTCTAAGACTTGGAACAGCTACGGGGTATATCTCAATTCCTGTTGGCGTTCTCTGGCCTGAATTATTTATATTAAACATTGTTAAATAACATTTTTTTAAAACTTCCTCTGAAAAATTAGGGGCTATTACAATTACTTTAGTATTTTTTTGTAAAAGTTTGCTAAAAAGTCTATCTGCTTGTGCCGTATTGTTTAATTCATAATTAGTAACTAATACAGGACAATCAACGGCAACCATCTCAAATTTTTGAGCATTATTTAAAAATCCTTTAGCTGGGACTTTCGCCGAAAATCTATGTCCTTTAATTATTTCAGTTTCAATTTCTCCCTTATATCCCTCTACTACATCGATAAATCCGTCAACTCCTACCTCCCAAGCCATTTGAGCAATTAACTTACCTAATTTTTCGTCTTCTACTGATATAATAGCTATTTTTTCTAATTCTTCGATTGTTTTTACTTTTTTAGCTACTTTTTTAATTTCATTTTTTACTTTTTCCGCACTTTCTAAAATCTGTTTTCGTATTTTAACTGGATTTTGATTTTTATTATTAAATCCTGAACTTTCTGAAAAAAGAGAATAAATTTTATTATATAAACTTCCTCCGATTACAGTCGTAGTTGTTGTTCCGTCGCCAACCTTTTCATTAGTCCTTTTTACTGCTTCTTTAAAAGTGTTAGCCGTCAATCTAACGAATATATCTTTATTTTCTTGCACTTCTGCTACTGTGTAACCATCATTAGTTATTCTTGAGCTTCTCCCAAATGTTCTATATAATAATCCATTTCTTCCGTTGGGGCCGAGAGTCCTCTTAACTGGCTCGTAGATTGAATTAACTCCTCGTAAAATAGCTTGTCTGGCTTTATCATCAAAAATAGTTTTTGTTGGTCTCATAATTTGAAATTTATTGTATTAAAAATTAACTCTTTTTCTTTTTGAAGTTTTTTTTTCTTTTTTAATTCTTGTTTTTTTTTAGCTTTAATTTTATGTTCTTTTTTCCTCTTCGCTTTGGATTTCATAAATAAAAGTTGAATAACCAAGTTCTTTTAATTCTTTTTCTAATTCTGGAGAAATGCAAATATTCATATTATTTTTTCTTTTTCTTATAAGGTTTAATTTTACCAGATTTTGTTTTTGGCATATTTTCTATTATTCTATAAATTAATACTCCTTTACTCATATTCTTTATCTACTAAAAAGCCTATTTGTGGAGTTAGTTCTTGATTATCATCTTGATATTCTTTAACTGAATCAAATTTAAGTTTTACCTTTTTTTCTTTTTTAATAGCCTCGCCGATACTATTAGCTTTTATCTCTTTCTTATACCAAAATACAAACATATTTTTCATATTTAATCCTCAACGAAAAGTCGGTATTCAACGAATGCTAAACTACGCATTGAGGATTGGGACTTTAATTATAAAGTCAAATTGTAGTTTTTTTTCGCTGAAAATTAAATAAAAAAAGACGGAAAAAACCGTCCTGTCAATGGACTAACAATTCTGAATTGTGCCATTTGATTTATCATAAATTTGTTCTTAATTTTATTATACGCTCTATAAAAAAGTTGGCAAAGCTAATTGTGGATAACTCTATGCGTCGCCACAATATATGTTTTACGACGCTTAACTAAGTTTTCACTCAGATTTAAAATAAATAAACCTTTAGAACCTAATATAACAATAGTAATTTTTTGAAAACAATTTATTTATTATTTTCGTTATCCCTTTTTTTCTTTCTTTTTTTTTGCATTATTAATGCTATCTGAGCCGTCTGTTGGTCTTCACCAGAGCAGGCGATTAAATGAAAGAAACAACTATCCACCAGTTAAGGATTAGGATATAGCCCAAGTTGTTAAGTCAGATGTGCTAATTGCTGCTCACTATTTTTAATTAAAATAACATTTTAAAAAAGTAGGGGCAACCTTTGAAAAGTGTATAACTTTTATTATGCGTCGTAAAACGTTATTTATAATTTTAAAGTATGCTTAAATAAAGGGTTAAATACATCTATGCGTCGTAAAACGTAATAATTTAATTGACCTATTGTAAGGACTTGACTTTTACTTAAAAAAATGATATTATAAAAGTAATAAAAAAATAATTCAAATTATGCTACACCCTATCAAAAAACCTTTATGCCTGCTGAAAAGCTGGTCAACTAACAAATATACTTGTGATAGGGTGTAGCGTTAGTTGATTAACTTTTGGTGGGCATAAGGGTTTTTTTGTTAAATAATAAAAAAAATGGAAAAAGAAAAACCAAACTATTACGCTAATATTCCGGCTGATGTTAGATATTGCAAAGGCTTGAGTGCAAACGCAAAATTACTTTATGGAGAAATTACAGCACTTTGTAATAAAGACGGTTATTGTTGGGCTTCTAATAAATATTTTGCTGATCTATACGAAGTTAGCACTACTTCTGTAAGCCTTTGGATAAAAAGTTTATCCGATAATAACTTTATAGAATGTGAGATAGAAGACAATTATATTCGTAAAGTTTACTTAAAGGGGGTATTAAGAAAACTTAAAGGGGGTATTAAGAAAACTGAAAGGGGGGTATTAAGAAAACTTAAAGATAATAATACAATTAATAATACAACTAATAATAATACACAGGAAGATAAATCTTCCGTTACACCGAATAAAAGTAATACAACAATAAACTCTTTAATAGAAATTCTGTTAAAAGAAAAAAACCTTACTTCTTTAGACGGAACACAAAAAGAAAATAGACAATACGCTTTTCTTCTTATCAAGAATAAAATAAAACCAGAGTTTAAATCCCGATTAAACAGAGAAGCCACCGAAGAGGAAGTTATCAAGTCAGCGGAACTTATAATAAAAAACTCAGACAAATTTCATAAAAATAACCTAACTAATTTTAAATACTTTTATTACAATTTTGGTAAGTTAATCCAAAATCATTCTAAAAGTAAAAATATAATCGTATGAATTTTATCGTAAAACTTTCAAATGGCGACCGCTTTGTTGTTACCCCAGACGAAGCAAAGGCTATTGTTAATTCAGATAAGGGAGACACTATAACATTGAAAGAAAAAGGAATAATGATAGCAAAGAGTTATGTCGTGAGTGTTTACCCAGAGTCTAAAGCAGATGACATTGAAGACAGAAAAGAACAAAAGACAGGAGTGTTACACGACGGAACACTTGTAGAAAGACATTATAATGGGAGATGGGTAGTCCAAGGCAAAACAGTGCCGGACGATAAAGGCAACTATATGCCGATAGAAATAGACCCTGACTATTACCCAGAAATTAAATGTTTAAATGTTTTTTCAGAAAAAGAATTTAAAAAAATAGCTCATCTAAATCCGTCAGAAAGATTACAATTAATGATAAGAGATGTGAAACCAAGAAAACTAAATGCAGAAGCTAAATCATTAAAAGATTTAATAAATAAAAAAATCATTTAATATGAATTATCAAAATTTTTTTATGCGAAACAAAGATAAATGCGAAATATGCAAAGGTTTAATTAAAAAAAATAAATGCAGTATAAATATTCTAATGCACGATAGCACAAGAAAATATAAATCTGGAAAAAATATGATTTATTCTCAAACCATTAAAGGACATTATAAATGTATAAAAAATAAATTTAATTATTTAATTAAAAATCATTTAAACCGTTTTTAAGCAACCAATTTTATCTAAACGATAAGAATATACCAAAATCACCCCAAACACGCCTTAAAACTAATCCTGTTAAGCGTGGGGGCATTATAAACTAATAATTAAAATAAATAATATGAATAAAGAACACTACAAAAAATTAGGCTCCGAAATTATTAAAGTTAATGGAATGGGCATAATGGTTAAATGGAAATTTGAAATGCTTAAACAAGAGAGATCTATTGTGTGCCGAAATGAAAAATGGGTAATAGCTCGTGATTATCCGATTATAAGAGTAGAGAACGAGGGAAGAATGCCTTATTATATAGATAAGCAAGGCAATATATCTTTGCTTAATCAAGAATTGCACAATCATAATAATGCTAAGATTATCTACACCCCGAAAAGATACTCGGATATTTTGAGGGAACTAAATGGGGAAACAATACAAAATCAGTCAGTTGAAAAATATTCTCCGCCTATTGAGAGTTATAATGAAATGGTGGATATTGAAACAATTAAATTTTAAAAAATATGAATTATAAAAAATTTTTAGAAACAAAAATATTAAAAGTGGAAAATGTCGGTTTTGAAGTGGAAAACTTGAATAATAATTTATTTGATTTTCAGAAAGAAATAGTTAAATGGGCTTTAAAAAAAGGCAAGGCCGCTATTTTTGCCGATTGTGGTTTAGGCAAAACAATTTTACAACTTGAATGGGCTAATCAAATTGTTAAAAAAACTAATAAGCCTGTTTTAATTTTAACCCCTATTGCGGTCGGAAAACAAACAGAACAAGAAGCAATCAAGTTTAATATTAAAGCAAAAAGGATAAAAACAAATGAGGAAGTGGAAAATATCATTAACATTACTAATTACGAGAAATTGCATCTTTTTGATTTATCACAATTTATAGGAATTGTGCTTGACGAAAGTAGTATTCTGAAATCTTTTACTGGCAAAATAAGAAATCAAATTATTGAAAATTTTAAATATACTCCTTACAAACTTGCTTGCACCGCCACTCCCAGCCCCAACGATTTTATGGAAATAGGTAATCACTGCGAATTTTTGAATATTATGAGTAGGACTGAAATGTTATCAATGTTTTTTATAAATGATGCTTCTGATACAAAAACATGGAAATTAAAAGGACACGCCGAAAATGAATTTTGGAAATTCATAGGTTCGTGGTCTGTAATGTTTAACAAGCCATCTCAATTAGGATTTAATGATTGTAATTTTGAATTGCCAAAATTAAATATCATTTCCCATATAGTTAAATCAGAAAATAATAATAAAGATACATTATTTATTATGCCGGCAGAGGGATTAAATGAAACAAGAGTAGCAAGAAAAGAATCAATTAAAGACAGATTAGAAGAAGTTAAAAAAATAATATCTAAAAATCCTAACGAACAATATCTTATTTGGTGTGATTATAATTCAGAAAGTGAGTTATTACATAAAGAATTAAAAGAAAGCGTAGAAGTTAAAGGAAGTGATAGCAACGAACATAAAGAGAAAGCAATGATGGATTTTTCAAATAGTAAAATCAAAATTCTAATTTCTAAACAATCAATTTGCGGCTTCGGTATGAACTGGCAACAATGCAATAATATGATATTTTTTGGATTATCTTATTCTTATGAGGGTTATTATCAAGCTATTAGGAGATGTTGGCGTTTCGGACAAAAAAAAGATGTTAATGTTGAAATTGTTTTATCAGAAAAAGAAACTTCAGTATTAGAAAATATCACAAAGAAACAAAAACAACATCAAAAAATGTCTGAAAACATAATTAATAATACTAAACAATATTTTTCTAATTCAGTTTTTAAAAATAATTATATGGAAAACAAAGTAGAAACAAAAAATTACACAGCTATACTTGGAGATAGCATAGAAAAAATTAAAGAATTAAAAGATAATAGCATTGATTATCAAATTTTTTCTCCGCCTTTTTCGTCTTTATATACTTATTCAAATTCAGAAAGAGACATGGGAAATTGCAAAAATGACGATGAGTTTTACAAACATTACGAATATCTAATTAAAGAACAATATAGAATATTAAAACCAGGGAGGCTTTTGTCTTTTCATTGTATGCTTTTGCCAACTTCAAAATATAGAGACGGTGTAATTGGTTTGAAAGATTTTAGGGGTGATTTAATCAGATTGTATCAGAACGCTGGATTTATTTATCATAGCGAAGTTGTTATTTGGAAAGACCCTGTTGTTGCAATGCAAAGAACAAAAGCTCTAGGACTTCTTTATAAACAATTAAAAAAAGACAGTGCAATGAGTCGTCAAGGAGTGCCAGATTATCTTATAACGATGAGAAAGCTGGGAGATAATAAAGAACCTATAACCAAAAAGCCAGAGAATTTTAGCGTTGATATGTGGCAAAAATTCGCTTCGCCAGTTTGGACTGATATTAACCAATCAAACACATTGCAAAAAAAATCAGCCAGAGAAGAAAAAGACGAAAAACATATTTGTCCTCTGCAATTAGATGTTATTGAAAGAGCCTTGTATTTATGGACAAATCCGAATGATACTGTTTTTAGCCCTTTTATGGGGATAGGTAGTGAGGGATATTCAGCTCTTAAATTGAGAAGAAAATTTATCGGTATTGAGTTGAAAAAAAGCTATTATGAGCAAGCCGTTAAAAATCTGAAAATATCCGATAATTTAAAAAAACAGGAAACTTTATTATAATATGCAATCAAAAAAACATAGCTTTATAGAAAGTATAATAAATGTTTTAATCGGACTATGGTTTACACTTATATCAATAATTAGAAGTTATATGATAAGAAGATTATTTAATACTTTTCTATTAAAAAAATATGAGCCAAAAAGAAAGAATTTTAAATCAACTTAAAAAAAATGGTTATATAACTCGCAACCAATGTCTAAAAAATTATATAAGCAGGTTGGGTGCGAGAATTAAAGATTTGAAAAATGAGGGGTATATAATTGAGGGAAAGAATATTAAAACGCAATACGGAGAGGATTATATTTATTATTTAAAGGTGGATAACTTTTCTGAAACTCCACAAAATCCCTTTATTTAAGCCATTTTATTATAATATAAGTAAGAGGACTTGACAAGATTATTTAATTATGTTATACTTAAATTAAGAATAAAAAAACTTTAAAAATCTTTGCCGAAATTTATAGGCAACAAAAAAGTTTAAAAAATTCTTACTAAAATTGAACTGATAATATGGCATAACCACTTATCGGTTTATCTTAAAAAATTAATTGTGTGATATAGAGGGGGAGCGGATTGATTGATTGTTCACAATTCAATCATCAACCCTCCTCTATAACAAAAAAAGTATGGACATATTAGAACAAGACATTATGCACGAAGTTAATCAAGACTTAACAGAACAAGCCATTTTGTCAGAAATTAATCAAGGGCTTAAAAATTCTGAAACCTTAGGTGAGTTTATTGAAAATTACGAAGACGAAATCTACGAATACTGGAAATTAAAAGGTGAAGACCCAGAGCCATTCTATTCAGAGTTTGCTCAATTTGCCCAAGAATTGTGGGAAGAATATGAGAAAAAAACAATGCCTTTTTAATTAAAATAAATAATATGACAAAAGAAAATTTAAAAACAGCGATTGAAAAACATATAAAATACACGAGAAAAGTTTATCATCAAATACCGAAAGAATTAGAATTTTCAAAAAAGTGGGCAAAAGAAAATTATCAATTAGCTAAAAAACTTTTAAAATTTAATTAACAAAAACAAAAATGAAAAACAAAAAAATCTCTTCCTCGCTAATTTCATATAACATAAAAAAGCGGAGAAAAAATAAAATCAAATTAATTGTAGCTCAAATCTTATTACTTATCGGGCTTAGCGTAGCTGGAACAATCGCCTATACTAAGGTTAGAACCGATATAATGCGG
>Ga0214472_10007873_pt1 | contig 11122 bp, 8 predicted proteins | sample RVTome_6_FD_207662 | JGI IMG/M metagenome (GOLD analysis project Ga0214472, IMG submission 207662) | Soil microbial communities from uranium-contaminated site in the Upper Colorado River Basin, Wyoming, United States - RVT140D175 | ecosystem: Environmental > Terrestrial > Soil > Contaminated >...
ATGGTGGACAGGCGGTGGGCGATGATGAACGCCGTGCGGCCGGCGAGCAGCCGCCGCAGGGCGAGCTCGATCCGCCGCTCGGTGCCGATGTCGACGCTCGACGTGGCCTCGTCCAGGACGAGAATGCGCGGGTCGGCGAGCAGGGCCCGCGCGAACGCGACCAGCTGCCGCTGCCCCAGGGAGAGGCGACTGCCGCGTTCCGCGACGTCGGTCTCGTAGCCGTTTTCGAGCTCGGCGATGAAGTCATGGGCTCCCACCGCGCGGGCAGCGGCAACGATCTCTTCCTCGCTTGCGTCCGGCCGGCCGAAGGCGATGTTCTCTCGCACCGTGCCGGCGAAGAGGAACCCTTCCTGCGGGACGACGCCGAGCTGGCAGCGAAGGCTCTCCTGCGTCACGTCGCGCAGGTCGTGCCCGTCGATCGTGATGCGGCCCTCCCGCGGGTCGTAGAACCGGGCGAGGAGCTTCGCGATCGTCGACTTGCCCGCGCCCGTGTGTCCGACGAAGGCGACGGTCGTGCCCGCTGGAACGTCCAGCTCGACGCCGTGTAGAACCTCGGGCCCCGAGCCGTAGCCGAAACGCACGTCTTCGAAGTGAACGTCGCCCTGAATGCGCGGGAGCGTGGCGGCGCCGGGCCGATCGACCACCTCGGGCTCCTCGTCGAGGACATCGATGATCTTGTCGAGCGCGGCCACGGCGGCGAGGAACGTGTTGTAGAGCTGCGAGAGCTGCTGAACCGGGTCGAAGAAGTTCGACAGGTAGCCGATGAAGGCGAAGAGCGTCCCGACGGTGAGCGAGCCGTCGAAGATGAGATAGCCGCCGAAACCGAGCACGACCGAGGTGGCCGCGCTCGAGAGGAAGTCGACGAAGGGGAAGTAGAGCCCGTTCAGGATCACCGTCTCCTGGTTGGCGGCGCGGTAGTTGTCGTTCACCTGCCGGAACTGCTCGGCGTTCCGCTCCTCGCGTGTAAACGAATGGACGATCCGCATGCCGGAGATGTCCTCCTGCAGAGCCGCGGTGACCTGGCCCAGCCGCTCGCGAACACGCCGGTAGGCGCGCGAGGAGCGCCGGCGGAAGATCGCGGTCGCGATGCTCATGAGCGGGAAGACCGCGAGCGTCGCGAGAGCCAGGCGCCAGTCGAGGAAGAAGAGGATGATGGCCGAGCCGAAGAGCGTGAGCGTGTTCTGGAAGAGGCTCGTGACCCCTTCGGTGACGAGGCGGTCGAGCGCGTCGACGTCGTTGGTCAGTCGCGAGATGACCGCCCCGGCGCGGTTGCGCTCGTAGAAACCGAGCGACAGCCGCTGGAGATGCCCAAAGAGGCGGTTCCGCAGATCCGCGAGGATCCGCTCGCCCACCCAGCCCCAGTAGTAGGTCTGCGCGACGCCCGCGCCCCAGTTCAGGAGGCCGGCGACGAGAAAGGCGCCGACGATCCAGCCAAGGAGCTCGAGGTCCTTGTCGCCGATCCCCTCGTCGATGGCGACCTTCGCCAGAAATGGCGGCGCCAGCGCCGTCGCCACGGCGGCCAGGAGCGAGACCACGGCGAGGATCGTCCGCGCGCGATACGGCCGCGCGAGGCCGGCGAGCACGCCGATCCGCCGGGCGGTCCGGGCCCAGCTCCAGTCGTCGACCTCGGCCCCGCGCCGGTCCGTGAGGTGACTACCAGGCTGGTGGATCCTCATGGCCTCACGTCGCCTCCGCCACGCGTTTGTTCCTGAACGCGGACGCGTACTCGAGCTCGACGAGGCCGTGCTCGTGGATCTCCCGGTAGACCGGGCTCGACTCGCGCAGCTCCTCCTCGGTCCCGCGCGCGATGACACGGCCCTGCTCGAGCACGACGAGCTCGTCCGCGAGCGCGAGGGTCGAGAGGCGGTGCGCGATGATGAGGGTCGTCCGGCCGCGCATCGCCTCACGCAGGCCGAGGCGGATCTTTGCCTCGGTGCTCGCGTCAACGGAAGCCGTGGCGTCGTCGAGGATGAGGACACGCGGGTCGACGAGGATGGCGCGGGCGATGGCGAGGCGCTGGCGCTGGCCGCCTGAAAGGGTGATTCCGCGCTCGCCGATGACGGTGTCGTAGCCGTCCGGCAGCTCGGAGATGAACTCGTCCGCCTGGGCCATGCGCGCCGCGCGGACGACGTCCTCGTCCGAGGCGCCGGAGGCACCGAACGCGATGTTCTCGCGGACGGTCGTGGAGAAGAGGAACGGGTCCTGGGAGACGACGCCGATTGCGCTGCGCAGGTCGCGCAGGCGGAGGTCGCGGACGTCGACGCCGTCGAGCAGCACGCGGCCCTCGGTCGCATCGTAGAAGCGAGGCACCAGGGATGTCAGCGTCGACTTGCCCGAGCCCGTGTGCCCGATCAGCGCGACTGTGCTGCCGGCGTCGAGATCCAGGTCGACGTCGTGGAGCACCGGCCTCTCCGGGTCGTAGCCGAAGCCGACGTGCTCGAAGCGAAGCCGCCCCTCGCCGGCGGGCAGCGGGAGCGCGTCCGGCCGCTCGACGATCTCCTCCGGCTCGTCCAGCACCTCGAAGATTCGCTCGCCCGAGGCGATGGCGCGCTGGAACTCGCTGATCCAGTAGCCGAGCATCCGGAGCGGCTGGACGAGCATCAGCACGTAGACGTTGAAGGCGATGAAGTCGCCGAGCTGGAGGTCCCCGCTGACCACCTTGCGGCCGCCCACGAGGAGCACGGCCGCCTGGGTGAGGAGCGGGAGGAACGACATGAGCGGCGCATAGAACGCCCGCAGCCGCGTGGCCCGAATCGACTGGTCGAAGACGGCTTCGCTGCGGCGCGAGAACTTCTCCCGCTCCCGCGGCTCCTGCGCGAAGGCCTTGACGACGTTGACGCCGACGATGTTCTCCTCAGCCGTGGTCGTCATGTCGCCCATCCGCTGCTGCACGTCCTTGAGAATCGGGTGCGACGCGCGGCTGTAGATGAAGGCGATGGCGGCGAGGAGCGGCGTGATCGCGAGCGCGATGAGCGCCAGCTGCCAGTCGTAGACGAAGACGATGGCCGTGACCGCGACGATCGTGAGGATGTGCTGGCCGAAGAAGATGAGCCCGTAGCCCAGGAAGAAGCGGACGGCCTGAAGGTCGACCGTCGCCCGCGACATGAGCTGGCCCGTCTGATGGCGGTCGTAGAAGCGCCACGAGAGCCGCAGGAGGTGGGAGTAGAGGGCGTTCCGCATGTCGTACTCGACCCCGAGGGCCTGCCGGCCCGCGATGAGGCGGCGGCCGACGAGCATGAGCGCCTTGACGAGGCCGGCGAGAGCGATGAGGCCCACGAGAACCGCTAGGCGCTGCCCGTTCTCGCCCGGAAGCGCCTGGTCGATGACCATCCCGGTGAGCGCGGGAATCGCGAGGCCCGAGACTTGCGCGCCGATCGCGAGAACGACGGAGGCCGCGAGCGACCAGCGGTAGGGACTCAGGAAGCCGACGAGACGGACGAAGGTGCGCCGCTGCGGGGCCGTGGGGGCGGGGAGAGCCGGTTCGGGGATAGTCGCCACTAACCTCGGAGTCTAGCGGCGGCTGTCAGGGCTCCCGCAGCCGCGGACCGGGTGCGTCGTTGCGCAGTTTTGGCGCGTCCTGCGCGCCACGCGCGCGGCTTTCCCCGTTAGCCTCAAAGGTGGGAGGTGGGCGGGCGTACCCCATAATCCAGGCGCCCGTGTCCCTGCCGCTCGAGTCCGTCCCGAACGTCTCCGAGGGTCGTGACGAGGCGGTCCTGGCGGCGCTCGGCGACGCGTTCTCAAGCCCCGCGCGACTGCTCGACGTGCACGCCGACCGCGACCATCACCGCTCGGTCTTCACGCTCGTGGGCAGCGCGCCCGAGCTGGTCGAGACGCTCGTCGCCGGCATCCGCTGCGCGGTGGAGCGCATCGACCTTCGGAAGCACACGGGCGCTCATCCGCGCGTCGGCGCGGCGGACGTCGTTCCACTGGTGCCTCTCCGCCCAGGGGATCAGCCGCTGGCGCGCGAGGCGGCTCTCGCGCTCGCCGACCGAGTGGGCGCCGAGCTCGACCTGCCCGTCTTCTTCTACGGGCAACTGACGGACGACGGCCGCGAGCCGGCGTTCTTCCGCCGCGGCGGGCTCGACGAGCTCGCCCGCCGTCTCGAGCGCGGCGAGGTCGGGCCGGACCGCGGGCCCGCAAGGCTGCATCCGACCGCCGGCGCCGTGCTCGTCGGCGTGCGCCCGCCGCTCATCGCCTTCAATGTCAACCTGCGAGCTCAAACCGTCGACATCGCACGCGAGATCGCGCGGCTCGTCCGCGAGCGTGACGGCGGTTTCCCCGGCGTCCGCGCCCTCGGGCTCGACCTCCCGAGTGCAGGTCTCGTGCAGGTGAGCATGAACGTCACGGACTGGGAGGCCGCGGCGCTGCATGAGATCGTCAGTCGCGTCGCCGCAGAGGCGGAAGCCCGCGGCGCCGAGGTCGTCGGGAGCGAGCTCGTAGGGCTCATGCCCGCCGGCGCCGCCGTCGCAGCCGCCGGCAACGTGCTCAGGATCGAGGGCTTCGACTCGACCCACGTGCTTGAGCTTCGCCTCCTCGACGAGTAGCGCTACTCGCTAGAAGTAGAACTGTTTCCAGGCCGTCCACCAGTCCTCGGCACGCGAGACGATGCGCTGGTCGTCCACGATCTCGACGCCTGCGCGGTAGCGGTACGGGTCAACGAGCTCGGCCCGGATGAACTCGACCTCGATCTCGCACGGGCGCCCTGGATCGTAAGGCTTGACCGCTCCGAGATCGGCCAGCGCTCGCTTTGCTCCGTCCGCGATGAGCTCGCGTGCCCGCGCCGGCGTGACGTGGCGGGCGCTCAGGCGGCCGATCCCCTGCTTGACGGGCACCGTGATGAGGCCGGCGCCGAGGAGGTCGGTCGCCTCCCGGCATGTCGCCGTGTCGCCCGTGACGAGGAGGACGGGGCAGTTCCAGGTACCGCATAGAGCCGCGTTGATGCCCGTCTCGCCGACGAGCGTGCCGTTGAAGCGGAGGTTGTAGAACTCGCTGTCCGAGACCGTGTGGCTGAGCACGCCGTCGCGCGTACCCGCGCGGGCGTGCATGCCGACGAAGAGGGCGGCGTCGCAGCCCTCCTCGAGGAACTCGGTGTATTCGGTCCATTCGTGCTGGACGACGAACTCACAGTTCGGGTCAAGCTGCTCCGGGAGGAGTGAGTTGAACCTCCAGCCCTTGCCGGCTCCGTGACAGTCCATAACGACGATCTCGCTTGCACCGGCGTCCTTCGCGCCGCGCACCGCCGCGTTGATCTCTTCCGTGTACAAACGGCGAGCCTCCTCGTAGAGCGGCTCGCCGCCGTGACCCTGTTCTCCCTTCGTTACCCCGGCAACGCCCTCGATGTCGCTGATGATGTGAACGCGCACGGACCCTCCTCCTTGCCGCTCTACACTTGCCCCGATGGTGCTGACGACGGCCGTTTCGCTCACCGGGGACGACCTGACGCTAACTGACGTCTGGGCAGTCGCGGTGGAAGCGGCGCGGGCCGAGCTCTCCGATGAAGCGCGCGGCCGGATGAACGCGGCCCGCGAGGTCGTCGAGCGCGCCGCAGAGGCGAGCTCGGGCGAGCACACCTACGGCATCAACACCGGGTTCGGCCGCTTTGTCGAGAAGACGATCCCGCCGGAGCTGTCGGGGGAGCTCCAGCTTCGCCTGCTTCGGAGCCACGCCTGCGGCGTCGGAGAGCCTTATCCCGACGAAGTCGTGCGGGCCGCGATGCTCCTCCGCGCCAACGCGCTTGCCAAGGGGTACTCCGGGATCAGGGTCGAGACGGTGGAGCTGCTGCTGGAGTGCCTGAACCACGGCTTGCTTCCGGTCGTGCCGAGCCGCGGCTCCGTCGGTGCATCAGGGGATCTTGCTCCGCTCGCGCATCTCGCGCTTCCGCTCGTGGGCGAGGGGTGGGTGCTCACTCCCGGCGGCGTGCTCCCGGGCGGCGAAGCGCTCGCAAGCGTCGGCCTCGAGCCGATCCGCCTCCAGGCGAAGGAGGGACTTGCCCTCGTCAACGGGACCCAGTTCATGGCCGCGATGGGAGCTCTCGCGCTCGTTCGGGCCCGACGGCTGGCCAAGACGGCCGACATCGCCTGCGCCCTCTCGCTCGAGGCGCTGCAGGGCTCGCGAGCGAGCTTCCGCCCCGAGATCCACGAGCTCCGTCCTCTTCCCGGGCAGATCGACTCGGCCGCCAACGTGCTCGCGCTCCTCGAAGGATCCGCGATCATCGAGGCGCACCGCTGGTGCGACAAGGTCCAGGATGCGTACTCGCTGCGTTGCGCGCCGCAGGTGCACGGGGCGAGCCGGGACGTCATCGCCTATGCGGAGCGCACGCTCGAGGTCGAGCTCAATGCGGCGACCGACAACCCACTCGTCTTCGCCGAGCTGGACGAGCTCGTCTCGAACGGGAATTTCCACGGCCAGCCGCTCGCCTTCGCGCTCGATGCCCTGGCCATGGCGCTGGCCGAGCTCGCCTCGATCTCGGAGCGTCGCGTCGAGCGGCTCGTGAATCCGTCACTCTCGGACGGCCTCCCGGCCTTCCTCACGCCGGACGGGGGACTGAACTCGGGCTTCATGATCCCTCAGTACGTCGCGGCCGCCCTCGTCAGCGAGAACAAAGTTCTTTCTCATCCCGCGAGCGTCGACTCGATCCCGACGAGCGCCGGGCAGGAAGATCACGTGTCCATGGGAAACGCGTCGGCGCTCAAGTGCTGGACCGTGGCCGGCAACGCAGAGCACGCGCTTGCGATCGAGCTGCTCGCCGGCGCGCAGGCCGTCGAGTTCCTCGCGCCGCTGGAGCCCGGTGGCGGGGGGCGGGCGGCACACGCCTTCGTGAGGGGTGTCTCTCCCGCCGTCGTGGAGGATCGCCCCCTCTCGTCCGACATCCAGCGGATCGCGGAGACGATCCGACGGGGAGAGCTTGTAGCCGCCGTGGAGCGCGAAGTCGGGGAGCTCCGGTGAGCGTTCGCTCGGTGGACGCGGTCGTCGAGGAGCTGTGCGGCGACCTCTCGAGCATCCGCGCGCCGCGCGGGCAGACGCTGCACGCGCGCTCGTGGCAGACCGAGGCTCCGCTGCGCATGCTCCTGAACAACCTCGACCGGGAAGTCGCCGAACGCCCGGAGGAGCTCGTCGTCTACGGGGGCTCTGGGAAGGCAGCGCGGAACCACGAGGCGCTCAAGGGCATTGTGCGAGCCCTCCTGTCGCTCGGGGAGGACGAGACGCTTCTCGTCCAGAGCGGCAAGGCGGTCGGCGTTTTCAGGACGCATCCAGCCGCGCCGCGGGTCCTCATCGCGAACGCGCTCCTCGTCCCGCGCTGGGCCACCTGGGAGGAGTTTCGCCGCCTCGAAGCGGCAGGGCTGACGATGTTCGGCCAGATGACCGCCGGGAGCTGGATCTACATCGGAACGCAGGGCATCCTGCAGGGGACGTACCAGACCTTCGCGGCCGCCGGCGAGAAGCACTTCGGCTCGCCGGACCTGAGCGGGAAGACGATCCTCACGGCGGGCCTCGGTGGAATGGGCGGCGCACAGCCGCTCGCGGCGACGATGACGGGGGCGGCGATCCTCTGCATCGAGGTCGACCCGGCACACATCGAGCGCCGGCTCGAGACGCGATACCTCGATGAGTCAGCAGACTCCCTCGACGACGCGCTCGCCCGGATTCGCGCAGCCGCTTCCGAGGGCCGCGCGCTTTCCGTGGGAGTGCTGGGCAACGCCGCCGAGCTGGTGCCGGAGCTCGTGCGGCGGGGTGAGGCCTTCGACCTGGTCACCGACCAGACCGCGGCGCACGACCCTCTGAACGGCTATGTCCCCGGAGGGCTCACGGTCGACGAGGCGGCGGAGCTGCGCGAGAAGGATCCGGATGAGTATTTGCGCCGAGCGCGCGACTCGATTGCTCGCCATGTCGAGGCTCTGCTCGAGTACGTCCGACGCGGAGCGTATGTTTTCGATTATGGCAACAACCTACGCGGGGAGGCGCAGCAGGCAGGGGTAGAAGAGGCATTCACATATCCGGGCTTCGTCCCGGCCTATATCCGGCCGCTCTTCTGCCGCGGCGTGGGTCCCTTCCGCTGGGCGGTGCTGTCCGGGCAGCCGGAGGACATCGCAGCGATCGACGGGGCGCTGCGACGTCTCTTTCCGGATGACCTCCTGCTGCAGCGGTGGCTCGAGCTGGCGCCGGACCGGGTGGCCTTCCAGGGCCTCCCGGCCAGGATCTGCTGGCTCGGCTACGGCGACCGCGCGAAGGCGGGCCTGGCCATCAACGAGCTCGTCCGAAGCGGAGAGGTCGCCGCGCCGGTCGTGATCGGACGCGACCACCTCGACTCGGGCTCGGTGGCCTCGCCCTACCGCGAGACGGAGGCGATGCTGGACGGCTCCGACGCGATCGCCGACTGGCCCATCCTCAACGCGCTGCTCAACACGGCCGCGGGCGCGACATGGGTGTCGGTCCACCATGGCGGCGGCGTCGGGATCGGCAATTCCATCCATGCGGGCATGGTCGTGGTCGCCGACGGAAGCGACGACGCCGAGGAGCGGCTCGAGCGCGTGCTCACGACCGATCCCGGCATCGGCGTCCTCCGCCACGCAGACGCGGGGTACGAGGAGGCGGTGGACCTTGCTCGCGCCGAGGGGCTGGAGTTGCCGCGCGAGCGGCCCGAAGCCGGCTAGCCGGTTCCAGTGAGCCGTCTTCTCGTCCGCGACCTGGCCCAGGTCGTCTCTCCGGCCGGCACGGAGACGCCGCTACGCGGACCGGCACTCGCCGAGCTCGACGTCATCGAGGAGGGCTACGTTCTCTGCGAAGGCGGCGCCATCGCAGCCGTCGGGCGCATGCGCGAGCTCGAGCCGATCGACGGCGAGGTCATCGAGCTGGATGGCCGCGGACGCTCAGCCGTGCCCGGCCTGGTCGACTGCCACACGCACGCGTGCTTCGCGGGCGACCGGGCGGCCGAGTTCGAGCTCCGGTCGCGCGGCGCGAGCTACGAGGAGCTGCACGCCGCCGGAGGCGGGATCCTCTCGACCGTCCGCGCGACCCGCGCCGCCGGGGAAGACGTCCTGGCCGCCGCCGTGGACAGGCACAGGGGCTGGATGCTGGCGCATGGGACGACCACGTTCGAGGCCAAGTCCGGTTACGGGCTCGACCGCGAGACCGAGCTCTCGATGCTGCGCGCGGTCCGCCGCGCCGGGGCAATCCCGACCTGGCTGGGCGCCCACGCGGTCCCGCCGGAGTTCGCCGATGCCGACGCCTATCTCGACTTCGCGCTCACGGAGGTCCTGCCCGAGGCGGCTCAGCTCGCGGAGGCCGCCGACGTCTTCGTGGAGCAAGGGGCCTTCGACGTCGTGCAGGCTCGGCGCTACCTCGAAGCGTGTCGCGACGCGGGCCTCGCGCTCCGACTGCACGCGGATCAGTTCACCGAGGCCGGAGGCGTCGGCCTCGCGGTGGAGCTCGGCGCGCGCAGCGTCGACCATCTCGAGGCGACCGAGCCGGGAGGCGTCCGCATTCTGGCGGCGAGCGACGTCGCGGCGGTGCTCCTGCCGGTGGCGGCGCTCTTCCTCGACCGGCCCATGCCTCCTGCCCGAGACCTCGTCGACGCGGGCGCAGTCGTCGCGCTCGCGACCGACTTCAACCCGGGGAGCGCCTACTGCGAAAGCCTGCCGATCGTCTGCGGGCTCGCCTGCACGCAGCTCCAGCTCTCGCCGGCCGAGGCGCTGGCGGCCTGCACGGTGAACGCGGCCCACGTGCTCGGTCGCGCAGACAGGCTCGGTCGCCTCGCACCGGGGTATGCCGCCGATCTCGTCCTGCTCGAGACCCCCGACTGGCGGTACCTCGCCTATCACCTGGGCGGCGACGTCGTCGGGGCTGTGGTCAAGGACGGCGTCGCGGCATAATCGTTCTATGCCGAGCCGGAAAGTCCGTCGTCGCCGCGCCAAGCTCCAGCGCCACGAGTACGAATACGTGATCGAGACGCCGGAAGGCGAGGAGATCCCCGTCGAGCGTCCCACGGAGCGAGAGCGCGCGGGCGATGGAAAGAGCAAGAAGGACCGCGCCCCGATCGACAAGCGTGGCCGCGAGATTCCAAAGCCCACTCTGCAGCGCGTCATGCGCCGCTCGGCCATCTTCGCGCCGCTCCTCTTCGTCGTCGTCTACCTCACGTCGCCGGACATGGAGATCGGCGCGATGCTCTTGAACGTCGCGCTACTGCTCGCGTTCTTCATTCCCTTCAGCTACCTGGTCGACGTCTTCGTCTACCGCATGCTCACGCGGCGGCAGCGGCGGCAGGCGGGGAAGAGCTAGGCCTAAGCCTCGGAGCGGGGCCGGCCCCGGTAGTGCCCGGCGCCCGGCCAGGGAGCAAGCAAGAGAAGGATCTTCGCTCCGTTCGGGCTCGCGACGGTGCGGCGCTCGTCGGGCTCGAAGTGCGCGAGCGTGCCGACAGGCGCCTCGATCTCCTCGCTGCCGGCCCGGATGACCGCTGAGCCCTCGACGACCACGAGCCACGCGTGCTCCTTCACCTGGTGGTCGCCGAGCTCCTGGCCGGGGTCGAGGCCGACGAGGATCGCGCGCGCCTCCTCCTCGCTCAGAAGGACGACCGGCGAGCGGCTTCCCCCGGGCGTCTCGATCGTCGGCAACCTCCAGGTCTCCACGGCGGGCCAGTGTAACGGCGCCGTTACACTCAGCCACCGCGATGGCCCTCGACGTCAAGCAGCTCCCGCTGGGAGTGGTCCAGACGAACTGCTACCTCGTCCGGCGCCCGGGCGAGACCGAGATCGTCGTCGTCGATCCCGGCGCCGATGCGGCCAGCATCCCCCGCGAGCTGGACGAGTGGGAGGCGAAATGCGCCGCCATCCTGATCACCCACGGAGACTGGGACCATCTCGGCGCGGTGGCAGACCTGGCGGAGGAGACGGGCGCCCCGGTTCACATGGCAGAGGACGAGAGGGATGGTCTCGAGCGCCTCGCCGATCACCTGCCGGCCGGTCTCGGAGTGACGGGTCGCTCGTACACGCCCGACGTGCTCCTCGCAGGCGACGAGAAGCTCGCCCTCGCCGGAATCGAGTTCGAGACCCTGCGCGTGCCGGGCCACACGCCGGCGCACCTGGCCTACTTCGCCGACGGCTGCCTCTTCTCGGGCGACGTGCTTTTC
>Ga0214472_10007874_pt1 | contig 11121 bp, 4 predicted proteins | sample RVTome_6_FD_207662 | JGI IMG/M metagenome (GOLD analysis project Ga0214472, IMG submission 207662) | Soil microbial communities from uranium-contaminated site in the Upper Colorado River Basin, Wyoming, United States - RVT140D175 | ecosystem: Environmental > Terrestrial > Soil > Contaminated >...
CGAGTAATATCCGACGACATTGGATCCCAAGGCGGCGCCGTCCGACTGGGCGTACCTTAGGAAGTCGGCGCGGTTCTTCCAGACGATGGCCACCAGCGGAAACTGCGGTTCTTCCAGGCGGAAGCCGCGGACGGCGAAATAATGGACGAACGAACGGTAGAGCTGCTCGAAGCGGCCGCTCCAGTTGTCGCCTTGCCCGCGCGGATGCGCCACCACATAGTGTCCCGTGCTGGAAACCTCGAACGAGCGGCCCAGTTCGCGGATCAACTGCCCGCGGATTTCCGCGTCGGAATAGGCTTTGAAATGCGAAGAGAGCTTACGATGGTTGCGGGCCTCGGCGGGATCGAAATTCCACAGCCGCCCGTCGCGTGCCAACAGAGCCACGTGCGAGTCGGACCACGACAACGGCATGCCCTCCACCGGCTGTCGGTCAATCTCGACTTTCAGAGTCCATTTCGCCTGCTGGGCGTGGGCCGTTGCGGTGCAAAAGAGCAGCCCAACTACCAAAGCGAGCAAACAATCGCGCATATCGATCTGAAAACAAGTGAACGTAACGTCGTAAAACCACAAATGCTCGAAAAACCTCCGTGTTCTCCGTGACTCCGTGGTGCATAATCCCCGTTAACCGAGCTAACCGAAAAATAGACCAGTCCCCAGCGGGCTGAGAACGGCGCCACATCGGCAGCCAATCTGGCGGCGCCGCCGGTCACAACTAGTCTAGGCCACAAACACGGAACTCGGCCTTCGCCGTCCGCTCGGGAGGAAACGCCGGCGGCCGAGAATCTGGCGAAGCGGGCGCGAACAACGTAGAATGCGCGTAAACGGACCAAATCGTCGTTTTCGCGACATTTCGAATCCGGAGGAGGCGCTGCGATGTTCGGTACCCTGGTGTTGGCCGGTTGCGCCGTCTGTTGTCAGGTCGAGTCGCCGCTGGCAGAAGACCTGTCCGTTCAGGTCCGTCGGCTGGTGCGGCAGTTGGACGCGCTGGAAAAAGAAAGCCGCGAGCAGGCCGAACAGCAACTGCTCGAGCTGGGGCCGCCGGCCATTGAACTGCTGCCGCGAGTCAACAACCGCATGAGCGCCGAGGTGAAGCAGCGTCTGGCCCGGGTGCGCAACCGGTTGGAACGCCAGCAGGCGGAATCCTCGGTCAAGGCGTCGTTGATCACGTTTTCGGCGGAGAACACGCCCGTCTCTGAAATCTTGGCGGCAATCAGCCAGCAGTCGGGCAACCGGATTGAAGACTACCGCGGGCGTTTCAACCAAGACACGTCCGACCCGGAGATCACCGTCTCGTTTGACAAAACGCCGTTCTGGCAGGCGCTGGACGAAGTGCTGGACGCGGCCAGCTTGCAACTTTATCCCTACGGCGAGGACGGCATCGCCCTGCAGGCCCGCAACGCCGTGTCGGCGTCTCGCACCGCGAATGCCAGTTACACGGACGCCTTCCGCTTTGAGGGAATCGAACTGATCGCGCAGCGCAATTTGCGGGGCGACGTGGGCAACCAACTCCAGTTGATCTTCGAAGCCACCTGGGAGCCGCGCCTGAAGCCGATGGTCATCTCGCATCCGCTGTCGGGCGTCACGGCCGTGGATGAAGACCTGAATCCGATCGCGGTGGACGGGGCGGACCAGGAACCCGAGTTCGAAATCCAGCCCGGCATGACCAACATCGAAGTGCCGATCACATTCTCGCTGCCGCCGCGATCGTCGAAAAAAATCGTCAGCGTGGAAGGCGCCTTGCTGGCCCTGATCCCCGGCCGGACGGAGACGTTCGTGTTCGACGAAATCGAGGGCGCCCGACAGATCGAACAGAATAAGGCCGGCGTGACGGTGGTGCTGGACCGGGTGCGGCGCAACAACGACGTCTGGGAAGTCCGCGTGCTGGTCCGCTTCGACGAAGCCTCGCGGGCCCTGGAATCGCACCGTGGCTGGGTGATCAACAACGACGCCTTCCTGGTCAGTCCGGATAACGAACAGATTCTGGAAGAGACCCGCGAAGTCACGCTGGAGACCGATTCGGAAATCGGCATGGCCTTTCTATTCGACCTGCCGGAAGGCCCGGCCGGCTACCGGCTGGTCTACAAGACGCCGGTGGCGATTCTCGATTTGCCCGTACGTTACGAACTGAAGAATCTGCAACTTCCCTGAAGACAAGGTGCGTCGAGATGGTTTCCCGGACAGTAACGGCACGCTGGTTCGCGATGCTGCTGACGGCAGTCACCGTGGCCGCGCCGCTGTGTGCTCAGGAGTCCAGTCCGCCGGACGCCCCATCGGAAGCCGCGGTTATCCCACTGGTAGTGGCCGCGGAGTTTGCGGGCCAGCAGATCACCATCGCCGACGTGGCGCGGATCATGGCGGTGTTGTATCGCGGCGTCACGTACACGACCGATCAATTGCCCCGGCTGCAAGCCCAAGCACTGGAACTGGCCATCGACCAGCGCCTGGTGCAATTGTACGTCGAGCGCGCCACCGGCAGCGTCGACGAAGCGCAGGTCGACGCGCTTTTGGAAAACCAGCAGCGCGAACTGGAAAAGCGAGGCGTGACGTTCGCGGAATACTTGCGGCAAGCCGGCACGACCGAAGAGGATTTGCGCCGGATGCACGCCTGGAGCCTGGGCTGGAACAATTATTTGAAACGAATCGTCACGGATGACACCGTCGCCGATTACTTCGAGCGGAACCGCGCCGAATACGACGGCACCGCGGTGCGCGTGCGGCACATTCTGCTCCGCGTGGGCGGGAGCGGCCGCGTCGATAAAGTCGAATCCGCGCAATCGCAGGCCGCCGATTTGCGACGGCAAATCGTCGACGCCGAAATCGATTTTGAGGATGCCGCCAGGAAGTATTCAGCCGGGCCCAGCCGTCGCCACGGCGGCGATCTGGGATTCATCACCCGGCACGGGCAGATGGCCGAACCATTTGCCGCGGCGGCCTTCCGATTGAAACCGGACGAAATCAGCCCGCCCGTCGTCACCAGCTACGGAGTGCATCTCATCCAATGCGTTGAGATTCGTCCCGGCGATTTCGACCTGCGAACCGCGGACGAGCGCCAGCGAGAGCAAATGTTGCGGCAACTGCGGGCCGCCTTGACGGCCGAGACGTACAAAAAAATCGCGGCGCTGCAGCGGGATGTGTTCGAGATTCAATTCACGGGGGACTTCCCGCATTTCAAACCGGGCACTCAGGAGTTGGCGCAGCCGGAGCCTTGATCCGCGCCGTCGGCGCCGCCCGAGCCACGTGGTTCTTTGTCGGCCAGGGCCGCAACACCTAACGGGTCCGACGGATCGAGGTTCAACAGCGTCTCGACCACCCGCTTCGCCTTGCCCTGCTTGTCCAATTTCCACAGGCAACGCGCCAGGCCGGCGGCGGCGAGGAAGAAAGACTGGTTTTCCGCGATTTCATACGGCAGCGACCCGCGCGGCGGCCGCGCCGGCAATGCGGCCAGGACGATGTCATACGAGTACCCATAATGACCGCGCGCCAACCTAAGGTCGCCCGCCGCGTAGGACAGATCGCCCAGCAGCCTGTGGATCTCGACCGCGTCGCTGCAGCCGTCCAACAGCCAGCGCAATTCGTCGGTGGCGATTTCCACTTCGCCGGCTGCGAGCATCTTGCGGACTTCTTCCAGGTCGTCGGACCGCTGGCGCGCGCACCGGGGATGGATCAAGCGCAATGCGTGCTGACCGTATTCAGCCGCGGCCCGCACGCGGATTTGCGTCCGACGACGCGACGAATTGTCGCCAAGACGACCCCCTGTTCCCCGCTTTCCCCGCCGTTTCGCCATCGACCACCCACCGGCCCACACTGGCGTGCAAAGAAGAACCCAATGGCAAAAGAATCGGCAAGCTCGGATATCCTGCTTTGGCCGCAATCGGCTGCCTTCGCAATGGCATCCTGGGAGATTCTTTTTGAGTTGCGCAACGAAGACAAGCTTCGCACAAGACGTCGCCGATCTATCTGCTGCTGTAATTCGTGTACAAATTGATCTTTCGGCAAAACGTCGGCCATCAAATCAGAAACCGTATTGTAGCGTTTTTTTTTGCCATTCTTAATATTCCTGGCTCTCGCCTTGAGGCTCTATGGAAAAAGAAACGACCTGCACATTTCCATCCGCCCCCCTTGACCAAAACATTTCTGGAGTCGGTAGTTATGACTAATTGAACGGTATTGCGTGCTAGGCCGGTCGCGCGGAAGACCGTCTATTCGTCCCCAATCCGCGGGAACAACTCTTTCCAGACTTCGTTTTGCACTGAGTTCGCGATATGGCCCCGCGACGACCGGCGTAGCAGGGAGCGACGCTCAACGATGCGTTGTGAGACGGGCGCCGTTTGGAAGCCGGCGGCCGGCGCGCCGGCGCCGAAGTTGTTGCGGACCTCATTGAGGTCGTCCAAGTTGACGACGCCATCGCCGTTTGCGTCGCCGGGCACGCCTTCGCCCGCCAGGCTGAAATTGTTGCGGACGCTATCCAAGTCACTGCCGTCCACCACGCCATCCCCGTTCGTGTCTCCGGGGATGCGGTCGACGTCCTCTTGGCCGGGCGAGCCACCCGGCGACGTGCTGGCTCTCCAGCCGGACGGCTGGCCCCAGGCGGTCACGCCGGCCCGCGGGTCGACGATCACCAGCGAATGCCCGTCGCCGTCTGTAGACGGATACCACGCATCGTCGTAAGCGAAGTTGAGGACGTCGCCGCCCAAACCGTCGACCAACACGATTTGCTCTCCGCCGTTGCTGAGTTGTCCGGAGTATTCGCCGGCCACATTCAGTCCTCCGCCGTAGCGCGACTCAAACGCCGCGAGGTTGCTGACGACCAAGACGTGTCCGCCCGGCTCCAGCATGTTGACGGCCGCCGAGGTGAAGTCGAACTGGATGCCGTCGGCAAACCGTACGCCGGTCAGATCCAGCGGCGCGGCTCCCGTGTTGGTCAGTTCCACGTATTCAAAATCGTTGTCGTCAAAGGCGCTGCCCGCGGGTGGGTCGGCCGGATGATACATGATCTCGGTGATCCGCAATTGCTCTTGGGCCGGCGTGGGGTCTCCCTCCAGCACAATCGCGGCCACTTCCCGATCGGTCTTGTCCACAATTCGCAACTCACCGCCCGCACGAGGAAGGTGGCCCACGTAATCGCCCTGGATAAACAGCCCCTGCCCACCCTTCGGGCCTCGGCGGACGACGCGGGAGCGGAAGGCGCTGACGTCCGGTGACAGGTACAGACTGCCGCCGGCGGGGATCACCGTGCCGCTCTTGAAGGTATGTTCCACGGCGCCGGTCACGCGCCATCCGGAAACATCCACGGCGTTGGCATCGTCGGGGTTGCGGAACTCAATGAATTCCTCGTCCTGGTCGCGGTCGTCCGCGGCGAACTCAATCGTGCCGAATTGAAGGGCCGCGTCATTCATTTGCGCCGCGGGAATTTGCGCCATGTTATAAAGGAACTGGCGCCGCTGGGGTAAATACTGCTCCAGCAGAATGTCGATCTGTTCCTCCCACGTAGGTTCGGTTCCCCAACTTCCCCAGCGGGCAAAATCCAAGGCCACGTCCGGCGCCAGTTGATCGACCAGTTCGGCAATCCGCGCTTCGTATTTCAGCGCTTCGGTCGGCCTGCCGGACGGCTGCAGCAGTTCGTCCATCAATGAGCGCACCCTGCGCAGGTACATGTTGCGGTATTCCGGGATCTGGAACAGCGCGTCGAGCAGCCGGTTGCCGTTGGAAGTGAACAAGCCATTTTGGACAAACAGCCGGTTGTCGAAATACGTGAACTGCGACGTCCAGTTGTGTCCAAACGACAGATCGACGTCCCAGGGCAAGTATTCCCATTCACCGTTGCCGTTGGTGTCACGATAGGCGTAGTAATTCTTGTGGCAGCAGTCGACATTGCCGGTGATCACCATGGCAGCGCTGAAGTTCACCATCGCGGGAATGTTGATGTTGTCATAGATGAATCGCTCACGTGTTCCCGCTGCCAGATTGAGGCCGGCGATTAGCGCTTGCAAATCGCTGTGGTCTTCGTCCAACCTCGTCTTCTTTTCCGCCGAGTTGGATCCTGGTGCCGAGGAGTCCAGCCGGTTGTACATTTTGTACAGAGCCCCGTCGGGATCGAGTCCCAGCCGCTCGATGAAGCGGTCGTCGCCGTCCTCGACAAAGTCGTAAATGGCGTAGAACTCACCGTTGACTTGCAGCCGAATCGGTTCCGCCAGATGATGCGTCGCGTCGGCGTCACGGTACGTTTCGTAAGCCAGCGTATTGCGCACCCGCGTCTTGTCGGCCCAATTGGTCAGCAGGTTGAAGTCCTTCATCCGCCGCAGATCGTCGGAAAACCGAAAGCGGTGGTCGCGGTTGAAATCGACGTCGTAGCTCTTGCGCGGAAAATTGCCGCCGCGGGTCGATTGCCCGTGAATGTCGATTTGGATGTTGTCGTACAACTCGCCGTCGAAGAACAGGGACGCCCGCGTGCCCGCGTCCGAATTGGCCGCGTTGATGTCGGAGATGAACAGGTGCATGACCGGCAGATTGCTCACAACCGCAGGGTCCTCGACGATCGTGCCGTAGTACTCGCGAGAATTCAGCGGGTCGTTAAACGCCGGCCAGCGAGTCTCGGCGTTCGATGCGGATTCGGTGGCCGTGACGTAGAAGCGCACCATCTCTCCCGCTGAATAGGCGCTCGCGGGAATCGTGGCCGCGTAAATGCCGTCCCCTGCCAGCAGGTCGCCATGCTGCCCGTCGTCGAACATCGGCAGTTTCGTCTCGCGCCGGCCCCGCATCACGACATACCGCAGCGACAGCGCCACGTCGCTCGAATTGGAGCTTGACACCGTGGCGGTGACCGTCAGATCCTGGTCTTCCCGCGGTACGCGAGGGCCATGTCCCACCTCGGTCACGACATGTTGGAATCCAACGTCGTTGGCCTGGCCGGGCGTGGGTGTGAGAAAGAATTCATGCGCGTCGGCCTGAAGCGGCTGCGAGCGGTTGGCGGCCAGTTCGGGCAGGATGAGAAAGTCCGACCCGCTGTTGCCCGCGTTGAGTCCTTGAATGGCCAGCACGTTATCGCCCTGATTCAGTGCGTCGAGCCACTCGGTGATGTCGATATCCTCGAACAGGATCGCCTGGTTGTCAGGGTTCGAGGACGAAGCGCCGGAATCCCACAAGGGCACTTCCGGAGCGTTGCGGCTGGCCACCATTTGCCCGTTCAAATAAGCGACGAACCCGTCGTCGTACTTCATCTGCAACGTCAACCCGACCAGGTCGCTGGTGTCGGCGACGGAAAACGGGACGCGAATAAAGATCGAGGAGCTGGCCAGGTACATCTGATCTTCCACGTCGAGCCCAATGAGATTGTCAAAACCCGAGGTGCGCTCGTAGCCGATGCCCGTGGTTCCACTCATCCAGGCGGTATCGTCAAAACCCATTTCGGTCCAGGCGGTGCCCAGCAGGTCGCCGCCGTTTTCCACCGCCGGCACCAGCGCGGTGGCCGCGGCGCCGGACTCCAGCAGCGTTTCCGGTTGGAAGGGGCGGGGCAAACCAAAAGATACGTCCGCGATCTGGCTGGGATACTGGGGACCAAACTCAAACGCAACCGTCCGGCCGTCCGGTTCGACTAACGCCAGATATTCGCCGCCGCCGCTGAGCCTAAAACCGGCGTGCAACGGCAACGCCGGATCGGTCCGACTTTCGCCCGAAGCGGAAACTATCAGGTACTCGCCGGCCACGAGATCGACGGCCGGGAACCGCCATTTGTTCAGATCTGCCGCATCGTCGGTCAGGAAATATCCGTCCAGGTTGACGGTCTCGTCACCGGCATTGAACAGTTCGATCCAGTCGCTGCGGTCCCCGGCGTCGTTGCGCAGACCGTTGTCGTTGACCGCCAGGAATTCGCTGATCACCACGTCGGCGGCCAGCATCTGCCGCGGCTCCAATCGCTCCAATTGCGCACGCAGCGACCGGCGCTTGATTGGTCGGCTGCACGCTCGTCGCACGGCGTCAACGTATTGTCGCGGCCGACCGGCCTTAGCCCATCGTTCCAGATTCAAAGCGTGATCCATGACGGAATCCTCGAAAACCACTACGGCGGCCAATGATCCACAACGCCAACGTCGCCCAGAGGCTTCCAGACGGCGTGAATGCACGGCGAGGAAATGTTCACAAAGGAGCCTTGGGCCAAGATTACCGTACAGAGTGCGGGGGGCCCGTGTCAAACGTTTGCCGGATCGCGCCGCTTTCGTCAGCGGGGCGACTTACTGCTCCGCGCCCACCATGAGCTCCGCCGTGTCGCCCGCCGCTCGCACGTCCGGGTTGTAATACTGATAGGCTTGGGGCGCCGGGACGGTTATTTTCACCGGCATGGTGGCCCGTAGGCGGTACTTCAACAGCAGCGGCGTGGCTGGCGGAAGCTGGCGGAGGTAAATGATCGCCTGCCGGGGGGTGACCTGGTACTTGGCGATCAGCCCGGAGCCAACCAACTCGTCCAGTTCTTCACTTGCCAGCGCGAAGCCGGCGGGGATGGGCAGGTCCAGGATCACCATCGGGGCGGCCGCCGGCAGGTTGTTCACCACGGTGGCGGTCGCCGTAACGGTCTCGTCCACTGCCAGGTGAGCGCGATCGTAGGTCACGTCGACCGACAATGGTTCGTCCTCCGTCATCGCCGACGAATCCGGCACGTGATAACGCACGGCCACCTGGTAGCCGGCGGCACTGTCGGACTGGTCGGTCAGCGTGAGCGTGAAGCGGCCCGGGCCGATCTGGTCGGATAGATCGATCTGGCGCATCACGTCGTCCTGATCGGCCGGGATATTGATCGTCGGCAATTCGTTATTATCCAGCGTCAATGCGATCCGCCGGTCCTGCCCGTCGCCGAGCGTCGCGCCAGCGGAACGAACCAGCGCTTTGAGCGCCAAGACCGTGGCTTGCGTGGAGTGCCAGGTGCCGTCGGCGTCCTTCTGGGCGATCAGCCACGCCAGCGCGCCGCGGGCGGTGCCGCGATGCTGCGGGGACTCCCACAACGCCAACGTGGCCAGGGCCGTGGTTTCAATGTTCCCGCTACGGCCGTCGCCGTAGAAGGTGGTCCGACCGGTGGTCTGCTCCCACCAGTGCTGCTTGCCGTCGTCGGAAGTTTTTTTCATTTGATCTAAGCGGGCAATGTACGGCGCTGCCGCGCCGCCGTCTCGATCGGCGGCCAACAAGGCGCCCGCCAACAGGGCGACGACATACGGGTCTTCCAACTGTCCCGGCTCGTGGCGCACGAGCCAGTCGCGGGTGGCCGCGGCGGTCGCGTCGTCGCCTGCGCCGCAGTAGACGGCCCAGGCGATGTAGGCGGTCGTGGTCAGCCGGGCCAGTTCGCCGGAGCGCTCCCCTCGCGTGGGATCCTCGTGCAGCATGTTCGAACTGGGTTCCCAATAGCCGTCGGCATGACGCTGATTCAACAACCAGCGGCGGGTACGGTCGATCAGTTGCTGATCGACGTAGTGTACGCGGGCCATGTCCTCGAATTCCATCAGCCCATAGGCTGACAGCGTCAAGTGGGCCGGCGGGTTGCCGAACCAATCGAAACCGCCGCCGTCGATCTCAAAGCCCAACAGGCGTTGGTATCCCAGATGGATGTACTGCCGCGCCTTGGCTTCAACCTCCGGCGCACTTTTGCCGGTCCGCTTCAGATAGTCCAGGGCCAACACGTTGGGATACGTGGTGGAAGAGGTCTGCTCGAAGCAGCCGTACGGCATCTGAAAAATACTGTCCAGCCCTTCGACCAGTTGGCTGAAGCTGGAAGGGTAGATCTTCACGATCGCCTTGACGCTGCCCTCGATGGCTTCATCCGGCACGACGATGTCGATCCGCGCCGCCTCGCTCAGGGTGCCGCTGGTCACTTGGTCCACGCGGCGTCCGTCGGGGGCGACTTCGATGTCGCGGCGCACCGCGTCCGCCAGGTCGCTGCCGGTGGCGGTCACTTGCAGTTGATGATTGCCGACCTTCACCGCCCGCAGGCGGAATGAGGTCGAACGGACCTCGCCGGGCGCCAGTTCGATCGATTGCTCGGTCGCTTCGAGCGCCTCGAACCAGTCGGCATTGTCCAGCTTCACCTCGACCGTTTGCGGCTCGGTCAGATAGTTGTAGACCACCACCGGCACGGCGACTTCGTCCTGTCGGATGAGCGCGACCGGCAGATTCAGATCGACGAAGAAGGGTTGGAACACCCGGATCGATTCCTGCGACGCGCCCAATTGCCCTGCCGCCGAGACGGCGCTGGCCGACAGCCGCCATGACGTGATCGAATCGGCCAGCGGGATGTCGATCGTGACCCGGCCCTGTTCGTCCGTGACCAGTTCAGGCCGCCAGAGGAGGGTTTCGGGGAATGACCGGCGTATCCGTGGCCGTTGCGGGCCGTCGGACCCGAGAGGCCCCGGCTCGGCCATCTCCGTCGGCGGCGGGGCAGCCGGATCCAACATCCAATTCATCGCAGCGCCGTCGCCATCTCCCACGGCGGCTCCGACACTAAACTCCCGTGTTACAAGCGTCGCCGGCAATAAAAAAAGTGCGACGGTACACAACCCAAACAAAGGCAAAGCTGCTACGACGATCGCCAGTCCTCGCGAAATCGTCGCGAGCACCAACACGAGCGATAGGTACGCCCCCACCGCCACCACAATCCCCGTCACCGTCCAGGCCGTTGTGACGGCCTCCAGACCATTGATGCGCTTGATTGCGACCCGATCGAGCTTCGCTGGCAGGCTGGCCAGCGACAACGAGTGTGGCGAGTCGCGCTGGCCCGCGGGCAAGGCAACCACACCGACACTGTCGGACTCCGGCGCCGTGGGCATGGTCCGGCCGACGCCAAGTTGCAGGTCCGCGCCGATATCGCCCAAAAACTCGGCCGTGTCGGCAATCCTCCGCCACGTGCGGGCGAACAGGGCCTGCTCAAATTCAATCTGTTCCGCCTCCGGCAGGTCGCGGGCGACGCCGGGCTGCCAGGAAGCGTAGATCGTGTAGACCGGCTCAAGCAGTTCCTGTTCCAGCGTGAAGAAACGCCCTTCCATGCCCGGCGACTGCGACAGCACGGAGAACACTGCTTCATCGACCGCCGCCAGGCTGATCGCGCCGGGCGTCGGGTTGCCGTCGGCGTCGGTCAGTGACAGC
>Ga0214472_10007876_pt1 | contig 11120 bp, 7 predicted proteins | sample RVTome_6_FD_207662 | JGI IMG/M metagenome (GOLD analysis project Ga0214472, IMG submission 207662) | Soil microbial communities from uranium-contaminated site in the Upper Colorado River Basin, Wyoming, United States - RVT140D175 | ecosystem: Environmental > Terrestrial > Soil > Contaminated >...
CAGGCGATACAGAGTATCGGCGAGGAGCGGCAACGCCGCAGATGGGGCCGCGCCGCCCCGAACCCGAAGGGCGCCAGCAGGGGGTGCGGGGGAGTTCCCCCGCTTTCGATGCGGTGCGGGGGAGTTCCCCCGCTGGCCATGCCGCAGCGGGCGGATCCGTCGTTGCTCCTGGCATCGAGAGCGGGAGAAACTCCCCCGCGCCCCCTGGGCGATGCTCACGGCATCGCCTCCTCCTCGCGCCTCGGCTTCGCCTCGCAAGCGCCAGGCGCGATTGGCAAGCTATTTCGGACGCGGGACACTAGGAGCCGCCGCGCCGGCTCCTGATCGCTTCACGGTTTGCGCATCGCGCTCCTGCTTGCTGCGCTGGCCACCGCCGCGCCGCTGTCCGAGCCCCAGCGCCGCTGGCTCGAGGAAGAGGTGGTCTATCTGATCACGGCGGCGGAGCGCGACCGGTTCCGCGCGCTCGAATCGGACGCGGAGCGCGACCGCTTCATCGAGGCGTTCTGGAAGGCGCGCGACCCGATCCCCGAGACCACCGCCAATGAACGGCGCGAAGAGCATCAGCGCCGCCTGCGCCACGCCAAGCAGGTGCTCGGCCGCGGGGTCTCGCGGCCCGGCTGGCAGACCGACCAAGGCCGCGCCTACATCCTGCTCGGTCCGCCGCACACGATCGAACGGCACGGGATCGAAGGCCCGACCTTCCCGCTCGAGCTGTGGTTCTACACCAGCGAGCCGGACAGCGGCTTGCCGGCGGCGTTCTTTCTGCTGTTCGTGCGCAAGCAAGGCGCCGGCGAGCTGCGCCTGTACGATCCGATCAGCGACGGCGCCGCCAGTTTGGTGACCGGCTTCGACGCCGAGCTGATGAACCCGGCGCAGATTTACCGGATGCTGCGGCGCGAGGTCAGCCCTGACCTGGCCCAAGCCGCGTTCAATCTCGATCCGAGCGCTCCGCTGCTGCCCGGCAGCCCGCGGCCGTCGCTCGCCAACACCGAGCTGCTGGCCAAGATTCAGGCGCTGCCCGAGCGCTGGCTGCTGCGCACGGACTACTGGGAGCGGCTGGCTCAGCCGCAGGAGCAGATCGAGACCCGCTACGGGTTCAACCCGCGGCGCATCGAGGGCCGCGCCGCGCCGTGGTGGGACGGGGCCCAGCGCACCCGCGCGGAGATCGCGCTGTGGCTCGAGCCGCAGCAGGTCACGGTGGTGGAAGAGGCCGGCGCCTACATCCTCGGCGGCCAGCTCTCGATCAGCGCCAGCAGCGGGGCCGGCAAAATCGTCGGCCGAAGGGAGCGCCGGCTCGAGATCCGGCTCAGCCGCGCCCAGCTCGAGCGCGCTCAGGCGACGCCGATCCTGATTCTCGAGCGCCTGGCGTTGGCGCCCGGCGCCTATCGGATCGATGCCACGCTGCGCGCCGCTCCGAGCGCGGAGGTCGCCCGTTGGAGCGGCGCGCTGGAGATCGAAGCGCCGGCCGGCTTCGCGATCGGGCCCGTGATACCGGCGCAGCGGCGGCCGGATCCGCGCGCGCCCGCCGGCTCGGCGTCCCGCGTCGTTCCGACCGTGGACGTGCTCTCGACCCGCGATCCGCTGCTGTTCCTCTATCAAGTCGCGGTCCCGGCGGGCGAAGGGATTCAGGCCCAGCTCAGCGCGGTGCTGGAGCGCGGCGGGGTCGAGCACTGCCGCGAGCAGCAGACGCTCGCGCTCGCCCCCGGAACCATTCACACGTTGGAGCTCGAGCTGCGCTGCGCCGCGCTCGAGAGCGGCGAGCACCAGCTGCGACTCAGCGCCAGCGCGCCGAATCTGCCGGAGGCCCGCTCCAGCACCGCGCTGCGATTGGTGAGCGAGCAGCGCCCGCTGCCGAGCCTGATCGGCACACCCCCTTAGCCGCGCCACAGCGCCGCCAGCGGCGCCCGCGTCACGACACCACCGGGTCGGCCTGGCCGCAAGGCTGCGCAGTGGGTGGCATGGGTGGCCGATAGGCCGCCCATGGACGAGCTCACTTTGCCAAACCAGGCTCTGCAAGCCAGCACATCGCCTTATTGTTCCAAATCAGACCTGCTCACCTGAGTAACCTCGGCCATGGGCTTGCTCCGCACGCCCATGCCACCCCGCCCATGCCACACCTTCGACTTATCCGGCGATTTGCGAGACTCCGATCGCGATCCCCAGAACGATCACGGCGAGGGCGAAGCCGCGGCGGATGGTGGCGGCGGCGAAGCGGCCGGCGAGCCGGGTGCCCGCGGCCGCACCCGCGGCCGACGCCGCCAGATAAGGACCGGCCTCCAAAAGGTGCAGGCCGCCTTGCTGCCACTGGCCGGCCAGGCCGGCGAGGCAGTTCGCGGCGATCACCACCAAGGAGGTGGCGACCGCTTCATGAATCGGCAGGCGCACCAGCAAGGTCAGCGCCGGAACGATCAGGAAACCGCCGCCGACTCCGAGAAACCCGGTCATGAATCCGACTCCCAGCCCGGCCGCCAGCAGCGCCGCGAGCCCGGCCGGCGCGTGGGGCTCGAGCGCCTCCGGCGCCGGTCGCAGCATGGCCGCGCCCACCACCAGCATCAGCGCGGCAAACGCGAGCAGCAGGATCCGCTCGGGCACCAGGTGGCTCAACCGCGCCCCGCCGTAGGCGCCGGCCAGCCCGCACAGGCTGAAGCCGAGCGCCGCCCGCAGCCGCACGCGCCCGTGGCGATGGTGCAAGAAGGCGCCGACCGCGCTGGTGCCGCCGACGATGGCGAGCGAGATCGCGATCGCGCGGTGGGCGTCCATCCGCGCCACGTAAACCAAGAGCGGCACCGCCAGAATCGAGCCGCCGGCGCCGAGCAGGGCCAGCGAGAGCCCGACCCCGGCCGCCAGGACCACCGCCACCAGGTGCAGCGCCATGCGCCGATCTTCCCCGAAGCGCCGCACAGTTTGGAAGGCCAGCGCGCGCCGCATCGGTCTTGTGTCGCGCCCAGGCAGCGGCGATCATGCGGAGTCGTCCGAAACATGCTTCGAAGCCCGCCCAACCTGCTGGGCGCCGCCGCCCTGGTCGGGGGCGCTTGCCTCGCGATCGGATCGGGCGCCGCGCCGGCCGATCGGCCGGCCGGCCCCAATCTGGTGCTGGTGACGATCGACACGCTGCGCGCCGATCGGCTCGGCGCTTATGGCTATGCGCGCGCGACCACGCCGGTGCTGGATCGCCTGGCGCACGAAGGCGTGCGCTTCGCGCAGGCCGAGGCCGCGGTCCCGCTCACCCGCCCGTCGCACGCGACCTTGCTGACCGGCCGCTGGCCGTTCGATCTCGGCATCCGCGACAACCTGTCGGCGCCGCTGGCCGGCGACGTCCCGACCCTGGCGGGCACGCTGCAAGCGCGCGGCTACCGCACCGGCGCTTTCATCGCATCGTTCGTCTTGAGCCGTCAAAGCGGGCTCGACCGCGGCTTCCATCATTACGACGACCGGCTGGAAGTCGCGGGCCGGCAGTTTCTCTCCGACATCGAGCGCCCCGGCGCCGACGTGGTCGCGGCCGCCGAGGCCTGGCTGGGCGCGCGGCCGGCCGAGCCGTTCTTTCTATGGCTGCACCTGTATGAACCGCATTTCCCCTACGAGCCGCCGGAGCCGTATCGCTCGCGCCATGCCGGACGCCCCTACGACGGCGAGGTGGCGGCCGCCGACGCACTGCTCGGCCGGCTGATCGAGACGCTCGAGCGGCGCGGCGCCGCGCCCCGCACGCTGCTCGCGGTCACCTCGGACCACGGCGAGAGCCTCGGCCAGCACGGCGAATCGGCCCACGGCTTCTTCGTTTACGAGGCGACCCTGCGGGTGCCGCTGATCCTGCGTCAGCCCGGCGCGCTGCCGGCCGCGCGCGTGGTCGCGGCGCCGATCGGCGGCGCCGACCTGATGCCGACCCTGCTCGAGCTGATCGGCGTCGCGCCGCTCGAACCGCAGCGCCTGCGCGGGATCAGCTTCGCCGGCGCCACGCTGGGGCGGGGCCCCGCGCCGCAGGCTTCGATCTACTCCGAGTCGCTGATGCCGCTCTTGCATTTCGGCTGGAGCGAATTGCGCGCCCTGCGCCGCGGGCCGCACAAGTTGATCCTCGCGCCGCGGCCCGAGCTCTACGAGCTGCGCGCCGATCCCCAGGAGCAGACCAACCTGCACGCTCAGAGGCCCGAACCAGCGCGCGCGCTGCGTCGCGAGCTCGAAGCCTTGATCGCTGGCGACCAGCCGCGCCGGATCGAAGCGGCACCGGTCGATCCGGAAACGCTGGCCAAGCTGGCGGCCCTGGGCTACACCGGCGGCCTGCCGTCGGGCGCGATTCCGAGCGGCCCGCTGACCGATCCCAAGGACAAGATCACCGAGTTCCGCCGCACCAGCGAGCTGATCCGCAGCGGCATCCTGGCGCTCGGCGCCGGCGAGCACGCCGCGGCCGAGCGGGCGCTGCGTGCGCTGCTCGAGGCCGGCAACCCCAGCTTCGAAGTGCACTACTACCTCGGCAAGGCGCTGCTGGCGCAAGAAAAATTCCCGGCGTCCGGCGAGCAGCTCGAAGCGGCGATCGCGATCCTGCCGCACATGATCGCGCCGTACCTCGAGCGCGCCGAGGCCGCGGCGCGGGGCGGCGATCTCGAGCTGGGCGCCGCCACCTTGGAGCGCGCTCTGCGCCAGGACCCGAATGCCTGGCCGGCCTGGGCCCGGTTGGCGCGGCTGCGCCAACGGCTCGGCGATCCCGCCGCCGCCGAAACCGCCTGGAATCGGGCCCGCGAGCTGCGCCCGCAGGATCCCGAGCTGCTCTCCGACCTGGCCGCGTTCTACCGCGACCGCGGCCGGCCCCAGGAGGCGATCCAGAGCTTGGAGCAAGCGCTGGCGGCGAAGCCCGACGATCCGGAGCTGCACAACCAGCTCGGCATGCTGCTCGGCGGCGCCGGCCAGATGCTCGAGGCGCGCGCGCGTTTTCAGCGCGCGGTCGAGCTGGCGCCGAAAAAGCCCAGCTACCGTTTCAATCTGGCGGAGATCGAGCGCCGCTTGGGCAACCGCGAGAGCGCGGCGCGCGGCTTTCGCGAGCTGCTCGAGTTCGACGCTTCGTTCGCCGAGGCGCGCGCCAAGCTCGCGGAGCTGGAAAAGGGCGCGACCGAACCCGGTGCGAGCGCATGGCGGCTGCGCCTGATTCAGGTCGAGAGCCTGCAGGCCGCCGAGACCCTGCGGCGCCGGCTCCAGGCCGGAGCCGATTTCGCCGAGCTGGCGCGCCGCCACTCGCGGCATCCCAGCGGCGCGCGCGGTGGCGACTTGGGCACCGTGCCGCTCTCTGATCTCAAGCCCGAGCTGCGCCGCGCCGCTGAGCGGCTCGCTCCCGGCTCGACCAGCGCGCCGATCCCGAGCGCCGGCGGCTACATCCTGCTCCAGCGTGCGCCGGCACCGGAGTCGAACGATTCGAGCCCCTGAACCTTTGAGCTGGACGCTCCAATGTAGGGGAGGGGCTTGTCCCCTTCCGTCCGTGATGCGCGACCATGTTTTGATCAGCGCGACTGGACTGTTTCGAAGGCCGCTTGGGCGGGGTCAAGCCCCGCCCCTACATTTTGCACGCACGCGAATTCGGCCCTTCTTTGAGACGGCCTCCGCGGCCCGCCGCTACACCCGCAGCGTCACACCGTCACTGTGCTGCGGCAGGCGCGGGCGGCAAGTCCAGCAGTCGGCGAACCTCCGCCTCGAGCCGGGTCAGCCCGGCCGCTGATCCGAGCGCCAGCGCGGCCTCGGGCGCGGCGCCGCGGATCCAGGCTTCGCGCAGCGCCAGCAGCGCGCCGTTGCGGTTGCCGCTGCTGCAGTGCATCAAGACCGGACCTTGGCCCAACGCGTCGCGCAGCGCGTCATCCAGCCGCTGCGCATTGGCGCGGGTCAGATCGGGGGCGCCGCCGATCGGAATCCGGACATAGCGCAGCCCCAGGCTTTCGACCTTCTGCGCTTCCCACTCGAAGCCCGGCTCGCCGTCGGTGCGCAGATTGATCACGGTCTCGAACCCCACACGCGCCGCCTGCTCGAGCTGCTCGGGCGTCGGCTGACCGCCGCTGAGCAATCCCTCGAGCGGCGTCTTGGCATTGGGAATTTCGGGCGCCGCGGCTTCGCTGGCGGCCTGGCTCCGGCCACGGGCGGGCGCGGGAAACGCCGCGCCCAGAAACAGAGCGGCGCCCCAGAGCGCGACACACCCTACAAACGCACGCACCATGCCGCACTCCATTCTAGCTACCGCCCGAGCGAGCCGCGAGAGCGTCGATCGAATTGGACGCGGGCGGTCGCATTTTGGGGCTGACGCGCGGCGCTGGGCTGCGCCCGTTTACGCTGGCGCGAGCGCCTGGATATAATGCCGCTCCCCGTCGGCTGCATCTGTATGGAGAGGTGCTGGAGTGGCTGAACAGGGCGGATTGCTAATCCGTTGTAGGGGTAAAACCCTACCGGGGGTTCGAATCCCCCCCTCTCCGCCATCGATCGACGGCCGCCGCGGCATGGCGCTGCGGTGAGAGCGCGAGCCTAGCAGCCGCAGCGGATTCACGCCGCCGGATGAACGATCCCGATGAACCGATACGCAGCGAAGCCGCGCCGGATGGAGGCCTGAGCCATGCGCGCTCGACGCCGGCTGCGCCCGGGGGCCCTGGTCGCCATCGCGATCCTGCTGGCGGGCATGGGCTGGCTGTTCAACTCGATGGCGGATCGCTACCTGACCGGCACACGCCAGATACCGGGCAGCAATTGGTTCGGCAATCCGGTGCCGCAAGACGGCCCGACCCCCGGCTACGTTTGGCTCGGCTGGGCGCGAGCGAGCCAGGCGCCAGCCGGGCTGCGCTTGGAGGAGCCGAGCGATGAAGGCGTGGCCGCCGGTCTGCGGGTCGGAGACATCCTGACCCATGCGGACGGGCGGGCACTTAGCGCCTACGGCGACCTGTTCCGCTACTACATGGAATCGTGCCGCGCCGGCCAGTCGGTCATCTTCGGTGTGCAGCGCGGAACGCGCCGCTTCGAGGTCTCGATTCCGCTGCTTCCCTGGCTCCGCAGCCCGGCCGATCTCGGCGCGCGCTACGAGCAAGTCGCGATCCGCTCCGGCTCCGGCATGATGCTGCGCGGTTGGTACCTGCCGCCGCCGCAAGGAGGCGACGGCCGCGCCGGCGTCTTCGCCCACGGCGCCAAATCGTCGCGCTTTCAGGGCCTGCGGATGGCGGAGCACTGGCTGCGTCACGGTTTCGGCCTGCTGCTGGTCGATTTCAGCGGCCGCGGCGAGAGCGATGGCGAGCACGTCACTTATGGCATGAACGAACGAAAGGATGTGCAGGCCATGCTCGATTGGCTCCGGGCCCGCCCCGAGGTCGAGCCCGACAAAGTGGTGTGCTTCGGAACCTCCAACGGCGCGGCCGCGGTCCTGCTCGCCGAGGCCGAGCAAAACCAAACCGCCGCGCTGGCCTTGGACGCGCCGTTCGCCGATCTGCACGCGATCGGGCGCGAGACCCTGCGGCGTTCAGGCTATCCGGAGCTGCTCGCCTATCCGCTCGAGCTGGCGGTCTGGCTCAAGAGCGGTCTGCGGGTCAGCCGGGTGCGCCCGGTCGAAGCGGCGGCGCGGGTGCGCTGCCCGGTGCTGATCACCCACGGCACCGCCGACGACAACGTTCCGCCGCATCACACTCGAGAGATCGTCGCCGCCCGGCGCGGCGCCGGCCTGCCGACCGAGGTCTGGTGGATCCCCGAAGGGGAGCACGGCTTCGACCGCTATCCGCCGATGGACGCGTATTGGGACCGGGTCCTGGGGTTCTATGAATCGATCATCGGCCCCCCGGTGCCCGGCGGCGAATAGGGCTAGGTGGAGAGGCCCCACTTCTGCTTGTTGGCGGCAATCTGCTCGGCGCTGGGGCGCTCGTCTTTCTTGACGTGCTCGGCGACGACGAAGTCGTCGCGCTGGCTGTCGCACTTGAGGTTCAGCGGAGCGTCGTCGGCGAACAGCGATGGCGTGTCGCCGCCCTCGAAAATCGCCTCCCAGGGGCATTCCGGAACGCAGGCGCCGCAGTCGATGCACTCTTCGCCCGAGATGTAGAGCTGCAGCGGCAGCTCCTCGCTGGCCTGCTTGGGTTGATAGAAACAATCCACCGGGCAGACCGTGACGCATGCGGTGTCCATGCAATCCCGGCACAGGCGGGTCACGACATAAGCCATAGGTCACACTCCTTGCAGTTACGAGCGCTCTGAGAACCCTCCCACGCTCTGATTCTAACCTCCACGTCCCAATCGCACCAGCAAAGCTCTGGATTCCGGCTTGGCGCCGGACGGACAACAGCACGGCCGCTGGGCCACCGAACGGTCGGGACCGGAGACAAGCGAAGCGACGTCGACCCGAACGTGAGACGAGGTCCGCCCGAGCACCAGTGCACGAGGCAGAGGGCGGTGGAGATGGTGCCGGATGCAAGGCGGGCGAAGAGAGGCCGACGGAAGCGTACTAAAGGTACGCTGGAGGAGGCCGAACAAGCCCAACGCCGCAGCCGGCGCCAGATCCGCCGCCGAGCACTAGTCGAAGCGGGCGAAGGCTAGTTCTAGTAGCGCCTCCTGCTCCAGCGCGTGCGCCTTCGTCGATCCGGTCGCGGGGCTGGCGCTGTCGGAGCGCTTGACCGTCTTCACCCGCCGCTCCCCCGCGAAGCGCTCGAGCTGCGGGCGCACGTAGGACAGCGCCCCCATGTTGCCGGGCTCGTCCTGCACCCACACCAGCTCGCGGGTGCCGGCCAGCTTGTGGAGCTGATCGCGCAGCTCGGCGGCGGGAAACGGATAGAGCTGCTCGAGGCGCAGGATCGCGGTGCCCACGGCCTCGCGCTTGGCGCGCTCGGCCGCCAGCTCATGGGCGATCCGGCCCGAGCAGACCAGGATCCGCTGTGCCGCGCCGGGCGCCGGATCCGCCAGCACATTCTGGAACCGGCCGCCGGTCATATCGCCGCTGCTGGAGCCGGCCGCCGGCGCGCGCAGCATGCCCTTGGGCGTGAGCACGATCAGCGGCTTGCGCCAGCAGCGCAGCGCTTGGCGGCGCAGCAGATGGAAATACTGGGCGGCGGTCGACGGCTGGCAAACCTGAATGTTGTCCTCGCCGGCGAGCTGCAGGTAGCGCTCGAGCCGGGCGCTGGAATGCTCCGGGCCCTGGCCTTCGTAGCCGTGCGGCAGCAGCATCACCAGACCCGAGAGCAGCTCCCACTTGTCCTCGGCGGCCGCCACGAATTGATCGATGATCACCTGCGCGCCGTTGGCGAAATCGCCGAACTGCGCCTCCCAGCAGACCAGCGCGTCGGGGTAGTCGCGGCTGAAGCCGTATTCGAAGCCGAGCGCCGCGGCCTCCGACAGCACGGTATCGTAGACGTCGAATCGCGCCTGCCCGGGACGCACATGGCGCAGCGGAATCCACTCCGTCCCGTTCTCGGTGTCGACCAGGACCGCGTGACGTTGATTAAACGTGCCGCGCCGGCTGTCCTGCCCCGCCAGCCGCACCAGCACGCCGTCCCACAGGAGCGAGCCGAAAGCGAGCGCCTCGGCCATGCCCCAGTCGATCGGCCGATCGCCGCGGACCATGCTCATGCGTTCGGTCAGCAGCTTCTGGATCTTGGGATGCACGTGGAACTCGGGCGGCGGCGTGGTGATGCCGACTGCGATCTCGATCAGGCGTTCCTGGTCGACCGCGGTCTCGACCTCGTACTCGGGCTGGTAGCGCCCGCCGCAGTAGCCGTCCCAATACGCCGGCAGCCGGCGCAGCATCGGCTTCTTGTCCAGCGCGCGGCCGGCTTCGAGATCGCGGTCGAAGCGCTCGCGAATCTCGCGCTCGAGCTGCTCGCGCTCCGCCGCCTTCAAACCGAGCTGGTCGGCATACGACTCCCAAAGCCGCGGGCGGCCCTGGATCCGGCGATAGAGCAGCGGCTGGGTGGTGGTCGGGTCCTCGACCTCGCTGTGGCCGTAGCGCCGGTACCCGATCAGATCCAGCACCACGTCGCTATGAAACCGCGCGCGGTACTCCAGCGCCATCTGCCCGGCGCGCACCACCGCGTCGGGATCTTCGCCGTTGAGGTGGAAGATCGGAATCGCGAGCCGCTTGGCCACATCGGAGCTGTAGCGCGAGGAGTGCAGCGCCTGCGGTTCGGTGGTGAAACCGATCAAGTTGTTGACGATCACATGCACGGTGCCGCCGATGGTGAAGCCGTGCAGGTTGGCCAGATTGAGCGTCTCGGCCGCGATCCCTTGCCCGGCGAAGGCGGCGTCGCCGTGCAACGTGATCGCCAAGACCTTCGAATGGGTCCGATCGCCGATCCGCTCCTGGCGTGCCCGCACCCGGCCGGCCACGATCGGATCGACCGCCTCCAAATGGCTCGGATTGGAGACCAGGTGAATTCGGATCTCCTTGCCGGCCGCCGAAGTGTAGGTTCCGGTCGCGCCGAGGTGGTACTTCACGTCGCCGCCGCCCAGCACGCTGCGCGGGTCGACATCCTCGAAGCGGGTGAACAGGTGGGCCGGCGGAATACCGACGATGTGCGCCAGCACGTCGAGCCGGCCGCGGTGGCTCATGCCGATCAGGGCCACCTCGACGCCGCGCTCGGCGGCGCTGCCGAGCACTGCGTCGAGCAGCGGAATCAGCGCCGCCGCGCCCTCCAGCGAGTAGCGTTTGGTGCCGACGTAGCGGGCGTGCAGGAAATGCTCGAACAGCTCGGTCTCCGCGATCCGGGTCAGGATATGGCGCCGGTTCGGTTGCGGCGGCTCGGCCTCCATCTGCTCGGCGATCCAGCCGCACCGCTCGGGATCCGGCATGTGCATGAACTCGACGCCGATGCTGCCGCAGTAGATCGAACGCCAGCGCTGGGCCGCGGCCGGATCGACCGCATCGATCTCGGGGTACGGCAGCGGCTCCAACCGGCCGAGGTCGTCGAGCTCGGCTTGCAGGTAGCCCCAGCGGCGAAACGCGTTGGCGATCGGCTCGTCGCTCATGGTCGAACCCGAATAATGAAGTGGATCTTAGCGCCCGCTGCGGGGTCGGAAAAGAGGACGGCTATACTAGTGTCCCGGTTCCTAAATAGCTTGCCAATCGTTCGGGGCGCCGCGGCTCCAGCTGCAAGGCGCCGCGACGCAGGCGATACAGAGTATCGGCGAGGAGCGGC
>Ga0214472_10007878_pt1 | contig 11119 bp, 7 predicted proteins | sample RVTome_6_FD_207662 | JGI IMG/M metagenome (GOLD analysis project Ga0214472, IMG submission 207662) | Soil microbial communities from uranium-contaminated site in the Upper Colorado River Basin, Wyoming, United States - RVT140D175 | ecosystem: Environmental > Terrestrial > Soil > Contaminated >...
AAGACTTGTTCGGTCTTTTCGACGACACCGTCGCGCAGCTGCTGAAGGGGGTCCGGTGAACCTCGACGCGCTCGATCCGACGATCCTCGGGCCGGCACTGATCGCCGGCCTGCTCGTGCTCGCGACCCACGTGCCGCTCGGGATGCGGGTGCTCGACCGCGGCATCGTGTTCATCGACCTGGCGATCGCGCAGATTGCCGGCATCGGCGTCATCGCAGCCGACGCCGCAGGATGGGAACCGCAGGGCTGGGCGGTGCAGGCCGCAGCGGTGGGCGCCGCGCTGGGCGGCGCGGTGCTGCTGACGTGGACCGAGCGGCGCTGGCCGCAGGTCCAGGAGGCGCTGATCGGGGTGCTCTTCGTGCTGGCGTCGTGCGCCGGCATCCTGCTGCTGGCGGGTAATCCGCATGGCGGCGAACACCTCAAGGACCTCCTCGTCGGCCAGATCCTGTGGGTCGGATCGGGCCAGCTCGTCGTCACCGCGGCCGTGACGGCAGCGGTGCTCGGGATGTGGTTCGTTCCGGCACGCCGCCCCGGACGGGTCGGCTTCTACCTGCTGTTCGCCGTCGCGGTGACGGCCTCGGTCCAGCTCGTCGGTGTCTATCTCGTATTCGCCAGCCTGATCGTGCCGGCGCTCGCGACGCGGCATCTCGCCGCCGGGCGCAGGCTCGCCGTCGCCTACTCGGTGGGGGCGCTCGGCTATGCACTGGGCCTGCTGCTGTCGGCGCTCGCCGACCTGCCTTCCGGGGCGGTGGTGGTGTGGGCGATGGCCACCGTCGGCGCGGCGGCATTGGCCGTCCGCTCCGGTCAGGATGCCGCGGCAGCGCCGCCGCCGTCTCACCGCCGCGACGACCGTCGATCGGCAGTGGAACGAGAGAACTGAATCCCTCGTGAGGCGTTCCCGCCGGCCCGCCGGCGGGATATGCGGAGAAGCCGGCCCGGGAATCGTCCCGCGCAAGGTCGGATCGATGCATTTTGCTCGGGGGCGGCAATGGGGCGGAAGGCGCTTCGCCTATCCGCCCCAACCTGTGGCAGCAAGGGCCTGCCGGGTCAGCTCTGCCCATTGGCCTGCCGTTCAAGTCTCGCCTCTATCGGTGATCGCAATCGGCCAGGAAGCCGAGCAGTTCCTCCCGCAGCCGGTAGTAGTCGGGATGCTCGAGCAGCATCTTGCGCGTGCGCGGACGCGGCAGGTCGATCTCCAGGATCTTGCCGACCCGGGCACGCGGGCCGTTGGTCATCATCACGACGCGATCGGCGAGCAGGATCGCCTCGTCGACGTCGTGGGTGACCATCATCGCGGTGAGCCGGGTCCGGCTCCACACTTCCATCAGCACTTCCTGCAGGTCCCAGCGGGTGAGCGAGTCGAGCATCCCGAACGGCTCGTCGAGCAGCAGCAGCTTGGGCGAGAGCGCGAAGGCGCGCGCGATGCCCACCCGCTGCTTCATGCCGTTGGAAAGGTCGGCGGCCTTCTTGTGGGCGGCATCAGCCAGTCCGACGCGGGTGAGGTAGTGGTCGATGATGTCCCTGCGTTCGGCCCGCGTGGCGTGCGGATAGACCTGCTCCACGCCGAGCGCGACGTTCTCGGAGGCGGTGAGCCAGGGCACCAGGCTGGGCGCCTGGAACACGATGCCGCGGTCGGGGCCGGCGGTGGCGACTTCGCGCTGGTCGAGCACGATGACGCCCTCGCTGATGTCGTTCAGGCCGGCGACCATCGACAGCACGGTCGACTTGCCGCAGCCGGAGTGGCCGATGACCGAAATGAACTCGCCCATGCGGATCTTGAGGTCGAACTCTTCGACCACGGTCACCGGTCCCTTGCGGGTCGGGTAGATCTTCGAGACCCTGGAGAACTCCACGTAGCGCTCGGCATTGCGCGCCGTCATGTCCGTCGCCGCAGCCCCGGGCTTCGCCTTCGCCTGATGCTCGCGGCTGGTATTGGGCAGTACCGAGGGCAGGCTGATGGCCTTGCCCTGGGCCTCGGCCGCCTGCGCGGAGCCGACCTGCATCAGGTACTGCGTGACCTCCTTGCGGATGCGCTTGAACTCGGCCGAGTGGTTCATCTCGGTGCGGTCGCGCGGGCGCGCCAGGGTGACCTCGAACTGCGGCCCGAACGAGGCGCCGGGGCCGGGGTTCAGCGGGATGATGCGGTCGGCCATGATGATGCCCTCGTCCACATCGTTGGTGATGAGGATGACCGTCTTCTTCTCCTTGCCCCAGATCTGGATGATCTCGTCCTGGAGGTTGCCGCGGGTGAGCGCGTCGAGCGCGGACAGCGGCTCGTCGAGGAGCAGGATGTCCGGGCTGCCGGCCAGGGCGCGTGCCACCGACACGCGCTGGCGCATGCCGCCCGAGAGCTCCGCCGGGCGCTTGTCCATCGCCGGGGTGAGGTTCACCATCTCGATATACTTCTCGACGCGCGCCTCGCGCTCGGCCTTCGGCGCGCCCTTGAAGATCTGGTCGACGGCGAGCGCGACGTTCTGGCGGACCGTCATCCAGGGCATCAGCGAATAGCTCTGGAACACCACCCCGCGGTCCGGCCCCGGCCCTTCGATCGGCCGGCCGTCGAGCAGCACCTCGCCCGCGTCGGCGGCGATGAGACCGGCCATCAGCGAGATCAGGGTGGTCTTGCCGCTGCCCGAGAAACCGACGATGGCGACGAACTCGCCCTCACGGATCTCGAGGTTGATGTCCTTGAGCACCGAGGTGACGTGGCTGCCGCTACCGTAGGACTTGCCGGCATTGCGCAGTTCGAGGACCACCTTGCCGGGGGCCGGCGCGGCGACGACCGGCGCGTCGGCATAGTCGAGCGGCTCGACGAGTTTCAGTTGCGTGCTGGGCATGGTCGTTCTCCTGGCCTAGTGGGCGGGGTCGCCGAAGCTCGCCAGCTGCTGCAGCGTGTTCATGATGCGGTCGAGCAGGAAGCCGACGAAGCCGATGGTGAACACCGCGACCATGATGCGGCCCAGCGAGTGCGAGCTGCCATTCTGGAACTCGTCCCACACGAACTTGCCCAGGCCCGGGTTCTGCGCCAGCATCTCGGCGGCGATCAGCACCATCCAGCCCACCCCGAGCGACAGGCGCAGGCCGGTGAAGATGAGCTTCAGCGACGACGGCAGCACGATCTTGGTGACCTTGGTCCACCACGACAGGCGCAGCACCCTGGACACGTTGATCAGGTCCTTGTCGATCGAGGCGACCCCCAGCGCGGTGTTGATGAGCGTCGGCCACAGCGAGCACAGCGTCACCGTGATCGCCGAGGTGATGAAGGATTTCTCGAACATCGGGTCGGCGCTCACATACACCGCGCTCACCACCAGCGTCACGATCGGCAGCCAGGCGAGCGGCGACACCGGGCGGAAGATCTGGATCAACGGGTTGAGCGCGATCTGGATGGTGCGCGACAGCCCGCACAGGATGCCCAGCGGCACCGCCACCAGGGTGCCGATGGCGAAACCGGTGAACACCGTGTAGAGGCTGGTCACGATCTGGTCGAGGTAGGTCCGCTTGCCGGTCCACGTGCGAACCGAGACCTCGGCCGCGGGATCCTCGGCCAGGCGTGCCGCGTTGCGCTGCTCCTGGCGCTCGTAGAACGCCGCCGCCTTGGCGCGCTCCGCATTGTGCTCGTCGACCAGGCCGCGCGCCTCGGCGAACACCTCGGCCGGGCCGGGAATCGCGCCCAGACTGGTCTGCACGCCCGAGGCCAGCGCGTTCCATACCAGCAGAAAGATCGCCAGCGCGAGGATCGGCACGCCGATCTGCACCATGATGTCCTTGAGCTGCTCACGCGGATCCTCGCCCGCCGCAAGCCGCACGAAGGGCACGAACCACGTGAATCCCGTCTTGGTGAAAAAGTTTGCCGTCGTGTTGAGCATGGCAATGGTCCTGTCAGTCGAATCCATGGAACAGCGATCGCTCCGGCACGCTCGCCGAAGTGACGGCCGACGCGAATCAGCACTCGCGCCCGCCATCCGATCGCTGCGATTTACTTCACCGTGTCCTTGCCCTTGAGTCCGATCTTGAAGCTGTCGATGTAGGCGTTGGGCTGGGTGCCGTCATACGTGACGCCGTCGATGAAGTCCTTCTGCGGCGGCTTGAAGCCGGTTTCCTTGTCGAAATCGGGGAAGTCGGACGCCTTCATCTTGCCTTCGGCGATCAATTCCTTCGCCGCCGCGGCGTAGATGTCGGGGCGGTATACCTTCTTCGCGATTTCCATGTACCAGGAATCGGGCTTGTACTCCGCAATCTGGCCCCAGCGGCGCATCTGGGTGAGGTACCAGATCGCGTCCGAGTAGAAGGGATAGGTCGCGTGGTAGCGGAAGAAGACGTTGAAGTCGGGCACCTGGCGCACGTCGCCCTTCTCGTACTCGAAGGTCCCGGTCATGCTGTTGGCAATGACCTTGTAGTCGGCACCGACGTAGTTCGACGCCGAGATCATCTTCGCCGCTTCCTTGCGGTTCTTGTTGCTCTCCGCATCCAGCCAGTAGCCGGCGCGAATCAGCGCCTTGACCACCGCCTTGTGGGTATTGGGGTTCTGGTCCGACCAACCCTGGGTCACGCCGAAGACCTTTTCCGGGTTGTTCGCCTGGATCTCGTAGTCGGTGATCACCGGCGCGCCGATGCCCTTGAACACCGCCTGCTGGTTCCACGGCTCGCCGACGCAGTAGCCGTCGATGGTGCCGGCTTCCATGGTCGCCGGCATCTGCGGCGGCGGCGTCACCGAGAGCAGCACATCGGCATTGATCTGACCGGCGGTGTCGCCCCTGAGGGGCGCGTAATAGCCGGGGTTCATGCCGCCCGAGGCGAGCCAGTAACGCAGTTCGTAGTTGTGCGTGGACACCGGGAAGACCATCCCCATCTTGAAGGGCTTGCCCTCCTTCTTGTAATCGTCGACCACGGCCTTGAGATACTCGGCCTTGACCGGATGCACCGGCTTGCCGTCGGCCTGCCTGGGCAGTTTCTCCTTCAGTCGCTCCATCACCGCGTTCGAGACGGTAATGCCGTTGCCGTTGAGGTCCATGCTGAAGGCGGTGATGACGTCGGCCTTGGTGCCGTAGCCGATGGTCGCGCCGATCGGCTGACCCGCGAGCATATGCGCGCCGTCCAGTTCACCGGAGATGACGCGATCGAGCAGCACTTTCCAGTTCGCCTGCGCCTCCAGCGTGACGAACAGGCCTTCATCTTCGAAGTAGCCCTTCTCGTAGGCCACGGCCAGCGGCACCATGTCGGTGAGTTTGATGAAGCCGAACTTCAGTTCCGGCTTCTCGACCCCGCCCTTCGCCGCGAGGGCCGGCACGCTGATCGCGCACGCCGCGACGACGACCGATGCCAGCGTTCCACGCGCGAGCCCTGCTGCCCGATGTGTCCAGGTATTCCCCGTTGAATGCCGTTTCATGGACCTTGCTCCTCGTAGAAAAAATTGCGTCATGGGTGCGGGGCAAAAAAAAACGCCCACGAACCAGCCGCCATCTGGCTGCCTGTTCGTGGACGCCTTTGTCCGCCGCGGCCCTTCGTTGGGCCCCATCGATCACTTCCCACCCGCGCTTCCGACCCTGCGGTCTGGCTTCGCCGACATCGTTCGTCATTGAACGGCGCCGGGCGAGGTGGGCTTCAAAGAGCAGAAAGCAACACCCGTGCCACAGCAAAAGCTCGCATGAAATCAATGGGTTTAGAGTTCTCTCGAGACGTGCCGCGAGCGGTCCGCGCACCAGTTGCGCCCGCGAGGGCGACCGCTTGCACGTTATTGGTGCAGTGCACTACCAAGCTCGGCTGCGGCCGCATGGCCGCTGCGCCGGGCGCACGACGACCGCCGTCGGGTCGGTCGAATGGCACGGAATGGGGATCGCAGGAGGCGGCTGTCCGCGCGCGGACGGGGCGCAGGTTGCCGTGCGCGGAACTGTGTACAGAAGGGCCGGAGCGTCGCCCGCAGGCGGATTCAGCCGGGCTTGCGCTCGTCCCGGTCGGCGCCGCCGGACGGCAGGAAGTCGGCCAGCGCCAGCGTCGCCTCGGCCACCTCGACCAGGCGCCGCTTCTGATCCATCGCTGTCTGGCGCAGCATCCGGTAGGCCTGGTCCTCCGTCAGCCCGCGGTGCGCCATCAACAGCCCCTTGGCGCGCTCGATCACCTTGCGCTCGTGCAGTGCACCGCGCGCGGTGTTGAGTTCGTCGCTCATCGCCTGCAGGCGACGCGACTGGGCGTGCACCAGGTCCAGGATCGAGCGGCTCAGCCGCGGACTGAGGCCGTCCGAATCGAGCACCGGCGCGGATCGGCCCTCCGCATCGTGCGCCAGCCCCTCGCCGTCCTCGCCGAGAAAGACGGCCACGGGCGCGGCCGCGTACGGCGCCATCTGCGCGAGCGAATCGAAGAACTTGCGCTGGTCCTGCAGATCGGCGCGCGCTTCGTTCAGCTTGGTCTCGCACAGCCGCAGCAGCCCTGCCGCCAGCCCGTCCTCAATGCGCTTCATCGCGTCGATGCGCCGCGTGGCGCATTCGAACCACTGATCGCTGGTGTCGGACTTCAACGCCGTCCCCGGCGCGGCGGTGCATGCGATACGCCGGAAGCGCTCGATTTCGGCCACCTCGGGCGCCCCCGTGGCGGCATGCCAGTCCGCCCGCGACGACACGTCGGCAAACTCGGCGAAAATCTGGAAGCAGCGCTCCTGCGCCTCGACCAGGTGCAGCAGGCGCTGCTGGCGAGCAGCGTCGAAGCGCCTGCCGGCGAAACCGGCGGCGGCCACGGCGCGCTCCTGGCCGGCCAACTCCTTGCCCTGGACGAAGTTGAACATCGCCACCAGGGCCCGCGATATGACCGGGTCCGCAGCGATGTCGGCGGCCTCGAAAACCACCGCGAGCATGCCGCCGATGAGTTCCGTGTAGACGCCGAACGCCTCCTCGGGCGCGATCGCGAGCGCATCGACGCGGCGACGCAGCTCGGGGACGGTATCGAGAACCTGAAGCACGTAGGCGATGCGGCTGAACAGCCGCGCCCCGTCGGACATCCGCCCGGAGTCGCCATCGAGCCGGTCGAAAGCGGCGCGCACCGCCGCCTCGACCTGTTCGCACTCGGCAATCCGCTGCACCCGCTGCGGGCCGAAGCGCCCGCCGCGCGAGGCGAGATAGACGTTCGTGACGCCGCGCTCCTTCTGCAGCGCGTGCACCAGCTGACTGATCCCGTTCACCAGTTCGCTGGTCACCGCCAACTGCTCCAGCCCGAGGATCTCGCAACGTTTCGCCGCAATCAGAAAATCGAGTGCCGTCTTCATCGTCCCACCTCTCGCCAGATGCCGTGAGCCCCCGCCACCGCGCGGGCCGGCGCGGCGCCACCCCGGGGCCTCACGTCCCGCGCTGGCGCCGCGCCTCGAACAGACAAATGCCGCTCGCGACCGACACGTTGAGGCTCTCCACGCTGCCGAGCATCGGGATGCGCGCGAGCTCGTCGCAGGTCTCGCGCGTGAGCCGGCGCAAGCCTTCGCCTTCGGCGCCGAGCACCCATGCGACCGGGCCTTTCTGGTCGACTTCGTACAGCGACTTTTCCGCTTCGCCGGCGGCGCCGACAACCCAGATGCCGGCTTCCTGCATTTCGCGCAACGCGCGCGCGAGATTCGTCACGGTAACGTACGGCACGCTGTCGGCCGCGCCGCTGGCGACCTTGATCGCGGCCGCGGTGAGCCCCACTGCGCGGTCCTTCGGCGCGACCACCGCATGAGCGCCGGCCGCGTCCGCGGCGCGCAGGCAGGCACCGAGGTTGTGCGGATCCTGCACGCCGTCGAGCACCAGAATCAGCGCGTTCTCCTCGAGCACTTCGAGCACGTCGGCGAGTTTGAGCTCACGGCTCTTCGCATCGACGCGCGCAATGACACCCTGGTGCCGACGCGTGCCGACCATGCCGTCGAGGCGGTCGGCCTCGGCCTGGATCAGACGCACCTTCTGCGACTCGGCGAGCTGCACGACGTCCTTCGCGCGCGCGTCGGTGCGCGACGAAGACAGATAGATCTCGAACACCGCTTCGGGATCGCGCCGCAGCTTGCCGAGCACGGCGTGAAAGCCGTAGATCAGACGCGATTCGGCGCGCCCTTCGCGCAGCCCTTCCCCCTCCTCGGCGCGAGCGCCCCGGGGGCGTTGCCGGTCCCGCGGCATGTCGTCGTCGCCGGCCGTGCCGGCCTCGCGCGGAGGCGCGAGCCGCACCGCCGGCCGCGAAGGTTTTCCGGTCGGCGAGCGGCTGCCCGAGGATCTGTCGTTCGAGGATCTGTCGTTCGAGGATCTGTCGTTCGAGGATCTGTCGTTCGAGGGTTTATTGCTGAAGGGCTTGTTAGCCACGAGTTCCGCCTTTCTTGCTGCTTGCTTTCGGTTTGTCGACGGCCGAAGTGCCGGCCGTCTTCGTTCTTGCCCGGGGTTTATCGGACGCCGGCGCGCCGGCGTCTTTGCTGCTCGCTTTCGGCTTGTCCGCAGCCACACCACCGGCGGTCGTCTTGCCCGGGCTCGGCGGCGCGTCGTCCGCCTGTGCCGCTGTATGCGCGCGCTTCGCCTTGCGCGGCTTCACCTCCGCCCCATCCGGGCCGGCATTCGGTGCCGTCGCAGCGGGCTTGCTGCCGGCCGCTATGCCGACGGACTCGCTCGGCGGCACGGGCTCGCCGCCGACAACCGTCTGCGGCGATTCGAACTGCACCGAGGGTTCGAATACCGCGCTACCGCCCTTCTTTCCCCGGCGGCGACGCGGCGTCGTGACCGATTCGGCCTGCGCCCGCTCGGCCCGCTCGCGGTCCCGCTCGGTCTTGCCGACGCGCTCGGTGTCCCGTTGCGTGCCTTCGATCAGGCGGAAGTCGATCTTCGTCGTCTCGAGATCGACGCGGACGAGCTGCACCCGGACGCGGTCCGACAGCCGATAGCGCGCGCCGGTGCGCTCGCCAGCGAGCTCATGGCGCGTCTCGTCGTAATGGAAATAATCGCTGCCGAGGTCCGAGATATGCACCAGCCCCTCGATGAAGATGTCATCGAGGGCGACGAAGAGGCCGAAGGGTACCACCGCCGAGACGCTGCCGGAGAACTCTTCGCCGACCTTGTCCTGCATGTAGTAGCACTTCAGCCACGCGACGACATCGCGCGTCGCGTCGTCGGCGCGACGCTCGGTCGCAGAGCAGTGCATGCCGATCTCGTCCCAGTCGCCGGCCTCGTAGGTGCGGTTCTCGAGCGCGGCCTTGATCGAGCGATGCACGAGCAGATCGGGATAGCGCCGGATCGGCGACGTGAAGTGCGTGTAGGCCTCGTATGCGAGGCCGAAATGGCCGACGTTATCCGGGCTGTACACGGCCTGGCGCAGCGAGCGCAGCATCACCGTCTGCAGCAGTTGCGCGTCGGGACGGTCCTTGACCTTGTCGAGGAGCTTCGCATAGTCGCCCGCCTTCGGCTCGTCGCCGCCGCCGATGCCGAGACCGAACTCGGTGAGGAAACCCCGCAGCTTCTCGAGCTTCTCCGGCGTCGGCCCTTCGTGCACGCGGTACAGCGCCGGATGCTCGCGCTTCTGCAGGAAGTCCGACGCGCAGACGTTCGCGGCGAGCATGCATTCCTCGATCAGCCGGTGCGCGTCGTTGCGCACTTCCGGCACGATGCGATCGATCTTGCCGGCATCGTCGAAGATCATCCGCGTCTCGGTCGTCTCGAAGTCGATCGCGCCGCGCTTCGCTCGCGCCTTCAGCAGCACGCGGAACAGCTTGTCGAGGTTTTCGAGATGCGGCAGCAGCGGGCCGAGGCTCTCGCGCGCCACCGGCTCCTGCTCGTAGAGCGCCGCAGCGACCTGGTTGTAGGTCAGCCGCGCGTGCGAGAACATTACGGCCGGATAGAAGCGGTAGGCCTTGATCGCGCCCGTCATCGAGATGCTCATATCGCAGGCCATGCACAAGCGCTCGACCTGCGGATTCAGCGAGCACAGCCCGTTGCTGAGCTTCTCGGGCAGCATCGGGATCACCCGGCGCGGAAAATACACCGAGTTGCCGCGGTCCTGCGCGTCCGCGTCGAGTCCGCCGCCGGCCTGTACGTAGTGCGATACGTCGGCGATCGCGACGATCAGCCGGAAGCCCCGCCCCTGGCGCTCGCAATAGACCGCGTCGTCGAAGTCCTTCGCGGTTTCGCCGTCGATCGTCACGAGCGGCAGGTTCGTGATGTCCTCACGCCCTGCCCAATCTTTCTTGCGCACCGCGGCCGGCAACTTGCGCGTCTCGGCCTTCGCTTCGGACGAGAACTCGAACGGCAACTCGTGCTTGCGCAGCGCGATCTCGATTTCCATGCCGGGATCGGCGTAGTTGCCGAGGACCTCGACGACCTTGCCGATCGGCTGCGCGAACTTCGTCGGCTGCACCAGCAGTTCGACCGTGACGACCTGTCCCGGCGCCGCCTTCTTGCCGCCCGGCGCGAGCAGGATGTCCTGCGCGATGCGCCGGTTCTCCGGCACGACGATCAACACGCCGTGCTCGTTCAAGATGCGCCCGACGACACGCGTGTTTGCGCGCTCGAGCACCTCGACGATCTTGCCCTCCGGCCGGCCCCGGCGATCGGTGCCGATGACACGCGCGATCACCCGATCCCCGTGCAGCACCTCGCGCATCTCTTTCGGCCCGAGGAAGACGTCCGGTTGCTTGTCGTCACGGATCAGGAAGCCGAAGCCATCCGCATGGCCCGACACGCGGCCGCGGATGAGGTCGGCCTTGTCCGGCAGCAGGAACGCGTCGCGGCGGTTGCGAATCACCTGGCCGTCGCGCTCCATCGCCCGCAGGCGGCGCTCGAACAGCGGCGCCTCGTCCTCGGTGACGTCGAGCGCCTCGCAGAGCTGCGGGAAACTCATCGGCACGCCACGGTCCGCGAGCGTCTGCTCGACGTATTCGCGACTCGGCAGCGGGTGTTCGTATTCCGCGGCTTCCCGCTCGTAGAACGGATCGGCGCGCCGCGTCGCACTCGGCTCGTAGCTCTCGCGGTGGTGTTCGGCCGGACCGGCGCCGGATTTCGTGCTTTTTGCTTTTTTGGTCATTGACATTCTCTAATTGGTGCTTATAATGCGCCGCTCTTGCCCAGATGGCGGAATTGGTAGACGCACTAGTTTCAGGTACTAGCGCTGCGAGGCGTGGAGGTTCGAGTCC
>Ga0214472_10007880_pt1 | contig 11117 bp, 3 predicted proteins | sample RVTome_6_FD_207662 | JGI IMG/M metagenome (GOLD analysis project Ga0214472, IMG submission 207662) | Soil microbial communities from uranium-contaminated site in the Upper Colorado River Basin, Wyoming, United States - RVT140D175 | ecosystem: Environmental > Terrestrial > Soil > Contaminated >...
GCGGGACGGAGTCGGTGGCCCTCGCCATCTGGGGCGGGTCCCGGCCCATCCGCGAGCTCGGGCGTCGCATCGTGACCAGCGCCGTGGAGCACCCGGCCGTGGGCGGCGTGACCCACACCCTCGAGTCCGACGGCTTCGAGGTCGCGATGGTCGCGGTGGACGGATCCGGCCGGGTGGACCTCGACGCGTTCGCGGCGGAGATCAGGAGGCCCGGCACGCTCCTCGCCTCGCTCCAGCACGCGAACCACGAGGTGGGCACGATGCAGCCCATCGCCGAGGCTGCCCGGCTGTGCCGAGAGGCAGGAGTGCTGTTCCACACGGACGCGTGCCAGACGGTGGGGCGTCTTCCCATCGATACCGGCGCCCTGGAGGTGGACCTCCTGTCGCTGTCCGCCCACAAGTTCGGGGGCCCGCCGGGCGTCGGCGCGCTCTACGTGCGGCGGGGGATTCCATTGGCGGCCTTCCCCTGTGGTGACGACCGCGAGCGCAAGCGCCGGTCGGGCATGGAGAACCTCCCGGGCGTGGCGGCCATGGCCGCCGCCCTGGACTCGTCCCGGGAGGACATGGCCGACCAGGTGGCCTTCCAGTGGTCCCTCACGGACCGGCTGAGGGCCCGCCTCGAGGGCGTGCCCGGGGTCCGGGTCCACGGCCATCGCACCCAGCGGGTGCCGCACCTGGTGTGCTTCTCGGTGGCTGACGTCGATGCCGAGATCCTGGCCATGGCCCTGGACGACCGGGGGTTCCGGCTGTCCGTGGGATCGAACTGCTCGGGCGCCGCGGGCGAGCCGTCGCCCGTCCTCGAGCACATGGGCACACCGAACACGCCGAGCTACCGGATCGGCGTGGGCCGGGACACGTCCGAAGCTGACGTGACCCGGTTCGCGGACACGCTCCCGGGGTTGGTCGACGAGCTTCGCAGGGTGGAGACGGCGACGGAGAGCGCGATGGCCAAGTTCCGGCCCAGATCCCAGACCTAGCCTGAACTTGCTGCCAGCGGACTCCTTACCTGGGACCCCGTACGAGCGTCCAAGTGTCAGCCGAATAGGAGCTTGACCTCATTCGGTCGGCACCCGAGAGTGGGGACGCGCGGTCCCGCGTTGAGAGGATCCACACAGAGGAGGAGGTCAGCGTACCCGCCCGAGTTCCGGGCTGAAGACACCTGCTTTCCCGGATGTCGGGCGATCCATGCGCGAGGTCGCCAGGGCCTCGGAGTCGAAGGCATTGACAACGGAGGGGCGGAAGGAGATCCGGAACCTCCGCTTCCCCGGTGTGGATCCCAGAGCAGGATTAGGAGTTCCTAAAATGAAAGAAATGAAAGCGGCGGCCTTCTTCGCCCGAAGAGCGAGACCCGGTGAGCATCTTCCGTTTCATCGAGGCGTGGAGGGCCCGCTACCCCAGGTTTTCAAGCACATAGAGGACGAAATCCTGAGCCTTCGGGTACTGCATGATCGTATAATGGACGGCATCGTCCAGATAGTAGATCCCCGGCCGCCCCATGCCGACCTGCCTGTCCCATTCGGATTTCTGTGCGCTTCCTTCCCAGCTCGCGCTCAGCGCGGGCACTGTCTCGTCTCCCGTCTCCCTTTCGTCCTCGAGACTGTAGCCGGCGAACGTCCTGACTTCCGTGCCTCGCTGCTGGACCGTGGTCCAGACGTCCCGTAACGTGAACCGTATCGGTGTGTCGAGCTTGAGGCCGACCACGGCAAAGGATTCCGTCGGAGGGCGGACCCCTCCAAGGAAACTCCAGAAGAGCGCGGCGTGTCGAACATGCTCGGGATTGGCCAGCGCCGTGTCCGGGTTCGAGACGTAGGTCGACTCCCAGTCGGGGAGCGGTCCGGACCTATCCGGATGGGTGGGGCTCGTCGCCTGCTCATCGACGACGTAGTCGGCAAGTTTGAACCAGGAGGGCCACGGAAGGAGCTGATAGACGCTCGGCCAGCTCCGAAGGATCGGCTGCATGCGGTCGGCGACACTCGCGAACGAGTAGATACCGGATCTGACAGCACGCCGTCTCGTCTCGTACCAACCGAAGCGAAGCCGACCGGACATCTCTTCGAGGTCCTCGGCGGTCATTCCCTTGAGGAGTCGATATGCGAGCGGCGCCCCATGGTGCGGAGTCGCCATGAAGAGGACCTTTCCCACTGACCGCGCCTGCTCCGGATGCGATCGAAGCCACCAGCGCGTTACCAGTCCCCCCATGCTGTGGCACACGATGTCCACGGATTCAGCCGATGTCTCGCTGAGCGCAGATGAGATTCGGGCAGGGAATGCTCCGCTCGACGTGTGAGAGGAGTTGTCCTGTCGCCAGTCGTAGGGGAAGTCGTAGACAGTGAATCCGGCCATCCGAAGCTCCCCCAGGAAACCGTCCCACTCGTCCAGCAGGCCGTCGACGGTGATCTCGGGCGTGCCGAGGTTGCCGAGTTGATCCATCTCTCGGAAGAATGTCTTGAGGTGATGAGGCTTGTCTCTCGGGGGCCAGATCGTCTTTCCTCTGTATCTCAGACGACTGGCCAAGATCCCGGGCACCACGACGACAGGCTGCCTTACGACCTGCAGCTGGATCTCCCGCTCGACCGGCTCGTCCGGATAGAGGACACCGTCGTCCGAGATCTTGAGCTTGATCGTCACTACACCGGACGTGGCAGGAGCCTCGTATACGACTTCCCGGCCGACGTTTCCGGCCGGGAACGTTCCCCCCGACCATCGTACGTCACGTCCGTCCACCTTACCCCTTCGTTCCGCGCTCCAAGTGAAATCCAGCACGTCGTCGAGCGGAAACTCGTCGACTTTGCTACTGCACCCGGAGTGCTCGCACCAGATCGCGAGGCGGTCAGCATCCCGGGCGCTCGCACGCAGCTTGACGCGCTCCTTCGTGGCCACCTTATCGAGAGCCGGAACGATAACCTCCTCGATCGGGGAAGGGTTATCCCACCGCAGGGAGATCATCTTTCCCGATGCTGGCTCGGGACCCAGACTCGGCTTCTTGGGTGGGGCCGGCGCGTTGATGTTCACCAGAAGTTCGTGACCAGTCTCTCGCTTGAACGTGAGTCGTATCTCGAACGTGACTGATTCCGGACCGTGAGTGACAGACTCTTGATAAGGTTGATATCGGTAGCCTTCGCCTTCAGTCTTGTACCGGAAACGATCTCTCGCAATCACTCGCATGGTGACGAACGCGACGTCTCCTACATCTTCTAGATACGGGTGCTGATACAGCACCTGCTCTCCTTCATCCTTCCACCCCAAGCCCTTGCCGCGGCGCTCCCTGAACTCTCCGCGTGGAAGGTGGGCCGGAAACTCCTCTCTGTTCGGCCACCTTCCCTTGCTGAGGCTTTCCACTCGTACTATCTCCCACTCGAACTCGACTCTCGACGGAATGTTGATCCACTGACTGCTGGACAGCGAGGTCATTGGCCCGCCATCCTCTCGCATGTGGCACATGCAGATGATGCGCAGGCGGTGGACTCCGTAGGCCTCGGCACGCAGAGGCAGAGTCTTTGCCCACGGGAGTGTCAAAGCGACCCGCGGGTAGGCGAGCCCCGCCTCAAGATCTGCAAAACGCCAAACGGAGTTGAGTTCACACTGGCATTCCTTGCGGCGCCGGGGCACCGCCACGATCACCGGGGGGATGGGTGGTCCTTGCTGCCTTCCCGGCGCGCTGGAGCAGAGCTGGCGAAGTATCTCGAAGACGTCGCTTCCGGAGCTACCGGAAGTCGAGAAGAACGGTGCGGCAGACGCTCTCTCAGACACCAAGTCGGCCAGTGAAGAAGTCTCGCGCAAGCCCTCTTGGAAAGTGTCAGGGCCAAAGACGAGGCCTCGATACCCACGAAGCAGGAAGCCAACGCTCTCGAACGTCTCGCTCTGGCTTCCGTAGCTCTCTGCGAGAAGGACCGGCTGGGCCTGTGCTCCCCGTGGGCCCTCGAGTCTGACCTCCGAGTCGATCGACGCTGCTATCTCGTCGACCTTGCTAGCTGTTTGTAGGAACAAGCAATAGATCGAATAGCCGAGCCCTAGGGCACCCCCGACCCGCCGCGGGTCGGGGGGAAGCTGCGTGGTGCCGTACAATCCATCCTCCAGCCGCGGGTAGGTCTCGCCGGTCCTTGTGTTGACCTCAATCCAGCCGTCCACCCCGCCGTAGGTCCCATGCGTGTCAAGCTGGGGCACCAGGGCCGAGACGTCGCCGTTAACTGCAATCGCCGCCCGGATTAGATCCTTGCTTCGGTCAGACAGATCAAGCGCCGGAAGCGCGAACTCGACGTTGGAGCGATCGATGACCGTGAGGCGCTGGGTGGGGGGGAGGCGGTCGAGCCGCAACTCGAGGGGGCCGACGTCCGGGCGTCCAAAGTCGATGGTCTTGTGCAGCGGCTCGTACCCGGGCGCCTCCACCGAAACCGGTAGCTTCCCGAACGATTCCCCAAACGGAAGAGAGGTAAGGCTCCCGTCGGGCCACGTCGTTGTAGTCGAACCGCCCAGCGTGACGGTCGCGTTGGGAATCCCACTATCGGTCGAGCTGTCCACCACTCGGCCGGGGGGCACGGATCGCGCCTGAATCTCGCCTGAATCCATCACCGCCGAGTCCATTATCAGCGGATAGTCGGGGTCGTCGAGGACGACGAACTTGTTGATGACGGCGGTCCCGTCTTCAGAGAGCAAGTCCGGAACGTTCTGGTCCTTGGGCCTTGGGGCATCCTTGGTCTCGTAGTCGCCGGCCAGCACCAGGACGGGGACGCGCCGGACGGCATTGTTGACGCTGATCGGCCTGGTTGCCTCGGCAACCACCCAGAGCCGAACAGGATCGCTGTCGACCTGATCGCAGAAGCCAAAGCAGTCGACCAGGCTACGATAGCGGATGACCGTCGTGCCGGTCCTCTTCAGCTCGGCATACGATCTCCTGCTGAAGAGGTAGAAGGTTCGGCCATCGTAAGAGTCGTAGCCAGTTTCCGCTTCCCAGGTAACGATGTGGCCGTCCTCCAGGTCTTGTTGCCAGACGACGACCGTGGCCTCGAGCGGTGACTCCCAGAACGATTCGCTTTCTTGGTCCCAATAGTCTGTGGCCTCAAAGACAACATCAGGCTCGAGTTGGGTGATGGTGAACTCGAAGTCGAGTTCCCCCTGGGGGCCTCCGAACTCGAAGATCCGAGTACCTTCGTACCAGCGTGCAGGCGGGGGCGGCAAGTAAGCGTACTCCACCACGTAATTCACCGGAAGACCGGCCGATGCAACCAGGGCGAACTCCGCGTTCCTCACAACCGCCCCGAGATCGTCGGTGGCGCCCACCGGTGTGTCAAAGAGTGACCGCACCTCTTCCGCATCCTCGGGGAGCGCTCCCTGGACGGCCTCGCTCGCGGAGACGACGAGACCGGATCCCTTCCGCTCGAAACGGATGAAGTATCGGTCCCTGCCCTCGGGCACCACGGTCAGCGATGCGCCTTCCGGCTCCCCGCTCAGCAGCCGAGCCAGAGCGTCCCGGAGAACCAATTGGCGCTCGGACGGCGTGCTCCCCAGCTCGCCGAAGGCGTTGGCCAGAACATCGGCCGCGGACGTCGCCGGCTGTCCGGTCTCCCTCCGCAGCACGAAGGACTCGAGGGAGGCATCGTAGAGGGACCGCAGCGAGGAGAACGCTATGCCGGGCGGATCACCCTCAACGGCGATGTCGTTCTTGCGCAGGTCCAGCGAGAGGGACCGGGTGCCCGCTCCGGGGATCGCCTCGTCCGAGACCACGGTCACCCGAGGCGACTCGAACCGCGCCGAAACCCCCGTTTCGGCCATCATGCTCCTGGTGTTCTCGTCCGACAGGCTCAAGAAGCTGTAGCCCACGCGGTGGGCAGCCGCGTCGCTCTGGTTCTCCCAGTCGTTTGCCCATTTAGCCTCTCGTTCCCGCACCCATGCCGGGACCCAGCCGGCCGTGACCACGATGCTGTAGCGGTTCGTGGGATGGAAGACCGAAGGGAAGTCGTCTTCGAAAGCCCGGGTGAAGAGCTCACGGCCCCGCTCGATCGTCTCCGTCCCGGGCCCCGAAAGGCGGAACACCACCTCTTGCCTCCGTGCGGTGGCGGCGTCGCCCCCCGACACCAGCTCACGGCCGTTGCCGCTCACCACTGCTACCGTGGCCCTGGTCTCTTCCGCGACCACCCGCCCAGGGGTCGGGCGGACGTCGAGGGACCCGATCCAGGCGATGGCACCTCCTTCCAGCGCCACATACCCGGCGTCCGGCGTGAAGTCGTGTGGCGAGGCGTTAAAGTCCCTTCCGCCCAGATGGACGGGAAGGCTCAGCTCCATAATGCCGCCCACGTCTCGCAACTCGCCCGAGACCTGAAGCCGCGTCGCCTCATAGGTCGACGGTTCCACGATCGTCCGAGGCTCGTCCAGCTCTCTGGTCACGTTCTCGGGCTCCACCGCAACGACCGTCGGCTTCACGGTCCGCTCGGCCCCCGGAAGGGAGGGGTCCAGTGCAAACAGGCTGTTTGCGCTTCTTGCGGTGACATAGATGCGGCCATCCGTCCCCCCCTTCAGGTGAAGGGGTTCGGCCTGGTCTCGGGGGAGCGCCCACTCGGTGATCTCCCCGCCCTCCGGATCGAGCCTACCGATCTTGTTGGCATCGATTTCCGTGAAAAAGACGTCCCCGGAGGCCTCATCCAGGTAGACGCCGTTTAGCTCACTCTCAGGCGTCGGAACGGGCCAGCGGGTCACCGTCCGGGCGGACCGATCCAACACTCCGACCGAGTTCGTCCCAGGGTCCGTGAAGTAGATCTTTCCATCCGCCGCGACCTGCAGGTCGCCGACGTCACCGTCGAACTTCCAGTTAACGAACGCGCCGGGCCTCTCGGAGTCGGCGACGATGATGACGCCGCCCACATGCGCGAAGATGTGCCTCCCGTCGGACGCCAGATGGGCTGGTTCGCCTTCAAGGAACCAAGTCAGGACCTCGCCAGACGTCGGGTCCAACCGCATCAGACCCCCTGCCCAAGGCCAGACGGTCCAGACGGCCCCCGAGTCGTCGACTGCGACTCCGTTGAGCTCCGCCTCCAAGTCCCAGGTCGTGACCTGGTACGTCCTAGGATCCAGAAGGGTCAGATTCGAACCTTGGCTGAAGAACAGGCTGCCGTCGGACGCCAGTCGCGGATGGGCCGCCTCCTCCCCGCGAAGGCGCCAGATGATCATCTCCTCCGCACGTTTCTCTTCGAGCTCCGAGGACATGACTTCGCCGCTCCGAGGGTCGAGCTTGTTCAGATCTGCATCGCGATAGGCGATCCGGATGTCCCGAGCTATCAGGTCAGCGGTTCGGAACGCGATGCTCTCCTCGGTAACCGACGACCCGTCGGGGGACCAGGTGCGAAGGACCACCTCCGTGACGTGGTAGACGGACTCCGGTAACTCGATGGGCGTGGAAGCGGGGTCCGAACTGAGCGACGGCCCCACGTAGCGGAACTCCCCTCCCTCGGACTGGATCTCGACACCTACCGTCTCGCCTTGGACCAGGCGGTTGGGGATGCCCGACCGGTCGAGCAGGGCCTCGAGGAGGAGGGCGCGATCGAACTCGTTCCCCGCCCCGGCCCACAATGTGCCGACCGGTCCGCGGAGGACGCCCTCGTATTCGTCGGGCTGAACGTCGTCCCGGACGAAGGCTGCGATCCGGTCTGCATCGAATCCGAGCCGGCGAGCCTGGTCCAAGATGTAGTCGGGTGCCGCCACGGGCCCCGGCCCAGGCCGCCACAGGGGGTAGGTGAGGGCAGCCGTCACGGCCCCCAGAACCACCAGGCTGACCGCAAAGCGAACGCCACGTTTCCTGGGGAGCCAGCGGATCCCACCGAGCATTTCCGCCAGCCCCACGTGCCCGACTCCGGGTTCCCTGAGGAGCAGATAGACGGCTGCGACGCTGATTAGGGCCGCATTCAGGACGCCGCTCACATCGTGCTGAGTGAGTGACGATCGGCTGGGGCGGGCAAGGGTGAAGACGGCCACCCAAGCCACCACCGCCGCCGCCACCTCGCGCACGCGCGGATGAAGGACCCGGTCTCGAACGCGGTACACGACCCCGAGCGCCTTGTCCAGCCACTTCCCGAGCGCGGCCAGCGCTAGGCCCAGACCGACGACGGGCAGTGCGACGAGGTAGGCCTCTCGCAGACTGAGTGGTCCCCTGCCGCGAGCGAGGAAGTACGAAAGGCCAGCCGCCGCGATGGCGAGCCGAAAAAGCGTCGCTCTTGCCAGCGACAACTTGGGGAGTACCGGTCTGAGGAGGGCAGCGAGTTCACGACGATAGATGACCACCCCCGCCAACGCCATCACGGCCGGGACGGTCACGTACCACTGTCGATGCTGGAGGAGATCGATGTAGGCGAGCCCCGCCAGGACCAAGAGGGAGAAGAGGGAGTCAGCCAGCCGACTCAAGATGCCACGGAGTAATCGAGCCACGTCCGCCCTGGAACCTGCAGGGCCGCCCATCCGCCCCCCTGTGGAGGACTCCTGTGAGCCAATATGCTCGGGTTGAGGAAACCGGTCAAGGGCGGCGGCCGCCCAAATAGGCGGTCTCCGTGGTGAGTCCCTTGGCGGGATGGCTGGATCGATATGGGACCGGGCTCTTCCGATGTCTAGTAGTACAGAGGGGGCTCCCAAGCTTCGCCGGCCATCGCTAACTGGATCGCTTCAGCCACGGGCGCCATCGTCTTTCCCGAGAGTATGGGATCGGGGATGCCGTGGTAGGTCTTCAGGAACCCCTTGACATGCAGGAGAGAGACACGTCGTGTCCCTCTCTCCGTCGTCGCCTCTAGCTCCAGCGCCGCATCGTTGCGCCCGATAACCTCGACCCTCAGGATGCTTGTCAATGGAATCTCAGTGTTCGCTCGGTCGGTCAGATCCTTCGTAAGGTCTGCTTGCGAATAGTCCTCCAAACCACTGATGGCCTGGTCTCCCGAAAAGATGCCGATGCGCAGGGTCTTCTCCTTGACCTTGCCGCTCGGGAACTCCCGTATGTAGCCGAGCCTCTGGGTGGTGAGGACAAGCAGGCCATATCTCGGGCGGAACAGGAGGATGTCTGTGAGTCGCCGTCGTACGGAGCGTTCCTCCATCGTCACCGGCATGCAGAGGGCCAGTACTCGTTCCTCGCCAGCCACCGACGACCTTCCCGCTCCCCAGCCTGCCTCGACAGTTCCCCGGTTTCGAGCGAGTGACCTGAGTGGTCCGCCCCGCTCCCGCCCGGAGCGCACTTCGCGCCGAGGATCGGCAGCATCATACGCACAGACCGCTGGCCGTACAGAACCAAGGATCAGGACCGGAGGTGCTCGGCCTGCGTTTACGAGTTGGCTGGCCAGCTGCCCGGTCGCGTCCAGGTCGACCTTGACCTGCTCGAGGAGGGGAGCCCAGACTTGGCGAAGGCGTCGACTGCCCGGAGCAGGATCGCAGGCCATGGGTGTGCCAGCTTCAGTCCAGTTGCGTGTTGCGGGATTCGCCGCCCGTGCGTTCGCCGCTGCCGTGGACTACACGCTCATCGCCTTGGTCTGGGTCCTGGTGATTGGCCTACTGGAGGTACGGGCATCGGTCTCACCCTTGGCCCGGGGGCTCCTGTACCTGGTGCTGGCGGGGGCCTACCACACGCTTGGGGTGGGGAGGTGGGGGAGAACCCTCGGTAGGAAGCTGGCGGCGGTGAGGGTGCTCCGGGCCGACGGGCGGCCGGTCGGCTATGGGCTCGCGCTCCTTCGCTGGCTACTGAGCGTGGCCACCGCGCCGCTCACCATCCTGTGGCGGGTCTTCCTCGATGGATCGCGGCGTCGGTGGATCCACGACCGGCTGACCGGCACGACAGCCGTCACCACCCTGCCAGATACCCTGGCGGCTCCTCCCTTGGTCCGTCCCCCGTCCTTCCCGTATCGGTGGCGTCCGGCTTCAGAAGGCGGGCAGTACTTCGCGACATTCACCGGATACGCCGAGCTGACCGACGCCCAGCAGATGTTCCTCGACGAGTTGACGGAGGCGCTGGAACGGTTGCGGCCATCGAAGGTGAACGCCCTCGAGACACGGGCGCAGCTTCTACGGGAGGACGGCGACATCGCGTTGGAGCTGGTCATCCCGCACGCGACCGAGCGTGACTTCCGCCTCTGGCTCATGGCGTACGAGAACCGTCGCCTGATCGTGGGCCTTCGGGGGGAGGCGGGCGAGGCCCACACGCACTGGGACCGATGGCTGTGGCAGAGCCCCGACGCCGGCGACCTACCGTGGACGTCCGAAGCCGTTGGCGATGTGATCGACTTGCTCATCGGGCGGTTCGAAGTCCGCACGGTCTACGTGGGAGACACCGTCCGCCGGGCCACCGTCCGGTACGTCTCCACCCGCAGTTCGGAGACGTGGAGTTGGATGGCCCCCTCACCTCCCGCGTTTCGGCGGCTCCCACGGCGTAAGACCGTGAAATCGTTCTCGTTCGTGGACGAGCGATCCTCGGGTCAGCCTTAGGCGCCGGGGGGAGCGGCCCGGCAGGCGGCGGGCGGGTCGCGGAGGCCGGGAAGGGGATGGCATGGCAGCCGGAGCGACCGCCCGCCGCCCCAGGCGCTACTTCACGACCCAGGTGTCCCCGGAGTGCAGCAGCTTGCTGAGGTCCCCCTTGCCCAGGCGGTCGGTGGCCGTCGCGATCTGCTGCTCCATGGCCTCGCCGTAGACGGGCCGCTCCACCTCACGGAACACCCCGATGCACGTCGGCTCGGTGGGCCCGTGCGACAGGTGGGCGAGCGCGAAGGCGAGCGACGGCCGGCCGTGCACGTCGTGGACCACGATGTTGTCGGGGGAAACCTCGTCCACGTTCGCCACCACCAGCCGGCCGTTCTCCCCCACCGCGACACACCGGTTCTCCTCGTCGAACAGGATGGGCGCGCCGTGCTCAAGCCGGATCTGATTGTGCACGCCCTGCGGTTTCTCGCGGAGCAGGTCGAACGCGCCGTCGTTGAATACGTTGCAGTTCTGGTAGATCTCCACGAACGACGCGCCACGGTGCGCGGCGGCCTGCCGCAGCACCTGCGTGAAGTGCTGGCGGTCGTTGTCGATGGTCCGAGCCACGAAGGTGGCCTCGGCGCCGAGCGCCAGCGCGATGGGGTTGAAGGGGTGGTCCACCGAGCCGAACGGCGTGGATTTCG
>Ga0214472_10007881_pt1 | contig 11117 bp, 10 predicted proteins | sample RVTome_6_FD_207662 | JGI IMG/M metagenome (GOLD analysis project Ga0214472, IMG submission 207662) | Soil microbial communities from uranium-contaminated site in the Upper Colorado River Basin, Wyoming, United States - RVT140D175 | ecosystem: Environmental > Terrestrial > Soil > Contaminated >...
CCTGCCGCGAAGGGATCTGCGGTTCCTGTGCAATGAATATTGGTGGTACCAACACACTGGCATGCACAAGGGCCATTGAAGATATCAAGGGCGATATTAATATCTATCCTTTACCCCACCTGCCGGTGGTCAAGGACCTGGTACCTGATCTGACACATTTCTACGCACAGTATGCCGCCATAAAACCCTGGATGCAGACGCAGACACCGCCACCGCCGGACCAGGAACGCCTGCAGTCCAAGGCGGACCGTAGCAAACTGGATGGCCTGTATGAATGTATCCTGTGTGCCTGCTGTTCCACGAGCTGTCCGAGTTACTGGTGGAATGGTGACCGCTTTCTTGGCCCGGCTATTTTGCTGCAGGCCTATCGCTGGATAATTGACAGTCGCGATGAAAATGCCGGTGAACGTCTGGATGAACTGGAAGATACATTCCGGCTCTACCGCTGCCATACCATTATGAATTGCACCAACACCTGTCCGAAAGGATTAAACCCGGCCAAGGCCATTGCTGAAATCAAGAAACTGATGGTTGCCAGAACTATGTAGAAGAGTCTCAAAAATCACTTCCCCCTCCCTTGGCGGGAGGGGGTTAGGGGGAGGGGGAAAGATTGACATATAGAGACATTAAATTTCCTTTTCTTTGTACTCTTTACCCCCACCCTCACCCTCTCCCCCATCAAGGGGGAGGGAATAAACTATGTTGAGAGGGGTTTGGTTAATGGTGCTGGAAAAATCGAATCTGGCCTGGCGCTGCCGGCGCGGTATCCGGGAAATGGACCTGCTACTGCAACGATTTATGGAGTGCCGTTACAGCCAACTTACTGATGCAGAGAAACAGGCCTTTGCCGACTTACTCGAACAACCGGACCTGGATATCATGGACTGGATTATGGGAAGATCCATGTCACCCACCATATTTGAATCAATTATTGAAAAACTTCGTGTTACGAATGAGCCGGGATCAACCCAGCACACCTGATTACTCATCCTGCAAAGAGATTTCTCGCTATGCTCGAAATGACGGAATTGTTTTTTATCATTCCGAACGCATGTGAGGGATCTCTGATATAAAATTACTTTTCAATATGCATCAATCTAACGCTAAATATTTTGATCTGTCCCATTTTTCGCTACTACAGGTTTCCGGGAATGATGCTTTTGATTTTTTGCACGGGCAAATAACCGGCGATCTGCACCAGTTGGAATTGCATGGCTGGATATTCAGTGCCTGGTGCCTGCCGAATGGCAGGGTCCTTTGTACATTTATTATTTTTGCCGGTGAAGATTCCCTCTTCCTGATATTACCTGCCATGCTGAAAGAAAAAATCTTCGGGCGGTTATCGAAGTTTATACTGCGATCTCAAGTCACTTTGAAAGACGTCACTGATGACTATGCACTGATTGGACTGACCGGCGAAGAAATAGAAAAATTACTCATGCAAACTGCAACTCAAGACCCGCCTGTTACAGGAAACATGATTCAGTCGGAATATTTTTCCTGTCTTAAACTTTGGGATAAAACACCGCGCTATATTCTCATTAGTAAAATGGATCATGTTGAAGGTTTGCTGGACAATATTACAACAGCATATAAAATGGGGGAACGTACAGGCTGGAGTCTGCTTGATATAGAAGCCGGCATGCCCTGGATAATCAATTCCACGTCTGAATCTTTTTTGCCGCAGATGCTGAATATCGATCAGATGCATGGCCTGAGTTACCAGAAAGGCTGTTATCCCGGACAGGAAGTCATCGCCCGATTGCACTATCGCGGACAGTTAAAAAAGAAAATGTATCTTGGCAGTGGTCATGCCGGGTTTACGCCCGGAGCAGGCGATCGTCTTGTCCATAAAGAAAGCGGCGCTGTTGCCGGTGATGTGATCAATGCAGAGTCGGATCCAGCCGATGGTTTCAGGTTGCTGACCGTGGTTGATACACAATCTGCGGACAGTAATGACCTATGCCTGGAGGGCGCCACGGATATTTCTGTGAAACTGCAACCGATCACTTATCCTGCTTAAGTATCACCGTGAACATCAGATTGCCCGCCGAATGGGAAGCCCAATCCGCCATCCTGCTCACCTGGCCACATCCTGCCACGGACTGGCAGCCCTGGCTGGATGAAGTTGAACCGGTTTACATTGAAATAACCCGGCAGATCTGCCCCCATGAAAAAATTATCATTGCCTGTCACGATCAAACACATAAAACACACATAAAGTCTCTATTGTCACAACAGGGGCTCCCGGTTGATAAATACCGGTTGTATATTGCACCATCGAATGACAGCTGGGCGCGGGACCACGGTCCGGTATCGGTCATGGCTGGACAACAACCCCGACTGCTTGATTTCACTTTCAATGGCTGGGGAAATAAATATCCGGCTGATCTGGATAACCGGATCACAACTACGTTGTACAAGGCGGGCGCCTTTGGCAAGACACCCTGCCAGGGAATTGATTTTATACTGGAGGGCGGCAGTATCGAGACCGATGGCCAAGGGACATTAATGACTACAGTTTCCTGCCTGTTATCAAAGCATCGTAATCCTGGATTGGGGAAAAAAGAAATTGAAGCAAAACTGTCTGAATTCCTGGGCGCGGACAATATTATATGGATACACCATGGCCAACTTGCCGGTGATGATACGGACGGTCATATAGATACGCTGGCCCGTTTTGCGAATGATGAAACCATCCTGTATGTCACCAGTAATGAATCGGACGATCCGAATTTTGCATCACTTAACCGGATGGAGGAAGAATTACAGGGGCTGACAAAGAAAAACGGCAAACCCTATAAACTTGTGTCCTTGCCTTCGCCTGTCATCACCAACGCTGAGGGAAACTATTTGCCCGCAAGCTATGCCAACTTCCTGATCATCAACCACGCCGTCCTGGTTCCGGTCTATGGTCTGGAGACTGATGCAGGTGTAATAAAAATATTCAAGGAATGTTTTGTAAATCGGAAAATTATCCCTGTAAACTGCAGGCCACTGATTCAACAATATGGCAGTTTACACTGTATCACCATGCATCTCCCTCAAGGGGTCGTTTCATGAATCATAAATTCAAGGTTGCCGTTGTGCAGCATGACTGCAACCAGGACTACCAGCATAACCTGGATAACTCCATAACCGGAATCCAGGAAGCCTGTACCCAGGGCGCAGAAATCGTACTGTTGCCTGAATTGAATTGCCTGCCTTATTTTTGTGTGCGCGAAGAAGTCCGTAACTTTGATCTGGCCGAAACTATTCCGGGCCCATCGACAGAGTCTCTGGGGAAAATTGCCAAAGAGAATCACATCGTCCTAATCACGACCCTCTTTGAAAAACGTGCGAAGGGCCTGTATCACAACACCGCAGTGGTGATGGACAAGGATGGCCGTCTGGCCGGGACTTACCGCAAGATGCATATCCCGGATGATCCCGGTTTTCATGAGAAATTTTATTTCACACCGGGCGATCAGGGATTTGTGCCCATCAATACGTCTATCGGCAAACTGGGTGTGCTGGTGTGCTGGGACCAGTGGTTTCCTGAAGCAGCACGGTTGATGGCATTGGCCGGTGCAGAAATGCTGTTCTATCCCAGCGCGATCGGCTGGGACCCCGATGATGATGAAGCGGAAAAGGTCCGGCAACGCAATGCCTGGATGACCATCCAGAGGTCCCATGCCATTGCCAATAACCTGCCAGTAATCAGCAGTAACCGCATCGGTATTGAGGCAAATCCAGCGGATAATTCGAAAGGAACGGTATTCTGGGGGTCAAGTTTCATTGCCGGCCAGCAGGGCGAAGTACTGGCCGAGGCACCCGTTGATAAATCTGCCGCCATTATGTCTGAAATTGATACCGGCAGGACCGACACCGTTCGCCGTATCTGGCCTTACTTCCGCGATCGCCGTATTGATGCCTATCAGGACATCAGCAAACGTCATATTGAATGATAAAGGAATCCAGCTTCAAACCGGCATGGTGGCTGCCCGGTGCACATGCCCAGACCATCTGGCCGGGCATTACCAGACGCAGAACAGATATCAATCTCACCTGGGAAAGACTGGAACTGCCGGATCATGATTTTATTGATCTGGTCTGGACAGCGGAGACTGGCGGACCGACAGTGATAGTACTCCACGGACTGGAAGGCTCGCTTGATTCACATTATGCAAAAGGGATACTTTCAGCATTTCATAACAAGGGCTGGCGTGCTGTACTCATGCACTTCAGGGGTTGCAGCGGCACACACAACCGGCTGACCAGGGGTTACCATTCCGGCGAAACCGGCGATCTGAAATACCTGATAAAACTGTTACGCTCCCGCTATCCAGAGCAATTATTGGCGGCAACGGGTTATTCACTCGGCGGCAATGTATTATTGAAATATCTGGGTGAAAGCGGTAATGATTCCGGCCTGGCTGCGGCTACCGCTGTATCGGTGCCTTTTGTATTATCACGGGCAGCAGATCGCCTGATGCAGGGTTGCTCAAGAATTTATCAGCGCTACCTGTTACGGCATATCCAGCAGAGAGTGATAGAAAAATTCAAGGGCAGAAACGATGCGCCTTTTTCCATTACTGATGTTCCAACCTGGAACAATTTTCATCTGTTTGATAATTTCGTGACCGCGCCTTTGCATGGATTCAACGGCAGTGATGAATATTATCGCTTGTGCAGTTCAAGGCAGTTTTTAAAGTCCATCGACACACCGACATTGATTATCCAGGCTGAAAACGATCCATTTTTGACCCCGGATGCCATTCCAAACGAGCAGGAATTATCAGAGAATGTGACACTGGAGTTATCCCGTGACGGTGGACATGCCGGATTTGTCTCTGGCAAGTTTCCCTGGCGTCCACGCTACTGGCTGGAAGAACGAATTCCGGAATTTTTGTCTAACTACTTAACCTGATAATGCCTGATTCCCATGAACAGTTTTATTAATACACGGCTTTTTTATTTTTCGATATTTTTGATCTGTGGTGCGCTACTTGGTTTTGGCCTGTACCTGGAGCACGGGAAGGGTCTGGAACCCTGCCCCTTGTGTGTCTTTCAGAGAATAGCTTTTATCTGTGTTGCCCTTATTGCCTTCATTGCGGCCTTGCATGGCCCGGCCCGGATGGCCACAAGATTTTACAGCGGCTTGATATCGCTGGCGGCATTGATCGGTGGCGGAATAGCCGCCCGTCAGGTCTGGTTGCAACATCTTCCGGCAGACCAGGTACCGGAGTGTGGGCCGGGACTGGATTATATGCTGGAGGCTTTTCCCCTTAGCCAGGCCCTGAAAATGATACTCAGTGGTTCAGGTGAATGCGCAGAAGTCGGCTGGCGTTTCCTCAGTTTCAGTATTGCCGAGTGGAGCCTGATGTGGTTCCTGATACTTTTAATTACCGGTCTGGTCTCGATCTTTTCTCTTAAAAAGACTATAAACAACAATGAAACAGCATAATCCATACAGGAGAACTGCCATGAAGCAACAAATACTGACTTTCATGACTGCATTGGCGCTGATGCTTACCAGCATGCCGGGCAATGCTGTTTATTTCAGCTGGGACAGCCAGAATTTTGCCAATGCGACTTTGAGCGGCGTCAATACAATTGCGGTTAATGTGGACCCGCCAATCAGGTCGATGAACGATGAGCTACGGAATTATGGTGTATCTGACATTGAACTGGAGAATAAAATAGCACAACGTTTGCGCGATGCCGGATTCAATGTCGTCAGTGCCGAGCAGGCACTAACAGCCCCAGAGGCAGCTTTGTTGAAACTCAGGATCCGCATGGTCATCAGTCATGGCACGGTTTATTCCTACGAACTGGATCTGTCCCTGAACCAGAAAGCGCCATTGTCCGGTGATAGTAATTCATTTTATTCCATAAGAACCTGGTCCGACGGCCTGGTTGGTGGAACACAGCAAACCAGCCTGCGTTATCTGAATGGTTATTCCATGCAACTGGTTGAGAATTTTATCGAGGCACATCGGGCCCAGAATTAAAACCGGGTTTTACTGTACATCAACCTGCTTTGCGAGCTGCTGTTTTCTTGCCCTGCTGTTTGGCGTCCTCTTGCTGTTGACTGATCTGGACATCGACCACCGCAAGGGCACTGGCATTAACAATGCGGCGCACTGTTGAAGACGGGGTCAATATATGGACAGGCTGGTTCAGTCCCAGCAATATCGGCCCGATGGTCGTACCATCCCCCATGACCTTGATCAGATCATAGGCGATCTTGGCCGCATCCAGGTTGGGCATGATCAGCAAGTTAGCCGTTCCCCGTAAACTACTCCCGGGGAGAGCTGATTTACGCAGGCTTTCCATCAATGCCGCATCGGCACGCATCTGACCGTCAATCTCAAGTTCCGGTGCACGTTCACGAATCAATGCGATTGCATCATGCATTTTACCGATGGAATCTGATCGTGATGCCAGATCATTTGCAGACGACAACAAAGCGGCCTTGGGGGTGATACCGAAACGCCGTACTCCTTCTGCCGCAAGTAACGTGATTTCTGCAATCTGCTCAGCCGTTGGGTTGGATGTGACTGCCGTATCCGCAATGAAAAATACACCCTTCTTCAACATCACGATATTCATCGCTGCGGGTTGACCCACATCACTGTGTACACCGAGTTCATCGATCACCTGTTGCAGATGATCATGGTAGCGTCCGACCGTGCCGCAAATGAGTCCATCCGCCATATTACTGTTGATCATTCGGGCTGCAATCAATGTGTTTATAGTATTTGCGTCCTTGCTCCCCTTATATTGTAACAAGAGTGCCTTGAAATTTTCATCCTGCTCCGGATCTACAATCTCCACATCAATACCGGGACGTAACCGCAGTCCCAGGGTATGGATTTGCTCATTGATGACTGCAGTCCTGCCGATAATGATCGGTTTAGCCAGTCCCTCATCCAGTATGGATTGCACTGTACGCAGAACTTTGGGTTCTTCGCCTTCCGCATAAACCAGGCGCCTTGGATCCAGCTTGGCCCGATCAAACACCGGCTTCATCAACATGACTGATTCAAATACATAACGTAACAGCTGGTTACGATAAGCATCCATATCCTTGATAGGGCGTGTCGCCACACCGCTGTCCATGGCCGCCTGGGCCACAGCCGGCGCAAGTTTCATGATCAGGCGTGGATCAAACGGTTTCGGGATCAGGTATTCGGGACCGAATTTAAGTTCAATGCCGCCATAAGCTGCTACAACAGTATCCGGCGCCTCTTCCATGGCCAGGTCCGCCAGCGCATAGACACAGGCGATCTGCATCTCCTTGCTGATCCTGGTCGCACCGACATCCAGTGCCCCACGGAAAATAAACGGGAAACACAGTACATTATTCACCTGATTGGGATAATCAGACCGGCCAGTGGCGATGATGGCATCGGGCCGGACAGCCTTGGCCTCTTCCGGAAGAATCTCCGGGATTGGATTGGCCAGTGCCATAATGATGGGGCTATCTGCCATACCCCTTACCATTTCCTGTTTTAATACACCCGGCCCTGATAAACCCAGGAAGATATCAGCCCCCTGTAATGCCTCGGCCAATGTCCTCGCACTGGTATTACTGGCAAACATTTTTTTATGTGGTGTCAATCCACCGGGTCGTTTGTGGTGAATGACACCTTCACGATCTACGGCAATAATATTCTGTTTTTGCAGCCCCAGCTTCACCAGCAATTTCAAACAGGCAATACCCGAAGCACCGGCGCCGGTAGTAACTATTTTTACGTTTTCAATCTTTTTATTGACAATACGCAGTGCGTTCATGATCGCCGCACCAACAATGATCGCCGTACCATGCTGGTCATCATGAAAGATCGGAATATTCATGCGATTACGCAGTTTGCCTTCAATCTGGAAACACTCCGGCGACTTGATATCTTCAAGATTAATTCCGCCGAAGGTCGGTTCCAGGCTGGCAATGATCTCAATCAGCTTGTCCGGGTCCTTTTCATTTATTTCAATATCGAATACATCGATCCCGGCAAATTTCTTGAACAACACGCCCTTGCCTTCCATCACCGGTTTTGCTGCGAGTGGTCCGATATCACCCAGTCCCAGCACGGCCGTACCGTTGGTAATCACGGCCACCAGGTTGGAACGTGAAGTCATTTCATTGACTGTACTGGGGTCGGACACGATAAGGTTGCAGGCATCGGCCACACCCGGGCTGTAAGCCAGGGCCAGGTCACGCTGGTTGGCGAGAGGCTTGGTGGGTACGACTTCTATCTTGCCGGGGGTTGGATAGCGGTGGTAGTCAAGGGCACTTATTTCAGTATCATCGGACATGGTGTTTTCAAATAATAGTCAATTGCCTAATCCTAATATAGATTAGGTGAAAATTCATGTAAATTATTAAGCTTCAAGAAGTTTTTTTGAAGAGACCATATCTATATTGATATAAATAAATGACCAAATCCCCTAATGCAGTATTCCCACTGCCCTGGTAAATACTGTTGCCGGCACTCCATACGCCCCTTTCAATTTAACGTCGCGATCCCATACGTTATGAATACGTCCTGTGTTCCAGGCATCCCTTATTCCAATACGATGCACGTGATACCACGGCGAAAATACCGGGAAATATTGTAACGGCCAGTCTGTGCCATACATCATGCGTTCAGTAAGTCCCGGTACTTTCAATGCCTTCGCGAGATAACCCAGCTTATTGATCTGCGTGAGACTGGAAATGTCAGTATAGAGATTGGGATATTGCGCAAACAACGGCAGGATGCGTTCAAAGTTATCCTGCCCTTCCGATTCACCGGTAGTGGAAATGTGTGCTGCAATCACCGTTACACCCTGCTGCAACGGCAAGATCAACCGTAATGGATCAGCGAGTTCATCACGCGCATTGGCAAATGATTTTTCCATACCGGTATGACTCAACAACGGAATATTCAACTCCGCCATTTTTTTATAAAACGAAATTAAACGTTCATCCGCAGGATCGATATACATGATGGAAGGAATCCATTTCACCAGTACTGCACCCTGTGCCACTGCGGTTTCCAGTATTTCAATACTGTTACTGCGATTGGGGTTTATACTGGCGCCGAATAACAGGTTTGGATACTTTGCGGTTTCCCGTGCAATGTAATCATTCGGTACATAGATCTGTGTCTGTTCAAAATCTACTTCATCCGTGGCAGGATCAATCACGCCATCCATCGCCAATACTACTGCCTTATCAACATATTTCGACTGTGCGAGGTTAGCGCTCAGTTTTTTAATAACGATCTGGTCGCCCTCACGCTCAAGTTCTTCTTCTGTCACCTGCATCCACTTCAGAAAAAAATCGAAGCGGTAATTGCGCCGCATCTCTTCATTGATAAATGCGCCAGACTTTCCATAGCCGAGACCGGCAACATGTACATGCCAATCGATGATATCCAGGTCTTTCAATACATCAGTAGCGAATACCATGTTGCTGGTGCCAGTATTGAAAAGCAGTAATATCAGCAGTCGAAGTAGATTGATGTTCATCCAGGATAATATCTGCCATTCCTTGGTACTGAAATCCGTACAGCGTTCATTCATGGTGTTTAAGTCCATTTACTAAGGTTCCTCTGTTACATCTGCATACAATGCGTAGACACTAAAATGGCATTCCGCCCGGAGGCAATTTTCCGCCCATACCGCGCATGAAATTTTTCATGCCGCCTTTCCTGGAGAATTTCTTCATCATTTTCTGCATCTGCGTAAACTGTTTCAACAGGCGGTTCACATCCTGTATCTGTGTTCCCGACCCGGTGGCGATACGCTTTTTACGCGAACCGTTAATCACATCGGGCTTGCGCCGTTCCTGTGGCGTCATTGAATGAATAATGGCTTCAAGTTTGATAAATTCCCGGTTGCCTTTTTCCGCATCAACCTTTTGTTGCATGCCGGGCATCCCCGGCAGTTTTTCCAGCAGGTTACCGATCCCGCCCATATTACGCATCTGCTGCAATTGCTCCTGAAAATCTTCGAGCGTAAAGCGTTTACCCTGTTGCAGTTTTTTGGCAAATTTTTGTGCCTTGTCCTTGTCGGCCTTCTGTTCAACTTCTTCTATCAGGCTGAGGACATCACCCATGCCCAGGATGCGGGACGCGATCCGGTCCGGATGGAAGGGGGTCAAGGCTGATGTCTTTTCCCCGGTCCCCATGAATTTGATCGGTTTGCCGGTAATCTGTCTTACTGAAAGCGCGGCACCACCACGGGCATCGCCATCGGTCTTGGTCAGGATCACACCGGTCAGTGGCAAGGTATCGTTAAACGACCTGGCGGCATTCACGGCATCCTGTCCCATCATGCTGTCCACAATAAAGAGAGTTTCCACCGGTTTCAGTGCAGTATGTACACGCCGGATCTCCTGCATCATTGCATCATCAATATGCAATCTGCCGGCACTGTCCACAATCAGCACATCAGAAAAATGCTTGCGTGCGGTTTCGACCGCGTTGTTTGCAATTAATACCGGATCCTGATTGACCGTGCTCGCAAGAAACTCCACACCAATTTCGTTGGCCAGGGTTTTTAATTGATCAATGGCCGCAGGACGATAAATATCACAACTGACCACGGCCACTTTTTTATTCAGAGTTTCCTTCAGATAACGGGCAAGTTTAGCCACGGTTGTGGTTTTACCGGCCCCTTGCAAACCAGCCACCAGGATAATGGCCGGGGGCTGGATATTAAGATTCAGTTCACTGTTACTCTTGCCCATCAGGGACACCAGTTCCTGATTGACGATCTTGATGACAGCCTGCCCCGGGGTCAGACTGGACATGACTTCCTGTCCCAGTGCACGCACCCTGACGTGCTCGATAAATTCACGGACAACAGGCAACGCTACATCCGCTTCCAGCAGAGCCATGCGCACTTCGCGCAGTGCTGTTGCGATATTCTCTTCTGTCAGCCGGCCCTGGCCTCGCAGGTCTTTAATGACGCGGCCCAGACGTTCTGCTATTGTTTCAAACATATGGATTCAACATGCCCTAAAATAATTTAAACAAAAATTCCACAATTGAAGTAATTCAGGATAATCAAGATTCTTCTATGAAACCGGCTTTTATGCAATGATGTCGGGCAAACTGAAGAACACATCAATATGAATACGTATA
>Ga0214472_10007882_pt1 | contig 11116 bp, 5 predicted proteins | sample RVTome_6_FD_207662 | JGI IMG/M metagenome (GOLD analysis project Ga0214472, IMG submission 207662) | Soil microbial communities from uranium-contaminated site in the Upper Colorado River Basin, Wyoming, United States - RVT140D175 | ecosystem: Environmental > Terrestrial > Soil > Contaminated >...
TCTACGCTGAAGAAGCCGGTTTACCGCGCCGTTGGGTGCTTCCGGTGCCGGTGCTCACGCCACGGCTCAGTTCCTACTGGATCCATCTGGTGACACCGGTTCCCGCCTCAATTGCCCGTCCCTTGGCCGAAGGATTGAGCAACCCGGTGATCTGCAAGGAAAACCGCATTACCGAAATCCTTCCGCAAGAACTTTTTGATGCCCGCAAAGCGATCCGCCTGGCCCTTGATCGTCTTCGAGAACACCAGGTGGAAACCTCCTGGACAGATTCCGGGAAAATCCACCCTGCTGAATGGAGTGTACCGGGAGATCCAGGTTGGGCGGGCGGAAGCGTCTATGATGATTCCAGAAGAATTATTCTACAGGCAAACCCGGAAGAGATCTGGCCGGCAGTCAGTTCCATCGGCGGCGAAATCGGTTACTACTATGCTGACTGGCTCTGGAGAGTACGCGGGCTTCTCGATCGCCTCTCTGGCGGCGTAGGGCTGTGTCGGGGGCGACGCAGCCAGACTGAACTGTACCCTGGCGACGCTATCGACTTCTGGCGGGTCGTTGATGTGCACAAGCCCGACTATCTGATGCTTTACGCCGAAATGAAGCTGCCCGGCGAAGCGGTTCTTGCTTTCCGGTTGAAATCGTTGCAGGGTGGTCAGACGGAACTTCAGCAGGTTGCGAGTTTCCTGCCACGGGGGTTGCTCGGGATTCTCTACTGGTATGCTGTCACACCCTTTCATCATTATGTTTTCAACGGCATGTTGCACGGCATCGCAAAGGCCTCTGAGAAAACCATCTGTCGCGGTCCGGAACGTTTCTAGAGCTCTGGGCTTTCTGCATTTTTCTGATATATTTTCAAAAAAACCAAAAGGAGGTTGAAATGAAGCGACTCATCCGTGCCGGCGCGGTCATCGCGGCAACGCTGCTGTCTTCGAATGCCGCGGCTCTGCAGATTGGCGATGCAGCTCCTGATTTCACAGTAATCTCGACCGATGGAGAGATTACTCTCAGTCGGGTCCTGGAGAAGGGGCCGGCCGTTCTGGCACTTTATTATGCCGATTTCACTTCCGGCTGAACCAGTGAAATGCAGGCTTTTCAAAACGACTTCACGCGTTTTGAAAAGCGCAACGCCCAGGTTCTGGGCGTAAGTGCCGATACTTTGGAGACCCATCAGGACTTTGCCAGGGAACTCGGTTTGAGCTTCCCGCTGCTTGTTGATGATGGTTCAATCCGTAAAATGTATGCCAGCGGCCGGATAACCTACCTCATCGATCAGTCCGGTACCATTCGTTACGTTCATAAGGGGATGCCGGACAATGACACGCTGATTCGGGAGATCGACAACCTGCAGCCTTATTGAGGTTTGCAGCCCGGGAACAGCTTGCCCCTATCTCAAGAATCCATGGCCAGGAGCGCAGCCGGAAAGTTGGCGAGGATATCCCGAACCCGCAGTTCCGGCCCTGCCGGTCCCTGCCTGATGCTGAGCTGCTCCGCTGTGAACACGTTCCAGAGCCGGTTTAGCGGCATGTCCTTTGGCAGCACGACCGCTGTTTCTCCCCAGATGTCACCCACCGGCAATCCCTCGGAAGGGAAGCCGAGAAGCTGTGCCGTCATTCGCGGGACCACGACCAGACAAGCATCATCCTTGCTCAGGCGGGCGAAGGCGATCAGGTGACTCGCACGTTCACCGGTTGCGACAAGCGGCACATATCGACCCTCGCGAAACAGCGACTGCCGCAGATTACGAAAGGCCAGGGTCTGGCAGAGAGTATAGAACTTTGTCCTGCCGTCTTCGAGGTTGGCAAGCAGATGCCTGGTTTCTGCGAGCCGGTCACTTCCTTGGGGAGGAAAGCGGTCTGCCATCTCTTTAAGAAGTTGCCGGCGTAAGGTGTAATCAACGGGCCGCCGATTGTCCGGATCGACGAGATCAAAGCGCCAGAGTTCGTCTCCCTGGTAGATGTCCGGCACACCGGGAACAGTAAGCCTGAGAACAAGCTGCGCGAGACTGTTGAAGAGCCCGAAGCGCGCCACCTGCCGCTGGAAGGGTAAAAAATCAGCAAGGAACTGGTTGTTCCCGCCGCCCTGGAGGAGCCCGTCGACAAAGTCCGCAGTCGCTTTTTCATATTCCTGATTGATATTGATCCAACTGCTGTGGACCTTCGCTTCCCTGACTGCTTTAATTGCATACAGGCGAATACGCCCGGTGAAATTTTCCAGCTTCGTCTCGTCAAGGTCCTCCAGGGGCCAGGCCCCGAGCAGGATTTGATACAGTCCATATTCGTCGTTTTTCGAAGGTGCATTTGCCTTGCCAAGCCGTGTTTTCAGGGATTGGTTCAACCGGTTCCAGCGGCGCACCCGCTGGCTCCACATCCTGGGGATTTCCGAGAGTACGGCGATACGGGAACGCACATCTTCGCTGCGTTTGCTGTCGTGTGTGGACGTGCCGAGCATGCTGTGAGGCCACTGTCCTGCCCGTTCTTGATTGGCCTGGTGGAAGGCAGCAACCGTGGTGCCAAAGCGTCGCGGGTCGCCACCTACTTCATTGAGTGCCAGCAAGCGGTTGTAGATGTAACAGCTTGTATCTTCGAGGCCTTTGGCCATGACCGGCGCGGTGTATTGCTGAAATTTCATGGCAAAGGCGAGGATCCTGCGGTGATAGCTGCCCGGCTCCCGGCACTCACAGGTATCAAGGAGAACATCGCGAATAAAGCCGAAGATGCTGGTATCCGCAGCCCGGCTTCGCTTTTCTGCCTCTCTGGTCGCCCACTCGACATAGCGGCGGTCATCTGTTTCGATGCCCTCTGCCGTGACATAAGTACGATATACCGGGAAACAGGCAACGATCTCCTTGAGGGCGTCGCGGATCGTATTCAGGGTATAATCGCGGGTGCTCCAGTCCGCTTCCGCGATCCGCCTGAGTTCATTGGCGAGTACGGTGAATTCGCTGGACAGGGACACCCTGATGATGAGTTTCTTGCAGTCGTAGAGGAGCTCATCGAAAACAATCCTCCGGCCGATGAAGCGCGTATAGATGGTGGTCATCTCCTGTTCGGCCCGGCTCTCGACGAAAAGCCCCCCCAGCAGATTGGCAAATTCGTAACCGGTGGTACCGTGAACCGGCCAACTTTCGCGCAGCCGTTCATGGTTGGCGAGAATTTTTTCCACCACCACGTAGATGCCGGCCGGGATGTCCGACTCACCGGAGGCCGTCGTTGCGTAGCCTGGCCCGGTGGCATATACACTCCTGCCGCAGGCAGCCTCATAGAGCCACTGATAGTACTGACCGGGATCATAGAGCCCGTCCGGGTGGTCAATCCGTAGTCCGACAATCTTGTCGGCCGCGATGAGATCGAGCACAAAATGGTGGGTTTTTTCAAAGACCCGGCGGTTTTCCATGCGCAGGGCGGCGAGATCGTTGATGTCAAAGAACCGCCGGTAGTTGATCTCGTCGGATGCCACCCGCCAGTAGGCGAGATGAAAAGCCTGCCGTTCGAGCAGTTGATGCAGAAGTTGATAACTCTGTGCCTCGCCCGGTGAGCCATTAAAGAGCATTACGTTTTCGGTTATGAAACGATCAATTTCGTCATGCTCCCGGCAGAGACGGGCGAGAAGCCGTTTCTGCACCTCCTTGTCGCGTTGGCGGGCTTTTCGGCTTTCCGCAGCCGTCACATGGTGTCCCGGCAGGTTGCCGAAGGCGGTAACCAGGCTGCGTAGATCCAGGTAGACAAGATCCTCCGGGTGGAGGCGCCCTTCCAGGCGCTCGATGCCGTGGCCGAGTATCAGGGCATAGGTTGTCGGGTCGAGGGGAAAACAATGCTCGTGATAATTGAGCGAGAACTCCCCGTGATCGACGTCGAAGCGCAGCACAAGCAGGCCCTTTTCCAGCACGGCGCCGTAGTGGTCTTCAAGTATGGGCAGGAGCACCTTGCCGCGCAGTGCTTCCTGGATGGGCCGCCAGTCGATGTCGAAAAAGCCGGCGAAATCCGAGGACTCACCATTCTCGAGGACGTCCAGCCACCAGCGGTTATTGCTGCCGATTCCTATGTGGTTGGGGACCATGTCCAGAATGAGTCCCATGGATTCGGCACGAAGCGCGTCGGTAAAACGATCGAATGAGTCAAGATCGCCTATCTCCGGATTGAGGGCATTGTGGTCGATGATATCGTAGCCGTGCAGGCTGCCGGGACGTGCCTTGAGAAAAGGGGAGGCATAGCAATGGCTGATTCCGAGGCTGCGCAGATAAGGGACAAGCTCCGTGGCCTGTTCAAAGGTAAAAGCGCGGTTAAACTGGAATCGATAGGTAGCCACGGGGATATGGGACCCGGCTTTCCCGGCCATCCATGTCGCCCCCCTTTCCAGAGGGGTGGTGCCTCGTCCACGTTCCCACTCGATCGCTTCGGCATGCAGGGTGATGTGCTCTTCATCCGGCCATTCTTCCAGCTCCAGGGGAAGCTTGCGTTGCCAGTTGGGGTGCTCGTCAACGGTTCCGGGCAGATTGACCTGTTCGGCCTGGCTGAGTACATCCTCCATCTGAAACATAAAGAGCTTGGACCTGGTGCGGGCGAGTAATGTGTGTACGGCACGGGCGAGCTCAGACCGCATTTCGGGATATCGGACCGGATCGAGGCTCGCTCCCTCCGGCAAAAGGCCGTTGCGCTCAAGCAGGAGAAGAAGCCGCGCCCGGTCCCCGGCCCGGTTGATAATCTGGCTATTGCGCAGGGCAGGGTCGGGAAAGAGCTCAAGCTGGCTGCGCAGCGCCAGATCCCGGCCCTGCCAATAACCAACGAGTGTCGGAAGATCGTGTGTGGTGGCGGCAACCAATGCCTGTGCCGGGTAATCTGGCGGGTCCCTGAATTCGCCCTTATCGTTTTTCTCAAAGTACAAGAGGCGATAGGAAAGGATCTCCTGGGGGAGGAGAGTCTCGCGTACCTTGTCCGGTACGGTGCCGAGATCTTCTCCCACCACAAGGCAGCGGTTGCGTTGACTCTCCAGCGCCAGGATCGCCACCAGATCCTCGAAGGGATAACGTACATAGGCCCCTTCGGCAGGCACCTTGCCCGGCGGCACCCAGAAGAGGCGCATGAGGCCCATCACATGATCGATGCGGAGTGCCCCGGCATGCCGCATATTGGCGCGCAAAGTAGCAATAAAGGGGGCATAGGCTACCTCCTGCAGCCTTGTCGGGATCAGCGGGGGCAGGCCCCAGTCCTGGCCTTTGAGATTGAAATCGTCCGGAGGTGCTCCGATTCTTGCTGATTGCGCATAAACATACTGATAAATCCAGGTCTCCGCCCCGGCACCATCGACGCTCACCGGCAGATCTGCATACATCCCCACATTGAGGCCCAGCTCAAAGGAGCGGCGTCCTACGGCACCGAGCTGCAGGCTGGTATGCCACTGCAGGTACTGGAAGTATTCAAGACGAACCCTGTGCTCTTCGGCAAAGCGAAGAACTGCGGGCGAGGCGGGAGAGCGGAATGGCTCGGGCCAGACAGGCCAACCCCACACTGAAGGATCTTCGTTATGCAGGTGTTCCTGCAGGGCCTCGAAAAGTCCGTAGAGCTGCAGGGGGGTCCCGCCTTTCTCCTGAAAGTCTCGAAAAGCCCTGGCGCGGTCGCTTCCCGGGTCGAGATGATAATCACGGAAATGCTGATAGACAATCTCCAGTATGGTCTTCTTGACGACTGCAACGCCGGTATAGTCGACTAACGCAGTTTCTCTCAGGTTGGCAAGCCTCACCTGGAATTGTGTGTCTTGCACAGCCTCCTGCGCCTTTCTGCTTTCCAGGAAATCGGGCATGGCCTCGATGTCGAGGTAGAGCGGATTGAGAAAGAGACGGCTGGATGGGCTGTAGGGGCTTTTGTGCTGAGGATTGTGGGAGAAGGCGGCGTTAACCGGGTTGATCCCGATCACGCCGGCGCCAAGCCCGGCAAAGAATTCGCAAAGCTGGTTGAGGTCGGTGAAGTCGCCTATGCCCCAGTTTCGGTGTGAACGCAGGGCATAGAGTTGGAGTGCCGGTCCCCAGACCCGGCCCTCCCCCTGCAGACCGGCCGGCACATAACAGGAGCGCGGCGCAACAATTACCTGAAGATCACCGCTGAGAGAATCGTCCTGGTCAAGTTCACGGAGGCTGAGGTGGTGGTAGCCTTCAGCAATAGCAGCGTCAACGGCGATCTCGAGCTCGCGTCGCACGATGAGCGTCCCGTCAACTTCCCTGCTTTCCGTGACACTAAGCGATTCTGCGAGAAATTCCCCATGTTGCGTCCGCCCACCTTCCTCACGAAGTTCCCAGGAAAAACGGCTTCCGCTGCGGGATTGCGGAACATGAATGAAGAGGCGCAGGGGCGATGCCGGCGTCCGTGTCACCAGAACCGGTGCCACGAGTCGACGCCATGGCCGGTTTTGCTCTACCGCAAGAGCTGCTGCCAGCGTTTCTTTATTGGTCGTGTCCACACCCATGGCAGTCAGAAGTGAGTGTTTCGTAGACGAAGATGTGCGGTGGCGTTTGCCCCAGATATCATGGTAGCTCTGCTCGATAGAGTAAAGAGTGGCCAGTTGATCGATAACGGCAGTGCTCATGAGGTACTCCCTTCGCCGGGCTCAAGGTACCAGGCCACTGACCAGGGGGGGACACTGCCATGGCGCAGCCGGCTCGCAAGGCCGGGTTCGCTTTCATAGAAAACCGTGCCCCGGATTTCGGCAATGGCCGAGAGAGCTTCTCCTCCGGCATTGGTGACCAGGCGCAGCATGGAACCGTCGTTCAGCCGCCATTCCACCAGAAGCGCCCGCTTGCCGATCAGGTAATAGCGCGAGTCATGACCTGGCATGCCGGCAAGCCGGGGAACGACAAATCGGTGACGGAGCCGGAGCAGTCCCTGATAAAAGCCCCTCCAGGCAAGTCCCCGTTGTGAGGTTGCTTCTGCCCAACGCATCTTTGCGGACAAATAGGTATCAGCAGCCATCGGGTCGGGAATCCGTGCACGGGCGTCGGCATGACTAAAGGCCGAAAACCTGGCGAATTCACGTCGCCGGCCGGCAGTCACCGCTTCTTGCAGGTCGGGGCCGAAATCACAGAAGAAGAGAAACGGCGTGCGCGTCCCGAACTCCTCGCCCATGAAGAGCAGCGGCGGAGAAGGAGCGAGCAGTGCAACGGCGGTCATGACCTGGAGACTCTTTTCATCGGCGAGCATGGTGAGCCGATCTCCGAAGGCCCTGTTGCCTATCTGGTCGTGATTCTGCAGAAACGAAACAAAAGCGGTGGCGGGCAGGTCCGCGCTCGGTTCCCCCCGGTGTTTGCCTTCTTGGTATTCGGAGCGCTCCCCCTGATAGGCAAAGCCTTCGGCCATGCAGCGGCCGAGGGACGCTGCGGGGGCTTTTCGGTAATCGGCATAATAGCCTTCCTCTTCACCGGTAAGAAGAACATGGAAACAGTGATGGATGTCATCGTTCCATTGTGCCGTGTACCAGCGCGGACAGCCCTCCTGACGCTCGAGATAACGGGCCTGATTGGCAGCGTTTTCGAGGATGAGGTGCACATGCCGCTGCCGGCCCGGTCCGTTCCTGACGGCTTCGGCGAGTTCGATCAGAATGTCCGGCTGCGAATCGTCGTGGATGGCGTGAACGGCATCAAGTCTGAGGCCGTCCAGGCGGTATTCTTCGAGCCAGTAAAGCGCATTTTGGATGAAGAAATCGCGTACCACCCGACTCTGCGGACCATCATAATTGATCGCAGCCCCCCACGGCGTGTGGTGGCGCTCGGTGAAGAACGGCGCGCTATAGAGATGCAGGTAGTTGCCTTCGGGTCCGAAGTGGTTGTAGACCACGTCGAGAAAGACCATGAGATCATGGGCATGTGCCGCCGCCACGAGCCGTTTGAGATCCTCCGGTCGGCCATAGCTGCAATCCGGGGCAAAGGGCAGGACTCCATCGTAGCCCCAGTTCCTGGTTCCGGGAAAATCAGCCACCGGCATAAGCTCAATGGCGGTTACTCCGAGCTCGCTGAGATAGCCGAGCCGCTCCTCCACCGCCCTGAAGGTCCCTTCCGTGGAGAAGGCACCGACGTGCAGCTCGTAGAGCACCGCCTCTTCCCACGGTCTCCCCCGCCAGCCATCGTCCGGCCATGAATATGCGGCCGGGTCAATCACCTCGCTCGGGCCGTGGACGTCTTTAACCTGGAACCGGGAGGCAGGGTCGGGAACGCGAACCTCGCCGTTGATCCTGAACCGGTAACGACTGCCGGGACCGGCTTCGGCATGATGGTGTCGATACCAGCCGTTTTCTGCGGCCTGCATGGGCATTGCCGGGTCATCCTCCCGGCCGCTTTCGAGGCAGAGCTCCACCCTCTCGGCGGTGGGTGCCCAGAGTCGAAAGAAGACGCCACCCTGCGGATCCACCTCGGCGCCGAAGGGCATCGTGTGATGGTAGTGGCGCGCGTCTTCAGTCATTTGTTTTTGACCTGAATACGATTATTGCCAGTGGTGGCATGGTGAGATTGAGGGAGTGGTAATGGCCGTGCGCGGCAACCGGTGTCGTCTGAACCGCGCCGCAATTGCCCATGCCGCTGCCTCCATAGAGAGGTGCGTCGCTGTTCAGGAGTTCTTCCCAGAGGCCGCTCCGGGAGACCCCGATTCGATAGTTGTGTCGAGGGACAGGGGTAAAATTGGCAATACAGACGAGGTCTTCACCCTCCTGCCGGGAGCGTCGGAGGTAGGCGAGCACCGACTGCTGGTGATCCTGGCAGTCGATCCAGGAAAAACCCTCCGCGTCGAAATCGACAGCATGCAGAGCCGGTTGCCCGCGAAGAACCGTGTTCAGGTCCCGGACCCAGCGCTGCAGTCCCTTGTGCGCAGGGTCGTTGAGCAGATGCCAGTCAAGGCTCCTGTCGTGGTTCCATTCTGCCCTCTGGCCGAATTCGCAGCCCATGAAGAGCAGCTTCTTGCCCGGATGCGTATACATGTAGCCATAGAGGAGCCTGAGATTGGCAAACTTCTGCCATTCGTCGCCGGGCATCTTGTCAAGCATGGACCCCTTACCGTGCACCACCTCGTCATGGGAGAAAGGCAGGAGAAAATTTTCCTGGAAGGCATAAAGCAGGCTGAAGGTGATGTTGTGGTGATGGTACCTGCGATAAAACGGATCCTGTTGCAGATAAACGAGGGTGTCGTGCATCCAGCCCATATTCCACTTGAGGCCGAAGCCGAGCCCGCCGAGACAGGTTGGCCGGGAGACCATGGGCCAGGCGGTCGATTCTTCGGCAATGGTTATGGTGTCCGGGTGTTCACGGTAGATGAGCTCATTAAAGCGTTTGATGAAATCCACTGCTTCTAGATTTTCACGGCCGCCAAATCGGTTAGGAACCCATTCCCCTTCCTTGCGGGAGTAATCAAGATAGAGCATGGAGGCCACGGCGTCGACCCGCAGTCCGTCGAGATGGTACATCTCAAGCCAGAAGAGCGCATTGCTGAGCAGGAAGTTACTGACTTCCTGTCGGCCGTAATTAAAGACAAATGTGCCCCAGTCGCGTTGTTCGCTCTGTCGGGGGTCGGCGTGCTCATAAAGATGAGTACCGTCGAAATAACCGAGTCCATGCGCGTCGCGGGGGAAGTGGCCCGGCACCCAGTCGAGGATGACGCCGATGCCGTTTCTATGCAGAAAGTCGACAAAGTACATGAAATCCTGGGGCGTGCCGAAACGACTGGTGGGCGCATAATAGCCGACCGTCTGATAGCCCCAGGAGGCATCCAGAGGATGCTCGCTGACCGGCAGCAGCTCTATGTGGGTAAAGCCCATCTCCTTGACATAATCGGCGAGCCTGGGCGCCAGTTCCCGATAGGTGAGCCAGCGGCCATCCTCCTCGACCACCCGCATCCAGGAACCGAGATGCACCTCGTAGACCGCAATGGGGGCGTCGAGCCGGTGCCGTTCGCCGCGATTCGCCAGCCACTCTTCGTCTTGCCATCGATAGCCGGAAATATCCCAGACCATGGAGGCGGTGGCCGGCCGGATCTCGCAGGCGAAGCCGAACGGATCAGTCTTTTCCGCGGTGTATCCGGAGTTTTGTGAACGGATCGCGTACTTGTAGAGCGACCCGTTTCCCACGCCCGGCACAAACCCTTCCCAGATACCAGAGTCACCACGACTCTCAAGCAGATGGCGCGACTCGTTCCAGTCGTTGAAATCGGCGATCAGCGCCACCCGCTCGGCATTGGGCGCCCATACCGCAAACCAGGTCCCCGACGCGCCGTCCTTCTCGCCGATATGGGCACCGAGCTTTTCCCAGGACCGGTAATGGGTCCCTTCAATCAGGAGATGCAGGTCATAGTCGGTTAAGCGTGTGTGTGCTTTGGTCATTTTAATCTCTCCCTGAGCGAACCGTAATCCCGATACTTGATAAAACCGATGATCCCGGCGAGCGGGATATGCAGCCAGTCGGGGCGGTTATTGAATTCATATTGCAACTCGTAAAAGACCTTATCAAGCAGGAAGGCATCCAGCAGTATACTTCGCCCGGGATCGGCGGGCAGAATAGTACCGCCTTCAGCCGTCTTCAGGTAAGCCTCGAGAAAGGTGGCTGCGGCCCAGGCCTCCCAGGCTCGCACCTGCTGTTCGACCGCGGCTGATTCCGCGGCCGCAATCTCCGGGCCGGCAGCGATGAGCGTCGTGTGCGCCGCGTAGCTGAAGGAACGGAGCATTCCGGCCACGTCCTTCAGTGGTGACTGTTTACGTCGTCGCTCGTCCAGCGACCGGATCGGCTCGCCCTCGAAATCGATAAGAATGAAATCGTCGTCGGTGCGCAACACCTGGCCCAGATGATAATCGCCGTGACAGCGAATGCGGCTGCCGCCGATGCTGTTCAGCTCCCGCAGGGCCTGGAAACGCCGCAGGAGGTCAGGGCCTGCGGCGATGACCGCGTTCGCCTGCACTTGCACCTCCTCGCTCAGACTGGCGGATCGACTGGTCAGCAGGCCGAGGCTCTGCTGTGCCTGGGCTGTAAAGGCATCAGCCAGACTAACGAGATATGTCGGTGTGATGGGCTCGGGCGTGAAATTCCTGTCGCGTTTCTCGCGGGAGAGCGCCAGGTGAAATTCAGCGGTGCGGACGCCGAGCTGCCCGATCGCCGCCA
>Ga0214472_10007883_pt1 | contig 11114 bp, 8 predicted proteins | sample RVTome_6_FD_207662 | JGI IMG/M metagenome (GOLD analysis project Ga0214472, IMG submission 207662) | Soil microbial communities from uranium-contaminated site in the Upper Colorado River Basin, Wyoming, United States - RVT140D175 | ecosystem: Environmental > Terrestrial > Soil > Contaminated >...
CTACGGCGAGTATCCCGATCAGCAGCGCGCATATTTCACGCTGCGGGACGCGCGCCGCACGTTGGCCGAGGCCGCGCCCGGCACGGGCGTGGAAGCGTCGATCTACGCCGGGTTGAAAGCGCTTACGATGAACCACCTGGGCCGCGAATGGCGGCGCGACGACGGGGCGGTCCTGGGGATCGGGCGCTGCCTGGTGGACGCCAACTGGGGCAACTCCACCGACGTCGTCTACGAGTTCTGCCGCCAGAGCGCCCATTCGGCGGTGCTGCTGCCCAGCCACGGCCGGTTCGTCGGCGCCTCGAGCGTCCCCTTCTCCGAGTACCGCCGCAAGCGGGGCGATCAGTTGGGCCACAACTGGCGGATCCCCGGTGTCGCCGGCCGGCGCGCCGTGCGGCACGTCGTGTTCGACGCCAACTACTGGAAGTCGTTCGTCCACGCCCGGCTGTCCGTGGCGATGGCCGACCCCGGCTGCTTGAGCCTGTTCGGCGCCGACTCAGGTCGGCACCGCCTCTTCGCTGAGCACGTCACCGCCGAGTACCGCGTCCCCACCCAAGCCCGCGGCCGCACCGTCGATGAATGGAAGCTGCGCCCCGAGCGCCCCGACAACCACTGGTTCGATTGCCTGGTTGACCTGGCTGATCGTCAACTGGAGCTTCCGCAACCGCAAGTGCTTCACCTGCCAGTTCCGCACGGCCGCACCCGCCGCGAGGTCTTCCCCGTTCTCAGCCGCATCCAGAACATCGGCTACGAAATGGGCGAGTACAACCGGACGCCGCAGTGGTATCGGACGAACCATCGGACGCCGTGGGTGGCAAAAATGTCGGGCGGCCAAGGCTTCACGTTGTCGTTCTTGTGAGGGCCGCCACGACGAGCCTGATCGAAAATGTCGGCGGGAATTTCTGGCTTCTGCAAGAAGAACGTCGCTTTGGATTCCTTCATCGTCTCGGCGACGCCATTTGACGACTTTCGAGCATGGCGCGACGACGGGGGATGGGATAGGGAAGTTTACCGAAGCGCGCATCGACTTCCGGGAGCGGCGGACAGATTATGACTATGTCAAGATCATCATGAAGGACTCCGCGTAGGGCGGCGTCACGAGACATCGATTAGATGCAATTGCCTTGGCTTCTATGGCGTATGATCGGAAATGTGTGTATGTTTGGATTGCGTCGTGTCTTCATTGAGTTTCGTATGGGGCGTGAAGTCGAGTCCGAACGATCGCAGTTCTCGCTCGGCACGCCGCATTCCCCAGTAACGATGTTCTTCGAGGTTCTTCCGCCGGTATTCCTCAATGAACGGTTGGACCCGCCGCCACCACCGGCATAACCTGGTCAGTAAGCCTTGCTTATTTTGCATGACTGACTCCTTTGGTATCGCTTTCCCGCTCAACGCCAACGCATTGATGATTTAAGTCTCATGTTGCGGACATTGAACGCGTGCCATCTTCGATCCGACCGAGTAAGCGGAGCAGGCCGTCGAGAATCGTGAGCGGATGCGGCGGGCAGCCGGGAATGTACAGGTCCACCGGCACGACGGCGTCCGCCCCATTGTTGACCTGTTCGTGGTCGATGTAGGGTCCGCCGGCGATCGCACACCCGCCGACGGCGATGACGATCTTCGGCTCCGGCACGGCGTCATAGGTTTTCTTGAGCGCCAGTTCCATATTCCTGGTGACAGGGCCGGTGATCAAGAGGCCATCGGCGTGACGCGGCGAGGCGACAAATTGGATGCCGAACCGGCCCAAATCCCAGCCCACCGTATTAAGCACGTTCACGTCGGACTCACAGGCGTTGCAGCCTCCGGCGCTGACTTGGCGCAGCTTCAACGACCGACCGAACAGTTTCTTGAGTTTCGTGTCCAAGGCAGTCGCTAATTCCAGCACCTGTTCGCCCTGATCTATGACAAGATCGTTGCGTTGACAAACGGCGAGCCGGTAATCGGTCGTGTAGGAGATCGCCTGCTCCGGACAGGCGTTGACGCAATCGGTGCAGAAAAGACACTTGCCTAAATCGATGCGCACCTTGTCCGCCAGCGTGATGGCGCCAGTCGGGCAGGCGTCGGCACAGGCGCGACAGCCTTCGGGACACTTGGCCGCGTCGATGGCCGGCCGGCCACGAAACCGGTCCGGCATCGGCGGCGCAGGGCCGTCGGGGTACTTCATTGTGCGATGGCCCTGTTGCAGCCGGGCGAGAACCACCTTGAGCATGGTTTGTTCCTCAATCGCGTGCAAGAGTGACGCGGGCAATTCGTATCAAAGATCGTGTCCGCAATAGGACAGATTGAAGCTCTTGTTGCATAGCGGAAAGTCTGAAATCTCCTGATTGCGCAGGGCATAAGCCAAGGCGGTCCAGTTATGGAAGGACGGGTCCACGATCTTGTAACGGGCGAACCGACCGAGTGCATCCGTGATCGCCACGTGGCAGACTTCGCCGCGCCATCCTTCATTCATGGCGACGGCCAGACCATTGGATAGCAGCGGATTCAAGGCAACCGTGGGTGCTCCGGCTGGGATCGCGTGAAGCTGCTCTCGAACGAACTCGATGGATTGCTGAATCTCAAGCCAGCGGATGAAGGCGCGCGCGAAGACGTCGCCCGTTTCACAGGTGGACACCGGGATGTGGACGAAGCGAAACAGACCGGATGGCTGCCCGTGGCGCGTGTCGCGCATCAGGCCCGAGGCGCGGGCGGCGGGACCCACGACGCCCAGTTCGGCGGCGACCTGCGGCGGCAACAATCCGGTGTCTTCGAATCGCGCCATGACCGAAGGCGTGTCCCAGAGGAGATTGACGGCAACCTTGGTATCCCGTTCGGCCTCGTCGAGACGGCGCAGCAGTTCGTCGACGCGCGCCGCGTCGGCGTCGAAACCAACACCGCCGGGCCGGACCATGCCGCGGCCGAATCGGCTGCCGCAGAGCAGCGCGGTCATGTTGAGGAAGTCACCACGGATGCGGCCGCAGTAACTGGCGGTGGGCAGGAAACCCACGTCATTGGCCAGCGCTCCGAGGTCGCCGACGTGATTGGCGACGCGTTCCAACTCCAAGGCAATCGCCCGCAGCGTCTGGGCGCGAGGGGTTTTCCGGCAATGTGCCAGCGCTTCGAGAATCTGACAGTAAGCGGTGGCGTGGGCGATCGTGGTGTCGCCCGCAAGGGTTTCGGCGTAATGGACGGATCGGCTGGTTGGGCCGCCGAGCATGGCTTGTTCAACGCCACGGTGCTGAAAACCAAGCGCGATTTCCAGGTGGAACACGCGCTCGCCATGACATTGGAAGCGAAAGTGGCCTGGCTCGATGACGCCGGCATGGACCGGCCCGACCGCGACCTCATGGACCTCGTCGCCGTCGACTCGAAAGAAATCGCCCACGGCCGGCAGGATGGGCTGGTCCGCAGAGCGGTTCCAGGCGTCGCGGCCGGTCCATGACCGGTGGTAGCGCACGGGTTTCAGCCAAGGGTGATCGGTTGGCGTTATCCCGAACTGCTCGGCGATCTCGCGTTCAAACAGGTGCACTTGCGGGCAACGAGACGTCAGCGATGGGAAGTGATCGCCTTCGACGTGAGTCCGGCCCACATAGAGACGGTTCTGCTGATCGTCGGCCAGGATGACATAGAGCAGCGTCGGCTCGATGGATTGAGCGGCCGCGGCGAACAGCGCAACGATGCGCTGATCTGCTGCCACGCCGTCGAGAATCGTCCGCTGAAATTCGTCTATCGGGAGCGTCGGGATCGTTTCGATATTCGTCGCCCGGCCGTTGGTCAGCGTCGCCAAGGGGAAGGTGTCGGGGGTCATCGTTGGACCTCCAGATAGCGGACCACGTCATGGATCATCGCGTCCAACGGCGCGGGGATGTACACGCCCAGGAGCAAGACCAACGTCATGAACGCCACGACAGGCGCGCTGACGAAGAAACCTTCGCGATATGGCGTATCGCGTGCTTCCGATGAAGGCCGCCCCTGAACGACTTGGAGCACGGTCGCACCCATCCCAATGAACACCACCAGCAACAGGAACAAGAACAGGCCGGCTGTGACAAACCGGCCGGCTTCGAACGCCCCGTTGAGGATGGCGAACTCGCTGATGAACGGGCCGAACGGCGGCGATCCGGTGATGGCCAGGAATCCAGCCAGAAACAGCGACCCGGACAGGGGCAGCCGTCGCATCGCTCCGCGCACTTGATCGATGCTCTTGCTGGCATAAGCACGATGGATATTGCCCGCGGACAGGAACAGCACGCCTTTGGTTACGCCATTGGTCACCACGTGCAGCATTGTGCCGTGGAGCGCCGGCGCTCCAATGCCCAAGCCCAATATGAGGATGCCCATGTGTTCGACGCTGGAGTAGGCAAGCATGCGTTTGAAGTCCCGTTGGCCTACCATGAACAAGCCAGCCACTGCCATCGAGAATATTCCTATGAACAGCAGCAACCGGGACGTATATGCGCTTTCCCCCGCCGCGTGACAAATGTGATACACGCGCAGGAGGGCGAGAAAGGCACAACTGGTGACGCCGCCGGCGAAGATCGCTCCGACCACACCGGGCGCTTCTCCGTAGGCATCGGGCTTCCACGTGTGCATGGGGGCCAGGCCCATCTTCGTGCCGTAGCCAACAAGCAGGAGGATGAACGCCGCGTGCAGCCACGGCTTGGACAACTGCGGCGCGGTCCTCAGCAGATCCTCGAACGTAAGCGTGGATTCGAGCCCCTCGTGCAGCGAAGCGTAGGCGAGGAAAAACGTGCCCAACAGCGCCAGCGCGATGCCTACCGAACCAACCAGCAGGTACTTCCAGGTGGCCTCGATGCTGCGCTGGGTGTGGTTGAAATAGATCAGCGGCGCGGTGACGAGGGTCGTGGCCTCGATGGCCACCCACATCAGGCCCAGGTGATGCGACCAGGTGACCAGACTCACGACGCCCAAAAAACCAAGCAGGCAGGCGCAGAACACACGATTGGATCGCTCCTGCCGGTGTTGGAGATACCCCACGGCGTAGAACGAGCACAAGAGGAACAGCGTGCCGACAAGCAAGAGGACGAGCCGACCGGGCGGATCGAGCACCAGCCACTTGGTGGTCGTCATCAGATCGGGCCGCGTCAGCACGAACAGCGTGGTCGCCAAGTGCGAGGTCGCCGTCAGAGGCAACAGCCAAGACCGCAGTCGGTTGGACCCAACCGCCGAGGCGACGGCCGCCATGACGAGGGGCATTAAGATCAGCACATAAGCCATGAATCAGTCCTTGAGCGAAACCAGCCGGCGTGTATCCATCGAGGAGAACGCGCGATTGATGTGGTTGACGATGATGCAGATCACGAAAATGCCGACAAAGAGGTCGAGTAATACGCCCATTTCCACGACCAACGGAATGGCCTCGATCAGCAGCATGCCGAAGATGAAGATACCGTTTTCCAGGACCAGGTAGCCGACGACTTGGCTTAGCGCTTTGTAGCGGGTCGTGAGAAGGACGAAACCGACCAGAACGGTGGCAATGGACGCGGGGACCAGCAACGCGCCGTCGTGATGATCGGCCAAGGGCAGTTGGTCGGCAAACAATAGCGCGAAAGTGGTTGCCACGGCACCAAGGATAATCGACGGCAGCAAACCGATTAAGGGCTCCACTTCGCGCTTGATGTGGGCGTCGCGCAACGCTCGAATCATAATGGCGGGGATCACAATGCCTTTAAGAACGATGGCCACGAAGGTCGCTAGAACTACAGGGATGGTCGGATTCTTATGCACCAGCAGCGGGATGGCGCCCAGCAGCGCGCCCTGGGCGGCGACGGTGCGGATGACCGCGAGAATTCGGCTGGTGCCCAGCAAAGACAGATTCATGACCAAGACGATCACAAGAACGGCGTTGAGCAGGTTCGTCATGGGAATTACCTCACCAGCAGCAGGAAGCCAAAACCGCAAAAGAGCATCGCGGCGGTCAGCAGATACGGCACATGACGCATCTGGAGCCGCGCCATCAGCGACTCGAGGACCCCGATCAAGACCGCCAGTCCCAGCAGTTCCAGGACGAATAACGGTGTATCCAGCCACACCTGTCCGGTCGCAAACGGCGCGACAACGTGCAGCAACACGGCACCGAGAACGAATAGCTTGATCGCGGCGGCGTAAAGGATCACGCCCAGCAGCGGCCCACTGTGATCGAGCACCATGACTTCGTGAATCATGGTCAACTCCAGGTGCGTGTTGGGATCGTCTACGGGGATACGGCAGGTCTCGGCCAGTAACACGATGAACAAACCGATGGCGACCAGAACCAGCGGCGCGACCGTCGCGGGCGTGAACTCGCCTACGGGGCTGTGCAACATTTCGGTCAGGTTCAGCGAGCCCGACGATTTGGCTAGCACCAAGAGGGCGAAGAACAGGGCAGGTTCGGTGAGGCAGGCGAAGGTCACTTCGCGAGCCGCACCCATCCCCTCAAAAGACGAGCCGGTGTCCAGCGCCGCCGCCGTCGTGAAGAACCGTGCCAGTCCGAACAGGTACGCGAAAAGGATCAGGTCGCCGGTGAAAGCGATCGGTGCATCGCAGCGGCCGATCGGTACCAACAGGCCCGCCAGGATCACGGTGGCCAACGTCACAGCCGGCCCGGCGCGAAAGACCCACGTTGTCGTCGTGCTCACCACCATGCCCTTGCGCATGAGCCTGATCAGGTCGTAATAAGGCTGAAGCAGGCGTGGACCGACGCGACCGCCGAACCAGGCCTTGACCTTGTTGATCACACCCAAAAGCAGCGGGGGCAAGATCAGCAACAGCGCCACTTGGATGATTGTTTCAGTCATGGCTGAGCCCCTATCGTTCCCCAGACAAGCAGCACGATCATGATGATCAGGATAACCAAACCCTACATGTGCCTTCGATCACCGTGCGAACAGCCGCGCGATGAACTCGTCAAACGGTATCAGCGTGCTCAGCATCAGGATCACCGTGATCAGGATGTAGAGCACGTAGTGTTGTGTGAGTCCCTGTTGGAATCGGCGGAACCAGCCGAACCACCGCTCGACGCTGTTGCCCGCCGGTATGAGAAGCCGATCCAACACGGCATCATCCACGTGGCTGTGCATCTGAGTCGGTTGCGGGAACAGTCCTTCGACGCGGGGCCGATGCACGCGCGGGCGAAGCACCCAATTGAACATCGCCACGATCAACTGCGCGAACGAGGAAGCGGTGTACTGCATGCGATGGGTCGGGTGGGCGTAGCCGCAGTCCCAGGTGCCGACGCGACGCGGACGACGGTTGCGAAACGCCAATCCGACCATCAACGCCACAATCGATGCAACCACCGATACTGCCATCGCGCCGATCGCGCCCAGCGGAGCGACGGTACGAAGGCTTGGCGGGACAGCACGCGTATCAGACCACCAGTTGGCGATCGCGCTGTCGAGGATCGGGCTGACGAGCACCGGCGCCAGGCCGATCGTGGCGCAGCCGAGGGCCAGAACCAGCATCGGCCCGCACATCGTTGGGGGCGAATCATGAGCTTGAGCGGCGGCATGCGTACGCGCATTGCCCAGGAACACCGCGCCGTAGACTTTCACGAAACAGGCCAGCGCCAGTGCGCCAATCATGGCTAGCACTGGCACCGCGATCACTGCGGCCGAACCGCCCGCTCCATCGGTGGTCCCGGACCGAAGCAGGCCCAAATACACAAACAGCTCACTTACGAACCCATTCAGCGGAGGCAAACCGCAGATGGCTACCGCGCCGATGAGAAACATTACCGCCGTCCAAGGCATCGTCTTGGCCAACCCGCCAAGGTGGTCAATCTGGCGCGTGTGCGCGGCGTGAACCACTGAGCCGGCGCACAGAAACAGCAGAGACTTGAAAAGCCCGTGGTTCCACACGTGCAACAGGCACCCGGCCAACCCCAGCACGACCCACTCCGGTCGGCCTGCCGAACGCCCCAGCATCGCCAGCCCCAAACCCATCAGGATGATGCCGATGTTTTCAACGCTGTGATACGCCAGCAGCCGCTTAAGATCGTGCTGGCCGATGGCGAAGACGACCCCGAGCAAACCGCTGACCGCGCCCAGCGCGAGGATTAACCCTCCCCAGGCGCTGGGCGGATCGGGCAGCAGGGAGAGTAATCGCACAAGTCCGTAGATACCCATCTTGAGCATGACCCCCGAAAGCATTGCCGAAACGTGGCTGGGCGCGTTGGCGTGTGCGCCGGGCAGCCAGAAGTGCAACGGCATCATGCCCGCCTTCAGGCCGAATCCGATCAGCGCCAGGAAAAACAGGCCGTTCATGACCCCCAGACTCATCGCTTGACCGGCCACCGGTTGTAAGGTGAACGATCCGGTCGCCCATCGCCACAATGAAAACATCGCGAACAGCGTCAACGTGCCGATGTGCGTGGCGATCAGGTAGGTCAAGCCGGACCGGCGACACTCGTCACGATGGTCTTCGGTGCTCACCAGGAAGAACGCCGACAGTGCCATCACTTCCCACCCCAGCAGGAATGCCATCGCGTGCCTGCTGATGACCAGCAGCGCCATGCCCGCGACCAGCAAGCCCCAGAACAAGCGGAGTTTCCGCCCGTTCCGAGGATGCCGTCTTTGCGGCCAGTATCCCAGGCCGTAGATCGAGCCAAGCCCCCCCATAAGAAATATAGGAATGAGAAAAAACGCACTCAGTGCGTCAAGGCTGACTAGCGAATCACTTGCTGCCGGCCAAGGAAACCTGAGCATCGGTGTTTCCCCGAAGTTCAAACACAACCACGCCCCAGCTAATCCCGCAATCGCAGCTCCGACCATGACCGCCACCGCGACCCGCTGGCCCCATGCGGACGAACGCGCCAGGCACAACCCCGGCAACCCGCTGGCTGCCGCGGAAACGATGGCGATGAGAATTAACTCAAGGGGCATGGACGAGTCCCTTCACAGTGACCAACGCGTGGCATCGGCCATCCGTTCGCAATCAGGGGGTCGGGACGCTGGTTTGGGTGTTGCCGGCCGCGGCGATGGTGGCTTCGGCACGGGACAGTGCATCCAATAGGTCGTCGCGCGAGGCCTGCCGCTTCAGCGCCATCGTGAAGTCCTGATTCTTTAACACGAAGCCCAATCTGGACAGAAGGTGCAGGTGCGCCCGGACGGTCGGGCTGACGAGCGTGAACAACGTGTCGACGGGTTGGCCGTCAATCGCCTTGAAGTCGATCGGATGCTCAAGAAAACACAGCGTCACCGTGGGCTTGGAGACATGCAAAACCACCGGATTGCGAACATGGGGAATCGCAATGCCGTCTCCGATCCCCGTCGATCCCAACGTCTCGCGCGCCAGCAGCACTTGATACAGAAACTCGCGATCCACCTCTTCGGGCAGATTCAGGATATCGACGACTGCCCGAAGCACGGACGGCTTGTCATTGCCTCCGACTCGATATGCCACGCCTCCAGCCTTCAGGGCGTCGGAAAGCGCGGGCAACGGCATCTTGCTCGGCTCCCCTTCCTGAAAAATGTCGGGAGAAACCTGGATGCGCCGGGAGGTGGCCCATTCCAGCAACTCGGCCCGGTTGAACCGGAACTGCTCGTTAATCCGGTACGCCGGGATCGTCTCCTGCTTGATCCAGCGGTAGATCGTCTTCTCGGAGACGTTCAGTAGGCTGGCGGCATCTTTGACTGACAGTTGCATTCGCGACCCCTTGCAGCTATTATCGCCCGTAAGTACATAACTGTGGACATTTGGCAGAAACGTCCTCAGATGTCAATATGTCATTGAGCGGTTGTATCGTAGCAGCGGCGTTCGCGCGGATCTGTCGTACCTCCGCGCTTGAGACAGGGGCGTACAATTTCAATCATGAAATTCCCCTGCCAAAGCCCAAGTCAACCGAGCCAATCCGACGCGGGCGACGCGAAGCAGGTGGTTCCTGTGCCGCTACGTGGGCAGGCCCTTCTGAATCAGCCGCTTTTGAACAAGGGCACGGCGTTTTCGCCGGAAGAGCGCGACGCCCTGGGACTTGAAGGTCTGCTGCCTGCTAAGGTCAGCACGATCGAACAACAGGTGCAGCGCGCCTACGAGGCAATCTCGCGAAAGTCCGATCCACTGGAACGGTATATCGGCTTGCTCGCCATTCAGGATCGAAACGAGCACCTGTTCTACCGGCTTCTCCTGAACCACATTGAGGAGTTTCTGCCCATCGTGTACACGCCCACCGTGGGGCTGGCGTGCCAACAGTTCAGCCGGATCTACCGGCGGCCGCGAGGTGTCTGGATCACTCCCGAACACCGTGGCCGCATCCGGCAGGTTCTCGCCAACGTGCCGGCCGAGGGTATTCGTTTGATCGTCGTGACGGACAACGAACGCATCCTCGGGCTGGGCGATCTCGGCGCGGGAGGCATCGGCATCCCGATCGGCAAATTGACGCTGTACACGGTGGCCGCCGGTATCCATCCGAGCCATACGCTCCCCATCAGCCTCGACGTCGGCACAGACAACCAACAGTTACTGGAAGATGCTCTGTACGTCGGCTGGCGTCACCCGCGTCTGCGGAATGAACCATACTTCGACCTGATTGAAGAATTCGTGACCGCCCTGCAACACAGGTTTCCGGCCGCGCTGTTGCAGTGGGAAGATTTCAAAAAGCAACTCGCATTCACCCTGCTGGATCGATATGCCAACCGCCTTCCTTCTTTCAACGACGACATCCAGGGGACGGCGGCTGTAGCCGTCGCTGCCGTACTTTCCGCCGCCCGCCTCACCCGCACGCCCGTCAACCAACAGCGCGTGGTCATCGTCGGCGCGGGCGCGGCGGGCATCGGCATCGCGAGACAGCTTCGAAGTCTGTTTCAGCGGTACGGATTGCAGGGCGCCGACCTGACACGCTCCATTGCGGTCCTCGACAGCGAGGGATTCCTCCACGAGGGGCGCTCCCTCCGTGAACAGACCAAACGCGAGGTCGCCTGGCCGATCGACCTCGCGCAAGCTTGCGGCCTCGCTGGCGAATCCGCCGCTCAACTCATCGACGTTGTCCGCGTCCTCCGCCCGACGGTGCTCATCGGCGTCTCAGGGCAGACGGATGCCTTCACCGAACCGGTCGTTTGCCTGATGGCACAGGGCGTCGACCAGCCCGTCATCCTGCCGCTGTCCAATCCGACGAGCAAGAGTGAAGCCCGGCCGGCCGATCT
>Ga0214472_10007884_pt1 | contig 11114 bp, 10 predicted proteins | sample RVTome_6_FD_207662 | JGI IMG/M metagenome (GOLD analysis project Ga0214472, IMG submission 207662) | Soil microbial communities from uranium-contaminated site in the Upper Colorado River Basin, Wyoming, United States - RVT140D175 | ecosystem: Environmental > Terrestrial > Soil > Contaminated >...
CTGCTGCATAAATGAATGCCGCCAGCCAACCCAGCTTGCCGAGACTTGCAAGCGACCATTGATAAATCACCAGCGCCGGGGCGAGACCAAAAGAAACCATGTCCGAAAGACTGTCATATTGCACGCCGAAGTCACTCTGCGTATTGGTCAACCTGGCAATACGCCCGTCCATACCGTCCAGTACCATGGCAACAATAATCGCTATCGCTGCCGATTCAAACTGGGCATTCATCGCGGCAACTATCGAATAGAATCCGGCAAACAATGCACCTGTAGTGAACAGGTTGGGTAAAATATAGATACCACGGCGCCGCTGCATCATTCAATTATTCCTCAATGGATACTGCGTATCTGGCATTACGGGAACAACTATAACAGATGTGGTGAAATTATAGAGACTGGTTTGAGGATAACGGTGAGGATAACGGGGTCAGGTTTGCCTTTCTGCGGTGGCATGATCATCATGGATTACACTTGCAGTCCCGTTATTATGGGTCAGGTGTGCAATGATCCCGGAACCGGAATTGATATGGTCTCCGGGCTTGACGCTTATCTTTGAATTCAGCGGGATCAGTACCTCTACCACACCCCCGAAATACAGATAGCCACAGCGCTGACCATGTCCGAGACGCTCACCGGAGTGCGCATAAAAACGAAAACTGAGCGACCCGAACAGATTTAAATAGATGACTACAACTATTTCATCACCTTCATCACTCCTGATGCGAAAGGCGAACTTGCGTTTACTGGTAATACTATCCGGCCGCCTGGTCCATTGATTCACTATCTTGCCTTCCATCGGACTTCTCAGCGAGTAGATATCCAGCAGTGACATTTTGATCCGTACCCGCATGGCCTGGCGTTCTATCCATGGATCGCTGACTTCTTCCACAGCTAGCACCTTGCCGAAAACCGGGCTTACAATTGCGAGTGGTGAGGACGTAATATCCTGTACCGGATCGCGCAACAAGAAGAGAGATATTAAAAGAATTACTGCAGTTGCCTCTGTGACCATATTACCGTGGTAATAATAGGCAAGAAATAAAATTACGAGCAATACACCAAGCGCTGGCCATCCTTCCCTGGCAATTATTGGATAGCGATTACTGGACATGTACAATTATTTGCAACGGCAGTAAATTAAAGATGTAACAAACGCAGGCAACATTGATATCTAGTTCTTATCCTGGTCAACCAGCTGGTTCGCCTTTATCCAGGGCATCATCGACCTCAACTTTTCACCGACAATTTCGATCTGATGCTCGCGGCTGATACGACGCATCGCTTTCAATGAAGCTGCGCCACTCTGGTTTTCAAGTATGAATTCCTTGGCAAACTGGCCTGTTTGAATCTCTTTCAGGATTTCTTTCATGGCCTTCTTGGATTCCTCCGTCACGATACGCGGGCCGCGGGTAAAATCGCCATACTCCGCAGTATTGGAAATTGAATAGCGCATATTGGCGATGCCGCCTTCGTAAATCAGGTCAACAATCAGCTTGGTTTCGTGCAAACATTCAAAATACGCCATCTCCGGCGCATAGCCTGCCTCGACCAGAGTTTCGAATCCGGCCTGTATCAATGCCGTGATGCCACCACACAACACGGTCTGTTCACCGAACAGATCGGTTTCGGTTTCTTCCTTGAAAGTGGTTTCGATCACACCGGCACGGCCGCCGCCATTGGCAGAAGCATAGGACAACGCCAGTTCCTTGGCTGTTCCTGAAGCATCCTGGAATATCGCGATCAACGAGGGGACTCCTCCGCCCTGTTTGTAGGTAGAACGCACCAGGTGTCCCGGGCCCTTCGGCGCGATCATGATCACATCCAGGTCCTTGCGCGGGATAATCTGCTGAAAATGAATATTGAAACCATGAGCAAAGGCCATGGCTGCCCCTTTCTTGATGTTGGGTTCGACCTCGTCCCGGTAAAGTGCAGCCTGGTGTTCATCCGGCGCAAGTATCATGACAACATCGGCCCATGCGACAGCCGCTTTGATGGATTTCACAGTTATGCCGGCATTTTTGGCCTTGGCAGAAGAAGCTGAACCTTCACGCAACCCGACACAAACATCCACACCGGAGTCTTTTAGATTATTGGCGTGGGCGTGGCCCTGTGAACCATAACCGATAATGGCCACTTTCCTGGCCTGTACCAGGGACAAGTCTGCGTCTTTGTCGTAATAAATATTCATTTGCTTTACTCTCAAAAAATTTGAAAAGAATTATTCTATCATCATGAATGCTTAAATTGACTTCTCACCTCTTGAAATACCAGACACACCCGAACGCACGACTTCCAGTATCGATTTTTCATCCAGCGCCCCGATAAACGCGTCCAGTTTTTGTCCTGTGCCGGTCATTTCAACCGTGTAGGTACTGTCTGTCACATCAATAATCCGGCCGCGAAAAATATCATTCAGTCTCTTGATTTCTTCCCGGGCTGCGCCCTTGGCCTGCACCTTGATCAACATCAATTCCCTTTCAATATGTTCGCTCTCGCTGAGATCAATCACCTTGATCACATCAACCAGCTTGTTCAGGTGTTTGGTGATCTGTTCGATGATCTCATCCGAACCGGACGTCACCAGTGTCATACGCGAGATAGTCGGGTCTTCCGTGGGTGCGACAGTCAGCGATTCAATATTAAACCCGCGTGCAGAGAACAGGCCGGAGACCCGCGATAGTGCCCCGGCTTCATTTTCCAGAAGCAAAGATAAAATATGGCGCATTACGCGAGTTCTCTATCCGGGGAGAGATGCATTTCATGCTGTCCCTTGCCTGAGGCAATCATTGGATACACGTTCTCGGTTTGATCGGTAATAAAATCCATCAGCACCAGTTTGTCCTTCATAGCCAGGGCCTCTTTCAATGCGCCTTCAACATCACTGGTTTTGTCAACGAGCATACCGACATGGCCGAAACTCTCGGCAAGTTTCACGAAATCCGGCAACGCGTCCATATAGGAATGTGAGTAACGGCCGGCATAAAAGAATTCCTGCCACTGCCGCACCATCCCCATGTAACGGTTATTCAGGTTAATGATCTTGATTGGTAAATCATACTGCAGACAGGTAGACAGTTCCTGTATGCACATGACCAGGCTCGCCTCTCCCGTAATACAGGCCACGATTGAATCCGGGAATGCTTTTTTCACACCCATCGCGGCCGGCATACCAAAACCCATCGTGCCCAGGCCGCCGGAATTGATCCAGCGCCGTGGTTTGTCGAATTTATAAAATTGCGCGGCCCACATCTGGTGCTGCCCGACATCAGATGTCACATAGGCATCGCCTTTGGTCAGTTCATACAACTTCTCGACCACATACTGTGGCTTGATGATCTTGCTCTTGCGATCAAATTTCAGGCAATCAATCCCCTGCCATTCCTTGATCTGGTCCCACCAGGGTTTAATTGCCGCAGCATCCGGTCTGGTTTTGTGTTCCCTGAGTATGGCATTGAGATCTTTCAGCACATGCTTCACATCACCCACGATAGGGATGTCCACCGGCACATTCTTGGAGATGGAAGAAGGATCTACATCGATATGAATGATTTTGGCGTCCGGGCAGAATTTCTCCAGGTCACCGGTCACACGGTCATCAAACCGCGCGCCGATAGCGATCAGCACATCACAATGATGCATGGCCATGTTGGCCTCATATGTACCGTGCATTCCCAGCATGCCGATAAACAGTTTGTCCGTTGCCGGATAGGCACCCAGACCCATCAGGGTATTCGTAATCGGATAGCCCAGATAACGGGTGAACTCGATCAGTTCTTCACTGCCCTCGGCCAGGATGACGCCGCCTCCGGAGTAGATCATCGGTTTTTTTGCTGACAGGATCAGTTCTGCTGCGCGTTTGATCTGGCCCGGATGGCCCTTGATCACCGGCTTGTAGGAACGCATGTCGACTGTTTCCGGGTAGTCGTATTCACAACTGTCCGCCGTGATGTCCTTGGGAATATCGACCAACACCGGCCCCGGACGTCCGCTCGTGGCAACATAAAAGGCCTTCTTGATGGTTGCCGCAAGATCTTTGACATCCTTGACCAGGAAATTATGTTTGACACAGGGCCGGGTAATGCCCACCGCATCCACTTCCTGGAAGGCATCATTACCTATCAGGTGCGTATGCACCTGACCGCTGAAAACAACCAATGGAATGGAATCCATATAAGCCGTGGCAATACCGGTCACCGTGTTGGTGACACCCGGCCCCGAGGTTACCAGCACCACACCCGGTTTACCGGTAGCCCGCGCATAGCCATCCGCGGCATGGGCCGCGCCCTGTTCATGGCGGACCAGGATGTGCTCGACGTCCGTCTGTTTGTACAGCTCGTCGTAAATATGCAACACCGCCCCGCCCGGGTAGCCGAACAGGTGCTTGACCCCCTCGTCTTTCAGGGAGCGGATGAATATTTCTGCGCCGCGCAGGATTTCCTTGGATTTACCCACAGTGTGACCCGTATATTTTAATTAATGTTGATCGTAGCCGGATGTAAGCCGTGAGAAATTACTGGCAATCGCTTTACAGGTCAAGCCGAGTCTTGATAAATCCATAAATTTACGGGAATTTAACCGGCATTTCTGACATTCTGCATCTGCCGGGAATTGCGTTAACATACCTGCCTTTAACATAACCAGATTTTAATAATGCGCTTATCCCAATTCCTGCTCGCGACCCTGCGCGAAGCCCCGGCCGATGCCGAGGTCATCTCCCACCGCCTGATGCTGCGTGCCGGCATGGTCCGGCAACTGGCTGCCGGGATATATACCTGGCTGCCTCTGGGATTGCGGGTATTACGCAAGGTGGAAGCCATCGTCCGGGAAGAAATGGACCGTTCCGGGGCACAGGAAGTCTTGATGTCCGGCGTTTTACCGGCTGAACTCTGGCAAGAATCCGGCCGCTGGGACAAATATGGGCCGGAGTTATTACGGCTCAAGGACCGGCATGACCGGGAATTCTGCCTCGGCCCGACGCATGAAGAGATCATCACTGATCTGGTCCGCCGCGAGATCCGCAGTTACAAACAACTGCCAGCCAATTTCTACCAGATCCAGACCAAGTTCCGTGATGAAATCCGGCCCCGCTTCGGCATTATGCGCGCCCGCGAATTCCTGATGAAAGATGCCTATTCCTTTCACCTGACCGAGGCATGCCTGCAAAAAACCTACGACCAGATGTATGCCACTTATAGCCGCATATTTGACCGGCTGGGTTTGAAATACCGTGCCGTGCTGGCCGATACCGGCAACATCGGCGGCAGCACCTCGCATGAATTCCATGTGCTGGCTGATTCCGGTGAAGACACCATTGTTTATACCGAAAACGGCAAATATGCCGCCAACATTGAAATGACCCCTGCACCGGATGAAGACCTGACGCGCATGGCATCACAACAGCAAATGCAGGCCGTTGCCACACCGGACCAACATACCATCGAAGAAGTCAGCCAGTTCCTCAACGTACCTGCCGAACGCTGCCTCAAGACACTCATTGTTAAAGGGAGCCATGATGATCTGGTGGCACTGGTATTGCGCGGCGATCATGAACTGAACAGGGTGAAGGCGGAAAAACTGGACGCCGTCGCCAAACCCCTGGCTTTTGCCAATGCCGAGACCATTCAAAAAATACTGAAGTGCAATGTCGGCTCACTCGGGCCGGTCAAACTGAATTTAACTATTTTTGCCGATCACAGTGCCCTGGCCGTGGGTGATTTCGTCTGTGGAGCCAATGAAAACGGTAAACACCTGACCGGCGTCAACTGGGGCCGTGATCTGCCGGAACCGCAGGCAGCCGATATACGCAATGTCGTTGCCGGTGAAGACGCACCGGAGGGTGCCGGTGAGTTACAAATTGCACGCGGGATCGAAGTCGGTCACATTTTCAAGCTCGGCACCAAATACAGCAGTGCCATGAAAGCCGTCTGCCTGGATGAAAAAGGTGTATCAAAAACGTTAACCATGGGTTGTTACGGGATCGGTGTTTCACGCATCGTCGCCGCCGCCATCGAACAGAACAATGATGACCGCGGCATAATCTGGCCGGTGGCAATTGCACCGTTTACAGTTGCACTCATCCCCATCAACATGCATAAATCGGAACGGCTGCGTAATGCAGTAATGAAACTTTATGAAGAATTGCAGGCCGCAGGCATTGAAGTATTACTTGATGATCGCAAGGAACGGCCGGGCGTGATGTTTGCCGACATGGAACTGATTGGCATACCGCACCGTTTAACTTTCAGCGAAAGCGGCCTTGATGCAGAAACTATTGAATACAAATCTCGAACAGACAGTGAAAACCGGAATGTGAAGTTAAATGAAGTACTGGAATTTATTACTGACCGCCTGAAAACAAATTAAAGATTTTCAACCTTGTGACAGCAAACTGCGCAGGTCGATCACGGCAGAATTGGCGCGCGAGATATAGGATGCCATGACCAGTGAATGATTGGCGACAAGTCCATAACCGGTACCGTTCAGAATTATCGGGCTCCACATCGGTTCCTGTGTCCCTTCCAGTTCACGGATTATCTGGCGCAAACTCACCAGTGCATTCTTGTCTTCAAGTACGTCCTTTAAATCTATCTCAATCGCCCGCATGAAATGTATCAATGCCCAGGTTGAGCCGCGGGCTTCATAAAACACATCGTCCAGTTCCAGCCACGGGGTCTTGACCATAATGACATCCGGTTTCGCAGTGGACTGTTGTGCTGCAGGTTCGCCTTTTAAATCAGTATTAATCCGGGGTTGACCAACGCTTGCCGAAAGCCGTTGGGAAAGACTGCCCAGGCGTTTTTCAACGATTGATAACCAGTCACGCAGGTTGTCCGCACGCGCATAAAACTGCGCATCAGGTTCCTTTGTATTGGAAAGACGTGCCAGGTAACGATGCAGGGCTTTAATACCGCTGCGATATTCACTTTCGGTGGAAGGCAAAATCCAGGAGTTATTATCATAATGAAAATGCGGATCGGCCACGGAAAGATCCGGGTCCTCGGTCGATTGGGTTTGCGAACGGCTGAAATCATTGCGCATGGCACGCGCCATATCACGGACCTGGGTGACGACACCGAATTCCCAGTTGGGCTGATTGTCCAATAACACCCCCGGTGGAGCAATGTCGTTACTGAGATATCCGCCCGGCTTTTCCAGCAAGGTTTCCATCACATGGATAAGCGTATTGGTGGTAACGTAGCCTTTCACCGGATCGCTCGCCTGGCCATGCAGTTTCCGCGCTTCAGCTGCTACATCAAACAAACCCGGCTCCCGGCTCCAGTACATCATTAATACGACAATAATCGCCGCATACACACCCAGCGCAATCAGCAACAGGCGTGTCAATGATTTCTTTTGGTCACCAGCTTCGATGTTATTCGGCATGTTCAAGCAGCTTTTTGCTGGTTCGCCTTTACTTGCAAGGATATATCAGCAACATCCCGAAGTATAAGGAAACCCTGATTTATTGATGATGATGTCATTGCGACCGCGAGGTGCAGCCGTGGTGGGAAACAATCCGCGCAGCGTTGCAAGGGCGCACGCCCGAAACAATCTCACTTGCATGCAATACAGATAGTTATGAAATCGCTTCGTCACTTCATTCCTCGCGATAACTTTTAATCAAAGCTTCCTTAACCACTGACACAAACGATTGTTGGCTGTCCCTTCCTTTCTACTCCGCTATCAGATCAGCGATGAGAGGTTTATCTTTCTTGAACCGGCTCACACCCAGGATACTGAAGCCGATCACATTGCCCTGCGCATCAACCCGTTCCATCAATGCATCATTTGAAGTTGCTTTCTCGTAACCAGCAACATCCGAAAAACGGACTTCCAGGAAATCCGCCTCCGCATCGAGCCAGACTTTCACTTTATCGGCCATAATTCTTCTCCAGCTTCAGGGTTGTCGGTCAAATAGGCCGAAATGACAAATGCATCATTCTCCGCATATTTGACCACAACGCACAACCATTTGCCACCTACCAGGGTCTGCGCATAAAACTCATAAAACAACCGTACCGTCACATCTGACCGGGAACGGCGTACTAATTGCGGCTGACGTAATACCCGCTCTATCTAAGCCGCCATTTCCTCCATTTCAGGATGATCCAGTATATGGGCCAGGCGTTCTTCAGTAAGCCGGACAGTATTTCCAAAACAATCTGTGAAAAGTTTCATGATTTCCAGTCATATTTTCCAATCCCGTCAAAAACGCACATTATTAAAGAAATGGTTAAGGTTTCTACTGCTTCTGCAAGCAAGGCACAGTGAAAACGCGCATTACTTTGCAATCGTTTTATTATCGTATCTTTAAGCTGTGCGTGATGGATGGAATCCCGGCTAATGTATTCGGCTATGCATTCAATATCTTGTAGGGATTCTTCTGACCAGATTATAAATTTAGCTATTTGCTCAATCGTTCCTTCGCTTCTTCGTGACTACAACTCCTGCCGTTTGCGATATCGTCTCGTCCTCGTTTTATTTTTTCAAGCACATATAAGTGCTACTGAATATCCTCATAGGTGCTGTCTTCAGGTAAATGTTGCAGCATGGTTTCGACATCCTGCTTTGCGTTTTGCATAGGGTTAACCTCTATCCGATGGCATCTATAACGTAATTTTAACTCAAAATTTCTTTCATAACCCGGCTAAAGAGTATCCAGTCCTGCTCACTCCACAGAACGAAGCGGACATGCTGCAAACTGCGATAGGTATTAAAATCCCGAATCGCACCAAAACTCACCTGTGCCGCCTCTACCAGCGGATAACCGAAGATACCGGTCGATATCGCCGGAAAGGCAATACTTTGCAATCCATTCGCTTCAGCCAGACTCAAGGCATTGCGGTAACAACTGGCAAGTAATTTCGATTCCGGTTTATCCACCCCATACACCGGCCCCAGACAATGAATCACATGCTTGTTCGGAAGATTACAGCCACTGGTAATAACCGCTTCTCCGGTTCTAATCGGTGCCAAGGGTTCACATTCCTGTACAAGGCCTGGCCCGGCTTTATGATGAATCGCACCCGCCACACCACCACCCGGCATCAGTTGCGCATTCGCCGCATTTACAATGGCATCTATGTATGGTTGATCAGTAATGTCTCCTTGCAAGCATTCGATTTTGATTGAACCGCATTGGAGGGTGTTGCTTTTGGACATATTCGATTTATGAGTTTTAAATCAAGGAACTTCTGAATAAGTTGTTTGTGTCATTTCGAGCGTAGCGAGAAATCTTATAGCACATTGTATTAATTTGAAATTTTTAACACCAGATTTCTCCCTTTGGTCGAAATGACAACTTATTCAGAGGTTCCTTAACTTAATAATTATCCTTTTATTACCTTATCTTTAATCTCGAATTCTATCCATTAATTATGACGTTACCATTAAATATACCTTATAGGGTATATTTATGAATTATACCCTTTAGGGTATATTGTAAAAGTATACCTTATGGGGGATAATCCCAACAAATGTTCTATGAGGATTTATTGATGGAAAACAGTGTTCATACCCCGCAACAACTGGGTCTGGTGTTAAGGGGCCGCCGTAAATCGTTGAAGTTATCACAAGCTGCTGCAGCGAAAACTGTGGGTCTGTTGCCAAAAACCGTCTCGGGGCTGGAAACAACACCAGAGCGCAGCAGTGTGGAGAGTCTGTTCAAACTTCTTTCCGCGCTGGAACTGGAACTTGTACTGAGGCCCAAATCATTTGCTGGCGGCAAAGCAGGCAAAAGTAAATGGTAATCTGAGCAAAGGCTAACTTATGGGACGGAGATCAAAAACGCGCCAGTTGAATATCCGGATGAACGGCGTGCCGGTGGGCAAATGGAGCATTACCTCTCAGGGCACACATGAATTCCGTTATGATGAAAACTGGCTTTTGCATGAACTGACGCGGCCTGTGTCGCTTTCCATGCCGTTGCAACCGCCGAATGTGCCCTATAAAGGCAGGTTGGTTGAGTCCTGGTTTGATAACCTGTTGCCGGACAGCGATACCCTGCGAAAACGGATCCAGGCAAGATTTGGTACTGCATCTTCTTCTGCTTTTGATTTGTTAAGTGAAATCGGCCGCGATTGCGCCGGCGCGATTCAGATATTGCCTCCTGATCACGAACCCGAAAATATTCATGCTATTGAAGGCAAGCCATTATCAGAAAGCGGGATTGCCAACAGATTACGCACCACTGTTTCTACTCCTGTATTGGGACAGAAAAACGCAGATGAATTCCGGATTTCCATTGCCGGAGCGCAGGAGAAAACAGCCTTTCTTTTGCACAAGGGTAAATGGCTTGCACCGCTCAATGCCACACCGAGTACACATATTTTCAAATTACCCCTTGGCGAAGTGGGTACGGCACAAATTGACCTTTCGGCATCCATAGAAAACGAGTGGCTTTGTTTGCAAATTCTGGAAGCTTTTGGGCTGGAGACTGCGAAAAGTGAATTGATGAAGTTTGAGGATCAGCGTGTGCTGGTGGTGGAACGTTTCGACAGGATGCTTGCAGAGGATTCAAAATGGTGGATAAGAATACTTCAGGAAGATTTCTGCCAGATCACCGCCACTCCACCGGGGCATAAATATGAAGCGGATGGCGGACCGGGAATGGAAACGATTATGTCTACTTTGATGGGATCACTGAATGCACAAGAGGACAGACGAAAGTTTTTTAAAGCACAAATTATTTCCTGGATGTTGTGTGCTATTGATGGCCATGCAAAAAATTTCAGCATATTCATCAAGCCGCAAGGCAGGTTCACGTTGACGCCGTTTTATGATGTGATTTCGGCTTATCCCGTTCTGGGTCATGGGAAAAACCAGATCGCGCCGGAAAAGGCAAAGATGGCGATGGCCGTTATTGCGAAAAATCGTCATTACCATTGGGATAAAATTACGAAACGTCATTGGGAATCAACTGCACAGGTATGTGATTTTAAATATGAAATTGATGCTTTAGTTGAAGAGCTTGTAAATCAAACTCCAAAGGTTGCGAATGAAATTTCAAAACGTTTGCCGGAAAAGTTTCCTGCAAGTGTTTCGGAGCCGATATTGAAAGGGCTTGAGAGTGCGTGTGACAAGTTGTCCTGACCCTCAATGCCCAATTGACT
>Ga0214472_10007885_pt1 | contig 11114 bp, 7 predicted proteins | sample RVTome_6_FD_207662 | JGI IMG/M metagenome (GOLD analysis project Ga0214472, IMG submission 207662) | Soil microbial communities from uranium-contaminated site in the Upper Colorado River Basin, Wyoming, United States - RVT140D175 | ecosystem: Environmental > Terrestrial > Soil > Contaminated >...
TTTCGGCTGTCCGGTCAAGAAGGTCGTCAAGCGGAACGGCGGCTCGGGTTGCCTCAAGGACCTGAGCCTCGTCGAATCCATCATTCGGGCCGTGCGCGGCGCCACCCATCTCCCGGTGACCGTGAAGATCCGGTCGGGCTGGGATGAAACCCACCGTGATCCCGTGGCCATTGCCCGCCGTTGCCAGGACGCGGGCGCGCAGGCGCTGACGCTTCACCCGCGCACCCGTACGCAGATGTTCACCGGGACCGCTTGCTGGGACGAGATCGCCGCGGTGGTGGAGGCCCTGGACATCCCGGTGGTGGGAAACGGCGACATCAAGGCCGCGACCGACGCCCACCGCCTGTGGCGTCACACCGGCTGCGCCGGGGTCATGATTGCCCGGGGGTCGTTCGGCAACCCGTGGATCTTCCAGCAGGCCCGAGCGCTGCTGGATGGGCGCGACGCCCGTCCGGACCCGTGCGCGGCGGAACGCTTCGCCGTGGCGCTGCGTCATGCCGAGCTGCAGCTGGCCATCCAGGGCGACGACCGCCGGACGGCGGTGGAGTTCCGGAAGCACCTGAGCTGGTACGTCCGCGGGGTCGCGGGGGCGGCCGAGCTGCGTCGAGAGCTGCAGCAGATTCAATCTATGGTGGAGATCGAGCGTATCTTCCGGCGCCACCTCGAGCCCACCCAAGCGGTCGTGTGACCGCGACCGAGCTGGAGCGCCTTCTCGCCGACGTCGCCCAGGGAGCGCTCACGCCGGAAGCGGCGGTACGGCGGCTCCGGCGGTTCCCAGTAGACGATCTCAGCTACGCCCAGGTTGATCATCTGCGCCCGCTCACTCAAGGGTTCCCCGAGGTGGTGCTGGCCAGCGGCAAGACGGCCGAGCAGGTGGTGGGCGTGTGCGCGTCGCTGGCGGAGTCGAACGGCTCCTTTCTGGTGACACGGGCGGACGGCGACGTTCGGGCGGCTGTGCGGGAGCGCTTCCCCCGGGTCGAACTGAACGAGCTCGGGCGCACGGCCTACCTGCCCACGGATCCGCCCGGCGTGCCAACCGGCCGGGGGGTGGTGCTGGTGGTGACGGCGGGGACCAGCGACCTGCCGGTGGCCGAGGAGGCCGCGGTCGCGGCCCGCGCGTTGGGGAACCGCGTGACGCGCCTGACGGACGTGGGCGTGGCCGGCATTCATCGGGTGTTGCGGCGGGCGGACGATCTGTACCAGGCGGCGGTGGTGATCGTCGTGGCCGGGATGGACGGAGCCCTGGCGAGCGTGGTGGGCGGCATGGTGCGGGTGCCGGTCGTGGCGGTTCCCACCAGCGTCGGCTATGGAGCGTCGTTCGGCGGCGTAGCGGCGTTGCTCGCCATGCTCAATTCTTGCGCCTCAGGGATCGTGGTGGTCAACATCGACAACGGCTTTGGCGCCGCCGCTGCGGCATCGCGGATCAATCACCTGCCATGATGGGCTGGCTGATGCCCGTGCTGTTCGCCCTGGGTGGCGCGGCCGGCTGGCTGGTGCGGTGGCGGGTGGAAGCGAAGCGCGGCGGGACGCCGGAGGTGCCGGCGGACTCCCAGCACGTGCTCGACCTGCTGCGCCGGGCCCACGGCGCCGCGTTTGCGTGCCTGGTGCGCGCCGACGGCGAGCCTCCGCTGACGGCGGGGGCGCTGTCGGGAGTGGGCGACCTCTGCGAGCGGGCCGCGGCAACGGCACGGGTGGCCCTGGGTGACCGCCGGCAGCATGTGATTCGTGATCCCCATACGATCGTGGCGGTGGGAGACGGGGACCATGGGGTGGCCCTTTGCTGGAAGGGGGCCACCGTGGCGCCGGATGCCGAGGACGCCGCGCTGGCCGATCAGCGGGCGCTGCTGGCCGGCTTTCAGGCGGGGCGAAGCCGGGGAGGGACGCCCAGGCCGGCTGCCGCCGGATCGGTGGCGGCCACGGTGCCCGAGGCGCTCGAGAGCGTCGCCTACTCGGTGTGCGAAGCCGCGCGTGCCGCGAGCGAATGCCCCGCAGCCATCGTGATGCGGGATGCCAACAGCCAGACGGCGAGGATTGTCGCGGTTTCCCATGGCGCCGATCGGCGGCTGGTCCGCGCCCCCGTCGGACCGGAGTCGGTGGCCGGCCGCGCCTGCATGAGCGACGTCCCCATCGTCGGAATGACCGGTAAGGAGCTGTTCGGACAGCTGCGGGCGGATCGCCGGCGCAAAGAGGAACATGGCGTCGCCTTCCCCCTGCGCGACGGCCACCAAGGGGTTGGCGCCCTGGTGGTGTTCGGGCGCCCGGACCAACTGGCGGGCGCGGTGCAGCCGCGTCTGGTAGGCCTGGCCGAGGAGAACGGGCCGCGGCTCGCGATGGCGGCCGCGCTGAAGGCGGCGGAAACGCGGGCTGAGACGGACGAGTTGACGGGGCTGTGGAATCGGCGCGCGCTGGACCGCACCGTGCAATCGGATCAATCGGCCGAGTGCGCCTTGCTGCTGGTGGACCTGGACCACTTCAAGAAGCTGAACGACAGCTTTGGGCACGCGGCGGGCGATGCCGCCCTGCGCCACGTGGCCCGGATTCTGCGCGGCGCGCTCCGCGAGCAGGACCTGGCGGCGCGCGTGGGCGGCGAGGAATTCGCCCTGTGGCTGCCCGAGACGCCGTTGGAGCGGGCCTGCGACGTGGCGGAGCGGGTCCGCCAGGCGGTGGGTGGCGGGAAGATCTACTGGGCGGGCGCGGAGCTGTCGATCGCGTGTTCCATTGGCGTCGCGGCCAAGCCGGCGACGGTGGGGCAGACGGCCAATCTGTACGCCGCCGCCGACGCGGCGTTGTACCGGGCAAAAGAGAACGGCCGAAATCGGGTGGAGGTTGCGCTGGCTAGCCGCTGACGCGGCAGCGGGAGAAGCGGCAGAGGAGCGCGCGCAGCACCATCTCTGCCGCCCCTGCGGCCCCTGCCGCCCCTCCCGCCACCACGCTAGCTTTACGTTGGGGTTGCGAGACAAGGGGGTGACTGGTTTCGACGGGTTTGGTGAAGATTTCGCAGCGCGCCCAGGTCCCCGGATTCCTGGTAAAACAACTGGGAAAAGACACAACTGCCAATTCTGATCTGGCACTGGCTGCGTAAGCGTTAGCTTCACGCGCCTGCTCCCGTGGTTGCCCGCCTGAGGCGGCGCGGGAGTATCGACAAGTCGGGCTGGTGCGGCACGTCGCGTCCGCGCGTCGCACGAGATCGCAACGGATGCTCGTCTGCCGGTCGGGTGGCTGTGCTCCAGCCGGTGGAGAGAACTAGCGCAGCCTACGCGCGTAGAAGCGGATTCGGATCGAGGCTCGGACCGGGGTTCGATTCCCCGCACCTCCACTGACAGGCGAGCACAGACGAGCCCGGACGAGCGCAGTCGAGCACGACTACCCGCTCGACCGTGCTCGCCTTCGCTCGTCTGTGCTCGCCCGCTCTAGACGTCGCGCTCCGCCCGGTCTCCCAGCGCCGCCTGCGCCGCCGCCAGCCGGGCCACCGGCACCCGGAACGGCGAGCAGGACACATAGTTCAACCCCACCTGGTGGCAGAACCTGATGGAGCGTGGATCGCCGCCGTGCTCGCCACAAATGCCGATCTTGAGCGCCGGCTTCTGCTGCCGCCCTAAGCGAACCCCAAGCTCCACCAGTTTCTCCACGCCGGCGTCCAGGGTTTGAAATGGGTCGTCGGGCAGAATGCCGTGCTCGACGTAGAACGGGAGGAACCGGCCGGCGTCGTCGCGCGACAACCCGAAGGTGGTCTGGGTGAGGTCGTTGGTGCCGAACGAGAAGAACTCCGCGACCGTGGCGATCTCGTCGGCGACGACCGCTGCCCGGGGTAGCTCGATCATGGTCCCCACCAGGTACTCGATCCGGCGTCCGCACTCGGCAAACACCTGCTCCGCGGTCGCGCGCACCAGGTTCAACTGGTGTCGCAGCTCCTCGACGTGCGCCACCAGCGGCACCATGACCTCGGGGTGCACATCGCCGCCCTCCGCCGCCACCGCGCAGGCCGCCTCGAAGATGGCGCGCACCTGCATCTCGGTGATTTCCGGGTAGGTGATTCCCAGCCGGCAGCCCCGGTGCCCCAGCATGGGGTTGGTCTCGGCCAGGGCCTCGACGATGTGGTGCAGCTGCTCCAGCGGCACGCCCAGGGAGGCCGCCAGCGGGGCGATCTCGTCGTGCCCCCGCGGGAGAAACTCGTGCAGCGGAGGATCCAGCAGGCGAATGGTCACCGGGAAACCGTTCATCTCCCGGAAAATGCCAATGAAATCTTCTCGTTGCATGGGCTCGATCTTGGCCAGGGCGCGTTGCCGCCCTTCGTGGTCGCGGGCCACGATCATCTCCCGGACGGCCTGGATGCGGTCGCCCTCGAAGAACATGTGCTCGGTGCGACACAGACCAATGCCCTCGGCGCCGAACGCGCGGGCCCGCCGGGCGTCCGCGGGAAGGTCCGCGTTGGCCCGCACGCGAAGCCGGCGCAGCTCGTCCGCCCAGGCCATGAGGGTGCCGAACTCCCCGCCCAACTGGGGCTCCACCAGCCGGGCGCGCCCCACAATCACGCGGCCGGTGGAGCCGTCGATGGTGAGCCAGTCGCCGGCACCAACGGAGCGCCCGTTGACCTGCAGCACCTGGGCCGCCTCGTCGATCTCCAGCTCCTTGGCGCCCGCCACGCAGCACTTGCCCATGCCCCGGGCGACCACAGCGGCGTGACTCGTCATGCCGCCGCGGGCCGTCAAGATGGCCTGCGCCGCGACCATGCCGTGGAAATCGTCGGCGCTGGTCTCCCGCCGGACCAGAATAACCTGGTCCCCATGCGCCGCGCGCTCGACGGCCGCGTCCGCGTCGAAGACCACCTGGCCCACGGCTGCGCCCGGGGAGGCCGGCAGGCCGGTGGTCAGCACCTCCGGCGTCGCGGCGGGGTCCACCATGGGATGCAGCAGCTGGCTGATCTGGTCCGGCTCCACCCGGCGCACCGCCTCGCGCCGGTCGATCAGACCCTCCCCCACCATCTCCACCGCGATCCGCACCGCCGCCTGCGCGGTGCGTTTCCCGGTGCGCGTCTGCAGGAGGTAGAAGTGGTCCCCTTCGACGGTGAACTCCAGGTCCTGCATGTCGCGGAAATGGCGCTCCAGCGTGGCGCCGGCGCGCTGCAGCTCCGCGTAGGCGCGTGGGAGCCGCTGCTGGAGAAGGGCCACCGGCTCCGGGTCACGGATACCGGCCACGACATCCTCGCCCTGGGCGTTGGTGAGGAACTCGCCGAAGAGACCCGGCTCACCCGTGGAGGGATTTCGCGTAAAGGCCACGCCGGTGGCGCAGTGCTCGCCCAGATTGCCGAAGACCATGGCCATCACGTTCACGGCCGTTCCCAGGTCGTCGGGGATCCGGTGCACCCGCCGGTAGTCCACCGCGCGCTTGGTCTGCCAGCTCTTGAACACGGCCTCGATGGCGCCCCACAGCTGTTGCCAGGGATCGTCGGGGAAGGGGCACCCTGCCTCCTGCCGCACGATCTCCTTGAAGCGCGCCGCCAGCCGGCGGAGGTCTTCGGCCGAGAGGTCAATATCGCGGCCCACCTGGCGCTGGGCCTTGAGGCGGGCCAGCGCGTCCTCGAAGAGGTCCTGCCCGTCGGGACCCTCGATGCCGAACACGACGTCCCCGTACATTTGCACCAGGCGTCGGTAGGAATCGTAGGCGAAGCGCTGGTTCCCGGATCGCCGGGCCAGGGCCTCCGCCGTAGCGTCGTTGAGCCCGAGATTGAGGATGGTGTCCATCATTCCGGGCATGGACATCTTGGCGCCGGATCGAACCGAGAGCAGCAACGGCGGATCGCCGCCAAAACGCTTGCCCGTGGATTGCTCCACCCGCCGCAGGGCGGCCTGCACCTCCGAACGCAGGTCGTCGGGGAAGCGGCCGTCCGCGAGGTATCGGATACAGAGTGTGGTGGAGAGGGTGAAGCCGGGAGGGACGGGGATGCCGACGTTGGTCATTTCAGCGAGGTTTGCGCCTTTGCCGCCGAGCACGTCCTTCATGTCCGCTCGGCCGTCGGCGTGACCGTCGCCGAAGAAGTAAACGTTGGGCATGGCCTATTGTGGGTGAGAGGCGACCGCCAGGACCGGCTCGCGCGTATCGCCGGCCGTGTCCGAGATAGACGTGGGATAGTGTCCGGAGAAGCATGCATCGCAGAACCTGCCGGCATCCCGGCTGACCGCGCGTCGCATGCCGGCGATCGAGAGGTATCCCAGGGTGTCCACGTCCAGGTGGCGACGAATGGCCTCATGGTCGTGGGTGGCGGCGATGAGCTCCTCACGGGTGGGCGTATCAATGCCGTAGTAACACGGGCCGGTGATGGGCGGCGAGGATACCCGGAAGTGGACCTCGCGGGCCCCCGCCTGGCGGATCATCTGCACCAGGCTCTTGGACGTGGTACCCCGGACCAGGGAGTCATCCACGACGACTACCGACCTGCCGGCGATGACGTCATGAACCGGGTTGAACTTGATGCGGACCTTGGCATCTCGTGCGCCCTGCCCGGGGTTGATGAAGGTCCGCCCCACATAGTGGTTGCGGATCAGCCCGTGCTCCAGCTTGAGGCCGCTGGTCTCGGCGAATCCCAGGGCCATGGCGTTGGAGGAGTCGGGCACCGAAAAGACGCAGTCGGCGCCGGGCGCGGGGTGCTCTCGCGCCAGCTCCCGGCCCAGCGCGCGGCGTACGCGGTCCACCGACTCGCCGAAGACCACGCTGTCGGGGCGCGAAAAGTAGATGAGCTCGAAGATGCACCGGCGGGACTCCTTGGCGGACAGCGGGGGCAGATCCACCACCCGGCCATCTTCGATCTTGAGCCATTCGCCGGGCTGGAGCTCCCGCACCACGCGCGCGCCCATGATGTCCAGGGCGCAGGTCTCCGACGCCGCCACGTAGCCGCCACGAAGCGCCCCCAGCACCAGCGGGCGGAACCCCCGCGCGTCCACGATGGCGTACATCGTGCGGCCTATCGTGAGCAGCAGGGAGTACGCGCCCTCCACCCGTTCCAGCGCATCGAGGATCTGGTCGTCCGGCTCCCGCGCTTCGGAGCGGGCGATCAGGTGCACCAACACCTCCGAGTCCGAGGAGGACTGGAAGATGGAGCCCTTGCGAACCAGGTCGTCCCGCAGCTCGCGCGCGTTGGTGAGGTTGCCGTTGTGGGCCAGCGCCAGCGGGCCCCCGTGGTAATTCACCAGACCGGGCTGGGCGTTGGCCAGGACCGAGCTGCCGCTGGTGGAGTATCGCGTGTGGCCCACCGCGATGTCGCCGGGCAGCTGCTGCAGCTGGGTGGGCGTGAACACTTCCTGCACCAGGCCCATACCCCGATGCGCGTGCACCTCACCGGAGCGATCCAGCGTGACGATGCCGGCCGACTCCTGCCCGCGATGCTGCAGGGCGTACAGGGCCAGGTACGCTAGCTGCGCCGCATTCTCGACTCCGGCGACCCCACAAATCCCGCACATGGCTTAGTCGGCGGCCTCCTGCACCTGGAAGGTGCCCATGCGCCGCGGAATCGCATCGTGGTAAACCCGCCGCAACTGGTCGATGGACCACGACAGCTCGGTCTCCCGCAACCGCACCCGTAATGTAGCACCGGGGGCGGCCACCGTCCCGATGATCGCCGCCGGTACGTCGTGCTCGCGCGCCAGCGTGAGCACGACCGGTTCACGCTCCGGTGCCACGCTGAGCAGCGCGCGCCCCTGGTCCTCCCCAAAGAGCAGGGCGGTTCCGGGGAGATCCGTCGCCAGCTCCCGGAGGTCGACGTCCGCGCCCAGGGCCGATTCCCCATAGGGCGGGCCGAAGCAGGATTCGGCCAGGGCCACGGCGAGCCCGCCGTCGCTCAGGTCATGCGCGCTGGCGATCAACGACCCTCGGCTGAGGGCCACCAGCAGCGACACCAGGCGGCGCTCCGCCGCCAGATCCACCGGCGGCGGCGATCCTCCGACCAGCTCGAGGACGTGAGCCCAATAGGCAGATCCACCCAGGTGGCCGCGTGTGGTCCCCAGCAACACGATCCGGTGCCCCGGTTGCGTGAACCAGGGCCGCGACGCGTGCCGCAGGTCGTCCAACAGGCCGACCATCCCGATGACCGGCGTGGGATCGACCGCGCCCTGCGGGCTTTCGTTGTAGAACGAAACGTTGCCGCCCGTGACCGGCGTTCCCAGCGCCCGGCAGGCCTCCGCCACGCCCCGGCACGCCTCCCGGAACTGGTAGAAGAGTTCCGGCCGCTCCGGGCTCCCGAAGTTGAGGCAGTTGGTGATCCCAATGGGCTCGGCGCCGGTGGCGGCGACGTTACGGGCGGCCTCGGCCACTGCTGCCTTACCGCCCTCGAACGGGTCCAGTAACACGTAGCGGGCATTGCAATCCAGAGCCAGGGCAAACGCGGCGTTGGTGTCGCCGATTCGGACCAGCGCGGCGTCGCCGCCGGGGCCAATGACGGTGGATGCTTGTACCGTGGAATCATACTGCTGGTACACCCACCGTTTGGAGGCGATGGACGGGGCGTCCAGCAGCAGGGGCAAGGCGTCCGCCGCCGGTGGCTCGGGCCGCGTGGGCCTGGCCGCTCGCCGGGCACGCGCCACCGGGGCCTCCTCCGCCGGCGGCGTGTAAACCGGGCAGTCCTCGACCAACCGCGCTCCGGGGATCTCTGCCACCACGCGCGAGCCGTGACGCACGCGGTACAGGCCGTCGTCGGTGACGTGGCCGATGGGGGTGGCGTCGAGCTCCCAGCGAGCGGCGATCTCCTGGATCTGGGGCACGCGGTCCTGTGGCGCGACCACCAGCATGCGCTCCTGGGACTCGGACAACAGGATCTCGTACGGCGTCATGCCCGGCTCGCGGGTGGGCACCACCGCCACGTCGATCTCCACCCCCACGCCGCCTTTGGCGGCCATTTCGGCGGATGACGAGGTGAGCCCGGCGGCTCCCATGTCCTGGATGGCGACGATGTGGCCGGAGGCGATGAGCTCGAGGCTCGCTTCCATCAACAGCTTCTCGGTGAACGGGTCGCCTACCTGTACCTGGGGACGCCGCGCCTCACTCTTTTCGGTGAGCTCTTCGGAGGCAAATGACGCGCCATGAATGCCGTCCCGCCCGGTCCTCGAGCCGACGGCGATCAGGACGTTACCGGCGCCCGAGGCCACGGCCCGCATCAGGTGCGCTTCCCGGAGCAGTCCGACGCACATGGCATTGACCAGCGGGTTGCCGCTGTAGGACGCGCCGAAGTCCACCTCGCCGCCCACGGTGGGAATGCCGACGCAGTTGCCGTAATCGCCGATGCCCCGGACCACACCGGCGAACAGGTATCGGTTGCGTGGGACGTCCAGCGGGCCGAAGCGCAGGCTGTTGAGGAGGGCAACGGGCCGGGCGCCCATGGTGAAGACGTCCCGCAGGATGCCGCCCACGCCGGTCGCCGCGCCCTGATAGGGCTCCACCGCCGAGGGATGATTGTGCGACTCGATCTTGAAGGCAACGGCCCAGCCGTCGGGCAGGCGGAGGACGCCGGCGTTCTCACCGGGCCCCTGGAGCACGCGCGGCCCGCTGGTGGGGAACTCCTTCAAGACGGGCCGGGAGTGCTTATACGAGCAGTGCTCGCTCCAGAGCGCCGAGAAAATGCCCAGCTCGGTGAACGTAGGCGTTCGCCCGAGCATGGCGTGGATCCTCCGGTATTCTTCTTCGTTGAGCCCGTGCTCGGCGACCAGGCCCGGCGTGACGGGCGGGTCGCCCGGGAACGGTTCAGCCCTGGTCGGGCTCATGCGGCGCGGTGGCGGTTCCCGAGGTGCGCAGCCCGCGGACCAGCGCGGCGAAGAGCCCGCCGACGCCCTGCTGGCCCTCGGCCTTGATGAGTTGTTCCGCCTCACCAGCGTCGAACCACACCCCGAGGCATTCGGAGCACTTGTCGATTTGAATCCCGCTACGGTTCTCGCTCACCAGGTTGGCCCCGCACTTGGGGCACTTCATGAAATGGCTGCGGCGTTCCGCGTCCCGCGCGGCTCGCTCGGCCGCCTCGCGCCGGGCCTTGAGAATCTCGGCCTCGCGCTTGGCGAAGTACTCTTCTTCCTGCTGGCGACGGGTCGCGCTCACGGTCAGCACTCACCCGGGCCGGAGGGGACTTCGGGCACCCGCGGCGGGGTCATCTGGCCCTGGCGCTCCGGCGGGGAGGAGGAGGTGCCCGCGTACGTGTGGCCCTCGCCTCGGACAATGGCGTCCACCACCTGATCGTTCTCGAGGAACACGACGTCGAACGTCCCGCAGCTCACCTCACAGCCGTTGCGGAAGTACAGATAAGTCCGGCCTTCCGCGGTCCGTTCCGCCACGGGGATGCCCCAGATGGCGATCACCTGGTCCCGGGTCATTCCGGGGCTCACGGTGCCGGTGTCCACCGGGATCCAGGGCTCGTCCACCAGCGCGACCGGAGCCCGGGTCGGCTCGGCGGACGACGGCGGGGGCGGGGGCGGCGCCTGGGTGGTGTCCGGTACTGATTCAGGAGCCGCGGCCGCCGGCGCCGTAGTGCCCGCCGGCGGCGCCGGCTTCTTGCCAAGGAATGGGATCTTGTCGCACGCAGAGACACCGGCCACCAGGGCCGACAACGCCAGCACGGAGGGCCATCTCATCGCTCGCCTCCTCGGGAAAAGGCAACGCTTTGCACCAACGAACGGAACACCAAGGCGCCGTCGGCCGATGCCAGCACCGGATCGGCGACGCGCTCGGGGTGGGGCATGAGACCGACCACATTGCGGGCCGCGTTGGTGACGCCCGCGATGTCGCGGACCGACCCGTTGGGGTTGTCCAGGTACCGAAACACGATTCGACCTTCCTCCTCCAGGACCCGCAGGTCGTCGGCCGGCGCCACATACCGTCCTTCCCCATGCGCCACCGGCGCCTCAAAGATAGCGCCTGGAGGGTATGCACTGGTGAACGGCGTGTCGGTCGCCTCCACCCGGACCCGGACCGGCCGTGAGACGAAGGCGAGCCCCGCGTTCCGCATGAGGGCACCGGGGAGCAGGCCCGCCTCGCAGAGGACCTGGAATCCGTTGCAGATCCCGAGCACCGGGCCCCCCTGCTCGGCGTGGTCCCACACGGCCGCCATCACCGGACTGAAGCGGGCGATGGCCCCGGCGCGC
>Ga0214472_10007886_pt1 | contig 11114 bp, 8 predicted proteins | sample RVTome_6_FD_207662 | JGI IMG/M metagenome (GOLD analysis project Ga0214472, IMG submission 207662) | Soil microbial communities from uranium-contaminated site in the Upper Colorado River Basin, Wyoming, United States - RVT140D175 | ecosystem: Environmental > Terrestrial > Soil > Contaminated >...
AGCGGGATCCGCGTGAGGGCACCGATTCGCCGGTACTCGACCGGATTGGGGGGGAGGTCGAACCGGAGCCACTCATCCTCTGTCGAAACACCGCTGTTGTTTGTGAGCAGGAGGATGTCGCTGCCGGGTGGAGCGGGATTGTTCGGTTCGACGTGCCGCAGTGGCAGGATGACGGCTTCGGTCTGCCGCCGGACCTCGGCATTCAGAGCGTGGGCGTGTCTGAGCGGAGCCTGTGTTGTGAGCGTTGCGCCGCCGGCCGGGCCGGCGATGACGACGAGCTCCTCGTCATCCGCAGACACCCCGACGCGGAAGATGTCGCCGCGGGCGATCGGTGGGTTGAAGCCGGCGATCGCAGCGACCTGCAAGGTCGTGGCGCCGGCCGCGGTGGCCGCGCTCAGAGTCGAACCATGCTGCGCGGCTGGGATCGCGTCCGCGAGCGTCACGTGCTGGACATCAGCGTTGCCAGCGTGGGCGAAGTCCAGCGGCAGCCTGACGGCGATCGTGTTGGCGGCTGCCGCGCCCGGCCCCACCTGGTGGAACTCGGCGCTGAGGCCATCGTCGATCTGGACGCGGTCGGTCGCCACAAACCCCGGGTTTGCTTCGAGAACCACGCTCGTCGCGGACGGGGCCCCACCGAGCACCGTCCGGGCCTGGACGACAGGTCCCACTTCCGGCGCGACCAGCTGCCGGCCGGCTGCGACGGCCGCACCGATGTTCAGGACCCGTGTCACGTACACGCGCTTGCCGCCGTTCGTGAAGAAGCCCTCGACGGCGTTCGGTAGGAAGCGATGGCCCCCGTACAACGGTTCGCTGAGGAACTGGCCGAACAGGCGCTGGTACTCGCCGAAGCTCGTCACGAGCATCGGCACGTTGACCGGGCCACGCTCGGTCACGCCGATCATGCCGGCGGTGCTGGTGGAGACTCCCTCGATCGGCTTGCTGCCTGTGTCGACTTCCTCGACGTAGACGGCGGGCGCCAGGTACTCAGGCATCGGACCTTTCCTTTACGTGAGGACGATGGCGAGCGATGCATCGCCGCCGTAATCGAGAGCCATGTCGACCTGGACCGGACCGTGGGGCGGGAGGCTCGTCACGATCCGGACCTGCGCGATCCGCGCGATCGCCGGCCAGGAGAACCGGCCGTTCACGTCGAGCGGCACGAGATGGTTGAAGACACCCCCTCCGGGCGTCGTGGGGAACTGCGTCGCGCGGTAGTAGGTCGCGCGCGGCGTGCCGTTCTCGACGACCAGGGTCGCGTTTGTCAGGGGCGGAGGCAGCGCTGGACAGAAGAGAACGGCGTCACCCGGAAGGGCTTCACGCATCACGTTGCCGATCGCCGTGACGACTCCCGGATTCATCGCTTGAACCGGGTCATTCGGACGGTGGAGCTTGCCGATCGGGGCGCGTAGCCGGATGCGGACGGAAGCGGCGGGGTCAGCCACGGCGTCGAAGCCGTCGGTGACGGCCAGCTCGTCGTCGCCGGTGAGCGGGTCACCGATCCGAAGGAGGTCGCCCCCGGCCGGATTCAGCCCGTTGTTGGGCGCGACAACCACAGCGCCCGACTCCGCGGGTGCCGGATCACGGAGCCGTCGCGCCGGACCCGTGGCGACCGGGGGGCAGCGATGGACGGTCGCGCCGACCGGATGGGCGAGCCGGAGCGTGGGATCCACCGAGCACACGTCCGGGGCGATCGGTGGTGCGGTGACGCTCGACGGGTAGTCCCACCAGACCCCGCGGATCGCGACCGATGCACCGACCGCAGGGACGATCGTCGATGGACCGGTCCGCAGCCCGATCGTGCCGTGGATTCGCAGCACGGCATCGCGATGCAGCGGCTGCTCCGGCAAGGCCAGCGGAACTCCCGCCACGCGGGTATTGGCTGGTCGGAGGACGTCGACGCCGTCCCGGATCGGGACGTCGGTGGCCGGCGGCGGGGCAGCAGCGACGCGAACGGTCGCGAACTGCTCTGGACCGGTGGCCACGGGCCGCTCGAAGAGGACCCCGCGACCCGGCGTGAACTGCCGCCGTGGCGCGGGGTCACCGGGCACGATGTCGAGCGTGGTCGTACCGGGGACGGCTGCAGTGTTCAACGTGCGGCGAGCCGCCTCGATCGCGGGTGCGAGATCGCGCGCGAGGTAGCCCGGGGCGGTGACCCGGGCCGTGAACGAGTTGGGTCGGGTCAGGGCGGCGGAGACATCGAACGGCCGCGCCACCAGCCCGCACACGCCGCCGTCGGCGACTTTCGCCTTGGCGCCCGGCAACGAACTTGTCAACGAGATCGGCACGATCGGTGGTGCCAGCGTCAGCTCGTCGTATACCCGGGTGCGTAGCACCGCCCATGGCAGCAGCTCGAGGCGCGGCGAATCGCCCTCGGCAATCGTGTACGACGTCGCCCCGACCTGCACCGCCCGCCGGACCATCAGGCCTGGACCCCCTCGACGATGATGGCCTCGCTCGTCTGGACCGACTCGACGAGGCTCATCCGCGTGGGATCGATGTCAGCGTCGATGCGCCCGAGCGTGACTTCATAGGACACGCTCAACTGGTAGGAGCCTTCGAGGGCGTCCCAGACTCGCGTGATCTCCTCAATGCCGAGCGCTTCCAGGCGGACATGGAGCTGCGCGTCCGTTCCGGCGAGCTCGGCCCTGAGGAACGATCCGCTCACGATCGGGTGGGTGTGGAATATCTGCATCGCCCGCCCGAGGATCCGCTGTTCGGTGTCCGGCGCGGTCTTCGTGATGGGCGTGAGCAGGTAGTGCATGCGGACGGGCAGCGGCGGAGGGATGACTTCCACGTCGCCGGACGGGAGCACCCGCACCTCCGGCGGGTCATTGAGCCGGTTCTCGTCGCGGGCGATGCGGTAGAGCCAGACCGACAGCCCCTGGCGGCCTGCCGCGATCATCTCCTGGGGGGTCTCGAGCGAGACGGTCGTGGCCCCTGTGAAGAACGACGCGAGTCCGCTCGGACCCACGTCCGACGTCATGGCGTCGAGCAGCATCTGGCGGAGGGTGGCGCTGGTCGCCGCGAGGACCGTGTACATCTCAGCTCACGCCCTGCCCGCCGGGCCCCGGAGCTAGTTCCGGCTGGACGCCGCCGAAGCCGTAGCGGATGGCCGCGATGACCTGGCCGATGCCGACGGTGCGCATCACCGTTTGCGTCACGCGCATCTCGAAGAGCGCCGCATGGTCGCCCGAATCCGCGACCACCAGAACGCGGGCATCCGGGAGCGCCCGAAGTAGCCGCGTGGCCGGCGCTGGGTCGAGCGGATCGGGACTCTCCAGGACCAGCACATCCGGGGGCGGTGCCGGGAGTCCGACATCGAGGTCGGTCCACCGATTGAGGAGGTCCACGTCAGGCTCGCGGGCGAGGGCGTCGGTGAGGATGTCTCGGAGTCTCGGTCTCATGCTCATGAGCGCAACGCGTGTCTTCATAACGGATGGCTGCATCCTCGGCGCCCACGCGCCGTAAGGGAGCCACCCCAAGGAATCGACTTGGATGGAGTCCGAAGTGCCAGCTGTCCCTGGACCCGACCGCTGCCCGGGATGGCCGTCCTCGATGGGCCGCATCGAGGCGACCTGTCGAACTCGGAGCGGGCGTCGGTCAGGGTTAGGAGCTTGGATCCAATGGAGGGCCCGAGTCGAGGCACATCTGTCCCTGGGTCGCGGTACTAGATCGTCGTGACGACGAAGGCGCGACCGACAAGCCGGAAGACCGGCAGGGATCGCCGAGACGGCGAGGGCGAACGGTTGCTCGCGGGCGGAGTTAGCCAGGAACGCGCTGGCCTGCGAGCGCGAGGGCGCGCTGGCGGACCGTCAGGTGGCTCCCGAGATGCGCCGCCGCCTGCATCCGCGACGTGACGTGAAGCTTCTCGAACAAGTTGTGGACGTGGTTCTTGACCGTCGAGACCTCGATGCTGAGGTTCGCGGCGATCTCCTTGTTCGAGAGCCCGTCGTCGATGAGGCGCAGGACCTCACGCTCACGCGCAGTCAGGATCGTCCCGATGGAGCGTTGTTCGAGCATCGACTCGCGTAGCTCGAGACGGCGAAACATTGCCGCCGCCATCCGAGGCGTGCATAGCAACTCGCCCCGCAGGATGCGGATGATGCGCTCGATCAGGTCGTCGAGTGACGCGTCACATGGCACGTAGCCCGCGAGACCGGCCTCAGCGCAGGCGAGAATCTCGCCCTCGACCTCCTCGACACCGAAGCCAACGATACGCGGACGGTCGTCCGCGCGCCGGATGGCGCGGACGACATCGAGGCTCTGACGGGTGGCCATGTCGACGATCACGATGTCGGGGCCCATTCGGGCCACGAGTCGGATGGCCTCGTCCTCGTCTGCAGCTGCGGCGACTGTCGAGAACTGGCGACGGCTCGCGAGGCTGTCGCGCATTCCTTCGCGATACAGCCGAACGTCGGCGACGATGAGCAACCGAACCGACGTCAGCGAGGAGCCGGCGAGGTCAGCCCGGGCGGTATGAACCTCACTCGAGGCCCGAGGCTGGACGAGTCGTGACACGGTGCGCTCTCCAACCGCGCCCGTCGGCAAAAACCAGGGACGCAGACGCCGCTTTAGCCGGTTCGAAGTTGCCCCTAGTGCCTCAAAAGCGCGGCTAATTCGCCTCGTCTAAGACTGCGCGCCCGGTCCTCCAAACCTACGCCACGATGCAACAGGGTTATCCACAGCCGTGGCGTGCACATCTGCCTCGGCTTCCACATGCGACTTCGCAGCCACGGCAGCGGAGCAGCCGAGTAGCCGGGCTCCCGGCCGCAGGAATTCACTGACGAAGCTATCCAGGCGGTCGTCGCGCGCGGTTTGTCTGGGCGTCGGTCCAGCACACCGAACCCAACGGAACCCAAGGCGTGGCTCACGCGACGCGTGGCTCGGGTTGTTGCTGGAACAGAACGTTGTCCGCGACACCGAGCGAGTGTCGGGCACGGGCACCGCCGCTGAGAAGTCCGGCGATGATCGGCGCTCGAGGGATCGTGGCGGGATCGAGGCGCACCCCCCGCAGCGGAAACAGACCATCTGTACTGGCGCGCCCGACAGGAGTTGAGGCGCGGATGTCTATGGAATTTCGGATACCAGTGGAGGGGTCAGGGCTGGGAGGAGCGTCTGCTTGAATCTCCCGCTTCGGGCGCAGCCTGATCAGATACCACCACATGAGCGTCGGACTTGGGGGCCGAATGTGTCGGACGGTCGCCGCCTTCATCTCGGTACGGGGTGGCGCGCCCGACAGGATTCGAACCTGTAAATGCCAGAAGTAACCGGATCCCGATTGAACGGGCCGCCGCAGCTCTGGACCTGAGCGCGCCTGATCGAGGCCGGCACCGCCGCGGCGAGTGCGTCGAAGATCTCGAGCAGATCGGAGCGGGTCGATGCGGACGGATCGGGCGGTCCTCCTGACCCGCTTCGACCCCGTCAGATGGCCCGGGTCAGACCCTCACCGCGGCCGATGTCGCCGCCTGGCATTCAGGGCGCCGGCGTATGTCCCAGCGTGAGCTCCACCCGTGCCTTGACGATCCCCGCCCTGGCCCTCCTTCGTCTGCTCGGCCATGAAGGGGTCATCGTCGAACTCCCAGCCGCGATCGACGGTGAACCGGGTGCCGAACTGTCCGGTGAGCGCCTCGACGACGGCGACCGAGTCGCTCACGACCTGGGCGGTCTGACGACTCGAGCCGCAGCCGGCCGTCTCGTCCCAGCTCATCTGACCGAAGAAGAACTCGATCTTCAGGGCTCTCGGTCGCGGGGGTTCATCTTCGAACTGGTTACGGAGCTGCGTCTGGCGGGAGCGACTGACCGCGACGCCGCCGAGGTCGTGCTCGAGCGTTTCCTGCCCCGGTTCAACCGCCGGTTCAGCTGGGCGAACGTCAGCGGCGGCGTGGCGGGCTCGTCGGTCGTCCCGTCTATGCCGCCGAAGATGACGTCCGGATCAGGCGCCATCGGATCTCGACCGCGGAACCGCCACGTGCTTCCCCTCCCGAGGGCCGTCCGTGTGCGAGAAGGCGGATCGTGGCCAGAATCCGATGCGCGTCAATCGGGGATGTGCCGTAGCGAATAGGGACTTCCACCCCCTTGCTCACGCGCCCGCACGCGCGTAGCGTCGCGGCAAACGGCGGCACGTCCCTCGCCAACATCGGAGTGCGGTTCGTGGGCCGGCCGTGCGTCTGGGAAGGAGGCCCACGTGGCCTGGCGCGGTGCTTACGCCTCGATCGGCAGGTTCCTCAGCGAACCCGGGCTCGACCTCCACGGGACGACGATCAACCGCTATCGGTACGAGCTCCAGGCGCTCGTCGATCTCGTCGACCCGCAACCCAGGCGGGTGGACGAGACCGCCCGAGCGCTTGCCGCATCGATCGCCTTCGGCGGGATCACCTCGCCGATGCGCGAGGCGCCCTTCAGCCGCGTCCACGACTTCCTCGCCTGGCTCCGCGAAGCCGGCGACGAGGAGACGGCGAAGCTGGCAGCGGACCTCACGCCGGCCTTCGATGCCGCCGTTCGGAGCCGTCTCGCGCTGCCCATCTGGGACCCGTGGCCGAACCGCGAGCGCGAGACGAGCTGGTCTGTCGAGGATGTGTCGGGCCCGGTCATCAGCACCGGCGGCGGCGGACTTGGGTCGACCCCCGCCGGCGCCTCCCGGATCGGGGTCGGCATGGCGCCGGAGGACCTCAAGGTTGCCGGCGGGTTCGAGCGCGGCGGTCGGCGCGGCGCCCCGTCACCTGGGAGCGCCGGCCGTCCGAAGGTGGCAACGCCCGGTCGTGTGGTCCCGGCCGCGCGCGCGCAACCCACCCGGGCCAAGCCGCCCGGTCCGCCGGCGATGCCGCCCTCGCGCTCGGCTCGGGTGGCCTCAGCGCCGCTGCCGGATTCGTTCGACGATTCGGTCGCCTCGGTCGGTGACGCAGTCGCTGCCGCGGGTCCGGATGCGCCGATGCCCGCGATGGACACGGTCGCCGCCGACCAGCCGACGGCCGCGACGGCCGCCGCTGGGCCGCCGCCGGTCGTGGCCGCCGACGAGGAGACCGCGGAAGCCACCACCCCTGCCACCGACGCGCCACACGAGGCGTACGGAAAGATCGTCGCGCCGGACGTCGCCGTCGTGGGTGAGCCGTTCGAGCTCGAGGTGGGCCTGTCGGCCGAGGAGCCCAAGGGCGTCACGAGCGGATCGCCCATCGAGCTGCCGTCGCTGAAGGGCCCGAAGTACTTCATCGACGTCCAGATCGTGGCCGACGCGTTCGATATCGGTCCGGACGAGTCCTTCCGGCAGCGCCTCGAGGTGAGCCGGAAGAGGCCCTTCCCGTCCGTCATCGTGCACCTGACCCCTCGGCCGCAGGCGACGGACAAGAGCCTGCGATCGCTCCAGGCGACCTTCGGGCTCAACGGCGAGACGGTCGGCATGGCGCTCCGACGGATCGACGTCTACGTGCCCGGCGCGGCCCCCCAGGCGCCGCGGCCCATCGCCTCGATCAGGGGCATCATCACGGGTGTCCCGAAGGGCGATCCGAAGGCGGACGTCACCATCGAGATCTTCAGGCCCGACACGTCAGGTTCGTGGCGCTGGCACGTCCGCTCGCCGCGCCGCGGCGTCGAGCCGGACGTCGACAGCGCCTTCGAAGGTCCGCTCCAGGAGCAGCCGGAAGCCTTCGCCGCGAGGATTCGCGGCATCGTCGAAGCCAACGACGAATCGGCGACGATCGGTTCGATCCTCGTCGGTGCAGGTCGCCTGATCGGGCGGGCGATACCGGCCGAGGTCTGGGATGCGCTGCGTGCCGCCCGCCAGGCCGTCAGGAAGCGCCCCCTCGACATCCTCCTCCTCTCGCAGGAGCCGTACGTCCCCTGGGAGCTGGCGATCCCGAGCCAGCCGCTGGTCGCCGGCGAGCGCCCGACGTTTCTCGGTGCGACGGCGAACATTGGCCGCTGGCCGCTGGGAGAGCCGCCTCCTGCCTCGTTTCCGCCACGGACCGCCCCGGCGCGGGCGATCGGCGTCGTCCAGGGCAGCTATCGAGGGCCGACCTTCGAGACCCTGCCGGGTGCGGGCAGGGAAGTTAGAGCCCTGCGACAGCGGTACGGGGCCCAGCGCATCGAGCCGAAGAATGTCGCCGTCAAGGGCCTCCTCGCCGGTCAGCCACCGCTCGACGTCATCCACTTCGCCGTCCACGGCGCGGTCGACGAGACGGGCCATGACGACGACGGCTTGATCCTTGCCGAGGGGGCAGCTGGCGGCGCCCCGGTGAAGCTGAGCCCCCTGCTCGTCGAGGGATCGACGCTGGCAGTTGGTGCTCCCGCCCCCTTCGTCTTCCTCAATGCCTGCCAGGTGGGGGCAGCCCGGCAGACACTTGCCACGTACGGCGGCCTGGCTGCGGCGTTCCTCCACTGGGGTGCCGTTGGGGTCGTGGCCCCCATCTGGGCGATCGACGACGACGTCAGTCACGAGATCGCCCTCGGGATCTACGAGCGGGCCCTGGTCGAGGCCGACCCGCCGCCGATCGCCTCGCTCCTCCGCGAGGCCCGCCAGCGGTTCGACCCTGCCGCCGAGACGACCTCGGCCACGTTCCTCGCCTACCAGCTGTACGGCCACCCGTCGATGCGCCTCGTTCGCGCCGCGCCCGACCACACATAGGAGCGACCCATGCAGGCCAAGCTCGACCCCACCGGCAAGCCGATCCGGCTCGAGGGGATCACCGTCCGCACGCCGGGCCTCGGCGGCACGGTCGTCACGGTTCCGGCTCCCTCACGGCGTTCCGTTCGCGGCACAGGGGCGACGTCGGAGTTCGACCGTGTCCTCCAGAGGAGCGGGATGCAGACGACGCATCTTGTGTCCCTCGACCTGACGGCCGAGGCGACCCGACGTCGTGGGCGCTCTAGGGGGGAAGCGGCAACCCCCGACCGTGCGATCGTGCTGGACGTTCCGGCCCCGGCGAAGGGCTGGGAACAGGTCGTGCTCGCCGTGGACGAGCACGGCGTCGCGACATGGCACTTCGGCCAGGGGAGCCCGGCCGACGGACCCAGGACCCGCGGCGCCCCCGCGGGCACGCGCCGCTACGTCCTGCCGCACCACGAGGCCGTTCGGCCGAAGACGCCGGACGGCCGGCCGACGACCCGATCGCTCATCGGTGACATCGGCAAGCGCATCGTCAAGGTCATCGCGTTCCCGGTCGGGAAGTACGTCGGGGCCAAGGCCCGGGAGCTCGTCCGCGACTGGGAGAACAAGAACCGCCCAAACGGCCTGCGGACCTTCACGCCGGAGGATCGCGGCGCGCTCGTCCCGTACTTCCCGTCGAACGCGGCCGCCTGGCGCGAGCTCGCCAAGGGCCGCGCCCTGCTGTTCATCCACGGGACGTTCTCCCGGAGCCACAGCGGCCTCGGGGCCCTGCCGCCGGACGTCCTCAAGAGCTTGCACGACGCCTACGGCGGCCGGGTCTTCGCCTTCGACCACCGGACGATCAGCGACAGCCCGGCCGAGAACGTCCGCTGGTTCTTCGACCAGATTCCCGCCAGCGTGAAGCTCGACCTCGACATCGTGTGTCACTCGCGGGGCGGCCTCGTCGCCCGGACCCTGGCCGAGCGGGGCGCCGAGCTCGGCAACGACGGCAAGGTCACGGTCCACCGGATCGCGCTCGTCGCCGTCCCAAGCGAGGGCACGATCCTCGCCGACGTGAACCACTGGAACAGCCTTATCGACACCATGACGAGCCTCTTGAACCTTACGGGAGGCCCCGGCTTCGGCGACGTCCTCGAGACGATCCTCGCGTTCGTCCGGCAGATCGTCGTCGCGGGCTACCCGGAGATCGCCGGCCTGTCGTGCATGGTGCCGGGCGGGACGTACCTCGCCGGCCTCAACGGCGACAAGCGCAAAGAGCTCACCTACCTTGGGATCATCGCCGACTTCGAGCCCCACAACGCCGACTTTGCGGCGCTGGTCAAGGACGAGGCCCTCGATCGACTCCACGACGGCCCCAACGACACGCTCGTGCGGACGGACAGCGCACTCGGGAGCGATCGCCAGCCCGTGCCGTTCCAAGGCGTCGACGAGCGGATCATGCTGACCGGTCCCGAGAGCGTCGACCATTCGGCCTACTTCGGCCAGCCCGCCCTCATGCGGCAGATGGCCGACTGGCTCACGGCCAGGACCCGCTGACGCCGGAGCCAGGAGCGTTCCGAATGCTTGACCGTTACGCAACGCGAGTCGATACCGCGGTGAAGACCGACCATCCGATCTTGGCTGGGTCGGAGGTTGCGATCCTCCAGTTCATCTGCGAGCAGGTCCGGACCCGATCCGTCGTCCACCACGAATGGGGCATCTCGGAGACGGGGGATTCCGGCGTTCCGATCGGAACCGCGATCCTGTTCGCGAGCGGGGATGCTACCAAGAGTCTGGCTGGTGCCACCTTGGTCGCGAAGGAACTCGGGCTGGCTCCGTACCGAGTCGACCTCTCGCGGGTCGTTAGCAAATACCTCGGCGAGACGGAGAAGAACTTGCGCCGCCTGTTCGACGCCGCGGAGGAAGCTGGGGCCGTCCTCCTCTTCGATGAAGCGGACGCCCTCTTCGGAAAGCGGAGCGAAGTCAAAGACAGCCACGACAGGTACGCGAATATCTCGACGCACGTCGTGTCCGAGATGATCTACGCGTTTCGCGGGATCGTCATCATCTCGAGTTCGCGGGGTGGCGAGGTCGCCCCTGAGCTGCTGCGCTCGGCGTGCTTTGTCCTGCGACTTGGCGAACGGGGGACAGCTCAATAGCACTGCCCGCTGCGGACCGGATCGGGGAGATGCCGTCTCGACGCTCTCCGCCCGCGTCCCGGATCGACCTAAGATCGCCGCAGGCGTGACCCACCCCTCGGCCGTTGCGGGCGTCAGTACCCACTCTGGTCGCGGGGCCGGACGTTACAGCGTATAACTGAGCCGATTTGGTGGGCTCGCCACACGGGAGGCCACAGCGCTGAGCCGCTCAGACTTGGGAAGCAGACACTCTGCCAGCTGAGTTACTCCCGCTCGGCGTACGCACATCTACAGCGTCTGCTTGAGCGCTCGGCCATTCTAGCGGGCTCTGGAAAGACCCACAGCGCTCGTACAGCGGATAACTCCCTACAGCGTTTGCTTGAATAAGACCTCCGACA
>Ga0214472_10007887_pt1 | contig 11113 bp, 11 predicted proteins | sample RVTome_6_FD_207662 | JGI IMG/M metagenome (GOLD analysis project Ga0214472, IMG submission 207662) | Soil microbial communities from uranium-contaminated site in the Upper Colorado River Basin, Wyoming, United States - RVT140D175 | ecosystem: Environmental > Terrestrial > Soil > Contaminated >...
TCTTGTTGACACACCGGAACATAACTCTATAATACGCACCACTTGTTGAGACGCCGCGGGAATAGCTCAGTTGGTAGAGCACGACCTTGCCAAGGTCGGGGTCGCGAGTTCGAGTCTCGTTTCCCGCTCCAACAAGATCTCTAGAATGGCTGGATGGCAGAGTGGTCATGCAGCGGACTGCAACTCCGTGTACGCCGGTTCGATTCCGACTCCAGCCTCCATTCTTTTCAGCACCCCGCTGAAGCATGATCCACCAAGCCCCGGTGGTGAAATTGGTAGACACAAGGGATTTAAAATCCCTCGGCCTTCGGCTGTACCGGTTCGACTCCGGTCCGGGGCACCATTTGAACTCCTTCTTTGTTCCCCTTTTTCTTCCGCTTAAGCTTGCCGCTCTTGGTGTTTCGGGCGCGCAGGAGTCATCTCGATCTCTTGCTGATCTGTATTCCGACGGAAGACCGTGAGCCTCGCCGGGCGGCCGCCGCTCCTGCGCATCCATGCGCCCGCGGCATACCGTACATCCTGTACATAAAGCCCGCATGAGTTGCGGGCTCGGCGAGGGCGGGGGATCGACTCAGACCGGATGCGCCCACATGTCGTATTCGTCCGCCTCTTCGACCTCGACCAGCAGGCGTTCGCCGGGCTTGAGGTGGGTCTGGTGGTCGAGGAACACCTGGCCGTCGATCTCCGGTGCGTCGGCCTGAGAGCGGCAGACCGCACCCTCTTCGACCACCTCGTCGACGATCACTTCGATTGTCTTGCCTACCTTCTGCTGCAGCTTGGCGGCACTGATCCGCTGCTGCACCTCCATGAAGCGCTCCCAGCGTTCCTGCTTGACCGCTTCCTCGACCGGGTCGGGCAGTTCATTGGCGGTGGCGCCTTCGACCGGGGAGTACTGGAAGCAGCCGACGCGGTCGAGCTGTGCCTCCTCGAGGAAATCGAGCAGGGTCTGGAAATCCTGCTCGGTTTCGCCGGGGAAGCCGACGATGAAGGTGGAGCGTAGGGTGATGTCGGGGCACTGGCGGCGCCAGTTCTCGATCCGGTGCAGCACCTTCTCGGCATGGGCCGGGCGGCGCATGTTCTTCAGTACCGATGCCGATGCGTGCTGGAAGGGGATATCCAGGTAGGGCAGGATCTTGCCCTCGGCCATCATCGGGATGATCTCGTCCACGTGCGGGTAGGGGTAGACGTAGTGCAGGCGTACCCAGACGCCGAGCTTGCCCAGCTCTTCGCACAACTCCTTCATCCGGGTCTTGACCGGTTTGCCGTCCCAGAAATCCAGCTTGTATTTGGTGTCGACGCCGTAGGCGCTGGTATCCTGAGAGATCACCAGCAACTCCTGAACGCCGTTGTCGGCCAGGCGGCGCGCTTCGCTCAGCACGTCACCGACCGGTCGGCTGACCAGGTCGCCGCGAAATGAAGGGATAATGCAGAAGGTGCAGCGGTGGTTGCAGCCTTCGGATATCTTCAGGTAGGCGTAATGACGCGGCGTCAGCTTGACCCCGGTATCCGGTACCAGGCTGGTGAACGGGTCGTGGGTAGGGCGGGGCGCCACCTCATGCACCTGCTGCATCACTTGGTCATATTGGTGTGGGCCGCTGACCGCCAGCACCTTGGGGTGCACTTCGCGGATCAACTCCTCCTTCGCGCCCAGGCAGCCGGTTACGATCACCTTGCCGTTCTCTTTCAGCGCTTCGCCTATGCTGTCGAGGGACTCCTGGACCGCGCTGTCGATAAAGCCGCAGGTGTTCACGAGCACCACATCCGCGCCGTCGTAGGAGGGGCTGATGTCGTACCCCTCCGTCCGTAGTTGCGTCAGGATACGTTCGGAATCGACCGTGTTCTTGGGACAGCCCAGGCTGACAAAGCCTACTTTGGGAGCACTCATTTAAACCACCCGGAGATATCTTGTGTGCAGGACGCGCGATTCTAGCTGAAGATCAATAAATGCGCGACACGGCGCTGAGCAATAGGCTCAAACGTGCTAACATCGACTATTGATACATACCGTTTGATACATATGGTGTATTTATGACACAGAACAGCACCCGGGGGCGTGTATTCGAAGCGGCCGACCAGTTGCTGGAGCAGGGTATACGTCCTACGCAGCAAGCGGTGCGCGAACAGATCGGCAGCGGCAGTCTGACCACGATCAACAAGGCGCTGAATGACTGGTGGCGCACGCTTGGCGAGCGGATCAATCGCCGGCAACAGCACCCCGAACTGCCCGAACCGGTGCTGACGGTTGCCAACCAGCTGTGGGACAGAGCGCTGGCCTACGCCGAGAATCGATTCGAGGAGCAGCGTCGGCAGCTCGAACGGCAGGAGGCGGAGCTGCGCAACCAGGTCGCGAAAAGCGAGCAGGGCGGTCATCAGGCGGTGCAGGAGCTTCAGGCACAGAACGGGCGCTTGCTCGAGCGTTGCGAAAAGCTGTCCGACGAGAAATATGAGCTGGAACAGTCGTTGCTTAAGGCCGATGAGCAGCAGTATCGGCTCAAGACCGAGATCGACGAACTGAACCGTAAGCTGCGCCGGCAGGAGTTGCTCGCGGGTGACAATCAGGGCGGCGGCGAGGCGCTTATCGAGGCCAGGGTGAGGCTCAGCATTCAGGAGGAGGAACTGACCAGACTCAGATCCCGCAACGATGAGCTGAATCGCGAGAACGCCATGTTGCGCCAGCAACTGCAGAAACAACCCGGCTAATTGTTGATCTACTCGAATTGTTGATTGTATCGGATTGATTAATATGGAATATCAGATCGATATAGATAGCGAACAGGATGAGATCGTAGCACTGGTCAACAGTGCCGTCAGCGGCGATACCATCTGCTGCAGACGGGAGGCCCAGTTCGACATCTGCAAGAGCGCCTTGGTTCAGGCCAAGCTTGCAGGTGTTACGATCTGTCTGCTTGACCAGGATGACTATGTCATACGCCAGACCTCCAGCAAGAAGCGAAGCCAGGTACAAGGGCCTAGACTGACGGATAGGCAGCTTGTCGTGATCAAGGCGCTGGAGAGGGTGCTGGCCCACTGCAAGAAGGAGGGGGTCGCCCTGATCGGGTATAGCGACGAACTGGTCGCGCTGCCCGCCGGCGTTGCGCCCGGCGATCTCGCCTCGGCCTATGCTGTCGAGGTGGATGCCTCAGGCAGCTACCGCGGGGCGGAAGGTATTGATTCGGTTAATCTATCTTGAATAGAATTCATCCGGTTGATGGTAGAGTTGCTGTAAATGGCCACTAGGTGTCGAGGCTTTGGTGATGAATAGGCTGATTCGAGTACTGCTGGTGGACGACCACTCGATCGTTCGGTATGGATACCAGCAACTCCTGGCCGAGAACCCGCTGATCAAGGTGGTGGCAGAGGCGGAAAACTGTGCCGAGGCGTTCAACTGTTACCGCAGCCTGTCGCCCGATGTTGTCATTCTCGATCTTTCGATGCCGATGGATAGCGAGTCCGAAGAGGTTCAGTCGACGGCCGGCGGGTTGGAGGCGATTCGGCGGATACGCAGTCACGACAACGATGCACGGATTCTGGTGGTATCGGGGCTGGATACCAACCCCTATCCGCAACACGCGGTTCAGGCCGGCGTGCTCGGTTATGTCACCAAGCGCAACGCGTCGGCGGAGCTGAAGGAGGCCGTCGAGAATATCTCGCGAGGCAGAACCTATTACTCCAAGTCAATTTCGCATCTAATTGATAATACGGATAAAAGTTTCGAGGATATCGGCCTGTCTCAACTGACCGGCCGGGAGATGGAGATCTTCTCCATGATCGCCGAGGGGCACTCGGTGAATCATGTTGCGGAGATGATGCATGTAAGCCCGAAGACGGTTCACGCCCATCGCGCCAATCTGATGCGCAAGCTGGGGATCAGCTCCAACTCCGAGATCATCCATATCGCCATGCGTGCCGGAATCCTTCAGACCTGATATGCCAACCTGACATGCCAAACACACCCGAACCGCCACCTCAGGACCAGCAGATCAACGACTCGCTGGCGCTGTGGCAGTCGATACAGATCGGCGACCTGATCCAGGTGGAGGCCAATCTGCTGTCGGACGAGGGTAGCCCTCAGTTGAGGTCGAACCGGTACTACGAAGTGATCGGCAAGTCGGATGGCGCAAACGGCCACTACTGCTTCTTTGTGCAGTCGGATCTGACCGATGAGGTTGTAGAGGTGTTCCCCGGGTTCGTTCAGGACTACCGTCAGGCTTCATCGCCACCCCATCACGCCTGAGACAGGCATGGCGCCTATTGCTGCATCCTCATTTCGGTATGCCGTTGCGACAGGCGACGCAGCTGATCGGTGCTGCCCGGTCGACCCAGCAGGAAGCCCTGAATCTCGTCGCAGTGCAGTTCACGCAGGAACTGCAGCTGCTCGGCGGTTTCGACACCCTCGGCCACTACCCTCAGACGCAGGTTGTGCGACATGCCGATGATCGCTCTTACCAGATTCTCGTCATCCTGATCGCCCGGCACGTCGCGGACAAAGGAGTGGTCGATCTTGACGGTATGGATCGGGAGCTTTTTCAGATACATCAGTGACGAATACCCGGTGCCGAAATCGTCGACGGCCAGCCTGACGCCCAGGTCGCGGATCTGGGTCAATATCGGAATGTATTGATCGATGTTGCCCATCACGTAGGTTTCGGTAATCTCCAGCTCAAGCAGCCGGGGAGGGAGTTCAAAACGGATCAAGGTATCCTGAATATCCTTGATTAGATCACGATCCCGCAGTTGGCGTGGCGACAGATTGACCGATATCAGCAGCTCGAAGCCCTCCCGTTGCAAGGTTGCGGCCTCGCGGCACGCCTCGTTCAGCACGTAACGGCCGATATCGACGATCAGGTCGCTCTCCTCGGCGATCGGGATGAACTCGCTGGGCGGTACGGTGCCGTGCACGGGGTGGGACCACCGGAGCAGTGCCTCCGCCGCGACTACCTGTTGCGAGGGGAGGTCGAAACGCGGCTGGTATTCGAGGAACAGTTGCTGCTGATTCAGCGCCTTGCGCAACCCCTCTTCGAGCTGGTGGTGCCGCTGGTGCCGCGCGTTGATGCCGGGGTCGAAAAAGAATACCTCGTTGCGGCCGTTTATCTTTGCCTCATACATGGCAAGATCCGCATTGTGAAGCAGGGTTTCGGCGCTCTGCTCACTGCCCAGCCCCAGCGCAATGCCGATACTGGCCGAACTGTGGCAGTGAGTGTTGTCCAGTTCGTACGGCTCGCGAATAACCTCGAGTATACGCCTGGCGACTCTCTCGGCTTGTTCCCGGTTCTGGATGTCGGCCAGAATCACCGTGAACTCGTCGCCGCCGAGTCGCGCCACGGTATCCTTGGCCTGGACGCAGGTGCGCAAGCGATCCGCGATCTGACGCAGCAATCTGTCGCCCAGGGCATGACCGAAGGTATCGTTGATCGTCTTGAAGTTGTCGACATCGATAAACAGCACCGCGGTATGCCGGGGTGCTTGCGCCAGTTGCTTCTCCAGTTTCTGGTAGAACTGGCTGCGGTTGGGCAGCCCTGTCAGCGCATCATACAGGGCTAGCTGCTCGAGCTTGCGCTCCGCCACCTTCAGGCTGCTGATATCGCTGAACAGCATGATGGCGCGCCGATTGTCCTCGGCATCCGGAAGCCGGGAGATCGACAGCAGGACGGGGAGGGACTCGCCGTTCGCCCGCGTCAGCGAGCATTCGCCTTGCCATCCCTTGCCTTCCTGTAGTTGGGCACGAACCTGCGGGTGTGTATCCATAAACCTGTCCAGTACGGCGAGGCTGCCTTTTTCGCCTGCACCGCACATTAGCTGGAAGGCACGATTCGCCGTCAGTACCTGCCTCTGGCTATCCAGCACGATGATCGCTTCATTGGTGGTGGCGACGACCTGGTGTGCCAGATCCAGTTGCGCCTGAACCTTTTTCATCGCCGATATGTCGGTGGCGATGCAGCCGATCGAGGTGACCTGACCGTAATCATCGAAGATCGGGAACTTGCTGACCAGGAAGGTCTTGGGTTCGGTGTCATCGTCCATTGTCGACTCGAATTGAATGGGTTGGCCGGTGTCGATCACCTGTCGATCGGTTTCCCGAGCGATCAGCAGCAGCTCTCCCTTGAGTAGATCGGCGTCCTGCAGTCCCAGAATGTTGTTCGACCGGGTATTGAACGTTTCGGCGAAGCGCTTGCCGACCAACTGATAGCGGCTATCCAATCCCTTGATGAATATGATGTCCGGGGCGTTGTCGACGATGCTCGAGAGGCGCTTGTCGCGATCTCGTATGCGTACCAGCATGCGCTCAACGGCGCGGCCCACGCGTGCGAACTCTATGAACCGGGCACCGGAGAAGGGGCTCGGTATACCTGTCTCCGGTACCTGCTCGGCGTACAGCGTCAGGTGTGACAACGAACTGCGCGTCAGCTTTCGGATCGCCAGCATGGCCAGAACGCCCAGCACGGCGACCAGCAGCAGCGCGTAGGAGAGGTTGGATATATATCCTTGTTGAAGATCCAGGTAGGCGCTGTTCGGAAGAATGGAGCGAACGGTGTAATCCTTGCTCCGGTCCAGCTGGAACCGATGCTCGCGCAGAATTCTGTTGCGGCTCGTCTCCAGGCCATCGTTCAGCCGCATCAGGGGAAGGCCTTCCATCTCTATGCGGGAGGCTCTATCCAGCTTGTCGAGAATCTGTGTTCCATCGATAAGAAAGATCGTGTCCGCGCCGAACAGTTGCTGCAGTTGATTGATAATCCAGAAGTTGTCGTTGAGCAGGATAAAGCTGTGCAGAAGGCCGACCACTTCGCCATCCGACTTGCTGGTAACCGGCAGACTCAAGCGCAGCAAAGCGAAGCGCGAGTCGTCCATCTCGGTCTCCATGCTGGTCCAGACTCCAGGCGCAGTATAACGCCGGCTGAGCTGCTTAAGCGGCAGGGGTAGATCGAGCAGGCTGACGTTGGCACCCGTATACCTTTCACCGCTGCGATCTTCGACAACCAAGGCGTCAATATGCTGTCCGCCGTGACTTGATAAAAATTCGTCGATGACCGGAGCGGTTCGGTCGAGTCGGTTCTGCTGCAACCCCTCCCGGAGAGCGTCTACTCGACTTATTTCACCGACAATCTGTTCCAGATAACTGAACTGGGCCTTCAGAAAGCTGTCGAGCACCCGCTGGTCGCGCTCATAACCCAGCCTGATTTCATGCTTCAGCGCCTGCTCGGATCCAAGGTAGGCCGGCGTTATCAGCGTTGCCGCGGTGGCTGCCAGCAGCACAAACACCAGAGACAGGATCGAGGTGGAAAAACGCACGGTTTTCTTCACTGCGGCGAATCCCCATGTCCGCTGAGGCGGAACGCCTGTCGAGTGAGCTGTTTGAGCTGATCTTCCGCGATGCCCGCCTTCAGCAGCTTGATCTCGCCGGCGAAGACCAAGGGAACCTGGGATGTTTGCTGCATCACATCGAGTTTGATCGCCTCGGCCATCGCGATGCCGTTATCGTCGTTGATCCGCATGACGGTGACATCCAGGCCATTCTGCTTCAGTGCATCGAGCTCCGCCTCACCGCCACCCCAGCCGTTGAGCAGCACATCGAGACGACCCTTCTCGCGCAGGGCCCGCAGGGCGCCCAATGCCACGTCGGTGGAGCAGGCGAAGATCATCTTGAGGTCAGGGTGCTGCTCGAGGGTTTTCAGCGTCGCTTCATAGGCGCGCTCCTGATTGCCGTCGGTATAGTAGGCGTTGACCTGCTCGACATCGGGGTATTTGGCGGCTTCGGCCGCGAAGGTGTCGCCGCGCATCTGGCTGACATAGCCGGGCGAGAAGTAGAGCAGGAGGTACTTGCCGCGGTAGCCGATCCGGTCGAGCATCCATTCCGCCATCAGTTGGGTACCCTGGGCGTGATCGAACCCCACGTACAGGAACGGCTGCCGGGATTGCCAGCGCACCAGAGGCGTGGTGATGTTCTGTAGCATCAGCTTCGGCTTGCCTTGCGCCAGTAGCCGTTCGATCATCCGGCTCTGCGGGGCGACATCGAGCGTGAACGCGAGGTAATCGGGCCGCCACTCCAGCGCTCTGGCCAACTGCCGGCTTTGCAGTGCCGTATCCACGGAGGGGTGGGAGAAGAAGGATCTTAGCTCGAACGGAACGTTGAGACTGCGCAGGCGCCTCTCCAGGGAGGTCTGGCTGCGACGCCAGTAATCCGATGCCTGTATGCCCGGGTACACCAGAGCGATCCTGACCGGGTCGATAGCCCGACCGGCAACAGGTTCGGCGGGTTTGCGCACCCTTTCGGCAAACGCCTGCGCGACCCGCTTCTGATCGGGATGCTGCTCAAGGTAGCTGCTGAGGCGGATATACTCGGATGCCGCCTGGACCGAAAGGCTAACGCAGAGTAACAGAACACTAAAGATCGACAGGTAGCGGTAGAGAACGGTCGTAGAAAGCATGGTGACTAACTCCCTTTGGTCTGGCGTCCGTTGTGCCGGTAAGCCGGCCGGTCAAATCAAGCATAGCAAAGCTTGGCCGGAGGCAAGGCGCTTTGTCCGCGAAAGGTACGAGCGCCGGTTTTTGAAGAGCGGGGCGAGGACGATACCTTTGGCCCGGCGCTTTGGTAGTGGACGAACTGGACGAATGACGGACACTTATCCAATTGAAATACAACGGCCACATCCCTAGAATCGAGAAAACCGTAAAATACGCGTTGCCCATGACTCGACTGACTCGCACATCGCCGGCCTTTCTGCTGATACTGATATTCGGTATGCAGTCACTGTCGGCGTTTGACGGTTCTATTCCGGCAAGTCAGGCGGCTTGGCAGCACTGGCAGTTTCACAGCGAGCATGGCGGGTCTCTTCACGACGACCATGTTCACGACACGACACTCGCCGGTGATAAAGCCGACCATGAGCGCTTCGAAAACCTGCTCCATGTGGATATGACACATGCCGGAATTATCGGGCTGGTGTTTGCGTCACCGGTAACGGACGGCGTAAAGGTCCCGTCGCGCCCCATCTTGCAGATTCCCCCCAGCCATAGCGCCCCGCATCTTGGGGTCGATACGCCGCCCCCCATCGCCTGATTCGTGCCGAGTCACTGCAGGTCCGCGGGTTTTGCCGTAGGATCGCTTCTATCCATATCTATCAGGTTGCTGAACACGGCTGTAATGGAGACGCCGGTCGTTTTCGGCAGCCGACCAAGGGGATCTACATGAAATCAACACGTATTTTGGGTACTGCTATTGCTTTGTCTGTTTCTCTGTCTTCGGGTGTCGTGATGGCACACGGCGGCGCCTCCGGTATCGTCATGGAGCGGATGGATCTGATGAAAGAGATGAAAACGTCGATGAAGTCGATGTCGGCGATGTTCAGCGGCAAGGCCGAGTACGACGAGGCGGTGGTCAAGGAGGCGGCAAGGGCCATCGAGCGCAACTCGGGGGAGGCGATGACGAAACTGTTCCCGGAAGGCAGCCTTCACGGCCCGACCGAGGCCAAACCGGAGATCTGGCAGGAGTGGGATCGCTTCGCGGCACTGGCGGACCAGCTCAAGCGCTACGGTGCGGCGCTGGAGAAAGCGGCCGATAACGGCATGGCATCCTCGGGCGGCGCTCCGGCAGCGATGATGGGCAGCGGTGCCATGATGGGTAATGGCTCCATGATGGGGAGCGGTTCGATGATGGGAGCAACAGGCATGATGGGAACTCAAGGGCCATCCGAAGAGCATCTTGCCGAGATGCCGGCCGATGGGGTGTTCCAGATGCTGACCGATACCTGCTCCTCCTGTCACACCCGTTACCGTGTCGAGGAGTAACCCATGCGACGATCGATGCTAAGGCTTGGCGCCCTGGCAAGCGTCGTAGCAGTAGGTTGGGGCGGTATCGCGATGTCGAATACCGGCTCCCAACCTTCATCACTGGCGACGTTGCAGGGCGATGTGGGGCGCGGGGCCTACCTGGCGCGCGCGTCAGGTTGTATCGCCTGCCACACCGATATCGAGTCGGGCGGCAAGCCGCTTGCCGGTGGTGCCCCGCTGGAGACGGATTTCGGAACGTTTTATGCGCCGAACCTGACCACCGATGCGACCCACGGCATCGGTGCCTGGTCGATAGAGGCGTTCGCCCGGGCGGTGCGGGAAGGGGAGTCGCCGGAGGGGGAACCCTACTATCCGGCATTTCCCTATGGTTTCTACACCCGCTTCAGCGATCAGGATATCGCCGATCTGTGGGCCGCGTTTCGTACCGTTCCTGCCGTCGAGCAGCCTTCTAAGGAGCAGGAGTTGAGCTTCCCGTTCAATATCCGTGCCGGGCTCCACCTTTGGCAGGGGCTCTATTTCGAGCCGCAGCGCTTCCAGCCTGCACCGGATAAAGGAGAGCTCTACAACCGAGGCGCCTTCCTGGTGGAAGCCGCCGGCCACTGTGCGGCGTGCCATACGCCGCGCAATCTGCTGGGTGCCTTGGATGGCGACGAGCAGTGGGCCGGAGCCGACGGACTGCCCGGCGGCGGCGCCTCTCCGGCGATCCACGCCGACGCGCTCAGGCAGCGGGGCTGGAGCGTGCAGGACCTGGCCTATGCGTTGCGTTCCGGCATCACGCCGGATGGCGACGTGCTCGGCGCGTCCATGGGCGAGGTGATCCAACAGGGGACGGCGTTCCTGAGCGATGAGGATCGTCGGGCGATCGCCACCTATCTGATGTCGGAGCGCTGAGCACGTTGGTCAAGTCGCTGCCCTTGATACACACTTCAGTACGCGCCGGCCTCTTCGAACACCTCTTGATTCAGGGCATTCAGGATATGGAGGATCTTCCGGTGGTGATCGTGATCAAACATCGACTTCCAACTGAAGCCAAGAGCCATTGGCGATAGCCAACTGTCGTATAAAGACTTTTTCCTGTCCGGCAACGTCGGCCAGGGCTCCTCTGTAGTTCCAGCCTCGCTCGTAACGATTGAGCATCTCATCCAAGGTCAGCTTGCGAACGTCGCGCAGATCCCAGCATACCGCCTCTAAAAAAGGCAGTTTGTCGGGAATCGTCATGTTGGCTCGCTGCTGACGCATAGCGTCACTCCTGCGGTGGCTGGTTCTATAGTCAAAATCAGTCTACATGAAGTGATTGACTCTGCCAAAGCGCCGATCATCAGTCCCT
>Ga0214472_10007888_pt1 | contig 11112 bp, 12 predicted proteins | sample RVTome_6_FD_207662 | JGI IMG/M metagenome (GOLD analysis project Ga0214472, IMG submission 207662) | Soil microbial communities from uranium-contaminated site in the Upper Colorado River Basin, Wyoming, United States - RVT140D175 | ecosystem: Environmental > Terrestrial > Soil > Contaminated >...
AGCGAGTTCGTGGGCACGAAGGTGCAGGGCAGCAAGGCGACGGCCTATCCGCCGGCCGGCGAAGCCGCCCCGACGAAGCCGCCCACCAGCGTCGGCGGCGTCAGGAATCGCGCTCCGCTGCCGGCGACCGGCGTCGGCTCCGGCGCGCTGGGCGCGGCGCTACTGCTGCTTGCCTTCGCCGCGGCAGCCGTCACCAGGCGCGCGACGCGAACCTGATCCGGCGCAAGCGAAAGCGGCGTCCGTCGCGGGCGCCGCTTTCGCTTCCCGGGGCGTTCCTTTACGGGTTCGCGCCGCCGTCCTTCCACGAACGGAACGTCTCGACCCGTTCGGGCGGCCACGGCGAGTCGCAGGGCATGCTGCCGTCCTGGACCACGGCCAGGATGTCGGCGGCGTTGTCGCGCACGGCCGCGTACGCGTGAAGGTCGAAGGCGAACAGCATCGCCTGTCGATCCTGGTCGCGGAACAGCGGCTTGATATCGGTTTCGAAGCTAAGGTCTGCCACCCATTTCCCCCTTGCCGATGATGACGTGAACGATGGCGGATCTTATCGTCTCAGCGGTCCGTCCGTCTGGGCGCGCTCTCCGCGGCACTGCGATAGGGTGACGCTTGCTATGGCACGCACCGGTGGGGAGGAACGAAAGCGCAGTCTGATCGCGCACGCCGTCCGACTGTTCGGCTCGCTCGGCTACGACGGGACTTCGCTCGACGTCGTCGCCGAGGCCGCGGGGATTCGCAAGCAGACGCTGCTGTATTACTTCCCGACGAAGGATGCGCTCTTCGATGCGTGCGTCGCCGAGGTCGGGATCCGCGCCGCGCAGGCGCTTGAAGCCGCGCTGGAAGGTCCGGAAGAAGGATTCGGGCGGGCCGAAGCCGTGATCCGAACGATCTTTCGCCTGACCGAACAGTGGCCGGAGTTCCCGACGTTCATCCGCGAAGCGTCGCGAAGCGGCCCGGCCGTCGTCAGTCGCATCGCGTCGACGCTCGAGCCGCTCCGGAAACGCGCGCTGGTCTTTCTGGAGAAGGAGATGGCCGACGGAACATTTCGCCGGCAGGACCCGACCCTGTTGCTGTTTACGCTCTACACCGCCGTCGTCGGGTCGGTGACCGAAGCCGGCGTGCTGCGGGCCGTCGGCGGCGGGGACAAGGGCCGTGGCACCCTCAAGCGACGCGAAGAAGAGCTGATCGAGTTCCTCCGGGTCGCCTTGACCGGCAAGAACTAAACGGGCGTTCAGCCTGGTTCAGCCGGGGGGGAGCGCCGCGAGTTTCTGTTCGTCGCCCTGGTCGCCCTTGGTTCGAAGGTAGGGGGCGCGGCCGCAGACCGGACACGTGCCGTCGACCAGATCGTGTTCGGCGTCGCCGTCTTGAACGAAGAAGCGCTCGCCGAGCGAGATGAGTTGCAGCACACGGTCGGGGGACAGCATGATCGGCTCGGCCGCAAGGTGCGGCGAGTGGTAGCCGACGAGCTCGACGTGATCGTGATCCGCGTCGGCCTGCTCGACCCGCGACGAAACCACCTTCAGCGATGCCACCGAACCTCCCCTCGATCCCTGTGCGGAGCATAGGGTACCGGCTTCCCGCCTCCGCGCGAATCAAGCGTGGGCGGTGCGGCTTCGCCGTCGGGCCCGCGCGGCATCCTGGATCGCCGAGGTGCGGCGCGCACGGACCGTTTCGATCGCGAACGCCGCGAGGAGCGGCGCGGTCTCGACGATGTTGTAGAGGAAGTGAACGTCGGGCCGCTTCAAGGGCAGGCCGCCGCCGATCGCGCCGCCCGCGGACAGCAGGCCGGGTGATCCGGGGTTGCCGGTGCGCAGATACGTGGACATGATCCAGGTGTGCTCGACCTGATGCCAGACGGCGAAGATGACGGCGAAGGCAAGCAGACGACTGTGTCGATAGACAACGAGCAACGACGCGGTTGCGAGCAGGACGGTGGTGTTCCAAACGAAGTGGACCCACTCGATGTCGAGCGCGCCGAAGATGCCGCGCGAGCGGGGCGGCGGCAGATGAAGCGCATGAAGCTGGATCATCTGCGCCGCATGCTCGATCACATGCCCGCTCTGGCTGACGGCGACGAAGTAGAAGACCGCAAGCCACGGGTTGCGCTTGGTGACCTCGGCAAGATCGCGCACGTAGAGCGGCAGCCAGGGCACCAACGCTACGACGACCATCGACCACAGCGGCCAGCCGAGCGCCGCCGCGGACAAGCCTCCCGACAGCGACGCGCCGGCCGCGATCGCGAACACGCGCGGAGGCAGGAGCGACGATGCGGGAACAAGGCTCAGTGGGGTTGGAGCGGGGCTCGGCGGCGGCGAGGCGACGCGGGGCCGCTCCGGGGTCGATCGGACTGCAACGGGTCTGCTCACGATGATCTCCTCCCTCGCTCCGTAGAAACGATCGGCCCCGTCAAGTCGTTCGACTTCGGACATCCCCCATAAGGGACATTGAAAAGAAAGAGGCCCGGCGATGCGCCGGACCTCTTCGTCGAAGCGATGAACGTCAGCCGCAGAAGGGGAAGTCCTTGACGATGGGGTCGTCGACGGCGGTGAGCCGTTTCAGGCCGGTCGGCGCGTCGGCGTCGATCGTGAAGATCGCCGTGCCGGTCGCGGGAACCTTGTCTTCGCACTTGGTTCCGTACGAGATCGGGTTCAGGAGCCCGCCCATGTCAACGTCCTGAAGGCTCTCGAACGCCTTCACGACACCATCCCGGGTCAGGTCGCCCAGCTCGACGGCCTTTTCAAGGATCTGGTGCACGATCCGCGCCTGCGTGTAGCCGAATTGGAAGTACGTGTCGGGCGCCTGCCCGCCGCCGTACTTGGCGAGGTTGTCCACCATCTCCTTCATGCCTTCGCATCCGGCCGCCGTCGAGCCCCAGTCGCAGGCCGCGTCGCCGGTGATCCACACGTAGGCCTTCAGGTAGTCCGCCAGCGGGCTCTTGGCGAGCGCCCCGATCCATGCGGGTGATTGCCCGATCCATCGCGGCGTGTACTTGAGCTGGGCCGCAGTCCCTAGGATTCCGCCGGTTGCGCTCGGCACCGTCACCATCCAGACGTGGTCGGCGCCGCCGCGTTGCAGCGCGGTGACCTGCGAGACGAATTCGGTGTCGGTCGGCTTGTACGTTGCGCGAGCCACGATGCTAAAGCCCAGCTTCTGGGCTGCGTACTCGACGCCTTTCAATCCGTCGGCGCCGTAGTCGTCGTCCTGATAGATCACGCCGACCTTCGGGGTCTTCTTCTGCTCGTTGACGACGTAGGAGAACGCGTTGATCGCCTGCACCGGATACGGAGCGCCGGCCGGGATCAGGTACTTCTCCTTGAGCCAGTCGCTCGACAGGGTCGCGGCGCCGGTCAGGATCTTGTCGGCGCGGATCTGCTCCAGGATCGCCTTCGTCGTCGGCGTGCCGAGCGACTGCGCGATCATCAGTACCTTGTCCTTGAGCTTGCCGTACTGCTCGGCATGTGTCTGCGGCACGTACTGCGTGTCGAGCGTCTCCAACGTGACCTTGTACTTCTTGTCGGCGGCCAGGTTCTTGCCGACGCCGCCCAGCACCTCGTTGACGTACTGGAAGTAGACTTCGTGGCCTTTCGTGAGCGGCTTGCCGATGACGGCCACCGGCCCGGTCAGCGGCGACAACTCACCCAGTGTGATCGTTTGACCTTGCACGCCGACGCCGGTCTTGATCTCGCCGGTGCCGCCGTCGGTGTCTGTCGACGACCGGCACGCGGTTGCGACCAGCGCAAGCACGGCGACCGCGACGATCGCGCGAATTCCTCGACGCATGTGCCCTCCTCTCGTCCGATTCCTCCCGGTGTGCTCCGTTGCTCCTCCTCCCGCCTGGACCGTTCAGTAGCTGAACGGCCACGTCTTGAAGTAGATCTTCGCGCGCCGCCACAAGCCGGCGCATCCGTACGGCTCCGCTACTAGGAATACGATGATCAGCGCTCCGAAGATGATCTGGTTGAGCTCGAAGACGGTGATGCCGTCCGCGGTCGCGCTGGTGGCGACAAACGGGATCTTGTCCGAGAACTCCTCGACCAGGCGCGGGACCAGCGAGATGAAGAACGCGCCCAGGATCGCCCCGAACACCGTGCCGATCCCGCCGATGATGATCATCGCCACGTATTGGATCGACAGGAACAGGTCGAACTGGCTTGGTCCCACGAAGCGAAGGTACGAGCCGAGCAGCGCGCCGCCGATCGCCGCGTAGGCGCTGGAGATCACGAACGCCGCGACTTTGTAGCGAAACAGGTTCACGCCGATGATCGAGGCGGCGATTTCGCGGTCGCGGATCGCCTGGAATGCGCGGCCGGTTCGCGATCGAACGATGTTCTTTGCGATGAGCGTCATCAGCGCGAGCATCGGGATGGCCAGCAGATAGAAGCTCTGGTCGCGCGAGAACGTTCCGATCGCGTTGAACGACAGGCCGCCGACTTCGGGCGGAGGGATCGAGCGGCCCTGCGGCCCGCCCGTGACCGAACGCACGTTCAGGAACAGGTGCTCTCCCAGGAACACCAGTCCGAGCGTCACGATTGCCAGATACAGGCCTTTGAGTCGCAGCGCGAACGGCCCGACGATCAGCCCGACGAGCCCCCCGAGGATCCCGGCGACCGGCAGCCACACCACGAACGGCAACCCGAGGTTGCCTCCCATGTATCCGGCCGTGTACGCGCCGAGCCCGATGAAGAACGCATGGCCGAGCGACACCTGTCCGGTGAAGCCGGTCAGCAAGTTGAGTCCGATCGCGCCGATGGACGCGATCGCGGCGAAGTTGATCACGGCCAGCCAGAAGTCGGTCAGCACGAACGGCAACACGACCACGACGACGGCCAGCAGCAGCATCCCGATCCGCGATCCGCGCGTCGGAAAGATCGACGTGGTCTGCGCGTAGGAGGTGTGAAGCGCCTCGGGTTTGCGCGACGTGAGCAGGCTCATACGCGCTCGACCTCTCTGGTCCCGAACAGGCCGTAGGGACGGATCATCAGGACCACGACCATAACCGCGTACGCCGCGATCACGTGGAAGTTGTTGCCCAGCCACGGCGCGACGCGCGGCTGGTAGCCCTGCATCAGCACCTCGATCAGGCCGATCGTCACGCCGCCGATCACCGCGCCGCCCGGCGAGTCGAGCCCGCCCAGGATCGCCGCGGGAAACGCGCGCAAGGCGATGAATCCGGTCGTGGGGGACAGCGACCCGGGAAAGGACGAGATGAACACGCCGGCGATCGCCGCCGTCGCGCCGGCGATCGCCCATGCGATCGCGGTCATGCGCCGCACCGAGATGCCGAGCGACAGCGCGGCCTCCTGGTCGAAGGCCGCGGCGCGCATCGCGACGCCGGCTTTGGTCATGCGAAAGAACAAGAAGAAGCCGAGCAGCACGGCGGCCGTCGCGCCGATCGTGCCGAGGCTCGCCGCCGAGACGCGCAGCCCGCCGACGTCGTAGACGGTCGCGCCGAACGGATCGTTGATGTGCCGGTCGGCGAAACCCCACGCGGACGTGACGACTTGGCGGACCACGATCGCCAGACCGATGGTAATCATCACGATGGCAAAGACCGGCCGGCCGACCATCCGGCGCAGCACGACTCGCTCGATCCCCAATCCCACGCCGGCCATCATGATCATCGCCAGCAGCACGGCGAACACGAAGGGAATCTCGATCTGATTTCGCCAGAAGAACACCAGCGAGCCACCCAGCAGAACCAGCTCGCCGTGCGCGAAGTTGATCACCTCGCTCGACTTGTAGACGATGACGAAGCCGAGCGCGATGAGCGCGTAGACGGCGCCCAGCACCAGGCCTTGGTAGGCGAACTGAAAGAACTCGGTCACCGCGCGTACATCTCCTCGACGAGCGGGCCGAACCGTTCGGTGAGGACGCTGCGACGAACCTTCTGCGTGGCCGTCAGCTCGCCGTCCTCGTGGTCGAGCTCTTTGGGAAGCAGACGGAACGTCTTGATCTGCTCGACGGGGGCGAGCTCTTTGTTGAGCCGGTTCACGTGCTCGTCGATCAGCCGCACGACCTCCGGCTTGGCCGCCAGATCGCTGTAGGTCGTGAACGAGATCCGTTTGCGGGTCGCCCAATCGCCGACGGTGTCGAGCTCGATGCCGATCAGCGCGACGCAGTGCGACCTGCGGTCGCCGACGACGATCGCCTCTTTCACGTACGGCGACTGCTTGAGCTTGTTTTCGATCTCGGACGGCGAGATGTTCTTCCCGCCGGCCGTGATGATGATGTCCTTCATCCGGTCGACAATGTGCAGGTGGCCGGCGTCGTCGATCATGCCGACGTCGCCGGTGTGCAGCCAGCCGTCGGCGTCGACCGTCTCGGCCGTCGCCTGCGGGTTGCGGTAGTAGCCGGCGAACACGGTCGGGCCGCGCAGCAGGATCTCGCCCTCGTCGCTGATGCGGATCTCCACGCCGTCCAGCGGCTTGCCGATCGTGCCGATGCGAATATCGTCGGGCGGCGTGATCGTGCCGATGCCGGCCGACTCGGTCTGCGCCCACCCTTCGCGAACCGGAAGGCCGATCGCGTGGAAGAAGCGCAGCACGGCCGGCGCGATCGGCGCGGCGCCGCTGACGGCGATCCGGCAGCGAGCCAGACCCAGCCGCTTCTTCAGCGGCCGGTATGCCAGCAGCCAGCCCAGCCCGTAGAACGGTGCCATCATCGCCGGCAGCGTGCCGCCGTTTTCCAGGCGCCGCTGCGCGAACCGCTCGCCCCGCTTGAGCCAGAACCGGAACGTTGCGCGCTTGATCCACGAGGCGTCGTGCATGCGGATCTCGATTCCGGCGGCCATCTTCTCCCAGATGCGCGGCACGCCCAGAAAGATCGTCGGCTCGACCTCGCGCAGGTTTTCGGGGACGGTGTCGATCGACTCGGCGAACGATGCGCTCACGCCGAAGGCCAGCGGGAAGTAGATGGTAAAGATCTTCTCGGCGACGTGGTTGAGCGGAAGATAGGACAGCACGCGGTCCCGGTCGCCGATGTCGTTCCACGCGCTCTGCGTCAGGAGCACCGAGGCCGCCAGATTCGCCTGCGACAGCATCGCCCCCTTCGGCGGTCCGGTCGTGCCCGACGTGTAGACGATCATCGCGATCTCGTCCGGGGTGCGATCGGCGACGAGGGATTCGTATGCGGCGGGGTCGGCGTCGTTCATCTGCCGTCCCGCGTCCAGCAGATCGTCCAGCGGCATCAGGCGCGGATCGTCGTAGCTGCGCAGCCCGCGGCGGTCGACCACGACGATCCGCTCCAGCGCCGGCACGTCCACGGCCAGGATCTTGTCAACCTGCTCTTGGTTCTCGGCCACGACGACGCGCGCTCCGGAGTGTTCCAGCACGTAGCCGACCTCGGCCGGCGGGCTGGTCGGATACACGCCTACGCTGATCGCGCCGGCGGTGATGGCGCCCATCTCGGCGAAGACCCACTCGGGCCGGTCGTCGCTCAGGATTGCGACGCGGTCGCCGGGCTGGATTCCCAGCCACCGCATGCCCAGCGCGACTTCGCGCACGCGCTGCTCGTAGTCGCGCCACGTGTGTTCGCGCCAGATGCCGTGGACCTTTTCGCGGAGGGCGATGGCGCCGGGATTGGTCCGGGCGCGCTGCAGGAACAGGGACGGCAGGGTGGCCGCCTGCTGCGACGGCGATTCCGCGCGTGGTTGCAACTGTGTCGTGCTCATGTGGCGGCTCCTGCGCTCTGCTCTTCGCCGAGGTACGCGGCGATCACGGCCGGGTCTTGCTGAACGTCGGCCGGAATACCCTCGGCGATCCTCTCTCCGAAGTCCAGCACCAGGATGCGGTCGGCGATGTCCATAACGAGTCCCATGTCGTGCTCCACGAGGATCTGCGAGATGCCCAGCTCCTCTTTGATGTCGAGGATGAAGCGCGCCGTGTCTTCGGTTTCCTCGACGTTCATCCCGGCCACCGGCTCGTCCAGCAGCAGCAGCTTCGGCTCCATCGCCAGCGCGCGGCCCATCTCGACGCGCTTCTGGAGTCCGTAGGGGAGCGCGGTGACCATCTGGTTGCGGTACCGCTCGATCTCGAGGAACTCGATGATGCGCTCGGCGGCGGCGCGATGCTCCATCTCGCTCCGCTTGGCCGGTCCCGCCCACAGGGCGCCGGCCGCCACGCCGGTGCGCATCAGGTGATGGCGTCCGAGCATCAGATTGTCGATCACCGTCAGGAACGGGAACAGCTCGATGTTTTGGAACGTGCGAGCGATGCCGGCGTGGGCGACCTCGTGCCGCTTCATCGTGAGCAAGTCGCGGTCGTCGAAGGTGACGCGACCGTCCTGCGGCCGGTACACCCGCGACAAAATGTTGAAGATCGAGGTCTTGCCGGCGCCGTTGGGTCCGATGATGGAAAACAGTTCACCCGGGTGCACCTCGAACGACACGTCCGACAATGCGGTGACGCCGCTGAAGCGAAGCGTCACCTGCTCGAACGACAGCAGCGCGCCGGTCACGAAAGCCACCGCTTCTTGCGGCGGTAGTGCTTGACGTCCCGGTACGAGTGGCGCGCGCCGCCTTCCGCACCCAAACCCAAGTAGAACTCGCGAACGTCTTCGTCGTCGAGCAGTTCGGCGGCCGGCTTGTCCATCACGATCTTTCCGTTTTCCAGCACGAAGCCGTGCGTCGCGATCGACAGCGCCATCGCCGCGTTCTGTTCGACCAGCAGGATCGATGTGCCCGAGGCGTTGATCTGAACGATCGTGTCGCGGATCGTTTGCACCGCGAGCGGCGCCAGACCGAGCGACGGCTCGTCCAGGATCAGCACCTTCGGCGAGGCCATCATCGCGCGGCCGATGGCCAGCATCTGCTGCTCGCCGCCGGAAAGGTACCCGGCGATCTGCTTGCGCCGCTCGCCCAGGATCGGAAACAGCGACAGGACCCAGTCGTAGGTCTGCTTGACGCCCGCGCCGTCGCGCCGCGTGAACGAGCCGGCGCGCAGGTTCTCATCGACGGTCAGCTCGCTGAAGATCCGCCGGCCTTCCAAGACCTGCGCGATGCCGCGTCGCACGATCGCGGGCGCGTCCAGCCGGTCGATTCGCTCGGCATTGAATGTGACCGTCCCTTTGGTGATCTCGGCGTCGTGGACGTCCAGAAGGCCCGTGATCGCGCGAAGGGTGGTGGTCTTTCCGGCTCCGTTCGCGCCCAAAACGGCGACGATCGCGCCTTCGGGCACATGGATCGAAACGCCTCGCAGTGCGAGGACAACATCGTTGTAGACGACTTCGATTCCTCGGACGTCGAGCAAGCACCCGCCTCCCTGCTTCCAGGACATACCATCTTTACGTCCCGAACGCCAGGCTGCGCGGGGCTACGTCTGACGCGCGAAGCGGATCTCGGTGTCGTCGCTGCCGTTGATCGAGCGCGTCCACGTCAGGTACGCCCGGCCGGAGGAGTCCATGGTGAGCGACTGGAAGTCGCCCAGTTCGCGGTCGGTCGAGCAATTTAGCCCGTCGGTGCAGATCGGCCCGCTCTTGACCGAAACCGGGTCGACGGTGGTCAGGGTCGACCAGGTTCCGCCGAAGTCGGCGCTCTCCACGTACTTCTCGTGCCAGGCGGCGGTGCTCGCGACGGTGTCGGGGATGCCGCTCGCGCTGGTGTGGAACAGCGAAACGCCGATCTTGTTCCCGCGTGCGGTCACCCACGGGTAGACCGAGGTTCCGCTCGACACGACCGTCGTCGCGGCCGTCCAGGTGTTTCCCCAATCACTGGAGCGTGCGACCTTGACGCGGCTCGACGAGGCAAGCGTCTCTTGCCAGACCGCGACGAGCTTTCCGCCGCCCGCATCGGCCACGACCGGGAAGGCGGACTGCGTCTGGACCCCCGTCTGCGCGGACTGAACGGGGCGGACCGTGAACGTCGCCGCGCTGTTGATCGAGCGGGCGAAGACGATGCCGCCGGAGGACGTCGCGGCGATGACGCCGACTCGATCGTTCAGCACGTCCACACCTTGGACGACGAGCGTGCCGGGCGGGCAGATGCATCCGGTGCGGTCCACCACGTGCATCGCGACCGATTGCAGCGGGAACGTGATGCCGCCGTCGATCGAACGCGCAACCGTCACGCCGGTCGGAAGCTGATGCGTCGCGTGGTAGACACGGCCGCCGCCGGCCGTCGCGATCCACTGCCGGTCCTGGATCAAGGTCGAGACGGGATTGGCGATCCAGGTCTGCCCCTTGTCGGTCGAGGATGCAACCGTCGAGGAGCCGAGCCACAGGTCGGTCGTGTAGAGCGCGCCGGTGACCTTGTCCACGTCCACGTCGAAGTCGCCGCCTCCGAGCATCAGCGCGCGCACGCCGGGGGGCGTCTGCGTCCAGCTCGCGCCGCTGTTGGTCGAGCGCCACAGATGGCTGGGCGATGGCGGGCCGCCGATCAGAAGTCCGGGGATCGCGTTGACGTAGATGGTCCCGTCGGTTGCGACGTCGATGCCCGGCTCGGAATCGTTCGCGCCGCTGACGACGACGGGTGTGCCGAACGTCGGAGCGGCCCCGGCCGGACCGCCGGCAAGCAGGAACGCCGAAGCGATCAGCGATGCAGCGGACACGGCAAACAGTTGACGACGATTCACGCGAGATCCCCCATGTACTCCGGTCAACGACTCGCACATCGTAGCGGTTACCCCACGCCGCCGGACACCGCCCAATCCACCAATTAGCCCCAATGACCGCAAACCCGCCGCTATCCCCTTGGTATTCGCGGGGGTGCGTGCTTTCCTCTTGCGATTTGGCACACCAGAGGAGACCCGTCCGCAGAGTCCGCTCGAACCCATGGTGCATCGGCTCCTCCGAGACAGCGAGCTGCCGCGGCCGGAGTTGCAACACGAGGTTCGGCTGGGAGCGCGGTTGGCGTACATCGATTTCGCCTATCCGGAGCAGTGGCTCGGCGTCGAGGCCGATGGGTACGAGTGGCATGCCGGCCGCGACCAGTGGGCCGACGATCTCGCGCGGCGGAACGCGCTGGTCGCCGCCGGCTGGACGATCATCCACGTCAACTCGGACGACGTCACTCGCCGGCCCCGGGAAACCGTCGCCCTCATCCAATCCCTGCTCGATGCCCCGACCCGATAGGCTTTCCCCGCGGGCCCGTAGCTCAAGTGGTTAGAGCGCCGGACTCATAAT
>Ga0214472_10007889_pt1 | contig 11112 bp, 11 predicted proteins | sample RVTome_6_FD_207662 | JGI IMG/M metagenome (GOLD analysis project Ga0214472, IMG submission 207662) | Soil microbial communities from uranium-contaminated site in the Upper Colorado River Basin, Wyoming, United States - RVT140D175 | ecosystem: Environmental > Terrestrial > Soil > Contaminated >...
GCCGGGAACGCGGCGCAGATGGCATCGCCAATCGTCTTGAAGACGACGCCGCCATGGGCGGTGACGGTCTCCATCAGCAGCGCATCGTGGCGCGCGAGGGCCGTCGACATGGCGGCCGGAGCGGCCTCCCATCGCCGCGTGCTGCCCTCGACGTCGGTGAAGAGGAAGGTGATTGTGCCGGTGGGCGGCTCAGGCATCGGTCGGATACCGGACCTCGGGCGGGTACGCCACCGCCTCGTCGAGCGTTTTCGCGGCGCCCCGGGCCCAGGCGGCGGCCCGGGCATCGGGCTTATCCGCGACGAACTTGGCTAGGCCCTCGAACTTCACTGCCGTAGAATGCCATAGACGGCACCCCGTGGCGACAGAACACCGCGTCGACGTGCCAGCCGGCGCAGTCGTGCAAGTTTGCGTCGTGGCGGGCGAGCGCGGTATCCACTGCTTGCGCAGCGTTCCAACCGGCGGAGTCATCGTGCTGATCGGGCTCGACACCTCCTCATCGGCGCAATTGCACGCCGTGGATCTCGAGGCGAAGCTGGGCGCCGTCCTGACGGGCGAGCCCATCGGCCGGAAGCCGAACGCCTACGGCGAAGTGCGCTGGCTCGTGCTGCGATCATGGATCACGGTCCGCTATTAGGCCAAGCTCTGGCGCCGCGAGCCCGGCGACTGGCCCTCGCTCGATCCCGACGTCCGCGGCCCCGTAGCCTCGGGCGGCTATTTGCCACGCAGCATCCGGTGTTCGACGCTGCCATCGCGTACGAGCCGTGAGGGTGGGCATCCATCGCGGTTGCTCTCTCGATAGAGGAGCCCGGTTGCGGGACAGCCCCAAGCGGGCGGAGGCCACCTGCGCCAGCGAGATGCCCGCCAGGCTGCGATCAGCCACAGCGAGCGCACCTCGATCCGTCATCGCAGCTTCAGGCCGTGTCGTGGACGAGCGCTACCCTAAGCCGCACACCCAGCGCGACCGCGGCCTTCTCCAAGGTCGCCAAGGTCGCCGAGCCGCTCTCCGGATCGAGCAGCCTGTCGACGGCGGCGCGACTCGTGTTCATCCGCCGAGCCAGCTCGGCCTTGGACAACCGCTGCTGCGCCATCAGCTCGGCAATCTGAAAGGCCAGAACACGCTTCACCGCCACGGCCTCGGCCTGCGCCAGCAGGTCTTCCTCCTCCAGGAAATCGTCTAGGCTGCTGCCCAGATGCTGTTCGTTCATGATTATCCTCGAAGAGACCTCAGTCGCCGTCTGGCCAGCTGCAGATCCTGCGCGGGCGTCTGTTGCGCCTTCTTGATGAATCCGTGCAGGAGGACCATCGTATCGCCTTCCACTGTGAAGATGACGCGGGCCACGCGGCTGCGCAAGGTCGAGCGCACCTCCCACAACTCCGCTTCCAGCTTGCGGATCAACGGCATTCCCACCGGCCAACCGTACTGCGCCGTCTTCAGGTCCTCGCCGATGATCGTTCTGTCGTCCTTGGGCAAGGCCCTGAGCCACTCTCGGACGGGCTCGTTGCCAGCCGTCGTCCTGTAGAACAACACCCGCATGCGAACGTCATCGGTCATCGAGCCAGTGTACCACAATTGGTACGCCTGGACAAGCGGTCGGCGACGGCGCCTCGGCCTTGGAACCGAAGGCTACGTGCCGGGCAGGGCAGCCGGCCGTCAGGTCTGAGCGCCTACGAGCTGGGCAGGCCCGTCACCCCAGCGCCTCGCCCAGTGCGCCGGCGGCGGCGACCTCGTTGGCGTGGAGTGCTCGCAGGCGGTCGGCCAGGTCAGCGAACAGGGTTTCCGTCGCGACGGCGTCGAGCGGGAAGTCGCGGTTGAGCGCGGTGTAGTGCGCGTGGATCCGCGCGGCGAGCGGCTCGGTGGCGACGACGGCGGCCTCGCCTCCGTCCATCAGGCGCTCGTGCTTCTCGCGCAGCAGCTCGCGGGCTTGCCGGAGCTCGGGCACGTCGCCCGGCAGGGCGGCTGCGGCCAGGGCGACCCACTCGGCGGCCAGCTCGCGGTACCGCGTGGCCACCTCGGCCAGGGCGGGCCGCCCGACGATGGGCGCGGCCTCGTCGAGGAACGCGGCGTACAGGCTGCGCAGGCCATCGCCGCCGGTGCCGTCGAGCGCGATGCCCTCGAAGACGGGCTGCAGCAGGCCGTAGAGCCCGCGTCGGTTGGCGAAGAGCACCGGCCAACCCTTCGGGTTCTTCCGGTCCGTCATCGTCCGGGCCCACTTCTTGGGTGGCATCAAGCTGGAGTGGCAGCGTCCTGGCCTTCTGGTCGAGCTCGAGGTATCACCCGGTGCGCGACCGGTCGGTCCTCGTGGGCGATGAGCAGCGGGGGTCGCACCATGAGAAGACGCCGACGCGCAGCTTGGAACCGGTGCTCAGCGCGGTGTCTCGGTTCGAGGGCGTGTCCGCAAGATGGTCAGAGTGGGCTATCCTCGACGGCAGGCGGGCGGCAGCCGCCCGGTCGATCGCGGTACCGACGCCTCGCGCGGCGGGCGCGTTGTCGTGCCCACGTTAGCGAAGGAGGAGAGTGGAATGCGTGCTTCACGACCGGTCGCTCCGCTTGCGGTGGCGGTGCTCGTCGTCACCCTCGTCAATGCCGTCGTCCCGAAGGTCGCAAACGGCCGGCCGAGTGGCCAGCCCGGTGACGGGTACTACGCCGAGTCTTCGACATTGCGAGAGCCGGACGAGTCCTGGCGGCTTCCAGGTCGGGGCCTGGATCGTGAGATCATCCCACTCGACGTCGCCATCGACGGCAGCGGCCGCGTCTACGTGGCGGACGGCAAGAATCAGGCGGTCCTGGTGTATGACACCGCCGGACGCCTCGTCGACCAGTGGGACAACCCTCCCGCGTGGCGCCCCGGCCTCCGGACCCCATGCCGCGGCTACTTCGTTCCCCACGCCCTTGCGATCGGCGACACGAGCGACCGGATCTACGTCCTGTGGACGTTCTATCGGTTCGTGCGCCCTGACAGCGAGGCTGTGGAGCGAGCGTCGGACATCGTCATGGAAACGAGGCGCACGGATGGAAGCGTCGAGGCAAGCTATCGGTCCAGCGGCAATAGAATCGACTTCGACGTCCACGAAGCCTCGACACGCTTCTATTTGCCCCGCCTCGGCGGTGTCTACCGGTACGACACCTCCCTGCCGGCCGAGAACCTCGAACGTATCGTGATCCAGCAGGATCGAGAAACTGCCGGCACCCTCGCTATGACGCCTGACGAGCGAATCCTTCTGGTGAAGCAGAACACAGGCGCCGTTTTTCTCTATGACGTGGAGGGGCGCACGCTCGGCAGCCTCGACCTCGGTGGCCGGCGTGCACGTGCCGTCGATGTGGACCGTGACGGAGCGATCTATGTCCTCGTCACCACGGCCAACTCGGCGCCTACAGACGTCGTGCTCACGGCGTTCGAGCCAAGCGGCAGCAAGCTGCGCGGCGCGTGGACCGCGCAGGAGCTCGGCCTGGCGGCAGCCGTGCCGGCCGGATTCTGGCCGTTCACTCTGACGGTGCGAGACCGAAAGGTCGTCTTCACGAGCGCGTCACCACGGTTCAGTGTCCTTGTCGCGGACCTCGAAGCGCCGTCGTCACGCACTGTCGTCCAGGGCGACGACCTCACCGTGGACTTCACCCCGCGCACCATCTTCCGGATGCCTTGTGAGCCGTATGCCTTGTCGAGCCACATGGTTCTAGGTCAGCTGTACGTCGTGGACGGGCTCAGCCTGGCCGTCATGCGCTTCGCACCGGACGGATCCTCGATGATCCTCGGCTACGTACCTTCGGCGGTGCGGGACTTCGCTGTCGTCGGGGACGGCGATCTCGTCGTCTCCACGGCCACCGATCGGCTCATGTACCTGGAAGCGCCAGGCTTCAGCCAGGTTACATGGGAGGTGCCGTGCAGCTGCGATCTCGGCGGCCAACTGGCAGGGATGGGCAACCGGTTCCTGGTCAGTCAGCCTGCAGATGGAACTCTTACTGCACACGATCTCGTGGACGGCAGCGCCGCGGGGGTGCTCAAGTACGGCGAACCGGGCAGCCTGTGGCCGAGCGACTTGGGCACCGATTCGCAGGGGCGACTCGTCACGACCAACGCCTCCACCGGTGAGGTGAGCATCTGGCCCGACCTTCAGAGGCCCATCGCGAGCTGGCAGGCAGGCTTCCTCGCCGGGGCGTTCGCACTCTCCACTGGCCTCCACCGCGGGACGGAGAGTGTGGCGCTGGCCATGGTGGACGGCACCATCGGCGTCCACGATGTGGCAGACGGCGCCTTGCGGGCGCATTGGCTCCCAGCTTATCAAGGGGCACCTGTGCCGGTGTCAGACATCGTCCTTGACCTGAACGACCGGGTGCTGGTCACAGACCCGGTACAGCGGCGGGTGCACGTCTATGATCTGCCGGATGAGGTTCCGCCGGAGACGCCACCCGCCTTGCCGACACCGTCGCTACGGACGTGCGCGGTTACGGGCGACAAGCGGGCATGGCCCGAACGCGTGACGCTCGGCGACACGGCAACGATCACCCTGACCCTCGCCGCCACCTGTCCGGACACCCTCGGAAGCGTTGACCTGATGCTCGTCTTGGACCACTCCGGCTCGATCTCGGCGCCCGATTTCGCACAAACGAAGGACGTGGCACGGCAATTCGTCGAGATGGCGGACGTGCGACACCACCGGATCGGGCTGATCTGGTTCTCGAAGGTTGCACGCGTAGACGTTCCCTTGACGACAAACGCAGCCCAGGTCTTGAAGGCCATCGCAGAGAGGCCCACAGGGTCATTTGACACCAACATCTCCGATGCACTGCTGGCGGCCCGGGACGAGCTCGCGACGAACGCCCGACCGGCGCTGCCGGTGGTCGTGCTCGTGAGCGATGGGGGGCACACGAACAGGATCAGCCGTGTCTCCCCAATGGATGCGGGTCGCCAGCTCCGGGCCCAGGGAATTCAGGTATACGCCATGGGAATCGGGGTGAGGCAATACGCGGACACGCTCTACGCCATTGCCGGTAGAGGGCGGTACTTCCCAGAGAGCTCGCAGGCGAATGTGGCCGCCGTTTGGCAGCAGCTGCTGCACTGGTCGTCCGCTTCCCTCGCCGGCAACGTGTTGCTCTACGACCGCATGGCCGCCGACGTGGACTATGTTCCAGGCTCGTCGAGCCCAACCGCCTGGGAGGAACCGGACGTGCTTCGTTGGGGCCGCTCCGCTCTTCCAGGAAGCGGAATCACGATGACCTATCGTATCTTGCCCCAGCGCGTGGGGCGGCTGCCCACGAACGACTACGCCGTGGCGGACTACACCGACGCCGACGGCGTCCAGCGCCGCTTCACCTTCCCCGTGCCGGAGATCGAGGTCGTGGCGCCCACGCCGACGGCCATCGTGCCGACGGCCACCCCGAGCGCGCGGACGCTCTACCTGCCCGTCGTGAAGCGCGAGGTGACGCTGCCACCGGTGCCGCTGTACCTACCGATCACCCTGCGCGAGCGCTGCACCCCACCGCAACAACGGGTGGACGTCGCGCTGGTGATCGATGCCTCCACGAGTATGGAGGAGAAGACGGCAACAGGGAGCACCAAGCTTGCGGCGGCCCAGCAAGCGGTGGACGTGTTCCTCGGCGAGATGGGCTTCGCCCGCGGCGACCAAGCGGCGCTCGTCACCTTCCACAGCGCGGCGCGCCTGCTGGGGCCGCTCACCTCGGATCATGCTGCGCTCTCGGCGGCCCTGGGGCGGATCCAGACGCAGCCGCAGACCTGCATCGCCTGCGGGCTGGAGGTGGCCATCGGAGAGCTGGCCAGCAGCCGGAAGAGCCCGGGCAACGCGCCGGTGATCATCCTGCTCACCGACGGCCGGTCCAACCCCCGGCCGATGAGCGAAGCGGTGGATCGGGCAGCCGAGGCACGGGCGGCGGGCGTGACGATCTTCACGATCGGGTTGGGCAACGACGTGGACGGCGAGGCGCTGGCGCAGATAGCCGGCCGGCCGGAGCACTACCACGCCGCGCCGTCCGCCGAGGACCTGGCCGGCATCTACCGCACGATTGCCGTGCTGCTGCCGTGCTCCCGCGGGGCGTTCTGGAGCGGAAGGTAGCGGCGGCAGACGCGAGCCGCCTTGCCGTGGGATGTGGCCTGTGCCATGCTTCTCCTGGCGCAGCGACGGAGGCATCCATGACGGACGAGCACCCACAGCACCCTGGGATCGTTCTCAAACTGCGGTTCCTGGACCCGCTGGGCATCACCGGTCGCCAGTTGGCCCAAGCGCTCGCCGTGTCTTCCCGGTCGGTCTCCGAGCTTCTGACAGGCAGGCGTGCCTTGAGCCCGGACATGGCCATGCGCCTCGGCCTGTTCTTCGATGTGCCTCCGCGCTGGTGGTTGGAGTTACAGGCGCGCTTCGAGGCCGACGACCCCGCGCGACTGGCCGAGCTGCGATCCGTGGTGAGACCTTTCGCCGGGCTGGCCGAGGTGCTGGTTACACCGGCGGGCATAAGGAGGCTCGAACCCGAACCCGCGCCAGCGGGTCCATCGCGGGTTCGGGTCTCGCCCGGGTTGCTGTCCCGGCTGCGTGCCCAGGCGCGTCAAGGGCCCCCACGCGCCCGCCGGCAACCGAGAGTCGTGTACCACGAGGATGGCACGCTGGCGCTGACCGGCGAGTGAGCGTGAACCGAGCGCTCGAGTCCCTGGCCGAGGCCGTGGCGGCGCAGGTTCTTCTGGACGCCATCGAGGCGTCGCGGCGGCTCTCCGAGCTCGGCGTGCCGCACGCGCTCATCGGTGGCCTCGCCGTCGGGCTTCACGGCCATCCTCGCGCGACGAAGGATGCCGACTTCCTCGTCGGCGACGCGGCGTTCGAACGCACGGAGCCTCTCCTCGTGTTTCGGGACGAGCTGCGGGATCTGGTTCGCGTCGGCGTCGTGGACCTCGTGCCGTTGCCCCCCGGCCACCCGGAATTGTCGGCATTCCTGGGCATGCAATCGGGCGGCGAGATCCCCGTCGTCGCGCCGGAGGGCCTCGTGCTCCTGAAGCTGCTGGCGAACCGCCCGCAAGACCGCGCCGACGTCGGGATGCTCCTCGATCGCGGTGTCAGCATCACCCATGTCACGGCGTACTTGCGGCAGAACGCGCCGGATCTCGTGTCGCGGTTCGCCGAGATCGTCGCCGACGTCACGTAGCGGCCGAACTCCCTGCGTCCCGCCGCCCGCGCCTCGATGCTCGATCGGGCCACCGGGAAATGGAAGGAGGGCGAGGTTACCGACGGTCGGCTGGCTGGGTGCTCGGCGCCGGTTACGCCGATCTGATCCGGCTCGAGACGGACGCCGCCTCACCCACGGCGACCCCGAGGGCGCCGGTCGAGGCGACGCCGACCGGCGCCGCCGGCAGCGAGGATAGCTCTGTGAGCTTACCGTTGGTCTTGCGTCCACAGCGCCACTGCGGGCGATCTCAAGAGCATCCGTCTGGGAGGCCCAGACGTGCTGCACGCTCGGAGACGAGGCTTGGGGCGGAAATCGCGAAGCTCATGACGCTCCAAGCATCATGGTGTACACTGGTGTTACGGCAGGGCCTGCGGGCTTCACGGCAGGGAGCAGGCGCCCTTCGATCCCCGCCTGCTGGGGCAGCCGGACCGAGCTGAGAGGGAATGACCGTCCAGCCAAGCGCTCAGGAATTGCGGAGCTCGCCACGTCCTTCGGATCTTCCGGAGTACGAGCGTCCGCCTCTCGTGGAAGTCGTGCTCTCGGTGCAATTCGCGCCCCTCCCGGGCATTACAATCGCTCACCTCGGCCTCCTTTGGGGCCGCTTCCGCGACCAATTCCCCCAAGTCGAGGAGCACGCGCCGCTCCCTCGCGTCTATGAGGCGCTCGATTCGCCAAGGGCACTCGAGGCGCGGGTCTCGTTCGAGGTAGCGGACCGCCCCCCGTCGCCGAGGCTTTGGTTCGTGAAGGGCGAGGGCTCGGAGTTGATTCAGGTGCAGGCGGACCGATTCATTCACAACTGGCGCAAGACAGGTTCCGGTGATGCGTATCCGCGATACGAGCGTGTCAAAGAGCGATTCCGGGAGGAGCTCGCGCAGTTCGAGGCGTTCGTGATTCGGGAGTCGCTCGGCGATTTCGTGCTCGATCTGGCGGAGATCACCTACGTCAACCACATCGTCGCGGGACAGGGCTGGGCGGCACACCAAGAGATGGACAAGGTCTTCACACAGTGGTCTCCCCTGGTCGGCACCGGTGAGCTGGAGGACGCTCGCATCAGCGCGCGATTTCTCTTGCGAGACGGTACGGGTGAGCCCTTCGGCCGGCTCTATCTCGACGTGAAGCCGGGTCGGCGGCGTGAGGATGGCACGGCGATCTTCGTCTTCGAGCTCACGGCACGCGGCGATGCCATGGGATCGCCGACCGCGGACGGCGCCCTGACGTTCATGGACGCCGGCCGCGAGGCGATCGTGCGGGCGTTCACCGCGGCGACCACGTCCGAGATGCACGAGGTCTGGGGGAGGGCTCGATGACGCTGGCGTTGCCGAAGTACCCTGGGCGCGTGATGGATGTCCTGATCGCGCCGGGAACTGCCCCCTCTCTCAGTTTCAGCCATTATGACGCGGCTCCCATCGAGCGATCGCGAAACTCGTTACTGTCCGCACAGGAGGCGTCTTGGACTGCCAACGTCGTCGTTCCGTTCAGGGGCGAGCTCCTGATCGAGAGCAACGCCCTGCAGCCCGAGTGGCTGGAGCCGGTACTCGATTCGTTCGCCGAGCTGCTCTCTCTTCCGTCGGGCTGGGACTCGTATGGAGCCCCTCAGATCAGCCTGGGTTCCGCTACCGAGGCGATTCGGCTGCTTCTCGTCCTTGCCAGCGAGGCCGACATCGAGCAGCCCACTCTCGTCCCGACCTCAAAAGGTGGCATCCAGCTGGAGTGGCGCCGCCCCGGCCTTCTGGTCGAGCTCGAGGTATCGCCGGGTGCACGACCGGTCGTCCTGGTGGACGATGAGCAGCGAGGGTCGCTTCACGAGGAGACACTGAGGCGCAGCCTGGAACCGGTGCTCAGCGCACTGTCTCGCTTCTAGACTCATTCGATCCAGCAGCAGCCATCCGACGCGGCCCGTCAGCCGCGACCACCTGATCATGTCGCGGGCCGGGATGCCTGATGCCGACAGCCTATGTGGACGATCCCACGATCGGCGATGACGAGGAGCTCTGGCGACGGATTCCGCAGTACTGGATCGACGAGGATCCTTTCACGGGGGATGCCCGGATCCAGTCGCCGGCGTTCGACGATCCCCGCGACGGAACGCCTATGTCAGTGTATCTCGGCAGCGTGGTGAGAGCCGCCGGCCTCGGTCCGGAATCGGTGTTGATGCCGGGCTTCGCCCTCGCAGCGGTGACGACTGGCACCGCGAGGGAGAACGGACTCGGCATCCATCGAGCGCCGCTGCCTGACCAACCGGCACACGCCGAAGTGTTCGGCACCAAGACGAAGTCCGTGAAGCGGCGACTTGCCCGCGCCGCCACGTGGCTCGTCGCGCCGGAGCTGTAGCTCACGATGCGATCCGCCATGCAACCGGAGAGATCGGCCGGCACGCGTCACTCTTCGCGGCTGCCGTCATGTGCGCCGGATGAGCTGCGAGCGTGTGCCGTCGCGCGCATGATCGGCGTCATCGGCGTCAGCTCAGGCGTAGAGGCTGCCGTTGTCGATCAGCGCCGGCACTCTTGCTTGACGGGCACGGCGGCCGGCCGTCCAGTCTGAGCGCTTACGAGCGGGACCGATCCGTCACCTGCGCCGCGCCCAGTGCGCCGGCGGCGGCGATCTCCTTGGTGTGGAGTGCTCGCAGGCGCTCCGCCAGGTCGGCGAACAGGGCCTCCGTCGCGGCGGCGTCGAGCGGGAAGTCGCGGTCGAGCGCGGCGTGCAGCTCCTGGATCCGCGCGGCGAGCGGCTCGGTGGCGACCACGGTGGCCTCACCCCCGGCCATCAGGCGGTCGTGCTTCTCGCGCAGCAGCTCGCGGGCCTGCCGGAGCTCGGGCACGTCGCCCGGCAGCGCGGCTTCGGCCAGGGCGACCCACTCGGCGGCCAGCGCCCGGTACCGCGCAGCCACCTCGGCCAGGGCGGGTCGCCCGACGACGGGCGCGGCCTCGTCGAGGAACGCGGCGTACAGGCTGCGCAGGCCATCCCCGCCGGTGCCGTCGAGCGCGATGCCCTCGTAGACCGACTGCAGCAGGCCGTAGAGCCCGCGTGGGTTGGCGAAGAGCACGGGCCAAGCCTTCGGGTTCTTCCGGTCCGTCATCATCCGGGCCCACTTCCGCAGCGCGGGCAGCGAGAAGGAGTCGGACTTCGACGCGAGGTTGGCGACGCAGTCCCGCAGGCCCGCCTCGACAGCCGCCTGCAGGTCGGGCGTGGTGGCGGGGTCCTGCGGCACGGGGATGAGCAGCCGGTTCTTGTACGAGGTGATCCGGCCGCGGGCGGCGGCAAAGTCGTCGGCCGGGACGGGGAAGGGCCGGCGAGCCCGATCGTCGACGATCACCGCGTCGCCGTCCTGCCCCGCCACCGCCACGAAGTGCCCGAAGTGGCCCTTGAGCACCGCCGGGAGAAGCAGGTACGGCATGTGGGCGCGGTCGACCCAGGCGACGGGCGGCGTCCCGGCCGCGAGCGCCTCCTGCAGCTGCCGCGCGGCGGTTACTTGCCCGCTCGTCTCGTGGACGGTTGCGCCGGCACCGATCCGCTGGCAGATCGTCTCGAGGAACCGGATGGGATACTGCCAAGTGTGCCGGAAGGCCACCACCAGGACACGGGCATGGTGCTGCGTGAACTCCCACAGGATGTAGCCGGCGCCCAGCCCACCGCCGATGCCCAGGAGCATCGCCTCGGAGTAGGGCTGGCCCGTGTGCGGCGCGCGCATGCCGGCGGCGTTGAGGCAGTTGCCGAGGGCAGCGGTCTCCGGATGGACGCCGCCGAAGCGGGTGTAGGACGGGAGGGGGGACATGGGTCGAGGGGCTCCTCTGTGGGCAGGCGGTCCGTCGGGCAGGTGCAGGGCTCATCCGGCGGCCTGGCGCCGAAGGTAGCCCTCTCTTCGCTATCGCGAAAGTCGACTGGCTGGCGCAAGCTGAACGCTTGCTTCTCCGATGGGCGCTACATGAAACCTCCGCGGTCGCGCGCACTGC
>Ga0214472_10007890_pt1 | contig 11112 bp, 11 predicted proteins | sample RVTome_6_FD_207662 | JGI IMG/M metagenome (GOLD analysis project Ga0214472, IMG submission 207662) | Soil microbial communities from uranium-contaminated site in the Upper Colorado River Basin, Wyoming, United States - RVT140D175 | ecosystem: Environmental > Terrestrial > Soil > Contaminated >...
TCCGATCTGGATCAGGCGCGTCGGCTCGTGCAACGACGCCCGTCGGTGCCGGACCCGTGCGTCGGGCGCGACCACCACGCGCGCGCCCGCGAGGCGGGCGCGCCAGCACAGGTCGAGGTCGTCGGAGCCAGGACCGGTGGCGACGTCGTAGCCGCCGAGCTCCTCGAACAGGTCGGCGCGCACGAGCATCGCGGCGTGCGAGACGAAGAAGACGTCACGGACCGCGTCGTGTTGCTCCTGGTCGAGCTCACCGGGCTCGATGCCCGAGTACGCGACGCCGTAGTGGTCGACGGTCAGGCCGACCTCGAGCAGCTCGTCCGGACGATCGTGGACGACGAGCTTCGGTCCGACGATCCCGGCGTTCGACCGGAAGGCCTCCTCCACGAGCAGGCGCACCGCATCCTCGTCGAACGCGACGTCGTCGTGGCAGAACAGCAGGAACGCCGCGCCCTCGACCGATCCGATCGCCTCGTTCGCCGCGGCCGCGAAGCCGCGGTTCTCGGGGATCCGGCGCACGAACGCGTGTGGCAGCGCGGCCGCGATCCGGGGTGTGGGATCGACCTCGGAGGCGTTGTCGAGGACCAGCACCGACAGGGCGGGGTAGTCCTGGGCCCGGAGCGAGGCGAGGGCCTCGTCGAGGCCCGGGCCGGCGTCCGAGGTGACGAGTACGGCCACGACGGGCGGGGCCACGACCTCGGACGTGTCGTCGGGCTCGAGGACCTGCATGAGCCGGGCGAGACTACCAATGGGCCCGTTCGTGCCCTGGGTCACGAGTGCTTGCAACTGTTATACAAATGGTGTAGCGTTGCAAGCATCGGCGGGGAGAGCCCCCGTCCCCACGTTCCAGGAGCCCTCATGGACTTCCGCAAGACCGCCACCGACGCGGGCTACATCGCTGTGGGCCTCGGCGTCATGGGATACCAGCAGAGCCGCACCCGCGCCCGCGAGCTGCGCGAGCGCCTCGAGCGCAGCGGGCGGTGCGCCACCGACGTGCGCGACCAGTTCGAGACCAGCACGCGTGCGGTGATCGACCGGGCCGCCGAGCTCGGCGGCGAGGTCGGCAAGCGGGTGGAGCCGCTGGTCGAGCAGGCCAAGGTCACGATCGCCGAGCTGCCGGAGCAGGTCGTGCGGGGCATCGAGCCCGTGCGCGACCGCGTGCGCGACCTCGTCTCGCCCGCCGCCTAAACCCTCCCCGATACGCTCGGCGAGTGCTCGCTGCGCTCGCCGGCGGCGTCGGGGCTGCGCGCTTCCTGCGTGGCCTGGTGCGCGTCGTGCCACCCCACGACGTCACCGCGATCGTCAACGTCGCCGACGACGAGGAGTTCCACGGACTCCACGTCTCCCCGGACCTCGACTCGGTCACCTACACGCTCGCCGGTGCGTCCGACGACGTGCAGGGCTGGGGTCTGGCCGGGGAGACGTTCACCGTGCTCGACGCGCTCGACCGCTTCGACGTCCCGACGTGGTTCCGCCTCGGTGACCGCGATCTGGCGACCCACCTCTTCCGCACCGTGCGCCTGCGCGCCGGGGAACCGCTCAGCGCGGTGACCGCGCAGGTCGCCGCTGCGTTCGCGGTGCGAACACGACTGCTCCCTGTCACCGACGACCGGGTCTCGACCCGGATCGCCGTCGAGGGACCGTCGGGGACGGTCGAGCTGGCCATGCAGGAGTGGTTCGTACGCGACCGCGCCCGGCCTGCGGTGCGCGCCGTCCGATTCGAGGGCGCGTCGGACGCGCTTCCCGCGCCCGGTGTGCTCGAAGCGCTCCGCACCGCCACCGCCGTCATCGTCTGCCCCTCGAACCCGGTCATCAGCATCGATCCGATCCTCGCGATCCCGGGCGTGCGCGAGGCGTTGCGGACGCGTCGCGACCGTGTCGTCGGCATCAGCCCGATCGTCGGTGGCGCGCCGGTCAAGGGCCCGGCCGACAAGCTGATGCGCCCCCTCGGCATCGACGTCTCGTGCGTCGGCGTCGCCGCGCACTACGCCGACTTCTGCGGCACCTTCGTGATCGACGCCACCGACGCCGACCGGCGCGCCGAGGTCGAGGAGCAGGGCGTTCGCGCGGTCGTCACCGACACGATCATGCAGAGCCCCGAGATCGCCGCCGCGTTGGCCGAACGCGCACTGCACGCGGTCGCGTAGCGTGCTCGGGAGCGTCACCCTCGTCCCCGTCGGCGGCATTGCCGAGGTTCGTCCCGGCGACGAGCTCGCGGTGCTCCTCTCCGAAGCCGCTCGCCGACAAGGCACGCCCGTCGCCTCGGGCGACTGCGTCGTGGTGACCCAGAAGGTCGTCTCGAAAGCCGAAGGCCGACTGGTCGCGCTCGACGCCGACGACCTGGACGCGCGTCGCGAGCTGATCGAGGCCGAAGCCGCGCGCGTGCTGCGCCGCCGCGGCGACCTCCTGATCACCGAGACCCGTCACGGGTTCGTGTGCGCCAACGCCGGGATCGACCTCTCGAACGTCGACGACGGCTGGGCCGCGCTCTTGCCCGTGGAGCCCGATCGGTCGGCCAAGCACATCCGCGACGCGCTGCGCGCGCACGAGCGCGTCGAGGTCGCCGTCGTCGTCTCGGACACGTTCGGGCGCGCCTGGCGCCACGGGCTCACCGATGTCGCGATCGGTGTGAGCGGCATCGCCGCGGTTCTCGACCTGCGCGACTCACTCGACGAACGCGGTCGAACCCTGCGCGTCACCGAAGTCGCGATCGCGGACGAGATCGCGGGCGCCGCCGAGCTCGTCATGGGCAAGGCCGCGGGTACGCCGGTCGCGATCGTCCGGGGCCTCGATCGATCGTGGTTCACCGACGGCGCCGCGCGCGATCTGGTACGACCGGCGTCGGAGGACCTGTTCCGGTGAGCTCCGTCCCCGAGCTGATCGCGAGTCGGCGGTCGATCCGTGCCTTCTCCGACGAACCGGTCGACCTCCTGACCGTCGACCGGTTGATCGAGGCCGCCTGCCTCGCGCCCGCACCTCACCATTCGCGGCCGTGGCGCTTCGTCGTCGTGTCCCAACCGGACGCGAAGCGAGCACTCGCGACCGGCATGGGCGAGCGCTGGCGGCGCGACCTCGAGGGCGACGGCGTCGCGGCTCCTCGCATCGACACGTTGGTCGCCGCGAGTCACGCCAAGCTCGTCGGGGCGCCGGTGCTCGTCCTCGGGTGCCTTACGACCCACGGGCTCGACCACTACCCCGACGAGCCCCGCCAGCGTGCCGAGCACGGCATGGCGCTGCTCTCACTGGGTGCCGCGGTCGAGAACCTCATGCTGAGTGCACCCGCCCACGGGCTCGCGACGTGTTGGGTCGCGGCGCCGATCTTCTGTCCCGATGCCGCGCGCGACGCGCTCGCGCTCCCGACCGACTGGCTCCCCCACGCGCTCGTGCTGGTCGGCCGGCCCGACCCGGACTACGTGGCGAGGGAACGACCGCCGGTGCCGCTCGACGAGCTGCGGGCGCGCCGCTGAACGCGCGGCACCGTCTCAGCGGCGGCGCAGCGCCTTGAAGTGCTCGATGGTGCGCGCGAGCCCCTCGTCGAGGCTCGTGAACGGCTTCCATCCGAGATGGATCTCCGCCCGTCCCGGATCGAGCGCGGAGCGTCGGAGCTCGCCGACCCGCTCTGCCTCGTACCGCGGCGCACCTTTGGTGCCGGTGAGTCGCGCCATGGTGTCGTAGAGCTGCTGCACGCTCGTCTCCTGGCCCGTCCCGATGTTGAGAAGGAGACCGCCACCCTTCTCGGCACCTCGGACGAACGCGTCGACGACATCGTCGACGAACACGAAGTCGCGGGTCTGCATGCCGTCGCCGAAGATCATCGGACGTTCGTGCGCGAGCAGCTTTCCGGCGAAGATCGACACGACCCCCGCTTCGCCGTGGGGGTCCTGTCGTGGCCCGAAGACGTTCGCGAGGGCGAGGGCGGTGTACTCGAGTCCCCGCACCTCGCGGTAGTAGTGCAGGTAGTCGCCGGCGGCCTTCTTCGCGACGCCGTACGGCGACTCGGGGCGCTGCGGATGGCTCTCTCGAACCGGCAGCTCCTCGGGCGTGCCGTAGATCGTGCCGCCGCTGCTCGCGAACACGACCTTGCGCGTGCCGGCCGCGACCGCGGCTTCGAACACGTTGAGTGATCCGAGGATGTTCACCGTCGCATCGAACGCCGGACGCGCCACCGACACCCGCACGTCGGCCTGCGCGGCGAGATGGAAGATCACGTCGGGCCGTCGGTGCACGATCAGGTCCCCGACGGCGGACGAGCTGATGTCGAGGCGCGTGAACGAGAACCGGCGGCTCGGCTGCGAGCGCGCGTCCGAGAGGTTCGCGAGCGAACCGGTAGACAGGTCGTCCACGACGTCGACCTGCCAGTCCTCGGCGAGCAAGCGGTCGACGAGCGTGGAGCCGATGAACCCCGCGCCTCCGGTGACGAGCGCGCGACTGCTCATCGGGATGATCCCTCGTTCGATCCCGCCGCCACCACCGGGATGCGACCAGCTGCGAGTCGGGTGCCGGCCGGAACCGTCGTGTCGGCACCGACCAGTGAGGCGTCGGTCACCGACGCGCCGGCCTCCAATCGGGCGCGGGCGCCGAGCACCGAGCGCGTGACAACGGAATCGTCGCTCATGACCACGTCCTCGTGCACCACCGCACCGTCGACCACCGCGCGTGCGCCGACCGACGTGCGCGGACCGAGCACCGCACGGCGCAGCATGGCACCGGGGCCGACTTTCGAACCCGCGCCGAGGAGCACCGGACCGACCACCTGGACATCGGAGGCGAGGTCGACGTCGCCTTGGACCCAGATCCCGGGCTCGTGCTCGTGCGCATCGGGCGCCGGGACCGCACCGAGGTGGCCGGCGAGCAGGTCGGCGTGGGCTTGCAGGTACTTCTCGGGCGTCCCGATGTCGAGCCAGTAGGAGTCGTTCTGGTACCCGAAGACGGCGCCGGGCACCTGTTCGAGCAGCCGAGGGAACGTCTCTCGTTCGATGGAGACCTTGAGTCGCGGCGGGATCCGTTGGAGGAACTCGGGCTCGAGCACGTACGTGCCCGCGTTGATCCAGGTGCTGGGCGCCTTCCCCGGCGGTGGCTTCTCCACGAACGCGATGACCTGGCCGTTCGCCGTGGTCGGCACGACACCGAACGCGCTCGGGTCGTCGACCGGTGCGAGCGCGATCGTGGCCTGCGCGCCGTTGCGCTGGTGGAACTCGACCATGGCGCGGATGTCGAGATCCGTGAGGACGTCGCCGTTGCACACGAGGAACGGATCGTCGATGCCGTCGGCTGCGAAACGGATTGCACCCGCGGTCCCGAGTGCCTGCTCCTCGACCGCGTAGCGCAGCCGCACCGTGCCGCAGCGGCCATCGGGGAACGCGGCTTCGAACGCATCCGGGAGGTATCCGAGCGACAGGACCACCTCGTCGACGCCGTGTCGCGCGAGCCACTCGAGCTGACGCACGAGGAACGGCACGTTCACGATCGGGAGCAAGGGCTTCGGCGTCGTGTACGTGAGCGGACGGAGCCGGGTGCCCTCGCCCCCCACGAGGACGACCGCCTTCATGGCGTGGTGGTGTCGGCGGTCGCGTCGCTCGTCGGCGTGGTGTCGTCCGTGACGCTCGTCGGCGTCGGGTCCGTCGGGAGCGTCGATTCCGGGGACTCGCCCACGACGTCGCTCGGCGTGGTGACGGTGGCGGCCGACGGCGGCTCGCCGATCTCCTCGTCGTCGGGGAGGAACGCGATCGCGACGATGTCGAGATTGTCAGGTCGGTAGTCGCCGGGGTCGCCGGTCTGCTCCTCGCCGTTCACCGACCAACGCACGCTCGCCTCGGTGCCGCCACAGTCGTCGTCACCATCGTTCGAGCGCTCGATGCCGCCCCAGACCGAGAACGAGTCCTCAGAGATGTCCCAACCGCCGTTGTCGAAGAACCGGCCGAGCGTGGCCCGCTCCCCTGCTTCGTCGCTCGTGTACGGGTGGATGTGGACCAGTCCGTCGCCGTGCGAGTGGATCCCGGCGGTGAGCTGGGAGCCGAAGCGCTGTGCGAACTCCGGCGCGTTGGGCTGCCATGTCCCGCACACGTTGATGCCGAGCGCGGCGTGCCAGTGATCGTCGTTGGCGAACGGAGCAACAGGATCCTCCTTGTCCGCCGCGCTGAGGACGACGAGCACGATGCCGAGAACCACCACCGCTGCGGTCGCGGCGTACCACCCGTAGTTCGTGCGGGAGCGACGCGCGGCCGCGACGGTGGAACGACGCTTCTGACGGGAAGCTTTGCCCATAGCGGGAGGCAGGCTAGCCGGTGGCTCCCGGAGGCTTCCGACGGGCACCGACTGCATACACGACCAGCGCGAGCGCGGCACGCGCGCCGAGGAACGCAGCCGCGACCGGTACGAGTACCCGCCGCCAACCCGACAGGCGTCGCACCGTGAAACGCAGCGCCGACCGATGGTGCTCGACGATCATTCGATACGGGCGGCGCGCCGTGCTCACGCCCTGGATGTGCACGACCCGCGCCGACGGCTCGTACGCGACGCGCCAGCCACGCCGGCCGAGACGCCAGCACAGATCGAGGTCCTCGACGTACATGAAATAGCGCTCGTCCCAGCCACCCACCTCGTCGAGCGCGGTGCGTCGCAGCCAGATCGCGGCACCCGAGATCCACGCGACGTCGCGGCTGACGCCCGGATCGACATCGAGCTGTCGGTACCTGGTCGTCCACGGGTTCCGGGGACGGATCCACCCGAGCGCGGCATGTCCGAGCGCATCGCCCACCGCGGGCACCGCGCGGGCCGACGGGTAGTGCCGACCGTGCGCGTCGTCGATCCGGGGTCCGACCGCGGCGAGGTCGGGTTCGCCGAGGAGTCGGCCGACGAGCGCGCCCGCCGCGCCCGGCCGCACCTCGGTGTCGGGATTCAACACTGCGACGAACGCGGCCGACGTCCGTCCGATCCCGACGTTCGCGGCGGCGGCGTACCCGAGGTTGCCGCCGGCGTCGACGACGCTGACCGGCAGGTCGAGCGCTCGCAACATCTCCGCCGATCCGTCGCTCGACGCGTTGTCGACGACGACGATCTCGACGGCACCCGCACTCTGGTCAGCGAGGACCGAGCGCACGCACCGCTCGAGCAACGACCCGCCGTTGTGATTGACGACGATCGCCGCCCAGCCGGGACCTTCGTCCGTCACGATCAGTCGCGGAAGCGGTAGCGGACGAGCGTCCACAACGCCGACACGCCGTCACGCCACGTGATCTTCTTACCCTCGTCGTACTCGCGCCCCGTGTAGGAGATCGGGACCTCGTAGATCCGAATGCCGCGCTTCAGCACCTTGGCCGTGATCTCGGGCTCGATCTCGAAGCGATCGGAGCGCAGCTGCAGGTCGGTCAGCAGGCGTCGATCGACGAGCTTGTAACACGTCTCCATGTCGGAGAGCGTCGTGTTGTAGAGCACGTTTGTCACCAACGACAGGAAGCGGTTCCCGATCCAGTGCAAGAACAGCATGTTGCGACGCTCACCCGTGAAGCGCGACCCGTACACGACGGTCGCCTTGCCGCGCAGCACCGGTTGCACGAGCCGCGGCCAGTCCTCGGGGTCGTACTCCAAGTCGGCGTCCTGCACCAGCACGTACTCGCCAGTCGCGTGCTCGAGGCCGGTGCGGAGCGCGGCACCCTTCCCACGATTTGTGTCGTGGAGCACGACCCGGACCGTACTGTCGTGGAGCTGTCGCAAGACGTCGCGCGTGCCGTCGGTGCTGCCGTCGTCGACGACGATGATCTCCGACTCGATGCCGGCGGGGAGCTCGACGGCCCGCATCCGACGCAACACCTCGACGACCGTTCCGCGCTCGTTGTAGACGGGTACGACCACCGAAAGCCGCCGCAGCGGGCTCCCCGGCGACGGTGACGTCTCACGCTCGTCCACGTGCGCGCTCCTCCACGAACCACGCGTGCATCCGCGTAAGGCCTTCCCGCAGATCGATCGACGGCTGCCACCCGAGGAGCGTGCGAGCGCGTGTGATATCGGGGCGCCGACGCGTGGGGTCGTCCTCGGGCAGCGGTCGGAACACGATCTCCGACGTCGTACCCGTCATCTCGACCGTGAGCTGCGCGAGCTCGAGCACCGTGAACTCGTCGGGGTTCCCGATGTTCACCGGCTCCACGATGTCGGAATCGAACAGGGCGAGGATGCCGGCGACCTCGTCGTCGACGTAGCAGAACGAGCGCGACTGCGTGCCGTCGCCGTAGACCGTGAGCGGCTCACCGGCGATCGCCTGGGCGAGGAAGTTCGAGACGACTCGGCCGTCGGCGGGTCGGAGCCCGGGGCCGTAGGTGTTGAAGATGCGAACGATCCCGGTCGAGAGGCCGAACTGGCGGTGGTAGGTCATCGTGAGCGTCTCCGCGAACCGCTTCGCCTCGTCGTACACGGACCGGGGTCCGATCGTGCTGACGTTGCCGCGGTAGTCCTCGGGCTGCGGGTGCACCGCGGGGTCGCCGTAGATCTCACTCGTGGACGCAAGGAGAAAGCGACCACCGTGCGCCCGGGCGAGCTCGAGCGCGTGACGAGTTCCGATCGAACCGACGTCGAGCGTCTCGAACGGATGCGCGAGGTATTCGGGCGGGCTCGCCGGAGACGCGAAGTGCAGCACGCCATCGACCGGCCCCGCGACCGGCACCCCGCTGGAGACGTCGTGGTGCACGAACGTGAATTCCGGTCGGTCGACGAGATCGGCGAGGTTGTCGAGCCTCCCGGTGAGAAGGTTGTCGACCGCAACGACGTGGTCGCCACGCGCGATCAACGCGCGACAGAGATGCGAGCCGAGGAAGCCCGCTCCCCCGGTGACGACGACGCGACTCACCGCCGACCGACGCCCAGGTACGCGAAGCCGCGGCGCCGCAGTGCCGCGGGGTCGAGCAGGTTCCGCGCGTCCACGATCGCCGGGACGCGCATCGCGTCGTGCACGCGCCCGAAGTCGAGCCAGCGGAACTCGTCCCATTCGGTCATCAACACGACCACGTCGGCGTCGGTGGCGGCGTCGTAGGGATCGAGTGCGAGCGCCAGACCGTCGACGCGCGTCGCGGCCTGTTCGCCGGCGGCCGGATCAAAGGCGCAGACGCGCGCACCTTCGTCGAGGAGGCGACGTGCAACCGCGATCGCGGGTGAGTCGCGCAGATCGTCGGTGTCGGCCTTGAACGTGAGACCCCACATGCCGATCGGGCGGTCAGTGAGGGTTCCGCCGAGCGCATCGCGCACCTTGTCGACGATGCGGTCGTGCTGCTGCCGGTTGACTGCCACCACGCCGTCGAGCAGACCGAAGTCGTACCCCGACTGCCGAGCGGTGTGGAGCAACGCGGCAGTGTCCTTCGGAAAGCACGAACCTCCATAGCCCGGTCCGGGATGGAGGAACTCGAAGCCGATGCGCGGGTCGTAGCCCATCCCGAGCGCGACTTCGCGTACGTCGGCATCGACGGCTTCGCAGAGGTTCGCGATCGCGTTGATGAACGAGATCTTCGTCGCGAGGAACGCGTTCGAGGCGTACTTGATCATCTCGGCGGACGCGGCGTCGGTGACGAGCACCGGCGATCGCAGGTCGCGATAGAGCTCGGAGACGCGCACCGCCGTGGCCGGGTCCTCGCAGCCGATCACGATGCGGTCGGGGTTCAGGAAGTCGCGGACCGCCTGCCCTTCGCGGAGGAACTCCGGGTTCGACGCGACCCTCACGTCGGTGGACGCGCCGTACTCCGAGAGCCACTGTTGCACGCGGCGGGTCGTACCGACCGGCACCGTCGATTTGTTCACCACGATCGTGGCCGGCGTGAGCACCGGCGCGATCTCTCGCACCACCGATTCGACGTACGTGAGGTCGGCGGCGCCGTCGTCACCCTGCGGGGTCTGCACACACAAGAACACGACGTCGGCGCCGGGGACCGCGTGCTGCGCGCCGAGCACGAACTGGAGTCGGCGGGCGGCCAGACCGTCGTGGACGAGCTGGGGCAGCCCGTCCTCGAGGATCGGGATCTCGCCCTTCGACAGCGTCGCGATCCGCTGCGGGTCGAGGTCGGCCGCGGTGACGTCGTGGCCGAGGTGCGCGAGGCACGCCGCGGTGGTGAGGCCGACGTAGCCGACACCGACGACTGCGACCCTCACGGTTCCCTCCCTCGCACCGGCCCGCGATCGGGCCGGGCGGACGCGCACGGAGAGCAGATGTTACGCCACGCTCGATGCGCTCCCGGCCGGCGGGAGATCGGCGATCAACAGCCGACGAGCGGGTGGCCGCCGTCGGGACGGCTCGGCGCCGTCACGCCCGGAGTGCTCCCGGGGTTCGGCGGGATCGTCGTGGTCGTCGTCGCGACTGTTGACGACGTCGGTGCGCCCGCGGTCGTCGGCGTGGTCGCTTCCGGTGCGACGACCGACTCGAAGTCACGCCCCAGCACCACGACGATGTCGGCACCCTGCGCAGCTTCGAGCGGCACGGGTTGGCCGACGCCGAGGTACTGCGCCACGAACGTGGCCTTGCCCTCTGCCCCCGGTGCGTACCTGACTTCGGTGACCTCGTAGTCGCTGCGGTCGGCGTCCTCCGGCGGCTCGACGACGGCGAAGTCGAGCGCGGCGAGCGCGTCGAGGGTCGTGCGCGCCTGTCCGGTGATCCCCGAACCGTTGAGCACCCGGACGGAGACATCGCTCGGCACGAGGTCTTCGGGAGGCTCTTCTCCGCCCCCGAACCGTCGCAGCTTCTCGAACATCGGCTCGGCGAGCTCGGCGACGATCACCTGCACGTCGGCGCCACCGATGAACGCGCGCTCGGTCGGGACCGTGACCATCTCGACCTTCTCAGGATCGACCTCCCGGAACGTGTCCACCAGCGAGAGCACGTCGTTCAGGGACAGCCCGGGGTCCTTGCGCAAGTGCTTGACGCTCTCGGTTGCGATGCCGACCGCGCGCGTCGGCCGGCGCGCGCTGCTCTCGATCGCGACCGCGGCAAGCGACCGGATGAAGTACTGCTGGCGTCGGATGCGGCTCAGGTCGGCGTACGGGTCGTCGTGCCACTCGCCGTCTTCGGTGTCGAAGTACTCGTACTGCCGGGACCGGACGTAGTTGAGCGCCTGGTTGCCGTCGAGGTCGTAGCAACCGGGG
>Ga0214472_10007891_pt1 | contig 11111 bp, 8 predicted proteins | sample RVTome_6_FD_207662 | JGI IMG/M metagenome (GOLD analysis project Ga0214472, IMG submission 207662) | Soil microbial communities from uranium-contaminated site in the Upper Colorado River Basin, Wyoming, United States - RVT140D175 | ecosystem: Environmental > Terrestrial > Soil > Contaminated >...
AACCACTCTATTTCAAATTTATAACCTGCATCACGTTGATCGTTTATAACCTGTTTAAAATCTTCCCAGATATAATGCGGCAACATAAAACGATCATGTAACTCGGTTCCCCAACGAATCATTGGACGTTTGTAGGGTTCGCGCCAAAATCTTGCAACCAGAGATCTTACTAATAACAATTGTAAAAGACTCATGCGTTCATGCGGCGGCATTTCAAAACCACGAAATTCAACCAGTCCTTTTCGACCACTGGCATTATCCGGAGAATAAAGTTTATCAATACAAAATTCCGCACGATGTGTATTACCAGTAAGATCAATCAGGAAATTTCTCAATATACGATCAACAAGCCAGGGCTTATCCGACTCACCTTCCGGTAATTCACTTAAGGCAATTTCAAGCTCATATAAATTATCATCACGCGCTTCATCGATACGCGGTGCCTGACTGGTCGGACCAATAAACATTCCTGAAAACAAATACGATAAGGAAGGATGATGTTGCCAGTAGGTAATTAAACTTCGTAACAAATCGGGGCGACGTAAAAACGGACTGTCTGCCGGTGTGGCACCACCTAAAGTAATATGATTGCCGCCACCGGTGCCGGAATGTTTCCCATCAAGCATAAATTTTTCTGTGCCTAAACGAGTCAGCCGCGCTTCTTTATAAATAGTTTCAGTATTCTTAACCAATTCTTTCCAATCACTGGCCGGATGAATATTAACTTCAATCACACCGGGATCAGGCGTGACCTGTAACATCTGAATACGTGGATCCCAGGCTGGCGTATAACCTTCAAGTACAACGGCTAACTTTAATTTCTTCGCCGTTTCTTCAACGACACTAACAACTTCAAGATAATTTTCTATAAGCGGTATTGGCGGCATGAATACATACAATCGTCCATTGCGAACTTCTACACATAATGCGGTATGGACAACTTCACGTTCGGATTTATCTGTTTTCTTTTTACCTGTTTTCTTCCTGGTAGATTTAACTTCATCAGGTAATGCATCACGCGCTTCATACGGATCACGCTCCGGTGTGATATCGACATCATCAGGTAATGTCCACGGCAGTGATTCAAGCGGCAAACGATAACCCATTGGCGAATCGCCCGGTGTAAGTAACATATGTTTACTACGGAATGGCCAGATACTGCTTTTCCAGAAGCCCTTACCTTTTTTCTCTTCCTTGAATTTTAATGGCAAAGTATAACCGACGACTTTACTCAATCCTTCGCTATATAGTTTTTTTAATCGTGCTCGCTCAAGCGGATCTTTTAATTTATTATTTTCAGGATCAATGCCTTCAGGTAATGTCCCCTCTTTCCAAAGGTAATAACCCGTATCTTCATAACCGGGAATAACATATTGCTGACTAACATTTAATTTATCTGCCAAAGTATTTATAAATTTTGCAGCATCCTTGTCGTTAAATTTATATGTCTTCGTTTCATCAGCTAACCATTGATAATCATTCCAGACAGGTTTCCCATCTTTGCGCCAGAACAAAGATAATGCCCAACGTGGCAAAGGTTCACCCGGATACCATTTACCCTGTCCATAATGCAGCATTGCACCGGGAGCAAACTTCTCTTTCAGTCTTAAAAATAATTTACCTGCAAGTTCACGTTTCTTATCTCCAAGTGCAGCATCGTTCCACTCTTCGCCTTCCATATCATCGATAGAGACAAAAGTCGGTTCGCCGCCCATTGTCATGCGTACATCGTCTTTCTTAAGATCGCGATCTGTTTTTTTGCCTAATGCTAAAATACTTTGCCATTGCGCATCAGTATAAGGTTTGGTAACACGCGGATCTTCATGTATGCGTATCACTTCATTTGAATGTATGAATTCAACTTTACAAGGATCAGTTGCACCGGTAATAGGCGCAGCACTAATTGGATCAGGTGTACACGCTAAAGGGATATGTCCTTCACTGGCAAACATGCCTGAAGTTGGATCAAGTCCTATCCAGCCAGCGCCGGGTAAAAATACTTCTGTCCAGGCATGTAGATCCGTAAAATCTTTTTCCGGGCCGGATGGACCGTCTAAAGATTTCACATCTGCTGTTAATTGAACCAGATAACCTGAAACAAAGCGTGCGGCAAGCCCAAGATGACGAAATACTTGCACTAGCAACCATGCTGTATCACGACAAGACCCTATGCGTTTTCCCAGTGTTTCTTCGCAGGTCTGAACGCCTGGTTCCATACGAATAAGATAACTAATATCTTTTTGTAATCGTTGATTGAGTTCAACAAGAAAATCAATCGTTGGCTTCTCTGAAAGGTCTACTTGAGCAAGCCACTTTTTCAGTTTTGGTCCTTTATCTGTTAATTCAAGATAAGGAATTAAATCTTCAGCAAGATGCTCTTCATACTTAAACGGAAAATTACCGGCCTCTTCATCCAGAAAAAAATCAAATGGATTAATTACCGTCATTTCGGCAATGACTTCTACATGAATTTTTAATGTTCTGGTTTTTTCTGGAAAAACAAAGCGGGCTAAATAATTACCAAACGGATCCTGCTGCCAGTTAATGAAATGTTCTTTTGGTTCTACATTTAAAGAATAAGAATGTATGGGCGTGCGCGAATGTGGTGCAGGTCGTAGCCGGATCACATGCGGTGACAACGAAACTAACTTATCAAAGTAATATTCAGTATTATGTTTTAGAGCAACGCGAATAGCCATTGTAAAATCTCAATTAAATTGCAATCAAGCTACACTGTTTAATTACAGACGGCAAATTTAAGTAAGTTAATAAATGATAATTTTTTGGAAGAGAATGTTACGTTGTTCAGAACTATTGTTCAGAGGCCTCGTCTTCAATATCTTGCTGGTTATCCCAGTTATCACTCCATGCTACGGGCGGAAGTTTTTTAAATGCTTCTTTAAGTAACTTGTCCCAGCTTCGCTTCATTTCTCTGAGATACTCACTGTCTTCAGTAAAACGATGATATCTTCCCGGCATTAAACTATTCGCTTCATATATCGTCACTTCAATCGGAGGACCTACAGTAAGATTACTGCGCATGGTTGAATCCATTGACACCAACGCACATAGTGTTGCTGTCTCAAGACTTGAACCGGGTTTTATAATACGATCCAGAATTGGTTTTCCATAACTGCTCTCACCTATTTGCAAATAAGGTGTATCACTTGATGTTGTAATGTAATTACCTTGCGGGTAGACCATATAGCATGCTGGCTTGTGTCCATAAATTTGCCCACCAATTATAAAATTAGCTTCAAAGCTTGCACTTCCACTACTGGCGGTCATCTTCTCTTGCTGAGCGCGACTGATATTACCAATGTATTCAGCTGCATCACTGATATTTTCACCGTTCAATAAAGTTTCAATCGCACCTTGTTTTATATCACGTTTAATATGCGAAATGACGGCCTGTGTAGTAGCCAGGTTACCTGAGCCCATCAGTACTAATTGACGTTCACCGGGAATACCAAAACTGTACATTTTGCTATAGGTGCTGACGTTATCAACACCCGCATTGGTACGAGAATCGGAAACAAAAACTATTCCGGCTTTTAATGCAATTGCTACACAATAAGTCATATGAAATGAATAATTCCAATATTCGGTCGAATGACCTTAAGAATCAACATTATTGGTTATTTAAACCTTACGTCAAGCGTTATCATTTTTGTCAGGTTAAGACAGTCATTTAATTAACTATAAATAAACTATATATATCAGTTATTTATATAATATATGTAATGTAAAATATAGTATATATTTAGTTTTTTACAATGCAATTAACAAATTACTTTTCCAAGCCATGTAATAGTAGGTCAATATGCGTTTCCAAATAAGCATCCAGGTCTAATGGTGCAAATTGATCAAAGACCGTTTTCCATATTGCCGCAGTTAACGCTGGACTCATTACGGCTTGTTCTTCCCAGTTTAATGCAGACGAACGAAACTCTCCCGATGCGACGCCACGTTCTATTACTATTTTTATTGTTTTATGAAGTCGCGTAATAATTTCTTCATAATAAAATTTAGCGAGTTCAGGAAATCGTGACCCTTCACTGATAATAAGTTTCGGGATAAAACGCGCATCAGTTGATAGCAGTTCTTTATATATCATCTTTATTTGCTCGCGCAGTATATCCTTTGCACTACCTTCTTTTTGTTTCGTCAAATCTTCAATTTTTTCAAAGTGCGGCAGGATTCTATCTCTGACAACTTCGACAAAAAGCGTTTCTTTTGAATCAAAATAGAGATAGATAGTGCCTTTACAAATACCTGCCCGCTTGGCGACATCGTCTAATTTTGTTGCCGCAAAGCCATTAATAGAGAACTCTTCCAACGCAGCTTTTAGTATCTCTGTCGGACGTTCATTTTTACGCCGGCAATATGTCGTAGCAGTTAAATTTTCTTTGCTTTTTATCTGTCTCTTCATAATGAAATATTCATTGCTTAATATAACAATCATCTTACAATACTGACTCACTGGTCAGCAATCAATCTAAAACATCTTTTAAAATTCTATATTAAGGTCGTTGTATAATGGAAAAAACACTTAATAAACAGACGCTTATTAATAAATGTTTGTTATTCCCCCTTATTTTTTTTACATTAACTGCGTGTGAAAAAGACAATACCGGTACACAAGAACAAACTCAAACTCCGCCACAAGTCACTGTTGCAAGTCCCTTAGTTGACGAAATCACGGACTGGGACGAATTTACCGGCCGACTCTATGCTGTTAAATCCGTTGAAATACGCCCTAGAGTCAGTGGCTATTTAGAATCAATTCATTTCAATGAAGGCAGTATCGTAAATAAAGACGATCTGCTCTACATCATTGATCCACGTCCTTATCAGGCAGAACTGGATCAGGCTAAAGCCGAATTAGCCCGGTCAAAAGCCGCACAACAACTGGCTGAGAACGACCTTGCCAGAGCAGAACGTTTATTTAAAACGCGCGTTATGCCTGAAGAAGAACTGGATTCACGTAGAAACCAAAAATCAGCATCGGTTGCTTCAGTTCAAGCAGCCAGAGCCGCCGTTGTCGCAGCCGAATTAAATATTGAATTTACTAACGTTAAATCACCTATCACTGGTCGTATAAGTCGCACTCGAATTACTGAAGGCAATCTTGTTACTGGTGGTGACAATGACACAAATATTCTGACAACCGTTGTTTCGCTTGATCCGATTTATGTTTATTTTACAGCAGATGAACAGGCCGTATTACATTACAGCCGAATGGACATGGCGGGCATGCGTACGTCTTCAAGAACCGCAGCGAATCCGGTTTACTTACGTTTAGCTGATGAAGAAGAATATATGCACGAAGGTCATATGGATTTTGTTGACAACCAACTTGATCTGTCCACCGGCACAATGCGCGGACGAGCGATTGTAAATAACCCTGACTTCTTATTAGTGCCTGGCATGTTTGCCGATGTAAAGTTACTTGGTGAAGGTCCTTATGAAGCGGTATTGATTCCAGATTCAGCTATTAATCTGGATCAAACAATCAAGTTTGTTTATGTCGTTGATGAAAACAATATGGTTGCTCGTCGACAAGTTAAGACAGGAAATAAACAAGGTAATCTACGTGTCATTCGAGATGGATTAAGCAAAGAAGATCGAATTGTCATCAACGGTATTCAACGTGTACGAGCAGGAATGCAGGTTACTCCTGAAGAAAGTACTATCGAAACTACCCCGGAAAACAAGGAATAGTCTGTCATGAGGTTTGGTCATTTCTTTATCGACAGACCGCGCTTTGCTGCTGTCATTTCCATATTGATCGTTATTGTCGGTACATTGTCTTACAGCAAACTACCGATAACGCAATATCCCGAAATTGCGCCACCAACAATAGTGGTTAATGCCACCTACCCCGGTGCTTCACCGCAAGTTATTGCCGATACCGTCGCAACACCCATCGAGCAGGAAATTAACGGCATAGAAAATATGCTTTATATGACATCGCAATCAACCAGTGATGGTGCAATGTCGTTAACAATAAGCTTTGAACAAGGTACGGATCTCGATACGGCACAAGTGCAGGTACAAAACCGAATTGCAAAAGCAGAACCAAAGTTACCTGAAGAAGTTCGACGACTCGGTATTATTGCGCAAAAGAGTTCACCAAACTTTATGATGGTGATTCATCTGTTATCACCCGATAACAGTCAGGACGAACTTTATATCAGCAACTATGCCTTGTTACAGGTTCGCGATGAGTTAGCGCGTATTGATGGTATTGGTGAACTGATTGTATTTGGTGCACGTGAATACAGTATGCGTATCTGGTTAAATCCGGAACGTATGGCTGCGTTTCAATTATCAGCGACAGAAGTTGTCAGCGCATTACGTGCACAAAACGTACAGGTCGCTGGTGGTAAGCTTGGTCAACCGCCGATGCCACTGGATAACTCATTCCAGTACACCATTACTGCGCAAGGTCGCTTCGTCGATCCTGAACAATTCAGTAACGTCATTGTTAAACGCGGCGAAGATGGAAGACTTACGCGCCTTAGTGATATCGCACGAGTAGAAATTGGCAGCAAAGATTACGTCAGAAACAGTTATTTAAATGGTAAAAATGCAGTAGCGATTGGTGTGTTCCAACGCCCCGGTAGTAATGCACTGGAAACATCCGACACGATTATTAATACCATAGACAGGCTTTCCAAATCGTTTCCACCCGGAATCGAATATCGCATTGTTTATAATCCAACCGAGTTTATCGAACAATCTATAGATAAAGTTTATCTCACTATTATTGAGGCAATATTTTTAGTTGTCCTGGTCATTATTATTTTCCTGCAATCATGGCGAGCCGCTGTTATCCCTATTATTGCTATTCCTGTTTCGTTAATAGGTACATTTGCTGTTATGGCAGCAATGGGTTATTCGCTTAACAGTTTGTCATTATTTGGATTAGTACTCGCAATTGGTATTGTTGTTGATGATGCTATTGTTGTTGTAGAAGACATCCAAAGAAATCTGGAAAAAGGTTTGCCTGCCCGGGAAGCAGCAAGAGTCACAATGACGGAAGTCGGTAGCGCATTGATCTCCATGGCACTGGTACTGGTAGCTGTATTTATTCCCAGTGCCTTTCTTGGCGGTATACCGGGTGCTTTCTTTAAACAGTTTGCCTTAACAATATCTGTTGCAACTGTTATCTCTGCTTTCAACTCACTTACCTTAAGTCCGGCATTAGGCCGCTTGTTACTTAGAGCACCTGAACACATTCATAATGGAAATGGTGAAGTTAAAAAAGCAAATTTATTCTATCGGGGCTTTAATTATTTATTTAATTCAGGCAGCAGGAAGTATGGAAAATTAATTGCTTTTTTTGTCCGCCGTCCTTTAATCATGATCACTGTATTTATCATTTTGATTGGCAGTACATATTTAATGTTTCAGCGTGTGCCGGGTGGTTTTATACCGCAACAGGATCAAGGCTACTTAATTACCGTTATTGATTTACCTAAAGGCGCTTCATTAAACAGAACTGACGAAGTGGTACAGGAAGCGACACGGATTGCACAACAAAACCCGGGTGTTACTAATGTCGTTGCCATTGCCGGACTTTCAGCGGCTACGTTTACTACTGCCAGTAATGCCGCAGCAATGTTTGTTTTATTAAAACCTTTTGAAGAACGTGAAGGTATAAAAGAACAATCCGCAAGTGCTGTTGCCGGTCAACTTTACGGTGCATTAAATACGATACAAGATGCCTCTTTCTTTGTGGTCGAACCACCTTCCGTTCGTGGCATGGGTCGCGGCGGCGGTTTTAAAATGATTATTCAGGATAAAAGCGGTCTCGGTTTACCCGCGCTAGAAGCGGCGACCTGGCAACTTGCCGGTGCTGCAAATCAGAATCCGAAGTTAACTCAGGTGTTTAGTACGATTGATTCCACTACACCGCAATACTACCTGGACATTGATCGCACTCGTTCTGAAATGCTAAACGTTCCGGTTGAAAATGTATTTGAAACCTTACAGATTCTTCTTGGTTCAAATTATGTTAATGACTTTAATTTATTTGGCAAAACCTATCAGGTTATCGCACAAGCAGACGCGCAATATCGTCTTGAGCCTAACGACATTATGCGCCTACGCGCCGAGAACAGTGATGGTGAAATGGTGCCGTTAGGTTCAATTTTAAAAGTAAAACAAATACAAGGACCGGATCGCATTGTACGTTACAACCTTTACCCTTCTGCTGAATTACAAGGTAGCAGTGTACCCGGCATTAGTACTGGTGAAGCTTTAATTGAAATGGAAAATCTCGCTAGCAAGATATTACCTGCGGGAATAAGTTATGAATGGACAGAAATTGCATTACAGGAAAAACTGGGCGGTAATGTCGGCATTATTATTTTCCCACTCAGTGTTCTATTTGTTTTCTTATTATTGGCAGCTCAATACGAAAGCTGGACCTTGCCTATTACAATAATCTTAATCGTGCCTTTATGTATTTTGTTTGCGCTCACTGGCGTTCACTTGCGCGGCATGGACAATAATATTTTAACGCAAATAGGTTTTATCGTACTTATCGGACTCGCAAGTAAAAACGCAATTTTAATGGTTGAGTTTGCCAGACAACGTGAACGCGAAGGTAAGAATCATATTGATGCGGCTATTGAAGCCGCACAAATTCGTTTGCGCCCTATTCTAATGACAGCGTTTGCATTTATTTTAGGTGTCGTGCCGTTAATGATCGCAACCGGCGCCGGTGCTGAAATGCGACAGGTATTAGGCACTACAGTATTCAGCGGCATGCTTGGTGTAACCATGCTTGGATTATTTTTAACACCCGTCTTTTACGTCATCATTCGTGGCATGGTTTTAAAAACAAGTAAAAACGCTGATGCATAAATAAAAAAGCCGCAATGGTGAAATAAACATTGCGGCTTTTATTATTTTTATTTCGCCTTTTGATTTTTTGTACGCTTGTTCATCATCCTTCAATTTGTACTGACACTGATACCAGCATTATCTTTTGATCTGGCAGGATGTTTTTTTAATTTAACTTCAACATCCATATCCAGTGCATTAAGAAATTGCATAAGTTTCCCCACTGAAAAACGTCCGGAACGATTTCGCTTAAGATCTGAGACATAAGACTGACTGATATCTAATACTTCTGCAGCTTGCTGTTGCGTAAGTTTGCGCTTTTCAATGATTTTATAAATCTCATAGGTCAAACGGGCTTTTAAAAGTTCCTGCTGAGAATCAGGGAACCCCAAATCTGCAAATACATTGCTACTGACTTTTTCAAATTTAACCTTACTCATTGATTCATTTCCTGCCATATTTCTTTTGCTTGAAGCAGACGCTGATTGATCATAGTGATATGTTTCTGTGGTGTCTTGATACCTGTTTTTGACTTTTTCTGGAATGCATGTAGTACAAAAATATATTCACCTATATTTACTGTATAAATGACTCTATATGCGTCTGTTCGGTAAGAGGCCGTAATTTCCATAACTCGGACTCCTTTGAAACCCTTCATGGGTTTAGCAGCAGGGTCAACCCCACCTGCCTGCGCAGCGAAAAGAGCCTGGCCAAAATCCCGTTGAACCGTGCGCGGAAAAGCCTTCAATTCCTTTTTACTAGCGCCAACCCAAATAAGCGATTTTAATTCATCCATGATATTAATATAGTAATATTAAGATAATTTAATATCAACCCTATATTTGGCATTTTAAAGAAGAAATAAACTTTTTTCTTTTACATATGCCCCGAGCATTTAAAGTGCCGGTTGCGTTTCGGCACGGTTCCTTCATTACATTCATCCCATGTGATCATGTTACCGTCAAGTAAAGGAACAAGGAACAATGTTTTGTCGGTCAGATCATTATTTTCGTAAAAAAACAAACGATGCCACCACTTCCAACCCCAATCGATATCACGTGTATCAAACGTAATCAGTATTCGACCAGACTGACTCAACGACAATAATTGAATATGTTTATCCTTATTAACATTCGCTACAGATATATCTAACTCATCAGAACTATTGGGAAATTGCTCGTGTTCCGAATAATGATCTTCTATCGCGCGTTGAACAGGTTCCGCCGTTTTCATGCCATCAATAACAATACTCGCAGCAATAAAACTGAAGTTGTCTGGTGGATAGATCATTGCACCGAGTATGCCCATGATGGCAAACAAAATGGTAACCTCACCAACTGAAGCAACAGAAATATTACCTTCCTTCAGCAAACGCCTTGCTTTATGAATCAGGATAATACCCGGAATACCAAGAATACTTACCGGCGCCCACCACAAGAATTCAGAAGTAAAAGACGCTTTTAAATCAACAAGCGCAACACCACGCTCAATAAAATAACTCACTATCCAGGTTAAAGTGATAAAACAGATCAATGAACCACAGATCAACAGAAAGTAAGCAAAAGCACGTTTCGTTTTAGTTATGCTGTTATTAACAGATGATTCCTGTTGTTGCGTCTCCGTCATACTTCAAGCTCCATGATCCAGATATGTCGCATGGGATAAATGACTTCAATAGCGACTAACACTGCGATAAAACCCAGTACATAACTCATTGGCAGGCTGGTAATAACATCATCATGAATTAACAAAGCGACAATCACACTGATCGCAAACAAAGGCTTGGTAATAAACAATCGTTTAGGACGCGCGGCAAATAACTTGACCAACTTGTCCTCGCAATACAAACGACAAGCCAACTCCCCTTTTGATTTATCAAGCACTTCGAACTCGAGCTTATAATTATTTCCATTTACTGAAAATTTATGTTCACTCAAAGTGGTCATCGAACGTTTACTTGAAACGAGTTCATCATTGACATAAACATTTTCTTTTCCGGAAACCGATGAACCACCGGCACGGAACGACAAACCATCAAACTCGAAATGGAAATTGTAACCGTTTCTGATTACGGATTTTGATACAGGATTATCATTTTCGGACTGCATGAATCCATTATATAACTACAAAGACAAGGACTGAACCTGGTCTTACCCCGAATATACGCACACTTAGTTAAGCAACACTCTTTCTTCAAACGCTACCGGTGATAGATAGCCGATTGTCGAATGTTTACGTTGCCGGTTATAAAACAG
>Ga0214472_10007892_pt1 | contig 11110 bp, 13 predicted proteins | sample RVTome_6_FD_207662 | JGI IMG/M metagenome (GOLD analysis project Ga0214472, IMG submission 207662) | Soil microbial communities from uranium-contaminated site in the Upper Colorado River Basin, Wyoming, United States - RVT140D175 | ecosystem: Environmental > Terrestrial > Soil > Contaminated >...
GGCGACCGGAACCGCGCCGGACCTCGGCGTCACCGAGCTGTTCTCGAGCATCCAGCGCGGCGACCGCGCCGAGACGGTGCGGATAATGCAGGAACGCTTCGGCATGATGCCCGAGCAGGCGAATCGCGCCGCTGACCAGGCGGCGACGATGTTCGGCCGCGGGCCGGCGACCGCGCCGGGCACCGTCTCGCCGACCGTGACCGACACGGCGCAAGCGGCGACGGCGGCGAGCGTGTGGCTCAGCGCCGCGATCCTGCTGTCGCTGCTCGCCGCGGCCGGCGGTGGTCTGATGGGCGCGCATGGCACGCAGCGGCGGGCGATCCCGCATCTGCTGCGCCGGCATCACGTCGAGACCGAGGAGACGCGCACCGTTCGCCGTCAGGTGCCGACCGCCGGCTGATCTGCGCCGTCCGCGACCGGCCCGCCTTCCAGCGCCCGTTTCAGCGCGGCGACGACGTCGGCACGCAGCGCATGCCACGCCGGCCCGCCCTGCTGCACGTGGCGCTGGTTCACTTCGAGCTCGAGCCCGATGTAATCGTCCCCGCGCAGCCGCTTGCGCAGCCCCGCACAAAAACCGTCGGAACGCCCCGTGTAGGGGTAGTTGCGGCGCACTTTGAGCCGCGGCGCGCGCAGTCGCAGCGCGGCGTACCAGCGCATCGCGAGCTGCACCTCGCGCGGTCGGCGGGGGTCGTACAGGACGCCGATGTCGGCGTTGCGCGCTTCGCCGTCGAGCACCGGCGTGAAGCTGTGGCTCGACAGGTGGAACACGCGGCGGCCGTGCGCGAGCGATTGCTCGATCAGCGCCTCGACGCGTCGCCGATACGGCCGATAGTGCGCCTCGAGCAGCTCCTCGCGCACTTCGCGCGCTGCGCTCGCCGTCAATTCCGAGAACAGGCCGCGGTTGCCGATCGAGCGGTTGAAGTCGATCAGCAGACGTGTCGTCGTGCTCGCGACGAGCGGCGCGCCGAGCGCCTCGGCGAGCTCGCGGCCGAGCTCGAGCGCGCCGGGGTCGTAGCCGCGGTGCGTGCGCAGCAGGTCCTCATGCCCGGCGAAGAGTTCCCGGTAACGCGCCGGAACGTCATTGCCGCCGTGTTCGCACGTGATGACGACGTCGAGCGCGCGCCCGTCGGCGCATGGTCCGGGCGGCAATCGCGTCAGCCTGGCCCGGGAAACATCCGGTCGTCGTGCAGGCACTGGGCGAGCTCCCGATAGACGTCACGCAGCCGCATCGGATCCGGCGCGTCGCCGAGCGCGGCGACGATGCGGCGGGCGAGCGGGCCGCGCTCGCGGATCAGCCGCAGCGGGCCTTCCCACGTCGGCGCGAGCATCCCCGTCGCCGCGAGCGGGTCGATCAGATGCGTCCACACTTCGCCGGCGCGCCAGCGGCCGCCGTCGAGCCCGAGCTGCGACAGATAGCGGTCGTCGTCGATGACCGCAAGCTCGGCGTCGCGAATGCAGTCGCGGAAGATCCGCGCAAGCGTCGCCGTATGGTTCGCCTCGTCGACGTCGGGCTCGTCCGGCATCTCGTCGTAGAGGCGGCGCACGAGCGCGACGACCGCCGCGGCGATCGCGACGTCCGCAGTCGCGCACTCCTGCACGTCGAGGACGCGGATTTCGATCGCGTTGCGTTCGAAACGCGGGATCGCCGCGCGCACGTTCAGCCATTCGTGCTGCAGCACGCCGCCGTCGCGGTACTCGGCGACTTCGCGGTACATCGGCGCGAGAATCTGCGCGCGATACTCGGCCGGCGACGCGCTCGGCCGCGGAATACATTCGCCGACCGACGACGGCAGCAGCTTCTGGTGCGCGCGATAGACCTCGAGCCGATGGTCCATGAACCCGGTCAGACGTCCGTCGGCGCACGGCGAGCTCGCCGCGAGCGCCGGCAGGATCGGCAGCACGAGCCGGATTGCCGCGTGCAGCCGCGCGAACTGCGCGTCGTTGGCGAACGGCAGGTTCAGGTGCATGCTCTGCAGATTGCCCCAGCCGTGGCGGCGGCAATCGAAGATGCGGTCGTAGGCGCGGTAGATCTGGCTGTTTTCGTGCGTCCACAGCCGGGTCTCGGTCGTCGGATCCATCCATGGGTGCATGCCGCCCGGCATCAGCCGCGCGCCCATCGGCTCGAGCAGCGCGTCGATCGCGGCGATCTCGGCGTTGAATGCGCGCGCGAGATTCTCGAGCGACGCGTCCGGCCGACAGTTCTTGATTTCCAGCAGGTGCAGCGCGAGCTCGTTGGACCAGCCCATCGCGCCCCGCTCGACATCGTTCGTCGGCTGGCCGGCCGCCCGGCACAGCAACTGGTCCGCGAGAGGCCGCACGTCGAGCGTGTCGCGGTCGACGATCATGTATTCGATTTCCAATCCGTACGCCGCGAACGCCGGCAGGATGACGGTATCGGTCATGCGGGATTGTCTCCTCCGCGCCGGTGTTCGAGCCGGCGCAGGAACACGCCCATGACCTCACGGTACAGCGCGTCCTTGAGCACGCCGTCCTCGTTGCCGGCATCGACGTTCGGATTGTCGTTGATCTCGATGATGCAGTAGCGGTTGCCGGTCTGCTTGATGTCGACGCCGTAGAAGCCGTCGCCGATCAGCTTCGCCGCTTCGAGCGCGATCGTGACGACTTCCTCCGGCGCCTCGCCGACCGCGAGCGCTTCGGTCGGCCCCTCGCTGCGGCCGTGCTCGCTGTTGTGGTCGATGACCTGCCAGTGGCCGCGCGCCATGTAGTACTTGCAGACGAAGATCACGCGGCCGTCGAGGATGCCGACGCGCCAGTCGAATTCGGTCGGCAGCCATTCCTGCGCGATGATCAGGGCGGATTTCTGCAGCAGGTCGGCGACTTTCGCGCGCAGCTCGCGCTCGTCCTCGACCTTGTCGACGCCGATCGAGAACGAACTGTCGGGTTGCTTCAGCACGCAAGGCAGTGCGAGCAGCGGAACGATATGGTCGATGTTGTCGCGGTGGATCAGCAGCGTCCGCGGCGCCGGCAGGTTGTGGTGCGCGAGCAGTTCGGCCAGATAGACCTTGTTGTTGCACTTCAGGATCGAGTCGGGATCGTCGATGACGATCAGTCCTTCGGCCTTCGCGCGGCGCGCGAAGCGGTACGTGTAATGGTGCACGTAGGTCGTGTCGCGGATGAACAGCGCGTCGAATTCGGGCAGCCGGTCGTAATCCGCCGGCAGGATGAACTGGGGCCGCATCCCGAGCGCGCGCGCGGACGCGGCGAATTTCTCCAGCGCCTCGGGGTTCGACGGCTGATCGACGTCGTCCGGGTTGTGCAGGATCGCGATGTCGTACTGGCGGTCGCCGTTCTTCGGCCGGCTGCGGCCGGCGAGGAAGCGGGCGGCGGCCTCGAGCGCAAAGCCGCGATGCTCCTGCGGGATGTCACGGACGCCGATCAGGTCGATCGCGCGCATCTGCCACTGTCCCTGCTCGCGTTCGAACTGCACCCGGAGCAGCGGCGCTTCAAGCAGTTTGAAAAGCTGTCCGGCGAGCACGTTGTAGCGCTGTGCGACGTTGACGCCGAAATACACGGAGAGCTCGAACTGCTTCGACTTCAGTGGCGCGAGCGTCTGCTCGACGAGCTGGGCGAGCTCGCTCGTGAGCACCTTGACGAGCGTGCGCGACTGCAGGTCCTCGATCGTGCCCGCGCGCGGACGCGGCCGGTGGCCACGGGCTTCGGCAAGCAGCGATACGTAGTAGCCGAGGCTCTGGTATTCGAAGGATTGGCACAGATTGAGGACGCGGGCGGCGCGGTCTTCGCCGTAAGTCGAGTCGGTAAGGTAGGTGCGGGCGGGCACGACGGGGAGGCCGAGACCGCCCAATGGCCAGTCTTCCGGGTCGTCGACGACGATCATCGTGTTCATGGCATTTCGACCGACGGCGATTCCTTGCGCGGAGCGACGACCAGCAGGTTCGCATCATGCGTGACGATGCCGAGCAGAATCGCGTTGACGACCCGGTCCATGCGGATCCAGTACTCGCGCATGCCGCCGTACGGGTGCGGGCCGTACGGGTCGGCGACAAGGAGCCGCCGGGCCTTGCGGTCGTAGCCGGAGATGATGACGAAATGGCCCGCCGGCGTCCCGCGCACGTCGTCCGGAATGTCCGACGGCCCGTACTCGCGCGCGGCCCGATACAGGAAGGTCGAACTGAGCCCGGTGATGATCGGGTAGCGCCGCCGCAGCAGCCCGCGCACCAGCGGCGGCGACAGGTCACTGAAGCGCAACCGGCCGCCGAGCCGCAGGAAATCCAGGTAGCCCTCCGTCGCGTGATGCAGGCGCGGGTCGTCCTTGACGTCGCGCTGCGCCCGCAAGCGCTCGGCGATGTCCATCCGCCGCAGGAACCAGGTCGGGTCGAACATCGTCAGGTTGTACGTATAGATCGTCGCTTCGTACCCGTGCGCGAGCGCGTCGCATGCGAGGAATACCGCGATCGTGCCGCCGTGCGTCATCGCGCGCGTGCGCCCGATGACGCTTTCGAGCGAAATGTCGTCGCCCCAGTAGTCGTAGACCGCATGCAGGCACGTCGGCCCGCAGGTCGTCTCCGTCGGCTGCGGCAGCAGGTCGACGTTCAGTCGCAGCGAAGCAGGCAGCATCGCCACGGCTCCGTGACGTCGTCAGCGGCCCTGCGGCGGAACGGAGAAGCCGCTCGACGGACTTGTCCCCGTCGCGCTGCCGCCCGCGCCGACGCCGTACGCGCCGGTGCCCGACGTCGGCGCTCCCGGCGTACTGATCCCCGAAGTGCCCGGCGCGGTGTCGCTCGACGGCGTCCGCGCGGTCGCGCCGACCGCGGGACTCCCGGCGATCTCCTCGATCTCGCCGGGCTCCACGTTTCCACGCGAGCCGACGTCGCTGTCGCCGCGCGCCGGCGGACGCCAGCTACCGCGACGGTGGTCGCCGCGCGCAGCGGCGCGCGCGCGCTTCGGATCGAGGTAGTACAACGCGCTCGCGCCGAGGGCGAGCGCTCCGATCGCGAACAATGTCGATTTCATCTGCGCCTCCGCTTTTCGTTTGTCCGAACCCTTTTTGAGCAAGGCGCGTGCCCGATTGCCCATGCGGCGGCCGGCATCGTCCGCGTCGGCGCCGGCGGCGCCGAAGAGCAGTTCTTACCGGCACCTGAAATCTTTACGCGGCGGCCGCCGGCGCTCGACGGCGCGGCGCCGCCGGCACGGCCGGGGACGCGCGCCGGCTGCACCCGGGCATCAGTCTTGCACGTTCCTCTTGACGCAAGCTAGAGCCTGCGGTTCAAAAGGAGGTGAATCATGCAAGTACGTGAAGCAATGACGACCGACGTAAGAACGATCGATCCGGAGCAGACGCTGCAGGAGGCCGCGCGATTGATGGCCGAATGCGACGTCGGCTCGCTGCCGATCGACGAAGGCGGCCGGCTCGTCGGAATGGTTACCGACCGGGACATCACCGTGCGCGCCGTCGCGCAGGGCAAGCCGCTCGATACGCACGTGCGCGACATCATGACGAAGGATGTGAAGTACTGCTTCGAGGATGAGGAGATCGAGCACGTCGCGCGCAACATGGGCGACATCCAGGTGCACCGCCTCGTCGTCCTGGACCGCAACAAGCAGTTGGTGGGCATCGTCGCGCTGGCCGACATCGCGAACGCCGAAGGCGCCGACAGCGCCGGCGAAGCGGTGTGCGGCATTTCGGAGCCGGCCGGCTCCCATACCCACTGAGCCTGCGGTCGGCAGCCGTGCGGGCGGTTGACCGCGGCCGCGGCGGGCGCCGCCTTCGCAAAGGGGTTCCGGCGAGCGCCGCCCCCTGCATCGCGACCTCGGCGGGCGCTGCGCGAGCGATCGCGGCGTTCCGCGGCACGCCAATGAAAAACCGGGCTCGCACCCGGTTTTTCTTTTTGTGCCCGTCCTCTCCCCGATCTTCGTCGCCCGATCGGGATCGACCGCGGCCGCTCCGGATCGGCAAGCCGCTACAGGTACCCGAGCAGCAGCAACACGAGAACGACGACGAGCACGACGCCCAGCAAGCCGCTCGGGCGGTAGCCCCACGAGGCACTGTACGGCCACGACGGAAGCGCGCCGATCAGCAGAAGGATCAGCAGGATGAGAAGTATCGTCGATAGAGCCATGATGGTCGTCCTTCAGGCATGCGGCCGCGCCGCGGTAACCACTACCGGCAGCTTTCGTGCCCGGATGCAGAAACCGGCTGCCGGCGTGGAGGGATGAAATATTTACCGGTCCGCGCGCCCTTTTCATGCCGTCGTCAGCGGCAAGACGTCGGCCCTCGCGCGAAACCGCGCGAATCCGTGCGGCACGGCGCTTGCAGGAACGCGAGTGCTTCGAACGGACGTTCCGTTCATCCGCCCATGGAGGTGTGCCATGTTGTATTACGCAGCGATATTCCTGGTAATCGCGCTTGTCGCCGCGCTGTTCGGGTTCGGCGGCATCGCCAGCGGCGCGGTCGGCATCGCGAAGATCCTGTTCTACATCTTCATCGTTGTCGCGCTCGTTTCCCTGATCCTCGGCTTGATACAGCGGTAGCGGCGGGAGCCGAAGCATGGATTTCCCGCGACTATTGACTGTCCTCGCCGCGTGCGGCGCCTTGGTCGCGTGCTCGCCGGAGCCGACGGCGGGGACGAGTCCGCAGAGGTCGAACGGTTCGGCTGGGGCCGACGACGTGCCGGCGACGACCGACCCGACCGCGCAGACCCGCCCACCGGGCAAGATCGCCCGAGCGGCCGACGATGCGGCGCTGACGACGCGGGTGAAGGCGGCCCTCGTCGCCGACGAAAGCACCAAGGCCGGGGATATTTCGGTCAGTTCGTCGGGCGGCCAGGTCACCTTGAGCGGCTCGGTGCCCGCGGAGCAGATCATGCGCGCCGATGCGATCGCGCGCGGTGTCGACGGCGTCACCGAAGTCATCAATTCGTTGACCCCGCTCGAGCCGCTGACGACCCCGCCATCATGACCCCGCCGGAACTCGAGCGCGCGTCGCCGCGAAGCCGGGGCCGCTGGAGCGATCGGCGCGGCCGCCGGCTCTGCGGCGTCGCCCCGCGCCGCCGGCCGCGGTACGAGGGCGAACCCGGCCGCTGTCGTTTCACCCCGGCCGCAGCGTCCGTTCGCGACGGCCGCGGCGGCAGGAGCCGGACCGGTGGACAATGAGCGGGCGACCGGCATGCCCTGCGGCCGACGCGGGCGATCCGCGGCGCGGGCCCGAATCCGGTTCCGCCGACGATGAGGACGCGCCCCGCATTGCGCCGGGCGGCATCGCATGGCCCGGCGTGGGCAGCGCGCTGCTGCTGGTCGCGTGCACGACCGGGCAGGTCGTCCACGCCCCGGCCGATGCGAGCGGCACGCCCGGCGGCGCGGTGCGTGTCGAGAACGAGCACGGGCCGCTGCCGGCCGCCGCCGCGCGGACGGTCGCCGAGCAAGGCGGCAACGACCTGCTCGCGCATCACCTGAAGCACGTCGAAGGCGCGCTCGCGTCGCCGCTGGTGCTCGGCAACGATGCGCATCTGCTCGTCGACGGGCCGCAGACGCACAGCGCGATGTTCAACGCGATCGACGGCGCGCGGCGGCGCGTCGTTCTCGAAACCTACATCCTCGAAGCCGGCAAAATCGGCGACGACCTCGCCGAGCTTCTCGGAAAGAAGCGCGGCGCCGGGGTCGAGGTCCGCGTGCTTTACGACAGCGTCGGCTCGAGGGCGACGCCGCCCGAGTATTTCCGGCGCCTGCGCGACGCCGGAATCGCGGTGTGCGAGTTCAACCCGGTCAATCCGCTGAAGCTCGAACGCGACACCGACCTCGGCATCAACAATCGCAACCATCGCAAGATCCTCGTCGTCGATGGCCGCGTCGCCTTCACCGGCGGCATCAACATCAGCGGTGTCTATAGCGCCGGGTCGTTCGGCAGCAAGCGGAAGGGGCCGCCGCGCGAAGAGGGCTGGCGCGACACGCACGTGATGATGCGCGGCCCGATCGTCGGAAAGTTCGAAGCGCTGTTCACGACTTCCTGGAGCGAGCAGGGCTGCGGCCCGATCGTGCAGCCGGCCGCGGAGCGGCCGGGCCGCGCCGGCGACATGGCGATGCGCGCGGTCGCATCGGACCCGTCGTCGCAGCGCAGCGAGCTGTACGTCGCGCTGCTGTCCGCGATCGAGCACGCAAAGGACCGCGCGTGGCTCACCTACGGCTATTTCGTCCCCGACGACCGCTTGTTGCAATCCTTGCGCGACGCGGCTGCCCGCGGCGTCGACGTGCGGCTCGTGCTGCCGGGCTTCAGCGATTTCTGGGCGCCTTTCCATGCCGGGCGGTCGCACTACAGCGACTTGCTGCGCGCCGGCGTACGCGTGTTCGAGCGGCGCGACGCGCTGCTGCATGCGAAGACGGCGGTCATCGACAGCGTCTGGTCGAGCGTCGGCTCGACGAATCTCGACTGGCGCAGCTTCGTCCATAACTACGAGGCCGATCTTCTCGTGCTCGACCGCGGCTTCGCCGGCGAGATGGAAGCGCTGTTTCGCCTGGACCAGGAAGCGTCGCACGAAGTGAAGATGGTCGAATGGAAGAACCGCGGGCTCAAGGCGCGCGTGCTCGAATGGCTCGCGCGGCGCTGGGAGTACCTGCTGTGAAGAGACGCGGTGAGGCTGCATGCCGGTCCTGAAACTCTTCCATTTCGCGGCGCTGATCTGCTGGTGCGGCGCGCTGCTCTACCTTCCGGCGCTGATCGCCGCCGCGGGCAACGTGAGCTCGCAGTACCGCGTCGACCGCGCGTGGATGGCGCGCCAGCTCTTCATCGCGTTCGCGACGCCCGCCGCGCTGATCGCGATCGTCACCGGCACGGCGTTGTTCCTGCGCGACGGCATCGTCGCGCCGTGGCTGGTGCTCAAACTGGCGATGGTCGCCGGCATGTCGGTATGCCACGTCGCGTGCGGCGCGCTGATCCTGCGCATCGAGCGGCATCTCGAACTGGATGATCCGCCCGCGGGGGTCTGGCGCAGCGTCGTGACCGGCATCGTCTCGGCGGCGTTCATCGGAGCGACGTTATGGCTGGTGCTCGCGAAGCCGGGAAGTTGACGCCGCGGGGGACGGCGCGAGCCGGCGATCGGCGGGCGTCACTTCGTCGCCTGGACGCCGACCGCGTGCTCGTAGACCAGCCGGCCGCCGAGCGCTGCGGTCAGCGCGATCAGCACCGCGGTCAGCACCGACAGCAACGGGCCGCCGGCCGAGACTTCGGTGACGTGCTCGCTGTAGCGCACGAGCCAGTTCAACGTCGCGACCGACAGCATCATCACGGCGAGGATGCTGTGGCACCACGCCGTGATCTTCTGGCGGATGCGTGCGACCGTCAGCAGATCGACGAGACCGGCGAGGCTCGCGACCCAGCCGCCGATCGAACCGACGCCGGCGAGCCACAGACCGGCACGCGACCAGAACGGGTCCGACGTGACCCAGTACGCCGCGTCGACGGCGACGAGACCGAGCAGCGCGGCGACCGGGAAGTGGATGATCATCGGGTGGAGCGGATGGCCGCCGATCGACGCCCGGCTGACGATCGGTTCGGGGACGGCTGGCGTCATCGAAGGCTCCTGGAATGCGGGCAGGGGACGCCGCGGGCGCGGCGGCCCGCGGCATGCTTCCGTGGGTGGACCGCGTTCCTGCCCGCAGTTCCCGCCCTCGGTGCGTGCGCCGGCCCGCAGTCGGTGCTCGACCCGGCCGGGCCGGCCGCGCGCGATGTCGCGGGCTTGTGGTGGGGCATGTTCGTCGTCGCCGTGATCGTGCTCGTCGGCGTGACGGTGACGTGGCTCGCCGCGATGGCGCGCCGGCCGCCGAAGCTCGAGGACGCCCGCGAGAAGCGCGTCGCGCGTCGCTGGGTCGTCCTCGGCGGCGTGCTGCTGCCGGCGGCGAGCATCGCCGTGCTGCTCGCGTTCGGCATCCCCGCCGGTTACCGCCTGCTGCCGCTGCCGCCGGCCGGCGAGCCGCCGCTGCGCATCGACGTCACCGCGCGGCAGTGGCGGTGGGAAGTCCGCTACCCGGACAGCGGCGCCGTGCTCACGAACGAACTGCGCGTGCCGGCGGGACGGCCGGTCGACGTCCACGTGCACAGCCTCGACGTGATCCATTCGTTCTGGGTGCCGCGGCTCGGCGGCAAGATCGACGCCGTTCCCGGCCGCACGAACGTCGTGCGCCTGCACGCGGACGGACCCGGCGCGTTTCGCGGCCAGTGCGCGGAGTTCTGCGGCACGCGGCACGCGCTGATGGTGCTGCACGTGACCGCGCTCGACGCGGTCGCATTCACGGACTGGCTCGAGGCCGCCGCGCGATGACCCGGCCGCACACGCCCGAGGCCGACCGCATCCACGCCGACTTCCACGCGGTGTGGGGCAACCCGACCGGCTGGAAGGCGCTGACGATCGTCAATCACGGCTCGATCGGCCTGCGCTACATGCTGACCGGGCTCGTGTTCTTCCTCGTCGGCGGGCTCTTTGCGATGCTCGTGCGCGTGCAGCTCGCGCTGCCCGGGCTCGACATGCTGACCCCGGAGCTCTACAACCAGGCGTTCACGATGCACGGCACCGTGATGATGTTCCTGTTCGCGGTGCCGATCATGGAAGGGCTCGCGGTCTACGTGCTGCCGAAGATGCTCGGCGCGCGCGACCTCGTGTTCCCGCGGCTATCGGCGTTCGGCTACTGGTGCTACCTGTTCGGCGGCCTGATCCTGTTGTCGAGCGTGGCCTTCGGCGTCGCGCCGGACACCGGCTGGTTCATGTACACGCCGCTATCGAGCGCGCCGCACTCGCCCGGCCCGAACCCCGATTTCTGGCTGATCGGCATCACGTTCGCCGAGATTTCCGCAGTCGCCGCCGGCGTCGAACTGGTCGTCGCGATCCTGCGCACCCGCGCCCCCGGCATGGCGTTGCACCGGATGCCGATCTACGCCTGGTACATCCTCGTCATGGCGATGATGATCGTCGTCGGCTTTCCGCCGCTGATCCTCGCGAGCATCCTGCTCGAGCTCGAGCGCGCCGCGGACCTGCCGTTCTTCGACGTCACCCGCGGCGGCGACCCGATCCTGTGGCAGCACCTGTTCTGGCTGTTCGGCCACCCGGAGGTGTACATCATCTTCCTGCCCGCGGCCGGCATCGTA
>Ga0214472_10007893_pt1 | contig 11105 bp, 12 predicted proteins | sample RVTome_6_FD_207662 | JGI IMG/M metagenome (GOLD analysis project Ga0214472, IMG submission 207662) | Soil microbial communities from uranium-contaminated site in the Upper Colorado River Basin, Wyoming, United States - RVT140D175 | ecosystem: Environmental > Terrestrial > Soil > Contaminated >...
GCCCCGGCCTCGGGCTCGTCGTCGCCACCCACCACCTCGACCTCCGGGGTGGCCGCCTCGGGAGCGGGGCCGCGCTCGGCGGCAGCCGTCGGTGGATCCTGCGGTGCGGGGGCGGACTCGGCCGCAGCCGGTGGCTCGCCCGACGCCTCGATGGCGCCGCCGCCCGACCAGGCGCGCAGCACGTCGTCGGTCGACACGCCCTGGGCGCGGGCCCGCGCCGCTGCGGCGCGTTCCACGAGCCCGATGGGGACCCCCATCGTCTCGGCGGCGGCGCTCAGGAGGTCACTCATCAGTCCAGTCCTGCGATGTAGGCGGCGAGGGCGCTCAACTCGGCGTCGTCGAGGTGAGCGTACGAGGGCATGGTGGACCAGGGACGCTCGGCACGGGGATCGCGCAGGTGGCCCGCGACCCACGCGGCGTCTTCGGTGAGGGGGCGGCTTCCGGCGTGCATGAGGTCGGGCCCGATGCGCGACACTCCGAGCACGTCGGCGTCGTCGAGGTGGTAGTCACCGGTCACCGACACCGGCCCGAGCCCGACGTCGGTGACGACCGCCCGCACCTCCTGCGTGTGGCACACCCAGCAACCCTCGCTCACGTAGAGCTCCTGCCCGAGCGCCGCCGGCGATCCGTCCGGCAGGTCGCGCACGGTCGCGGCGAGCCGCGTCGCCTCGCGCTGCGAGTCGATGGCGGGGAAGGCGAAGACGGCGAGGGCGGTGACGGCGAACAGCAACACGGCCGGGGTGAGCACGCCCCGAACGGTCTCGGTGTCGCCGGCGGCATCGGCCGGTGCGTCGTCGGCCGGACCGCCCCCCATGCGGCGCAGCACGCCGAGCAGCAGGAAGAGGGCGCCGACCACGGTGAGGGAGATGGCGATGGCCGTGAGCGTGTGGCTGCCGTCGAGATCTGCTGACGAGGCGGCGAAGCCGTCGCCGAAGTTGTCGAACGAGTCGCTCTCCACCCCCGACAGCCAGGCGTACCCCTGCTGCAGGCCGGCGAGCCACGACGTGAAGGCGGCGAGGAGCGACCCCACGCCCACGGGCCACAGCACCAACGCGGCGGCGCCGCGGCCCCACGCCCGGCCCGACTGCCCCGCCGCCGCCTGGAACAGGCCTGCGGCGGCGAGCAGGGTGAAGGCGCCGAGGACCGTGAGGGCGTCGAAGGCCGTCTCGAACGAGGTGAACCGGACGACGAGGCTCGCCGAGCGCAGCGACGAGACGAATGCATGAACGGCGCCGAGCACGAGCAGCCCGCCACCGCCGACGACCAGCCCGAGCGTGGCCGACTTCGCCACCTCGTCCCACCGGGCGCGAAAGGCGTAGGCGAAGTCGGCCGCAACGGTGATGACGGCGACCACCAACCCGGCGGCGAAGGCCACCGGGATCGTCTCGACCCAGTCGTTGGTCGGCCCGTACTGCAGGAACCGGCCGGCCGTCCAGACCCAGGTGAACGTCAGCGACCAGAAGCCGATGCGGCCCAGACGGGGGTGGAAGGCGGCGTCGGGAAGGGCGCGGGCCACCACGAAGTAGGCGGCGCCGATGGCGGCCGGAGCCAGCCACAGGCCGTAGACCGCCGTCAGCGTGAAGGCAGATTGGACCGAGCCGGGGACGCCGTCGAGCCCGGGGAGGGCGCCTGCGGCCACGGACAGGGTCAGCCACACCGGCGAGGCGACCAGGTACCACGCCCCGACGCCGATCGGCCCGTCGGAGGCGCGCACGGTCCGCACCAGCACGAATGCGGCGCCGGCGCAGGCGGCGAGCAACGGCAGGTCGGCATACCACGGCATCTCGAGCAGGCGGCCGCCGTCCCCCTCGCCGATGAGGATCGCCCCGACGCCGACGGCGACGGACGCCGCCATGAGGCCCAGGTTGAGGAGGGCGACGGTGGGGAGAGCCAGCGCCGTGCGGGTCATGCGGGGCACGGCGTGATAGGCGACGCCGATCAGCCCGATGGTGAGCCAGCCGAAGACGAGCAGGTGGAGGGAGGCGGGGAGGAGGCGCCCGTAGGTGGTCTCGGCGGTGCCCTCCAGGAGGGTGGGCTCGACGAGCTGCCAGGCGGCGAGGGCGGCGGCGGAGGCCCCCAACACGAAGAAGCCGGCGGCGGCGAGGGCGTGGAGCCGCACGACGAGCGAGCCGCCGGGCGTCGGTGGGGCGTCGGGGGCGTCCCCGGTGCTGGCCCGTTCCATCGTCTCTGCCGAGGTCACTCCCCGGTCCCTCCATCTCGGGTGCGGTGTCGGGCCGAAAGGTTAGCGAGACCTGTCGTGGGTTCTGACCGGGACTCCGCGTCGGCAGGCTCATGGGAATTCGGGGTCTCGGAGCCCATGGCTCGAATTGCGAATTGCGCACCCGTCGGGCCACCCGGGACCGACGGACTGGAACACGAACCCTCGCCGGCCCGGCACCGCCGGCATCGACCTCACAGGAGCCGCTTCTCGTCACATTGGGCAAGACGACGAACGCGGCCACCGCACGGTGAAGGGCGAGTTCGCTGCCGAACAGGCGGCAAATGACGCCCGCGTGGCCGGACAGAGCAGAACACGAACGGCCGAGAACGAGGGAGCGTCCGTCGGCAAGATCCATCTGAGGGCCTCCCCGGCCCTCCAACCGGTGCGCAATTCGCAATTCGCCACGACCACGCTGCCGCGCGATCACCCGACCGGCCCCACCCCACCCCACGCCCCGAGGTGGCGCCCCTGACTGCCGCCACGCCGTCGCCGTCTCCTACAATGCCCCGCGGCCAGCAGAGGCGAGGACATGACCGAGCAGCAGCGGAGGAAGTGGGGGATCGTCGGCGTCGTCGTCGGCAGCGTGCTGCTCGTCATCGGTGTGCTCGCCGCCCACTTCACCGGGCTCCCCGAGCTGGACAGCATCGGCCGCGAGATCCACCCCGGCATCCCGCGATGCGCTCCGTTCGAGAACAACCCCGACGCGTGCTGGATGCTCCCCACCGCCAGCCAGGGCCTCGCCGTCCTCGGCAGTCAGATCGCGATGTTCTCCATCGTCTTCGGGTGGATCTGGGACCGCAAGCTCACCTGGGCGCTCGCCACGGTCGGCGCCTTCCTGTTCACCCTCGAGATGATCATCCTCTTCGGCATCATCCCGAACCAGTGGCTCAACCTCACGCAGGGCACCTTCGAATGGACCCAGCAGAAGGTCGCCTTCACCCTCCCGAAATGGCTCGTGCTCAACAACGACGTCTCCATCTCGTACGGGGCGATCAAGGACGCCGTGTCGGGCGGGTATGCGGCCGGCGTGCTGGGCGCAATCGCCGTCGGCGCCTATCAGATGCAGGAGTGGTCGAAGAAGCGCGGCGAGCCCAAGGCGCCTACGTTCTCGACCTACGGGCGCCCCGTCGTCAAGGGCGGTGAGTGATGGCGAACGAGGTCTGGTTCGAGACCCCTCCGATGCGCGACGACTACCAGCTCGCCCTCGTCGACGGCGAGTACCTCAAGTCCGCCGTCAAGCCCAAGCAGTTCCTCCACATCGACCAGTCGGAGTGCATCCTCTGCGAGGGCTGCGTCGACATCTGTCCCTGGAAGTGCATCCACTACCTCTCGATGGATGCGATCGCCGAGGCCACGAATGTGGACGACCCGCGCGACGACGTCGCCAACCTGGGGTTCTTCGTGGTGGACGAGGACGAGTGCACGCGCTGCGCCCTCTGCATCGACCGCTGCCCCACCGGCGTCATCAGCCTCGGGAAGTTCGAGGGCTCCCTCGCCGACCAGGCGTCGGAGCTCGACCTCACCCGGCCCTGGGACATCGACAGCGGGCAGCGGGACCACAAGAACGGGTACGCCTACGGGATGCGTTTTTGATCATGGACGATGCGCGGCAGACTGCGTGCCGTCGGGTGACGCGACTGAGCTGACGGAGGAAGCGTGGCGAACGGGAACGGCAGCGGCAACGGTCGGATGACGCTCGGTGAGCGGCTGGCGACCGTGGGCGAGCGCATGCGGGGCAGCGAGGCCTGGGAGTCGATCTTCCGGCCCGGGTCCCCGTTCCGCAAGGGCTACAGCGACAGCCCGAGGAACCGGTCGTACGTCATCATGAACAACGTCCTCTATCACCTCCACCCGGTGAAGGTGAAGCGGCACGGCGTGCGTCTCTCCTACACGCTGTGCCTCGGCGGGCTCTCCTTCTTCCTCTTCATCCTGCTGACGATCACCGGCATCTTCCTGATGTTCTATTACCGCCCGGCCGCCCCCGACGCCTACATCGACATCGCCCGCCTCAGCACGGATGTCGCGTTCGGCCAGCTGGTCCGCAACATCCACCGCTGGGGCGCCCACCTCATGGTGATCACCGTGTTCCTCCACATGACGCGGGTCTTCTATCACGGCGCCTACAAGCCGCCGCGCGAGTTCAACTGGGTGGTCGGCGTGGTGCTCCTGTTCATCACCCTGCTGCTCTCCTTCACCGGCTACCTGCTCCCCTGGGACCAGCTGGCGCTGTGGGCGGTGACGGTGGGCTCGAACATGGCGGGGTACACCCCGGTGTTCGGCGATCAGGTCTCATTCGTCCTGCTGGGAGGCATCGAGGTGGGCGGCCCGACACTGTTGCGGTTCTACGTGCTGCACGTGCTGGCGCTGCCGTTCCTCATCGTCATCTTCATGGCGGTGCACTTCTGGCGGGTGCGCAAGGACGGCGGCATCTCCGGTCCCCTCTAAGGAACCAACGTGGCAGACATTCCCGAGCATCTCCTGAAGCGGTCGGCTCAGGCCAGGGCCAAGGCCCTCGGCGTGCCGGTCGAGCAGGTGCTGGCCGAGATGAAGGGCGAGGAGCCCCCGGCCGACGCCGGCCCCGCCCCCGCCGCGGCCGCCTCCGGTGGCGGGGCGGCCCCCGCCGCGGCGCCGGCCGCTGCCCCGGCCATCCCCGAAGGCGTGCGCACCCAGCGCCTCCTCACGGTGGTGAAGGCGAAGGCCATCCAGCAGGTGAAGGCCGAGCCGACCGACAAGGTGAGCACCTGGCCGCACCTGGTGGCGATCGAGTTCGTGGCGCTGCTGGTGGTGACCGCGCTGCTGGTGGTGTTCTCCGTGTTCCAGGACGCACCGCTGCTCGAGCTGGCCAACCCCAACGCCCAGCCGAACCCGTCGAAGGCGCCGTGGTACTTCCTCGGCCTGCAGGAGTTGCTCTCCTACTTCGACCCGCAGGTGGCGGGCGTGCTCATCCCCGGCCTGGGCCTGGCCGGCCTGGCGATCATCCCCTATGTCGACCGCAACCGCTCGATCCGTCCGTCGGAACGGAAGTTCGCCATCATGATGTTCTCGTTCTTCGTGATGGCCTCGGCCATCCTCACGATCATCGGCTCGTTCTTCAGGGGCCGCGGCTTCAACTTCACCTTCCCGTGGCGTGACGGGATCTTCTTCGACCTATGAGCGCCACGCAGACCCTCGTCCTCGCCTTCGCCGGCATCGCCCTCGTCGCCTCGGTGGCGATCTTCACGGTGGCGTTCCGCAAGTCCGACGGCACCGAGCCGGCCAGGACGGGCAGGCTCGACCGCAAGGCGCTGCGCCGCGACCGCGCCGCCCGCAAGGCGCGTCAGCCGCAGCCGGAGCGCGAGCCCGCCCTGGTCGGCGCACCGGCCGACGCCCCGCCCCCGGTCGACCCGCTGCGCCAGCGCGAAGAGGTCGACGCTGGCACATACGACGAGAGCCGCCGCCGCTTCTTCAACCGCGGCCTGCTCGGCATCTTCGGGCTGTTCCTCGCCCAGTTCGGCCTGGCCAGCCTCGCCTTCATGTGGCCCCGGCTCCGCTCGGGCGGGTTCGGCTCGTCGGTGAACGCCGGCAAGGTGGAGGACCTGGCGGCGCAGCTGTTCTCGCCCGACGGCCGCGTCACGCCGCTGTTCGTCCCGGCGGCACAGACCTACATCGTGCCGTTCCTGGAGGACCCCGCCGGGTCGTCGTTCGAGGGACTGCCCGTCATCGCCGGCGGTGTCATGGCGCTGTGGCAGCGCTGCGTGCACCTCGGCTGCCGTGTCCCCACCTGCAACTCGTCGCAGGGGTTCGAGTGCCCGTGCCACGGCTCCAAGTACAACTATCACGGTGAGTACGAGGACGGGCCAGCCCCCCGCAACCTCGACCGCTTCGTGGTCAGCCTCAGCGACACCGGCGACCTCATCATCGACACCGGGTCGATCCTCGAGACCGCCCGGGCATCGCACAAGACGATCGAGTACCCCCAGGGCCCATCGTGTATCTGATCGGAAGGTCCGCAGTCGGCAGTCGACAGTCGACAGGCCACCGACATGCTCTCGACTGTGGACTGTGGACTGTTGACTTCCGTCTCCGAGTCGGCGAGGAGCGGTAGATGGGTCTGGGTGCTGCCGCCCTCGGGATAGCGGTCCTCGCCGTCATCGGGTGGGCCACGTATCTGGTGTTGCAGGCGCGGGTGCGACGCCGCCGCGAGCCGGCGCCGCAGAACCTCGCCCCGTACATGACCGACGACGAGCTGGAGTCGCGGCGCCTCAACAAGGTGCTGATGGCGGCGCTCGTCACCACCGCCCTCATGGCGATCGTCATGCCGATCTACTTCCTCGACGAGACCAGCCGGCAGGCCCGGGCCGCCGAGCGCTTCGACGACATCGCCGTCGAGCGGGGTCACGAGTGGTACGCCGACCCCGACCACGGATACGGGTGCTACAACTGCCACGGGCTCGACGGTGGCGGCGGCGCCGCCTCGTTCGTGGAGCCACGCAGCGGCGTCGAGACCAGCTGGTCCGCCCCCTCGCTCAACGACGTCTTCTACCGCTACTCCGCCGACGAGGTCCGCTACTGGCTGGTCTACGGCCGGCCCGGCACGCCGATGCCGGCCTGGGGACGCGAGGGTGGCGGCCCGCTCAACTCGCAGCAGATCGACGAGCTGCTCGCCTACCTGCAGTCGATCGAGGCGCCGCAGATGGAGGTCGTGTCCACGGTGGACGCCAAGGTGGCCCGCGAGCTCGCCCGCATCGCCTCGGCCGACGAGACGGTCGCGGCGGCGATCGACACCCAGCAGCAGCTCGTCGACGACCTGATGTCCGCCCCGGCGCGCTTCGAGCAGGCCCAGGACCTCCCCGACGCCGTGCGCACCGTGCTGAGCGCCGACGGCACCTGCACCGACCGGTCGGCGGCGCTGATCGACACGTCGTGCGGGTCCGAGGGAATCGACACCGACCGCGACGGCCTCAGTGACGACGCCGAGACGGCGCTGAACGACTTTGTGAATCAGATACTCGACATCGCCCTCGAATCCGAGTCCACACAGATCCTCGCCGCTCTCGGGCGCGACGAGGACGGGGTGCAGGTCTCGTTCGACCCCGACCTCGCCTTCACCGGGATGGACGGCACAGAGCCGGTCCCCGACCTCGAGCAGACCGAGATCGTGCTCACCGAGTTCAACACGATCCTGCGCGACCTGCGCCTCACCTCGCAGAACCTCGACGCCCTCGTCGGCAGCGCCCAGAGCGGGCTGGACTTCCTGCTCGCCGCCCAGGAGCAGCGCCCCTACGCCATCGACTTCGAGCAGATCGCCGCCGACGCCTTCGAGGGGCGTATCTCCGACGCCCGGCGCGCCGTCGGCCTGTTCAACGCCTACTGCGCCCGCTGCCACACCGCCGGGTACAGCGCCGGCGTGGTGTTCACGCAGCAGGCCGGCTCCGGCGCCTTCGGGCCGTCGCTGCGGGAGGGCAAGGCCGCCGTGCAGTTCCCCGACATCGAGGATCACCTCGCTTTCATCAGGGATGGGTCCGACAACGGCACCGCCTATGGCGCCAACGGCATCGGGCGAGGCTGGATGCCCGGGTTCGGCGCCCTGCTGTCTCAGGAGGACCTGATGCTCATCGTGCAGTACGAGCGGGTGATGCCATGATCGAGCGGCTCCGCGACGACGAGCGCGGCCTCACCAAGCTGGAGTGGCTCGGGGTCGTCCTCGCCGTGTTCATCATCCTGTCGCTCATCCCGCAGTTCCGGGCGGCGCTCGACGTGTTCTACGAGAACCTGGTCGGCAAGGGCAACGTCGGGCCGGACGGAGAGCCCGCCCCCGGCGTGCTGGTGCGCGGCATCATCGTCGGCGTCGGGGCCCTGGCGGTGTTCGGCGGGACCGTCTTCCTCATCAACTTCACCAACCTGGGGCGCAAGCTGGCCTTCCTGGTGACGGGTGCCGCGTTCTTCGGGTTCCTGGCCGTGGTCGGCCTGCTCTACACCCTGTACGCCCCCCGCGGCCTCCGCCCGGCGCTGGTGGAGGGGCTCAACTCGTTCCAGTTGCGCATCCTCCCCGGCGGGCTGATGCTGGGCTCGATCATCCTCTTTGCGATGTTCGTCGCCGCGATGGCGCGGATGGAGGCGGAAGAGGAGGAATGACGCTGCGCGCCTCGTGAAGAGGCGCCAGGCGCCAGAACCAGCGAGGTCTTCATCGATCACGGGCTCTGCTCGAGAGGGCGCGACCGCTGGCACAACGCCAGCCGGAGGTCGAGGAGGATCACGAGGAATCCGGCCGAGACCGTGGTGTGGTTCTGGACCCTGGCGCCTGGCACCTCCGGGATCAGCACGCCGCGCGAGGCGGGCTACTCGTTCCGATGCAGGTAGAACGAGAGCACCTGCAACTCCGTCGACAGATCCACCCTCCGCACCTCGACGTCGTCGCCGACGTGGATGACGGCGGGGGCGAAGTTGAGGATGGAGCGGACCCCGGCGTCGGCGAGTGCTGATGCGACCTCCTGGGCGGCCCGGGCCGGGGTGGTGATGATCCCGATCTCGGCGCCGCGCTCCCCGACCGCCGCCGGGAGGGCCTCCATCGGCTCCACCTCGATGTCGTCCACGGTGTCCCCGATCTTGCGGGGGTCGGCGTCGAACAGCCCGACGATGCTGAAACCCCGCTCGGTGAACCCGTCGTAGTTGGCGAGGGCGCGGCCCAGGTTGCCGAGGCCGACGATGACGACCGCCCGGTCCTTGGTCAGACCCAGCTCGGTCTGGATCTGGAAGCGCAGGTGCTCGACGTCGTACCCCACGCCCCGTGTGCCGTGGGACCCCAGGTGCGAGAGGTCCTTTCGCACCTTGGCCGAGTTGACCCCCGCCTCGGCGGCGAGGTCCTCCGACGAGATGAGCGAGGTGCCGGCGGCGAGGCCGTCGAGGCACTGCAGATAGAGAGGAAGCCGCTGCACCGTGGCGGCGGGTATGGCCCGTTTCACAAGCGCACAATAGAGCCGTGGCGGAGCATCTCCGCCACGGCTGCGACCGGCAACCAGCAACCGGCGACCAGCAAGAAGGCGGACTGCCGACTGCGGACTGCCGACTGCCGACTGCCGACTGCGGACTTCCGACTGCGGACTTCCGACTGCGGACTGCCGACTGCGGACTTCCGACTGCGGACTGCCGACTGCGGACTGCCGACTGCGGACTGCCGACTGCGGACTGCCGACTGCGGACTGCCGACTGCCGACTGCGGACTGCGGACTGCCGACTGCGGACTTCCGACTTCTTCAGTCGAACGCCTCTGCCAGCTCGCCCTCGTCGAAGGCGCCCTCGAGGATCACCTCGTCGTCGCGCATGACGACGGGGACGTTCTCGCCGTAGAGGGAAGCGAGGCCCTCGTCGTCCACGTCGATCACGTCGACGGGGATGTCGCGGTCCGAGGCGATCGCCACCACCCAGGGGAGGCGCTCCTCGCACAGCTCGCAGTTGCGGCGGGTGATGAAGGTGATCACGGTATGTTCTCCTGGCCCATGCGCCCTGCCACCGTCCTCGCACTCGTCGTCCTGATGGTCATGCTGATCGTCGCAGGTGTCGTGTTCGTCATCCAGCTGGGGTCGGTGGGCTGAACCCGACCGACACCCCCTCGGCGAGGCCGAGCGCCTGATCGGCCCTCCCGCCCGGCACCGCTATGGCGATCATCCCGTAGGAGTCGACGTGCACGATCGGGTCGTCGCCATCACCGTAGGCGGTGGCCCAGGGGATCTCGTGGCTCGTCGCCCCGACCCGCACGATCAGGTCGCCGCCCGGTGCCAGCCCGAGGGCCTGCAGGTCCTCCGGCGAGACGTTGGTCTGGGCGTTGCCGAACTGGTCGATCCACCACACCTCGCCGTCCACCCGGCCGTTCTCGGTCTCGGCGAGCGGGAGGAGGAGCGGGGTGACCGAGGCCGGATCGAGGTCGGGCCCCAGATCGCCCATCTGCGCCTCACCCGAGGCGAGCACGGCGGCGGCCGGAGCGAACACGTCACGCCCGTCGAAGGTGACGCCGTCGCGCGGGAGACGGAACTCCTCCGCCTCCAGTGCCACGAACCGGGTGGCGCCGCCGACCATGGCGACGGCGGGGGCGAGCAGCCCGTTGTCGGGGGCGACGAAGAAGCCCCACTCGGTCTCGGCGGCGATGGGCCGGCGGACGGTGCCGACGCCGGGATCCACCACGGCGAGGGCCACCCCGTGCGGCATGTACTGCACGGCTCGGAGCAGGGCGAGCGCCCCGGCGCGGACGTCGCCGCGCCGCACCCCGTGGGTCACGTCGATCACCTTCACCTCCGGAGAGATGCGGTGGATGACACCGTGGACCACACCGACCAACTCGTCGGCCAGCCCGAAGTCGGAGAGAAAGGAGATGGGGAGCACGCTCGGCGAGAGTAGACCGGCCATCAGGAATTGAGAATTGGGCACCGGATGGAGGTGAACCCGTACCCCTCCCACGGGTGCTCGATTCCCAATTCCTCTGAGGCGCCGGCGGGCCTTGGGCGAGCGCGTCCGTACACTCGGACGCGATGGACCACCTCCACTCCGCACTCGTGGACGACCTCGTGCGCAGGCGCGGGGTGGTGATGCTGGCCGGGGCGCCCGACTCCGGGAAGACCTCGCTCGCCAAGCGCCTGCTGGCCGCCGCCGTGGACGCCGGGAAGGTCACCGCCTACATCGACGCCGACACCGACCAGTCCACCACCGGGCCGCCCTCGTGCGTCGGCTTGAAGGTGGTCACGACCGTCGCCGACCTGGACGACCTGGCCACCGCCGACGAATTGCGGTTCGTAGGGGCGATCGGGTCCGACGGGGTGATCCTGCAGCACGTGGTGGCCACGGCGTCACTGGTCGAAGAGGCCCGGGCCCAGGAAGCCGACCTCGTGATCGTGGACACGATGGGCGACATCTC
>Ga0214472_10007894_pt1 | contig 11105 bp, 9 predicted proteins | sample RVTome_6_FD_207662 | JGI IMG/M metagenome (GOLD analysis project Ga0214472, IMG submission 207662) | Soil microbial communities from uranium-contaminated site in the Upper Colorado River Basin, Wyoming, United States - RVT140D175 | ecosystem: Environmental > Terrestrial > Soil > Contaminated >...
TTCTGGTTCCCGGAGAAGGCGCAGCGCGCGTAACGCGCGAAGAGCGGATCCGCGTAGGCGGTGAGGTCGAGGCAGGCGAAGGCCCCGAGCCCGGGCGGCGGGACGTCCGCCAACGTGACGGGGATGGGGCTCCGTCCGGAGAGGCCACGGAAGACGGCGTGGGCGAGATGCTCGAGGAGCCGGCCCGTTCCATGGTGGGCCCGCTCCATCGCGGCCGCCGTTCCCGGGGGCGCCGGGTCCTGATGGCGCTCGCGGAGTGAATCCGCCGGCGAGCCGATCTCGACCAGGCTCGCGTGGAAGGGGCTGCCGGCCGGGGTCCGGAGCGTGAAGTGGTAGCCCCGGCCCGTCATGAGGGTCAGGGGCCACATGCCGTACCGGGCGAAGGCCTCGTGCACGGCTTCGTAGACCGGCTCCAGGCGATCGAAGCAGGACGCGGGATCGCGGTAGGGCTCGGCGTGGTCCAGCGGGTTCGTGTAGTCGACGTCGAGCTGGACCAGCGCGCCGCCGCGGTCCCCGAGGGAGCGGCACACGTCCGCTCCCTCGGCGAGGAGGGTCGTGAAGCCCCCTTTCCCGACGGCAACGGGGGCCCCGTCCTGCTCGCAGAGCCTTCGCCTGCCGCCGTAGCCGGCGATCGTCCACGCGGCGAACGCCTCCGGCGCCTCGGGTACGCCGCCGCAGTATTCCGCGATGCGCTCGCGGACGTGTGCGTCGCGGTAATAGGCCGACAGCCCTTCGTGGTGATTCACGGCCGGCTCAGGGGGGCTCTGGTGACCCGGACCGCTGGGAGGCCCCCACGACCTACAGGCAAGGTGCGTGCCCATCGCGCGATACGGTCACAGGCCTCTCACCGCGAGAACCGACACGCAAGGGTTGCGGCGAATGGAGCGAGATGCTGCATCTCTTGCCGCGCTCGATCACTACCTGGCCGCGGCCGACCTGATCCCCGAGCTGCAGCACGACCGCACGATCCGGGGCTAGAAGCCCTGCCCGATCGACCTCGCTGAGCCCGCCGCTCCGCAGCCCGCCGGTCCATGCCGAAGCCAGCGGGCGCCGGCGTAGGCGCCGTACAAGGCGGCGGCGAGCCCGAGCCCGGAGGCCAGGAATCGCCCGGCCGAGCGAACGCGCAGTGCCATGCTCATACACACGTCCTTCCTCGGGTCCCCCGCTCAGCGGCCCCGGACCGTGAGGACGGGCAGGTGCGACTCCCGGATCACGTGGTGCGTGGTGGACCCGAACAGCATCAGGTCGAGGGCGCCGCGGCCCTGGACCCCCATGACGATGAGGTCGGCCTTCCCCTCACGCGCCTCCCGCTCGATCTCCAGATAGGCCTTCCCGCTGACCACCCTCTCGTGCATCTCGCACCAGAGCCGGGCCTCTTCCGGTATCCGGGCCCGGAGCAGGCGGCACGCCTCCTCCTCCAGGTAGCGCCGGTACCCCGCGACGTCGAAGTGCCGGTGCTCCCGCACCTCCTCGCCGGGCGACCACTCCACGACGTGGAGCACGCTGAGCGAGGCCTTCGCCTCCTGGGCCAGGGAGAGGGCGTAGTCCAGGGCTCTCGCCGACGACGGGGAGAAGTCCACGGGGCAGAGGATCCTCGAGAACAGCGAGGACGGCGCGGCCGGCGTCGACTCCCCCGTCGGGGGGACAGTGAGCACGGGGCAGCCCGCCTTGCGGAGCACCTTCTCGGCCACCGAGCCCAGGACGAGCCTCTCGAAGCCGCCCCGCCCGTGCGTCCCCATCACGAGGATGTCCGCGGGCAGCGCGCGGGCCAGATCGAGGATCTCGGCGGCCGGGCGCCCGTCCCGGACCATGACGTCGGAGCGGACGCCGGCGGCCACGGCCGGCGCCGAGAAGCGGCGCAGCTCCTCGACGATCCGCTCGTGCGGGACGCGGTCGAGGCTGAGCGGGCTGAACACCGGCGGGAACACCGCCGCCGAAGGCACGAGGGGCTGGACGTGAAGGACGGTGATCTCGGCCTCGTACCAGCGCGCCAGCGCGACGGCGTGCTCGAACGCGCGCCGCGCGTCGTCCGAGAAGTCGGTGGGGCAAAGGACGCGGCGGATCTGGATCACGGTGCCCTCCTCCACGCGGAAGAGGAGCAAGGGGGGTGCCAGTGCGGCGGCGACTCGTCCAGGCGCTTCTCGGCTTCGACGCGCCCCGGCAGTACCGGCCGCTCGCGCCGCCGAGGCGCGGGGAATGCGTGGCGCGCGGACGCCGGGCGCAGGCCTTGCCGGACGACGGTGCGGCCGCGCGCGCAGCCGCGGACGGCTGCGGAGGGCTACTCCCGGTGGGCCAGCGCCCCCTCGTCGTGGTACTCCTTGAGCTTGTACTGGATCTTGCGGGCGCTGATCTGCAGCATGGCAGCGGCCCGCGAGGTGCTGCCCCCCACCGCCTCCAGCGTGCGCAGGATCGCCTCCCGCTCGATGTCCGCGAACGTGCTGCCGGGGATGGCGACACCCAGGCCGCCGTTGCCCGCGGCCGCCGCGCCCGCCTCGCCGCGTATGCGGCGCAGCGTCGGGAAGTGGTCCGGGGTCAGGACGGGCTCGCTCGCGAGGACCACGGCCCGCTCGATGGCGTTCTCCAGCTCGCGCACGTTGCCCGGCCATTGGTGGCCCAGCAGCAGGGCCAGGGCGTCGTCGGAGATGCCGCGGACGTCCTTCCCGTTCGCGTCCGCGTACCGCTTCAGGAAGTGATGGGCGAGCACGGGGATGTCCTCGCCGCGCTCGCGCAGCGGCGGGATGTGGATCTCGATCACGTTGAGGCGGTAGTAGAGGTCCTCGCGGAAGGTGCCCTCCTCCAGCTTCTTCGTCAGGTCGCGGTGGGTGGCGCACACGATGCGGACGTCCACCTTGTACGTGCGGTTGCCGCCCACGCGCTCGAACTCGCGCTCCTCCAGGAAGCGGAGCAGCTTCACCTGGACGGTCGGGGAGATGTCGCCGATCTCGTCCAGGAAGAGCGTTCCGCCGTCCGCCATCTCGAAGCGTCCCGCCCTGGTGTAGAGAGCGCCCGTGAACGAGCCCTTCTCGTGCCCGAACAGCTCGCTCTCCAGGAGGGTCTCGGGCAGCGCGGAGCACGCGACCTTGATGAAGGGCTTGTCCTTGCGCGGGCTGTTCTGGTGCAGGGCCTGGGCGAAGAGCTCCTTGCCCGTCCCGCTCTCCCCCAGGAGGAGCACCGACGAGGACGAGGGGGCGACCTGGCGCACCGTCTTGAAGGCGGCCAGCATCTCCGGGCACTCCCCCACCAGGCTCTCCAGGCGGTACTTCTGGTGCACGCGCTCGCGCAGGAAGCGCGTCTCCTCCAGCAGGCGCTTCTTCTCCAGGACCCTCTGGAGGACGACCTCCAGCTCCTCCACGTCGATGGGCTTGGGCAGGTAGTCCTCCGCCCCCAGCTTCATGGCCCGCACGGCGGTCTTCACGGTCCCGTAGGCCGTCATGACGATGACCATGGTCTCGGGCCGGATCTGCTTGGCCTTCGCCAGCAGCTCCAGGCCGTCCATGCCCGGCATCCGCAGGTCGGTCAGGACCACGTCGGGGTCGCTCCGCTCCAGCAGGGCCAGGCCGGAGCGGGCGTCGTTCGCCCGCCCCACCTCGTAGCCGTCCTCCCGCAGCAGCGTCTCCAGGGCCGACGCCGCGTTCACCTCGTCGTCGATCACGACGATCCTGCCTTTGGACCTCAAGCTCTCACCTCTCCCTTCTCCTCGTCCGTCCCGGGCGGCAGCGGCAGCGAGATCGTGAACGCCGCGCCCCTGCCCGCCTCGCTGGCGGCCACGATCTCGCCGCCGTGCTGGAGGACGATCTGCTGCACGATGGACAGCCCCAGGCCGGTCCCCTTCGGCTTGGTGGTGACGAAGAGCTGGAACACGTCCACTCCCTCCGGCAGGCCGGGGCCGGTGTCCCGCACGACCAGCCGGGCCTGGCCCTTCACGACCCCCGTCTCCACCCAGACGTCGCCCCCCTGGGGCATGGCCTCGAAGGCGTTGCGCACCAGGTTGATGATCACCTGCTTCATCTTCTCCGCGTCCATCTGGAGCCGCGGCGATGCCCTCCCGATCCCGATGCGCCGCACGTTGACTCCCAGCTCCCTCGCCTCCGGCTCGAGGAGCTGCACGACCTCGTCCGCCAGGGCGGCGAGGTCGCCGGGCCGGTCCTGCAGGCGGTTGGCGCGGGAGAAGAGCAGGAAGTCGCCCACCAGGCTGTCGAGCCGCTGCACCTCCTCGTGGATGATCCGGGTCAGGTCCGTCATCTCCCGTCCCACGCCCGCCTCCACGCGGCCGATGCGCCGCTCCAGCAGCGAGAGCTGCAGGCCGATGGAGTTCAGGGGGTTCCTCACCTCGTGGGCCAGGCCGGAGGCGAACGTCCCGAGCATCGCCATCTTCTCCGTGCTCAGGCTGCGCTGCTGCGCGTCCTTCAGCTCCTGGTACGCGCGCCGGGCCTCGTCGTAGAGGCGGGCGTTGTCCAACGCGATCGAGGCCTGGGCCGCCAGGGCCTCCGCCACCTCCACCTCCTCCGCCGTCCAGCCGTGTGGCTCGGTGCTGGTCATGATCAGCAGGCCGAACGTCCGGTCGTGGGCGGTCAGCGGCGCGATCAGCCCGGAGGCCGCGCCCCAGCGTCGGGCCAGGTCGACGTCGACCCGGGGGTCCGCGTCGGACTGGTCGACGTGGAACGCGCGGCGCTCGTGGAGGGCCCGGAGCTGGAGCCGCGAGCCGGTGGCCACCAGGTCGAGGGCCTGCCCCTCGGCCAGCTCGGGGTGCGGGAGCCCGGCGAGGCGTCCCACGCGCAGGTCGCGCGGGTCGGAGCCCAGCAGGACGACCACCCGGTCCACGGGCAGGATCTCGGGCGCGGTCTCCCCCACCGCGGCCAGGATGGCGTGGGGGTCGAGCGAGCCCCCGATGGCCCGGTTGATGGCGGCCATGGCCTGGGCCTCGCGGTTCCGGCGCCCCTCCGCCTCGCGGTGCCGCGCGCGCTCGACCGCCAGCCCGACCTGGTGGCCGAGCGTCTCGAGGAACCGCAGCTCCTCCTCCGAGAACTGCTCTCCGGGGAGGGCGGCCACGTTCAGCACGCCCTTGGTCGCCCCTTCGAACTTCAGCGGGATGCAGGCGTGGGCGACCGGCGCCTTCAGCCCGGCCACGATGTCGGGCATACGGGGGCAGTGGGTGGTGTTGCGGGCCTGCATGCGATGGCCCGTCCAGAACACCTCCGGACAGAGGCACTCCTCCAGACCCCGGGTGCGCACCCCCTCGAGGTACGCCGGCGAGACGCCGCGTGAAGCGGCGAGCCTCAGCTTTCGGTCCCGCTCGTCACCCACGAAGATCCACGCCGCTTTCAGCTCCATCTGGCCGAGGATCTCCTCGAGCGCGATCTCGAGGATCTCCTGCACCTGCTCGGCCCCGTGGACCCTCCCCGCCACCTCGGACAGGATCGCCAGCTCGCGCTCGCGGTGCCGGATCTCCTGGGTCAGCGTGCGCACGCGGTCTTCGTAGGACTGCTTGAGAGAGTCGTCCTGAGCCATCGGGCCATGATCTTAACCGACGGCAAGATCTTCGCCAAGTGCCACGGGAAGGACAACATGCTGTTCTTCAACGGGTTGCCGGACGCTTCGCCTCCCGGCGCCAGGCGCGCCCCGCGCAACTATTGCGGAACGATCCGAATCGGCGCAACCCTTGCGGTCAGGGCTGCAGCGCCCCGCACCCCCGTCAGGCGGGGGGCGCCGTCGCGGAGTGATGGGGCGCAGCCGGCCTCTCCACCACCAGGTCCGGGAAGCGCTGCCGGAATCCCTCGGCGATGAGGCAGTTCCAGCAGACCGCCCCGTGCGTCAGCAGCGTGTCGGGCAGGGTCTCTGCCGGCACGTCGCTCCACTCGCGAAGCCGGCCGTCGGGGGCGCGCAGCCCCGGCTTGTGGTCGTGCCAGTGGATGACGCCGCCGAACGGCTTCCGGCAGTACACGCACGCCCGAGCGGCGTACCAGCCCTGGAGCATCTTGCGGACCAGGCAGCCCTCCGGCGATTCCTCGACCTGCGTCAGGCACGTCTGGCCGCACCGGCTCCGCTCCGGCCACCGGGAGCAGTCCCGCAGCCGCAAGTCGGGCCGGCCGACGATCGAGCCCGCGATCGCGCATCGCAGGTCCATGTCCACCGCGGCGGGCCGGCCGGTCTCGGGGCAAGTGACGATCCGCGTGCCCCGCCAACGCCGCCAGGCGGCGACGACCTGGAGGGCGACGAAAGCGGCGAGCCAGACGCCGGCCACGGCCGTGAGTGCGACGAACAGGTCGGTCATCGCTCCATCCCTCCTGGCCTGGTTATGGCCCCTCCCGCTGCGCGGCGCAATGGATCATCTGATCCTCCCCGCGGCCACCATGGCCGTCAGAAATGCGGTCCCCACCCCGCGGTGCGCAAGAGTTTCCGCCCGCCGGCACGCATTCCTCCCGGCTGCCCGCGGGCATGGCGATTGCTCGATCGAACGGCGAGGGGAGGACGACTGCGTGGAGCGCTACCTTGAGCGGCGCGTCGGGGACGACGGCATCCAGGTCGAGGTGCCGTACCGGGGGCTCGCCCTCGTCCGGCACCCCCTGTACAACAAGGGCACCGCGTTCACCCGCGAGGAGCGCGCCGCCTTCGGCCTCGAAGGCCTCCTCCCCCAGGCGGTCAGCTCGCTCGACCAGCAGGCCTGCCGCATGTACGCCAACGTCGTCCGCAAGGAGGACCCCCTCGAGCGCTACATCGGGCTGGCCGCCCTCCAGGAGAGGAACGAGACCCTCTTCCATCGCCTGCTGCTGGACAACCTCGAGGAGCTCCTGCCCATCGTCTACACGCCCACGGTGGGTCTGGCCTGCCAGGAGTTCAGCCACATCTTCCGCCGGGGGCGCGGGCTGTGGATCACGCCCGGCGACCGGGGGCGCATCGCGGAGGTGCTGGACAGCGCCCCCTTCGAGGACGTCCGCTTGATCGTCGTGACGGACAACGAGCGGATCCTCGGCCTGGGCGACCAGGGCGCCGGCGGCATGGGGATTCCCATCGGCAAGCTGGCGCTCTACACGGCCGTGGCGGGGATACATCCTTCGCAGACGCTGCCGGTGAGCCTCGATGTGGGGACCGACAACGCCGCGCTGTTGGAGGACGACCTCTACCTGGGCTGGCGGCAGCCTCGGCTGCGGGGAGAGCCCTACGACTCCCTCGTCGAGGAGTTCGTGCTCGCGATCAAGGACCGCTTCCCGCGCGCGCTCCTCCAGTGGGAGGACTTCACCAGGGACAACGCCTTCCGCCTCCTGGAGACCTACCAGCGGGCCCTGCCCTCCTTCAACGACGACATCCAGGGAACGGCGGCGGTGGCGCTGGCCGCCATCCTCTCCGCGGAGCGCGTCACGGGCACCCCGCTCGCGCGGGAGCGGGTCGTGATCCTGGGCGCCGGGGGCGCCGGGATCGGCATCGCGCTGCTCCTACGCGAGGCGCTGCGCGGCGCGGGCCTCTTCGGCGAGGAGCTCCTCCGCGCCGTCGCCCTCGTGGACCGGCAGGGCCTGCTCGTCGACGACGTGGCGCTCGGCGACCGCCATCAGCGGGAGCTGGCCTGGCCCGCGGCCCTGGCCGCCGGCGCCGGGCTCGGCCTCGACGGCGGGAGAGCCCTGGAGCAGGTGGTGCGGGCGGTGAGGCCCACGGTCCTGATCGCCGCCACCGGCCAGGCCGGCGCCATCACCCGCGGGGCGGTCCGCGCGATGGCGGACCAGGTGGCGCGGCCGGTGATCCTGCCCCTGTCCAACCCCACGAGCAAGGCCGAGGCGGTCCCCGAGGACCTGTTGGCGTGGACCGAAGGGCGCGCCCTGATCGCCACCGGCAGCCCCTTCCCCGACGTGGACCTGGGCGGGCGCCGCCGCTCCATCGCCCAGGCCAACAACGCCTTCGTCTTCCCCGCGATCGGGCTCGCCTGCGTCGTCGGACACGTGCGCGAGGTGACGGCGGGCATGTTCCGCGCCGCCGCGGAGGCGCTGGCCCGGGAGGTGACGGCCGACGATCTCGATTCCGGGCGCCTGCTGCCCAGGGTCCGCGACCTGCGCCAGGTCACCGCCCGGCTCGCCGCGGCCGTGCTCTGCCGGGCGCGCGACGAGGGCGTTGGCCTTCCCTTCGACGACCACGAGGTCGCGCCCGCCCTGGCGGAGGCCATGTGGGTGCCGCGCTACCCCGCCTACGTCCCGACCGGGCCCCTCCGGGAGCGGACGTTCCGACCCTATCGTCCGAGCCTGATCCGCCCGCTCCTCCGCGAGGCGGCGTGGCGATGAGCGCCGCCTTGCCGGCCGCCCCCCTGGAGGTCGACCGCGCCCAGATCGCCACCGCGCTCCACTGGGACCACGAGCGCCTCGACGGGCTGGAGCGTGCGGCCTTCGACGCCTGGGCCGAGGGAGACCTGGCCGAGGCGAGGGCGGCTTTCGGGCGGTTCGCCGGCGGCTTGCGCCGCCACATCGGGCTCGAGGAGACGCTCGTCTTTCCGGAGCTCGACCGGCGGGTGGGCGCGGGCGCCTCCCGCGAGCTGCGAACCGCGTCCCTGCGCTCGGAGCATCGCCAGATCCTCGCCCTGGTGGCCGCGATCGAGCTGGCGGTGAGGAGCGACGCCGTGCCGATCCGCCTCCTGCGCCGCCACCTGAGGGAGCTCCTGACCGCCCACAGCCGGAAGGAGGACCAGGTCCTCTATCCCCTCGTCGACAGCCTGCTGCGTCCCGACGAGCGCGGCATCATCCTGCGCCGCATCGAGCTCCTCCCCGAGCAATGACGCTGTCCGCCCTGCGCGACAACCCCGCGCTCCTGAAGCTGGACCTGTACTGCCGGGGCCTGCGCCTCGACGAGTCCTGCTACATCGAGGAGGACGGCGGACGGAAGATCCTGCGGACGCGCGCCGGCCTCGGGAGCGGCCTGGAGCTGGTGCTGCCGGGCGGGCTGTGGACGAACGTGCCCGTCACCGAGCCCTTCGCGCAGGAGTCGCCCTACACCCTCCACCGCGCGGACGGGCGATACCTCCTGCGCCGGGGCGGGGAGCCGGTGGCGGAGGTGACGCTGTCGCCCCGGCCCGGCTGGTACGAGGCGCAGACGTCCTCGGGCAAGCCCATGACCCGCATCGGGACCCTGCAGGGCACCTACCTCGGGATCTACCAGGCCAAGGTGTGCGAGTACTGGACCGAACCCGTGAAGGTCAACTGCAAGTTCTGCTCGGTGGGCCTGAACCTGGGGGTGGACGACGCCAGCGAGAAGTCGGTGGCGGAGGTGATGGAGGTGGTGCGGGCGGCGCGGCGGGACTCGGGGATCACCTACGTGGACTTCAACACCGGCCACTACGCCGGGGACACCTACCTCGACATCCTGGAGCCCTACATCGTCCGCATCAAGGAGGAGCTGGGGCTGCTGGTGGGGATCCAGACCCCGCCCCACCGGGACCTGCGGCGCTACGACGCCCTGCGGGAGATGGGCGTGAACCGCGTCTCCTTCTGCTTCGAGATCTTCGACCCCGAGATCTTCAAGGAGGTGTGCCCCGGCAAGCACGCCGAGTACGGCCTCGACTTCTATCTCGAGGCCGTACGGTACTGCGCCGCCCTGGGGGCCAAGGGGCCGCGGAGCGAGCCGTGGGTGACGAACGGGGAGATCATCGCGGGCCTGGAGCCGCCCGAATCCTCCATCCGGGCCATCGACTGGATCACGTCCGTGGGCGCCATCCCCACGGTGTGCGTCTTCCGGCCGCTGGTGGGAACCGACCTCCAGGAGGCCCCGCCGCCGAAGACCGAGGAGATCGTCCCCGTCTTCCGGCGGCTCTACGAGTCGTGCATGGAGCGCCGGCTGCCCATCGGCTGCGCCCCCGACATCCACGTCAGCCTGGTGATGCTCCCGGAGGAGTGCCGCGGCCTCAGCCCGCGCCGCTTCCCCTGGCAGACCGCCAAGCTCCGGGCCATGGCCGCGGCCTTCCGCTGGGGGTTCGAGCGGCGCGTGCGCCGCCGGGAGGCGCAGCACCCGGCCTGAGACGGCGGAACCCCGGCCGCCGGACGGCTACTTGGCCTGGACCGACTCGAGGTGGTCCACGATGGCGTCGATGCGCGCCTTGACCGCCTTCTCGCTGAAGCCCTCGCGGGAGCGCTTGAAGGCGTCGCCCCAGACCGGCATGTCGGGGCCGCCGTGTCCCTTGACCGGCTCGCGGCCGTCGACGAAGCGGCGCACCTGGTCCGCGTCGAACGTCCCCTTGTTGCGCTTGGCCAGGAGGGTGAGGTTCGGCGGCCGGAAGCGGAGGTCGTCGGCCAGGGGACCGTCACCCTTGGCCGTCTTGCCGTGGCAGACCGCGCAATACGTCTTGAAGAGCGCGCCACCGTCCGTTCCGCCGACGAACGTCTCCACGGTCTCCTGGCTCGATACGGCCGGGGCCGTGGAGACCCCGGCCGCGACGATCGCGAACACGGCCAGCGCGGATGACAGGCGTGCCATGGCTCACCTCCTGACGGTGTCGACGGGCGCATCATACCCCACCCATTCCGCGAACCCCGCGGCCTTGGCTATACTGCGCGCACTCTCGGAGGGGCCATGAACCGGATCACGACTCGAGGCGGGCCGCTCGCGGTCCTCGTCCTGGCCGCGGCCGCAGGGACGGCCGTCACCACCCTCGGCCACTCCGCGCCACCGGCGGACGGCCCGTACGCCCCCGCCTCCGAGTGCGGCCAGTGCCATCAGGCCATCCACGCCTACTGGTCGGAATCGGAGCACTCGCGGGCGGCGACCCGGCCCTCCTACCTCGCGTCCCTGGCGGCCGCGGTCGAGGGGGCGGCGGACAAGGCGTCGGTGCGGCGGGAGTGCGTCTGGTGCCACGCTCCCACGGCGCTGGTGACCGGCGACTACGAGCTCCAGAGACCGGTGACGAAGGAGGGCGTCTCCTGCGACTTCTGCCACACCGTGGCCGACGTCGACCTGGGCCGGCCCGGACATCCCTTCGACCTCCAACCCGGCCCGGTGAAGCGCGGCCCCCTGGAGTACGCGAAGTCGCCCCACCACGAGACCGCCTACTCCGCCCTGCACAAGTCGAGCCCGCTCCTCTGCGCCTCCTGCCACGAGTACGCCAACGCTCGGGGCGTGCCCGTCCTGTCCACCTACAG